>Ga0066655_10001063_pt1 | contig 9668 bp, 6 predicted proteins | sample GraSoiAngelo_104_FD_133942 | JGI IMG/M metagenome (GOLD analysis project Ga0066655, IMG submission 133942) | Grasslands soil microbial communities from the Angelo Coastal Reserve, California, USA - 14_0903_05_30cm | ecosystem: Environmental > Terrestrial > Soil > Grasslands | place: USA... | reverse complement strand
TTCTCCGCGATCGTGGCTGATGGCTATAAGACGTTGAACGATGGCCAGGCGGTTGAATTCGAAGTTTCCAAGGGCCCCAAGGGCCTGCAGGCCTCGAACGTACAGCCCCTCTAAGGAACAGCTAATCCAGCTCTGCTGAATTAGCTCACTTCACAAAATTACAAACGGGCGGCGCGACGCAAGTCGTGCCGCCCGTTCTGCTTCTCTGCTCCCCGCTTATCGTTCCTCTTTTGCCGGCCGCGCCTCGCCCGGTGTCCCAACTGTGGTCTTCAACCACTCGAATTTGCTGTACACACCCGATTGAACTTAAGTGTTATCAGACCTACACCTGTGGCAGGGATCCCCTTGAAGACATCCGTCCTCCTGGGGAAGTCTTTGAGAGAATCATCGCTGCGTCTTGGAGACGGAGCTACCTGGGCAGGTGCAGCGTTGCGTAGGGAGCCTCACCGAATCCGGGGAGGAGAGACGTGCCACCAATAAGCCCTCCTCGCGGGATCCAAACATTCCTTCGAGAAGACGCCACCTGCGAATTGAGACGCCCGGCGAAGTCTGGGTCTACTGGAAATGTGCCGGACTGGAGGATACTTCCCGCGTCCGGGACCTGTGTTTGGGAGGACTATTCATCGAAACAAAAGAGGTGCGGGATGTCGGCAAGGAGGTCAAGCTTCACTTTCTTGTTCAGGAAGGACAAATCAGGGCCGAAGCCGTCGTCCGCCATATACAGCCCGGTGCAGGACGGGGATTAAAATTCACCGCGCTCTCTGGGCAAGACATCCCCCATCTGAAAGCATTGATCAGCAGACTTCAGGGTTCGTCTGGTTCACCGACTCCCTCGGCATGAAGCTCCCGCTCCCAGTCCAGCCACAAGCGTACTGCTCCCGATCCCGCCCGCGAAGACTTTTCCTCTGTCGCCAAAAAGCTCGGCCTCCTCTGGACAGCGGAGCCTAGAATTTTTCCTATTTCTACTTTCTGCCTTCTAGTTTCTAGTTTTCCAGCGTCCCCACCTCCGACGCGGATCTGTCCCCGAATTTCGCCACCGGAAAATCGCGTGGTGTGCATGTTCGCATAGCCGGAGCCGGCGCGCAGCGCGCTCAGGAACCCGGCGAAGTCATGCAGGTCCAGCGCCTGGTCGGTTGTGCCGGAGTTCAACGATGTCGCCCGCGTTCGTCGTTCCCGTGATCGTACCTGACGTAGTTTGCGGGCAATCGGGTTTTTGCGGGATATCCGGATTTCCTCCCTCGCACGACAAACGGACAGTAGCATTTCCGCTACACAGTACTTCGCGCCCATTGAAGAAAACGTCTCCGAGCCCGACCATGGAGCTATCGCCCAAGGGGGAGTCTGCCTCGGCCAAAGTCTTAGCGAGTCGGAGCAGAAGAGGCCGACCCGACTGGGTTGGGATCGCAAGAGAATTGACCGTACTCACGGCGCCATTTGAAGTCGACTGTACTTACGGTCGCCACTAAAAACGATATGGGTACGCTGAACCGCACAGAACTCGATCGCCTGGAACGCCGTGAGCTGCAGCTCACCATTCTGGCTGCTGCCTTCGTTCTGGTGCAGGCGGCCGGGCTGGCTATGTTCATGTACCCGCTAGTGTTTCTTCGCCCCGTTGGCAACAAGTGGACGCTTCGCGTGGCCTTCTTCGGTTTTTGCGCGCTGACGCTGCTCTTCGTCGGCTACTTGCTCGAACGCCAGCGCACCGTACGCAAGCTCAAGGAACAAATTCTGGCCGAACTGGAACGCAACGTTACCTTGCAGCATCAGGCCAGCGTTGACTTGCTCCAGACCATGCCCGATCAAAATCATTTCTGGGATCGCCTGACCATGGAATACCGGAGGGCTATGACCATGCAAAAGACGCTCTCCATCTTGCTTGTGAAGGCCAAGCCCGCCGGCGCTTCCGCAAAAGAAGTCAGCCGTCTTACAGCCGCCAAGGAAAACGACGGCAGCTCGGAAGCCTGGAGCGACGCCGCGAAAGCGATGTCCCGCAAATTGCGGCCGACCGATTCCATCTACCGTCTTGCGACGGATACGTTCGCACTGGTCCTTCCGGAGACTGACGTTCTGAATGCCAAGCGCGTCGCCGTCCGCCTGCAGGAAGAACTACAAAGCGTCCGCGCCAAGCACAACGTGTCCTTCGACATTACCGCGCACAATTATCCCGAGCATGTGAAGAGCGAGCACGAACTGGAAGACATCGTGAAGTCCCTGCTTCTCGAGCAGGACGAATTTACGCCGGTCCCCGTCCCCGCCGCGAAGTCTAAGGATTTCGCTTAGCCATTTTTGGTTTGATTCTGTAGTGGCCGATCTTGAAGACCGGTGCAGTTGCGACGCCGCAAGAGCTGAGCGCGAAAAATGGAGCCGGGGCGCCAGACCCAAACTACGCGCCGAAAAATCAGCCGAGCGCCTGGTTCAAATCTTCGATCAAATCTTCTTTGTCTTCGAGACCGATCGAAACGCGCACCGTTCCAGGACTGACGCCAGCGCGCTGCAATTCTTCGTTGCTCATGTTGTAGTGTGAACTGTAAAGCGGAAGAATCACCAGCGACTCGACTCCGCCAAGACTCGCCGCCAGCAGAAACAGCCGCACGCGATCGCAGAAGCGCCGCGCCGCCGGCAGCCCGCCCTTCATGTCGAACGCCAGCATGGATCCGAATCCGCGCATCTGCCTTGCCGCGAGCTTGTGATCCGCATGCGACTTCAGCCCGGGATAATGTACGCGCGCCACTTTCGGATGTTTCTCCAGAAATTTAGCGACGGCAATGGCGTTTTCACACTGGCGCTGCACGCGCACGCCAAGCGTTTTGATTCCGCGAATCAGGAGGTACGCCGCGCCCGGATCCATCGAACCGCCCAAATAGATAATCATCTGACGCACGCGTTGCATCCAATCTGAATTGCCGACAGCGACCCCCGCGATAATGTCGGAGTGGCCGGCCAAAGCTTTCGTTGCGCTGTGAACGACCATGTCGTATCCAAGCGCGATGGGGTTCTGCAGGACTGGTGTGGCGAATGTGTTGTCGATGATGGAGACCAGCTTGTTCTTCTTGGCGAACGCCACCGCTTTTTGGATATCGACGAGACGCAGCGTGGGGTTCGTAGGTGTTTCGACGTAAAGAACCTTCGAGCGCGGCGTAACAAGATTTTCGATGCCCGCCAAGTCGGTCGCGACGTGGCGAACGGTAATGCCCATGTTGGGGAAAACGTCGCGCATCAGGCGATACGAGCCGCCGTAGACTTCCGCAGTGGAAATCAATTCATCGCCGGCCTTCAGCGCGGCAAGCAACGCCGAAGAAATGGCCGCCATGCCGGAAGAGGTGACCACCGCGGCTTCCGCGCCTTCCAGCGCAGCGATTTTCTTTTCCGCCACGGAGAGCGTGGGATTGCCGTAGCGCGTGTAAATGTAGGCTTTGTTTTTGCCCTCGGCCCACAGTTTCATTTCCTCGGTGGAAGAAAAAGTGAAAGTGGAGGAGCGGACGATTTCCGTGACGATGGGCCCGTTGACGCCGCGGCGATTCGGTTCGCCGCCGTGAATGGCTCGTGTTTGCGGCCCGAGTTTGTGCTGGGATTTGTTTTTCATGGGGAAGAGTGTGCTCCTTGCAGGCCAACAAAAACAGCCTCCAATTTGGCTGATGCGCGGACAATTTGGCGGGATCGAAGTTCGTCATGGGACGAATCATAGCCTTTTTGTCCCTACATACTCCCAGCTAACCCGGCTTCGGTCGAATCTAAATCTCTAGCTGGTGGGGATATGCCGAAGGTTTGGGTGTATACTCCGCCTACCCGAAAAACTAGCTGGTTCTTCACAGGAGGAGTCTCGCTGACGGGAAAACGAACTTTTAATTGAGCCCGGCCGAGCGCTGGGGGGCAGTGGAACGGCCGGCACTCAGTAAGAGAGGGTGCGATGAAGCAGACCTTCGCTATCGGTATTGGAGGCGCGGCCGGACAAGGAGTCGCCACCCCGGGCGACATTTTTGCAAAGATTTTCAGCCGGCGCGGCCTGCACCTGAACGCCTACAACGCCTATCAATCCATCATCCGCGGCGGCCACACCTTACTGACGATTCGAACAGGAACGGAAAAAGTCACCAACATGGGTGACCGCCTCGACCTGCTCATCCCGCTGAACCAGGACACCATGGACCGGCATCTGCAATTGCTCACCGGCGGTGCGGCCTGTATCTACAATGCTGACACGATAAAGCCTGGTCCCGCAGCGGATGGAGTGCAGCTTTGTCCGCTCCCTGTTTCCGAGTTGGCGGACATCACGCGAAACAAGGTCGCGCAGAACACGCTGGCGATCGGCGCCGGCCTGCACATGATGGGCATCGGTTTCCAGGCGTTGGAAGAAGTTCTCCGCGAGCAGTTCAAGAAAAAAGGCGAAGCCGTGGTGGCCGAAAACGTCGGGGTTGCGCGGGCTGGCTATGATTATGCGGCCGCGCACTTTTCGGGTTTCCCGAATCCCCTTCCCAAGACGGAAAATCGCTACGCGATTCTCAGCGGCAACGTGGCTATGGCGATGGGCGGAGCCGCGGCCGGCGTGAAGTTCTACTGCGCTTACCCCATGAGCCCTTCGACCGGCGTGCTGCATTGGATGGCCGCGCATGCGCGCAAGGCCGGCATCATGGTGCGGCAGGTGGAGGACGAAATCGGCGTGATCAACATGACGATTGGGGCGGCTCATGCCGGCGTCCGCGCCATGTGCGCCACCTCGGGCGGCGGATTTGCTCTGATGAGCGAGGGCTTGGGCATGTCCGCGATGATCGAAACGCCGGTGGTAGTTATCAATTGTCAGCGAGCAGGTCCGTCCACGGGCGTTCCCACCAAGACCGAGCAGGGCGACCTGTGGCAAATGCTTGGCGCTGCTTTCGGCGATTATCCGCGAGTTATTGCGGCTCCGCTGGACATCGGCGATTGCTTCAAACTCATACCTGAGATTTTCAACCTTGCCGACCGTTTCCAGTGTCCCGGGCTGGTGCTTTGCGACCTGCTGCTATCCGAAGGCCGGCTCAGCGTGCATCCGAACGATCTGGATTTCAACCAGAACATCGATCGCGGCGAGCTTATCACGGCGAATGGCAACGGAAACGGGGCGCCGTCCGCACTTGCTACGAATGGCGATTACAAACGCTACAAAATCACCGACAGCGGCATTTCGCCGCGGGCGGTTCCGGGCGTGCCCGGTCATATCCACACGGTTGCCACGGATGAGCACATGGAAGACGGCGTGCTGATCAGCGATGAGTTCACCAATCCGATAAAGCGCCGGGCCATGATGGAAAAGCGCATGCGCAAAGTGGCCGGGATCGAGGCGGCAGTGCCGCCGCCAAGTCTGTCTGGTCCGCGCGGCGCCGACATTACGTTGATCGGCTGGGGTTCCACGAAAGGTGTAATCGAGGAAGCCTGCGAGATCCTCAATGAAGATGGAATCTCCGCCAATCGGCTGCAGATTCGCTGGCTCGTGCCCCTGCATGGCGAAGCGATCCTGGAAATCCTCAAGGACTCGCGGCACACCATCATCGTGGAAAACAATTACAGCGGGCAGTTTGCGCGCTACCTGCGCAGCGAAACCAGCTTTGTGCCGGACGGCCACATTCGCAAATATGACGGTGAACCCTTCATGCCTCACCACATTGTGGAAGCGGTGAAGGAACAATTGACGGGTCGGACGAAACTGTCCGTTCCTATGCACGAGATTATGGTCTAAGGAGGATACGCAAATGGCGACAAGCGTACAGCGTGCCAGTCAGCAACTGACCATGGCGGATTTGAAAGGCAAAGTCGATCCCGACTGGTGTCCGGGATGCGGCGATTTTGGCGTGCTGGCGGCGGTACAAAAAGCGCTGGTTGAGCTGCGGATACCGACCTACAACGTGGTCACCATCAGCGGTATCGGATGCTCGTCTAACTTCCCTGGGTACATGAATACCTACGGAATGCACACGCTGCACGGCCGCGCCTTGGCGGTGGCCACCGGCCTGAAGCTTGCCAATCACGAGCTGACCGTTTTGGTAACGGGCGGTGACGGCGACGGCTTCGGGATCGGCGGCAACCATTTTGTCCATTCGATGCGCCGCAACGTGGACCTGCTCTACATCGTCATGGATAACCAGATCTACGGTCTGACCACGGGCCAGACCTCGCCAACCAGCCGCGTCGGCATGAAAACGAAAAGCATGCCTTTCGGCAACATCGAAGCGCCGGTCAATCCCATTTCTCTGGCCCTGGCAGCCGGAGCGACGTTCGTTGCGCGCGGTTTCAGCGGCGAGCAGAAGCATCTGACCGAGCTGATCAAGCAAGGCATCGAGCATCCTGGCTTCTCGTTCCTGGACGTCTTCAGCCCGTGCGTGACTTACAATCACGACAATACGTACCAGTGGTTCCGTCCGCGTGTGAAGAAGCTCGAAGAGGATTCCGCTCATGATCCCACCAACTGGATGGCCGCCATGGAGAAGTCGCTGCTCTGGGGCGAGGAGATTCCTATCGGGAAATTCTTCGAGCGTACGGACGTTTCCACCCTGCACGCTGCCGAGCCGGTCCTGAACAATGGCCCGTTGGTCCATGGCGATCTGAAGGTGCCGCCCGACGTGGCCCGTTCGTTCGTTGAGGAGTTGATGTAACAACACACGCATGGACTTCTCCTCATCGCGAGATTGGATCAACGCGCTCTGGATTTTGTTTGGATTGTATTGGCTGGTCTCCGCGCTCAAGCGGAAGAAGACCAAGCGGCGCGAAACTTGGGCTCAGCGACTCATCTATACGCTCCCGCTGGTCGCCGCTGCTGAACTTTTGGTTCGGCCCGAGGCGCGCTACGGATGGCTCGGTGCGCACTTTGTTCGCGCGAACCCCACGGTGGAATGGAGCGGCGTTCTGCTGACCGCCGCGGGGGTGGCTATTGCATTTTGGGCCCGTTGGCATCTGGGGGCCAATTGGAGCGGCGTCGTCACCTTGAAAGAAGGACACGAGTTAATTCGCACCGGTCCATATCGCAACATTCGCCATCCGATTTATACCGGGATTCTGCTTGCGCTCTTCGGGACCGTCGTCGCGACGGGCGAAGTGCGCGGATTGCTTGCCGTGGCCATTGCCTGGTTGTCTTTTTACTGGAAAGCGCGCCGCGAAGAGTCCTTCCTCTCGCTGGAGTTCGGAGAAAAGTTTGCGGCCCACGCGAAGCAGACCGGGATGTTCTTGCCGAAATTCGCTAACGGTTGACATCTGCGGTCACGGACCACGACTGGACTACAGGCATCGAGTAGGCGAGAATCTTCGCCATGAAAAACCGTCCTTTTCGATTTCTCACCGTAGTTCTGTGCCTGACCTTCGGCGAGTCGAGTTTGACTGCACAAACTGCGTCGAACACTTCCGCGGCGAAGGAACCCGCTCGCGCCGCATATCTCGACCCGAGCCTTCCCTTGGAGCAGCGCGTGAACGATCTGGTTTCGCGCATGACCCTGGAAGAGAAGGTCTCGCAGATGCAAGACGTGGCGCCAGCAATTCCCCGCCTCAGCATTCCTGCGTACAACTGGTGGAACGAGGGCTTGCACGGCGTGGCGCGGGCGGGGAATGCAACCGTCTTTCCCCAAGCCATCGGCCTCGCAGCCACTTGGGATACAGATTTGATCCATCGTGTCGCCGATGTGATTTCCACGGAAGCGCGGGCCAAATATAACGACGCCATCCAGCATGGAAACACTGGCCGCTATTACGGCCTCACCTTCTGGTCGCCGAATATCAATATTTTTCGCGATCCGCGTTGGGGACGCGGCCAAGAAACCTACGGCGAAGATCCTTATCTCACCAGCCGCATCGGAGTGGCCTTCGTTACCGGCTTGCAAGGCGACGATCCGCGCTATTTGAAAACAGTCTCGACACCCAAGCACTTTGCCGTCCACAGCGGCCCTGAAGTTTTGCGGCATCGCTTTAATGTGCCGGTTTCCCCGCACGATTTTGCGGACACCTATACTCCCGCGTTTCGCGCCACGATTATGGAAGGCAAGGCCGATTCGGTAATGTGCGCGTACAACTCCGTGCGCAGCGAACCGGCGTGCGCGAATCACCTGCTCTTTGACGCTCTGCGCAACAAATGGGGCTTCAAAGGGTATGTTGTTTCCGATTGCTGGGCCATCAGCGACCTTCACCAGGGCCACGGATTCGTCTTAACTCTCGAACAAGCCGCGGCACTCGCCGTGAAAGCGGGAACGGACCTGAGTTGCGGGCCCGAATTTGGCGCTCTGCCCTTCGCAGTTCGGAATCGCTTGCTTTCGAACGACGACATCGATCGCGGCGTGAAACGCCTGTTCGAAGCGCGGTTCCGCCTCGGCATGTTCGACCCGCCGGAGCGCGTCCCTTGGTCGAAACTTACCATCGCGGACAACGACACTCCTGCGCATCGCCAACTCGCTCTCGAAGCCGCGCGCAAATCGATCGTCCTCTTGAAAAATGACGGCAATATGCTGCCGCTGAAATCTTCCGTGAAGGCCATCGCGGTCGTCGGCCCTAACGCTGATTCTCTAAGCGTCCTCCTCGGCAACTACAACGGCAACCCCTCGAGCTACACCACCATTATCGATGGCATTCGAAAACGCTTTCGCGGCGCCAAGATTCTCACCGCCATGGGAGCCCCGGTCACGGAAACGAGCGCGGTTGTTATTCCGTCCGAGTACCTTCGCACGAGTGGGCCGAATTCCCAGCCCGGCTTGAACGCGGAATACTTTGCGAACATCAATTTTTCAGCTGCTCCGGTGTTGAAGCGCGTGGACGCAAGCGTGGATTTCGAATGGAACAATGTCTCGCCCGGTCCCGGAGTTCCCGCTGGGAATTATTCCATTCGCTGGACTGGCGAACTGGTCCCACCGGTCGATGGCGACTACCGCCTGGGCGCCAGCACCGACGGCGGCTACCGGATTTACCTGGACGGAAAAAAGTTTGTTGATGATTCCGCGCCACATGGCACGCGTACAATGACTACTCTCGTCCATCTTCAGGCTGGTCATCCTTATCCGATTCGAATCGAGTACTTCCACTCCTGGTGGGAAGCCACCGCGAGGCTCCTCTGGTTGCCGCCCAATCTCACGCAAGACGCCGTCAATGCCGCGCGCAAAGCGGATATCGTGATCGCAGTCGTTGGCATAACTGCTCAATTCGAAGGCGAGGAAAGCGATTCCAGTGATCCTGGCTTTTTCGGCGGCGATCGCCTGGACCTCAATCTTCCGCGGCCTCAAGAAGAGCTTCTCGAATCCGTCGCGGCTACGGGAAAGCCTTTGATCGTTATTCTCACAAACGGCAGCGCGCTGTCCGTGAACTGGGCACAGCAGCACGCGGCTGCAATTCTTGAAGCCTGGTATCCCGGCGAGGAAGGCGGCGCCGCCGTCGCGGATGTTCTTTCCGGCGAATACAATCCCGCGGGAAGACTTCCGGTCACGTTTTATCAATCCGTCGTGCAGCTTCCGCCGTTTGGCAATTACTCCATGTCTGGCCGCACGTATCGCTACTTCACGGAGCCTCCGCTTTACTCTTTCGGATACGGTTTGAGTTTTTCGTCGTTCAATTATTCCGACGCAAAGGTGAGCCAGGCGAAGGTCGCTGCGGACGGTACGGTCACTGTCTCCGTTCGCGTAACCAACGCCGGTTCCGTCCCTGGCGATGAAGTGGTGCAACTTTATCTC
>Ga0066655_10001057_pt1 | contig 9687 bp, 11 predicted proteins | sample GraSoiAngelo_104_FD_133942 | JGI IMG/M metagenome (GOLD analysis project Ga0066655, IMG submission 133942) | Grasslands soil microbial communities from the Angelo Coastal Reserve, California, USA - 14_0903_05_30cm | ecosystem: Environmental > Terrestrial > Soil > Grasslands | place: USA... | reverse complement strand
AAGTACAGTATGGAGACTGCGGTCGTCGCGGATGCGTAGAAAACATGTCTTGGTATCAAAGTGCCCTTGATAGTTAGAAAGTTTCTGACCAGGCTAACCCGGACACGTGTCTTGACCCGATAATCGCCCACATTGTCCTTCTGGACTAGCCCTGCGCTCTCGAGCTTTTGCAAGTGAAAGAGAGCGGAACTGGGGCTTGAGAAGTTCATCGCTCGCTGAATATCACTGAGCCGGACGCTGTTCCCTGAGCGGGACTGGATGTAGACGTAGATGAGCATCGCGGTCTCCGAGAGCTTCACGCTTGTTACCTGGGCGGGGGACGCCCGTGCTATTATTTCAGGGGGATTGATATCTGCATAGCCTATCGGAGCCTATCGTGAGGGAGCTTGTTATAATTCGACGCCCTCGAAAGAATGTTCGATAGTATCGAAGGCGCGCTAACACATGCTGAAGCCGAGAACACGGGAAACCCACTTGCCTTCGTCAGCAGGATTCACTCAGCGTGAGTTGAACCGGCTCTTTGATGAGACGACGCACCGCGCTGTGGTTCTTGTTAGGAGAAATTATCCTAACGTGGTAGGTGTGTTGGTTCATGGAAGTGTGGCAAGAGGAGAGCCGGGGCCGTTCAGCGATATTGACCTGCTGGCCGTGACGAGTCGGGGAAAGAAGCCGTCGGATTTCTCGTACTTCGATGAAGACATCTACGTTGGTGTAGGGTTCCTTCGGATTGCCGAGTTAGAGCTAGAGTTCAGCGATCCCAAGGCGTTCTTTTGGGCCCGCGGCAGCGCAAAATCAACAAGAGTCCTCTATGACCCTAAAGGTATTCTGAAGCGGATTCGTGCTCGTTGGAGACTTGCGAAGCCCTCTAAACAACTCCTAGAGAAATCTCTCTGGGACGCGTATCACAACATCATCGAGTATTCTGGAAAGCTAAGGAATGGTTCGCACAACCGAGATGAGTTTATGACGAGATATGCGGCTCAAGTCATCGCCGAGCATGTAGAGAGAGCCATCATTGCACTGAATGACCTCTCGATCATCAGCGAGAACTATCTCTGGCACCAGGTCTTGAAAGCCAAGAAGAAACCAAGCCACTTGAGGATCGACTATCCCATTGCCCGCGGGATAAGAGGGACAAAGGAGACCTCGAAAATTTACCGATCAGCATTGAGGCTTTGCAGCGAAACACTACGACTAATCAGAAACGAGCATCAACAGAAGGCCAAGCACAAACTATTCCAGGTCTTGCTGGCCGAACCGTTGGAAAAACACGGACTGTAAAGAAGAACCCCCTGAAACAACGACCCACTGTTCTAGCTCGGTTTTCGAGTCTTCACTTTTACAAGACTAGCTCCTCCCGGATTGGGGGTAGGTCGGCAGCGAATCTCAGGTTTCTAGTTCGGAAATACTGGTTGGAAATATTTCTAATCGTTGTCGTGGCCTTAGAGACGTTTCTACTTATCATGACCTTGTCCGTGCCCGGAAGCCAGCGCTTCCCCCAGTTTGCACCATTTTCGTCGCGAATTAGCACCCCACAGGGCGCGATTGAGCGCTGGGCAGGATTGTGAGCTGGTATTGTCGGGTTTCGTGGTTACCTTTCGACGGCATTGGCTGAAGGGGGCGTTGCTAGCTTTGGTGATTTTGGAATCTTCTCTCCTGCCAATTCTGGTCCTCGAGCGTTATGTGCAGGCTGCGAACTATGGGAGCTTCCAGTACGGGTGTCCGAGCCTTCAAGTCTCGTCGGTTTCGAATGACTCACTTGTCCGCTGGGTAAGGCTGACGTGTCCTAACGGGCCAGCTGTCACAATGTCTCCTGGGTACTGTGGAGTGCGTGAGAATCCCTGCGCTCATGTTTTCCCCATCTTCACTCCACCCCGGGGCCTTCTGGGCCTATACACTGTAGATCATGCCAACCCGGCGTGTCCTGATAATTCCCACCCTTACACTGGGTATCTTCTGGTTAGCGGTGTCGGCGAGGTCTATGGCCCCTTCGGCTTTGATGCGTTCGACCTCGACTATTGCGCAGTAACGGCTGTGTCGGCTGGGACGATGGAAGGGTTCAGCCTGCAATGGTCTCAAGGGTTTGGTGGAGTGGGCCCGTGGTTTCGATCATCGGTCCGGTCGAACGTGACAGTTGCACACGGCGGGACCGCCACGTTCACGATGACCTTGACGAGCTATAATCAGTTCTCCGGAAACATGTCCTTCGCAGCCGGTCAGGTCAGCAACCAGAAAGCTCCTTTCCCACCTACCCCACCTACTCTATCGTTTAGTCCGAAAAGCGTGATCTTGAAGGCGGATGGTTCGAACTCGACCCTCGTTACGATTAATGCCTCGCCGAATACTGCTCTTGGATCCTGGCAAGCCCAAGTATTCACAACACCTGTTTACGGGCTATGGTACTACGGTGGCTTTACCCCGGCTCCATACCTTTACGCTAATGGATACTCATCGTATCTGACTAGTATGGTAGTGTTCGTGACATAAACAAAGTACTAATCTCTTCGGACACTTTCACTTCTTTCCTTCATCTCTCCCCTTCTTCTCCCCCCAAGCAGAAACCGAGAAATTCATGTCTGTAAGTCAGAGGGCGAGAAGAAGGGTCCAGTTCACCGCGAAACGCTATTGTGGGAAATGTGGTAGTACTACTGACCAGGTCTATTCTGCGGGTAGGATTGAGCCTGGTTCGAGGCCGGATGAGACGTTCGTCAAGGTTGAGTCTTGGTGTTGCGAGAGTTGTGAGACAGTGGTGGAGAATCGGAGGGAGGAGTCCTGGCCGACGGACAAGTCGAAAGCTGTTAGACGGCTGTTGAGGCTGAGCACCGACTATGATCAGGTGAGAGAGTCAAGCTTGCGTGTCGAAGGCGAGATGGTTACCTTGAAGCTCAGATTCTACCCCTGGGCAGTCATGAAAGCCTCTAAACGCGTCGAGGAAGCCGAACACCACGGATTCTACCATCTCAGCGACCTACTCCTATTGGAGCAGCATGGGCTCTTGAAAGAACAACTGAGAGAGAACGTTCGAATACTAGGAAGAGAATAGAATTCAGATTATCGGGTGGCACTAGTCCGATCCGGGGCGGTTGTGAATGTGTCTGACTAGTGTCCGCACCACAAAATTGGCGGCGACCTGGTAACCCTGGTCCAAGAAGATAGCTCCTGTTAGCGCCTCGTAGATCTTCGCGAGGACTAATTGGGAGTTCAAAACGTCTCTGCTTCCCGACCCGTGTATGTACTCTCGCAGGTTAAGGGTCTCAGCTACCTTCTCTAGAACCAGATTCGTTACAAGTTCCTCGCGCTTATTGTGGAGGGATTCTACATTCCCGTTGGAGCTTTTGTAGAGTTCCTCGGACGTAACGAGTCGGATAACAGCGTCTCCCAAGAACTCCAGTCGTCTATAGCTCTCAGCTTCTCCGAGTTCAGGATTTCCCTTTACGGAGGGATGAGTGAAGGCGATCTCAAGCAACTTCTCGTCCGCGAAGGTTACTCCAATCCGTTCTTGGAGATCCTTGAGGTGATTTTTCTCCATGTGATCCGCAGGAATTCCAACCCGATAAAAGTGTGCTTCCAAAAGGGAGTGGGAACGCCCCGCACGCTTAGGTTTCCTATGCCTTTCTGTTCCGGTTGGACTACGGACCGAATTCTTGGATCCGAGTTCTGATGGGAGAGTGTGAGGCCTCTCTTTTATTCTTAGATGTAATCTGGTGAAAAGGAGTAAAATGGAGAAAATAGCTCCCGAGTCCCCTTTCGAGGATTTGCCTGAAGCCCTTGTCGAGGAGATGCTCTCGCATTACAAGAAACTGGGCGAGCAGCTCTCGGCCTCTTTGGATGAAATACAATCCCATAGAGAGAAGATAAGGGAATCACTGGCATCTCAGAATCTTCTTAGATCTGACTCCGCGATTATCCGCTCCCACGCGTATCCGACCACATGTGGTGTCGACGGCTCCTACGCGATAGAGAGATTGTTGTCGACTGACATAGCCGCGATGGCAGGAGTGGCAGTAGAAGGACTGACTCCTCCCAGCGAGAAAAGACATTGGCCCCATCCACATCATCTGTGCGACGTTTCCACCGTCGCCCATAGGGATGCAACTGCTCTGATCATACGGGCGGTTATGGTTACGATGGAATTGGAGTTGGCAGCGCTTGCCCCCCATGATGTTGTATTTCTTGATGGGTCCCTCACGACTCCGTTAATTCATCTCAACCAAGCGCTTGCAAGACTCAGTGAGGTTCCTGAAGAGCTGTCGCGGGTCTTACTGGGTCGGATTGGGTCCGCTTTGGACCATTATGCGGAGATTCTCGCCTCTAAGAGAACAGACAAGATCTTTGCAGGCGTTCCAAAATACACAAGCCGAAACGAGATTTCGTCGGCGCTCGGATTATCCAAGCACGAAGATCGCTCTTTACTTTCATACATTTTGAGAGGGGGCGAGCTGATAGGTCCCAGTGACATGATTAAGCCGGAAGAGGATTGGCATTTTAGTAGCCTGCCAGGTGCAATGAAAGACAAGGCGAAGGATATCATCTCCTCTATCCACGAGTTGAGCGTCCTTTACTACAGACCCTACGACTATTTTCCGGCGCTTCGAGTTGAAGTTTCTCCCTCCGTTGCAAAGAATCAGAACCGGTTATCAATACTTCTTGAATCGTTCCAGCTGCAATGTGGAGCTCCAGGAATTGTCGAACCTTAGCCATTGTACCTGGCTGACAGGATGGTGAAGCATCTGAGCACAGCTCTACCGGCCATACGAAAGGCAACAACGATGGAAATGGCGTCGGGACCGACACAGGATGTTGGAAGCATCTTCCTAGCCATGCAAGGTTATCGGACCGAATATTGAGAGGCGAGAGACAACGCCCACTGATCCTCTGAAAAATTCGTTCGACCATGCTGAAAGAATAGGTGTAATCGGGTCCCCATCTTCAACCAACAGCCTCGTTCTTGATGTACTTGGTACTGCAGCGGACAAGAAACTGGTCGGAAGCCTGAGCATGTTCAACTTCACACAAGAGGCCAGCGACCATTATGCGCTCGGTCAGATCACAGAGATCAGACTGAGGAATGTTTGGAGCGAGGATCCTACCATGAGAGGACTGATTCGTCAGAAAGGAAGAGTGGACCCGATCACTGAAAGACAGGATACTCACAATGCGACGATGTTGGTTAGCTCGGTCTTTGGAAAGACTGCTAATGGCTTCGAACCCAGCATGCTAGGCACGGTGCCCGCCACAGGCACCTCCATCAAGTTGGTCAACGAGCAGATTATGCATGACCTACTTGCAGATTATGCTTACGAACTCTTCTACCTCGGAAAGGCATACGGTTCTACCGTTCTTCTACCCATGTGGTTCAAGCATTTCGGGTTTGAAGAAGGAGGAGCAGGAGAAGCGTACCACATCGGGGTCTTTGGCAAGACAGGATCAGGAAAATCCGTTCTGTCAAAGATGCTGATGCTCGGTTATTCAAGACACAAAGAGATGACGATGTTCGTCCTGGACCCCCAAGGGGAGTTCGCGAAGCTTCGGACTGACCCCCAGGTCAGCGAGATTCTCGCTCAGAAGCTTTCGAAAGAGGTCAAAGTTTACGACCTCCACAACCTCGTTCTAACTGGGAACGCCCTCTTTAGAAAAGTTCTAACTCTATCTGGATTTTTCGACCGACTTGGGATATATCTCGACGAGAACCAAGCGAGAGCAGCCGATCAAATAGAATCAATCCTCTCAGGAAAACGGCCGGGTCTCTCAGGGATAACCGGGGCAACAAAGCCTTGGGACTACCACAAGCGTGAGACCTTCGACGCAGTCCACAGAGCGTTACTAAGCGAGGACGTTCTTCAGAACATTTACACAAGCAAGGAACTCCGTGAACGGGTGAGATCCGCGCTCAGCATTGCCAACACCGACGACCTTTATGACCGCTGGGCAAAGGTCGCGAACTTGTTTGCCTACGAGGGTAGGAAAGAATACATCAAGATTAAGGATCTGACTGAAAGTGTAACTGCAGGAGCCAAGGGCCAGATAATCATAATCAACCTGTCGGAAACTGACATCCCTTCAAACATCCTCTGGAACGACGATATCAGAATGATAGTGATCAACGAATTCATTAGATCACTGACCTCTGAGGCACAGAATACGTTCAAACAAGGAAAGGCGCTAAACACGTTGGTCGTCTTGGATGAGGCCCACCGACTGGCTCCACGAGAAAAACAGGAAAACCCTGAATTCGAACTTGTCAAGAGCACGCTAAAGGACGCGGTAAGGACGACCAGAAAATACGGGCTAGGATGGATGTTTGTAAGTCAAACACTATCCAGCCTTGACAGGGAAATAATCAACCAGATCAGAGTCTACATATTCGGCTTCGGATTGGCTTATGGGATCGAACTCCAGGCATTGAGAGATATTATCGGAGGAAACGAGGAAGCCATAAGGCTCTACCAGCTCTTCAAAGACCCCCAGAGCACTCCCAGACAAAAAGAATACTCGTTCATGACTGTAGGACCAATTTCACCTCTCTCATTTTCAGGAATACCACTCTTCTTCCAAGCACTGCAATACCCCGACCAGTTCTCTCAAGCGAATATTTTCGACCCTAAACTGTAGGACTGTCCATGCCTCTACCCTCGAGAGAAAACATTCAGTTACCACTTCTCAAGGTTCTCGCGGACGCTGGCGGAATCCTCACTGCACGAGAAGCCACCGAGCGGGTCAAGAAATACTATCCAAAGCCTGGCCAGAAGATTTGGCTAGCAGGCTCGATTCCGGCGGTAATCGGCTCTACAATAGAATAGCCTGGGCGAGAAAAGATCTTGTCTTCACCGGGGAGATTGATGGCGCAACGATCGGTGTCTGGCGAATCACCGAGAAAGGAAAGCAACGCCTGGATAAGGATTGGGCTTCTTGGAAGCCAGAATACAAACCGATCCCAGCCGACCAGGGAAAACTTGAGGTCCGACCGATGGTAACACCTGAAGCGGCCACATCCTCAGCTATCGATCCAGAGGAGGCGCTTGAAGAGGCTCGGAGAGGAATAGTTGCCACGACAGAAACAGAGCTTCTACAGCGACTTCAAGCTGTCGATCCCTCGATCTTCGAGACAATTGTGGCTCAGCTCCTGGAGAAGCTTGAGTACGGCAATCTGTCTGACAATACAATCCGCGTCACTGGGCGATCAGGCGATAGTGGAATCGACGGAGAGTGCACCACAGATAGACTCGGATTGTTCAAGGTCAAGTTCCAGGCAAAACGGTGGCAAAATCCAGTGAGCGTTCACGAAATACGAGACTTCGTGGGCGCGGTCCACACCGAAGGAGCTGACCACGGGATCTTCGTTACGACCTCTGAATTCACCCAAGATACAATCGCGACAGCGCGAAAGTCTGGCAAAGTCAGACTCGTTAATGGAAAAGAGCTCGCGCGGATCATGACAGAAGTAGGACTGGGTGTGAGGAAGAAGACCGTCGATATACCCCGATTAGACGAAGAATACTTTAGCGGTCTTGCTTAGACGCCGAGGGAGGGAGCTACTTGCCTGACTATTGGATTTTCGTAGCGACGAACCATCGGATCGATGGCCAGGTTCTAGACGCAAAGGAAACCTACGCTACGGGAATGAAGGACCGCTTTTGGGGATCGGAAAAAGAACTCCGAACAGAAAGCGTTTGAAAAAGGGAGACCAGGTCCCTTTTTACATTGGCGGCCAGGAACGTGGATTCTTTGCTGGGCAAAGCGTGCTAGCGAGCGGCCTCTACTCGCCTGAACCACAGAGGAAGATAGCATTGAGTCATGGCTTGGATTTTTACAAGGCTGACTCAGGAGTCGACCTCACCGATGTCGAGACCTAGGGTGAACCGCGTTTCTTGGATGTCGAACTGACGGCTAAGCTAGATTTCAGTGCAAACAAGGAAAAATGGATGGTTCACTTGATGGGAGGGGTCCGAGCCATATCCAAAAATGATTTCGAGACAATCCTCTATCCCGCAAAGCAAGCTAGAGAGGCAGAGATGGAGAGTGTCGCGGAGTTTCACCTGGAAAAGTACCTCCATGAGTTCATCGTTTCGAACTTCGACAAAATCAATTTCGGCCAAAAGTTGGAAATTTACGCTACCGAGGACGGGGAGAGAGGAATCGAGTACCCAACATCCGCCGGTTACATCGACATTCTGTGCCGGGGAGAAGGCAAGCGGTGACTTTGTAGTTATCGAACTTAAGAAGGGATGGACTACCGACAAAGTAATTGGCCAAACTCTTCGCTACATTGGCTGGGTTCGCGAGAATCTCGTGAAGGTGGAAATGTTCGGGGAATCATAATCGCACGAGATTGTGACGATAAGTTACGGTACTCCCTCCCAAAGGACCCAAGGGTCGACGTAAAAACATACGAATTCGACTTCAAATTACGTGATCCCCAACTAGCTCGCCGTTGACAACATCGCAACCCGTAAGAAGATCGTCAGTTAGATATTCGATGGCGGCACTAGACGACCTCGTCATTCAATTCGATCTTTCTTGAGGATATTATGCCGCGCGCAAAGCAACTGAATGTTTGCGGCAACAAGTGAGGAACCCCCTTTTGAGAACGGGATGATATGATCGAAGTGGAGGTTGTCTCTGCTTCCGCATCTTATGCAGCGTCCACGATCTCTCTTCCAAACTTCCAGCTTAATCGCGGTCGGAATGAGTCTATTGTGCTCGAGGTCATCTGCGTAGGAGTCTTGTCCCGAAGGCTTGTCCGAGAGTTCCAAGCGGAACTTGAAAACTTGTCGGCCACCCGAGGCCTCTCGCCAAGCATCGACCAGACTGAACCATCCGTTGTAGACCCATACTCCACTTCGAATTTTCTCATAAACTCTGACATGTTCAGTCGAGGAAGCATCGGCTCCGCGTCGATGCGAAGCTTCAAAGAAGCGACCGTTCTGAGACAGTGTTCCACCTTCATTGTGCATTGGCTGATCTAGAAGTTTTGGATTTACACCTGCTCGATGGAGTACGTCATGACCCTCGTAAATGAGCACTCTTCCGTCGTCCTCAATTCTATCGACATAAGGTGCATCCGGTCGCTGACTCATCAGAACGACCGTTCTCACGCCGTGTAGCCGGAAGTACATTCCACGCTGAAGGTTCGCTCCCTCCTCTTTGCACATATCCAAATAAGAGATGACATCGCCCGGTCTCAACGTGTATTTCGTTCTGACAAAAAGAGCCCCTGCAGATATCTTCGCTGTCGAGAAGAAAGATAGAAAACGGCGAGATTACCCGCAATATGAAAAGATGTGTGTTCCCCCAAGGAGAAACAAACGTGCCCACGGAAGCTTTGCGAGGGTAAATTCTCCAGAAGGATAGAAATTCAGGTATTACTGATTATAGACATCTCCCCACTCAGGCATACGAGCCTATTTCTTGAAAATCAGAACATTCTCAAAGTGAATCTTTCCGCCTCTGTCACCGCGCGGAAATGCCATTATCCTATTTCGGATCAAGTAGCTGAACCGTTTTTCGAGGCGCCAACCCATTTTCGAAGCGAGGCCTAGATACGCATCGGTTGTCGGTATAGAGGTCCCGTGTGTAGAGCTGTCCCCAATTACAACTCCTGCATATCCTTCTTTCTTGATTGCCCAATACATCCTTTCAAAAGTCGTACCCATGTCGCTGAAGTACTTCGTTAGTATCCCGGTTCTT
>Ga0066655_10001041_pt1 | contig 9749 bp, 6 predicted proteins | sample GraSoiAngelo_104_FD_133942 | JGI IMG/M metagenome (GOLD analysis project Ga0066655, IMG submission 133942) | Grasslands soil microbial communities from the Angelo Coastal Reserve, California, USA - 14_0903_05_30cm | ecosystem: Environmental > Terrestrial > Soil > Grasslands | place: USA... | reverse complement strand
CGGCGGGCCGCAGCCCGCCGGCCCCCGCGCGGCGGCGCCGGGCCCGCCGCCCCGAGGGGGCCGCCCGCCCCGCCGGACCCGCGCGCGCGCGCGGGGCGCCCGCGCCCCCCGCCCCCGCACGCCCGCCCGCCCCGCGTCCCGCCGCCTGGCGTATGATCAGGGGCCAATGAGTACGCCCGAAATCCTCCGCGTGCGCACGGCCGAGCTAGAGATCGCCTACGAGGCCCACGGTGACGCGCGAGCCTTCCCAGTAATTCTGCTCCACGGATTCCCCGACGACGCACGCGCGTTCGACGGCGTGGCGCCGCCGCTCGCGGCCGCCGGGTATCGGGTGCTGGTTCCGTACTTGCGCGGCTACGGGCCCACGCGGTTCCTCGATCCGGCCGCACCGCGGATGGCGCAGCAGGCCGCGATCGGTCAGGACCTGCTGGACTTCATGGCGGCACTCGAGCTGCGGTCGGTCGGGCTCGGCGGGTACGACTGGGGCGGTCGGGCCGCGTGCATCGCGGCGATCCTGGCCCCCGAGCGCGTCCGCGGGCTCGTCACCATCGGCGGCTACAATGTGCAGAACCCCCAGAATCAGCCGTCGCCGGCATCGCCGGCGGCCGAGCGGGCGTACTGGTACCAGTGGTACTTCAACACCGAGCGCGGGCGGCTCGGCCTCGAGCGGAATCGACGCGAGCTCTGCCGGCTCCTGTGGCAGGAGTGGTCGCCGAGCTGGCGCTTCGACGACGCGACGTTCGACCGCACCGCGGCGTCCTTCGACAACCCCGACTTCGTCGACGTCGTGATCCACTCTTATCGCGTCCGGTACCGCCACGCGCCGAGCGATCCGCGGCTCGACGCGATCGAGCGCCGCCTCGCGGAGCGGCCGGCGATCACCGTTCCCACCGTGATCCTGCACGGCGCGGAGGACATGGTCGCGGGGCCCCGGCGCACCGATCAGGAGCTGTCGCAATTTCCGACTGGCTCCGAGCGGCGCGTCGTTCCGCGCGTCGGCCACTTCATGCCGCGCGAGGAGCCCGCCGCCGTGGTGGACGCGCTGCTGAAAGTTCTTCACTGAGGAGCCCCCATGCACATCGAGGTCATCTGCACCGGCGACGAGGTTCTGACCGGCAAGATCGTCAACACCAACTTCAGCTACATCAGCCAGAAGCTCGAGGACGCGGGGCTCGCGGTCCAGTGGGAGACCACGGTCGGTGACGACCGCGAAAATCTCCTGAAGGCGTTCCAGCTCGCCGGTCAGCGCGCCGACGCGGTCATCGTCAACGGCGGCCTGGGTCCGACCGTCGACGACCTGTCCCAGGAGATCGCCGCGCAGGCCGCGGGCGTGGCGCTCGCGTTGAACGAGCAGTGGCTGACCACGATGGCAGAGTTCTTTCGCAAGCGCAGCCGCGTGATGCCGCCGAACAACAAGAAGCAGGCGATGCTCCCCACGACCGCCGAGGTGATCGACAACCCGATCGGCACCGCCTGTGGCTTCGCCCTCGACATCGGCCGCGCCCGCTTCTTCTTCACCCCCGGCGTGCCGCGCGAGCTCCGTCGCATGCTCGAGGAGCAGATCATCCCGCGGCTCCTGGCGAAGAGCGGCCTGCAGACGGCGATCTTCCTGAAGCGGTTCCACTCGTACGGGCTCGGCGAGTCGCACGTCGACGCGCTGCTGACGGGGCTCGAGGAGATGTCCCCCGACCGGAGCGTGAAGCTCGGGTTCCGTGCCCACTACCCGCAGCTCGAGACCAAGCTCACGGTGCGGGGCCGGGACATGGACGACGTTCGCGCCAAGCTGGGGCCGATCGAGCAGGAGGTCCGCAAGCGGCTCGGCAACTTCATCATGGCCGAGGACGAACAGACGCTCGAGGGCGTGATCCTCAAAGAGCTCTCGAGCCGCGGCGGCTCGCTGGCGATCGCCGAGACGTTCACGAGCGGCCAGATCGCCGCCCGCCTCGGCCACCTGCCGGGCGCCGAGAAGATCTTCCGTCGCGGCGTCGCCTCGCGCGACCTCGCCGAAGTCTTCGCCAGCGTCGGCCTGGATGGTGCGCCGCCGGTGGGCGAGTTGACCCGCGAGACCGCCGAGGCGGTGGCGGCCGCGGCGCGTCGCCGCACCGGCGCCTCGCACGCGCTGGCGGTGCTGATCGATCTCGACGACGGCCCCGACCGGATCGACTTCGGCGGCACCATCTGCCTGGCGATCGCCACCGAGCTGGGCGTGGACTCCCGGCGCAGCCGGATCCTCGGCGGGCGCGAGTGGGTGCGCCTGGGCGCCTGCGAGATGGGGCTCGATTGCCTGCGGCGCCAGCTACAGGGATTGCCCGTGTACGAGCGCATCGACTTCGAGAAGACGTGAGGCGCGGGATGAAACAGGTTCTGCTCGAGCGATACGGTCAGCCGGAAGACGGCGTGCGCTGCGCGGAGGTGGCCGATGTCGGCGCGCCGGGCGCGGGGGAAGTCGTGTTCGACGTCCTCGCGTTCCCGATCAACCCGGCCGACATCTCGATGTGCCGCGGCAACTACCGGCTGAAGCCGGCGCTGCCGGCGACGCCGGGTGCCGAGTGCGTCGGTCGCGTCACGGCCGTCGGCGCGGGCGTGTCGCACGTCGAGCCGGGTGAGCTCGTCATCAACCTGCAGCGCGAGAACTGGACCCAGCGACGGCGCGTCAAGAGCGAGGACGTCATCCCGGTGCCACCGGGTCTCGAGCTTCGCCAGGCCGCGATGCTGCGCATCAACCCGCCGACGGCGCTGCTGCTGCTCACCGACATCGTCGCTCTCAAATCAGGCGATTGGGTGATCCAGAACGTCGCCAACTCGGCGGTCGGCCGGCTGGTGATCCGGCTGGCCCGGGCGCGCGGCGTCAAGACGCTGAACGTGGTGCGGCGCGAGACGCTGTTCGGCGAGCTGAAGACGCTCGGCGCCGACGCCTGCGTCGTCGACGGCGCCGACCTCGGCGAGGCGGTGAAGGCCCACACGCGCGGCGCTCCGATCCGCCTGGGCCTCGACGCGGTCTCCGGCCAGGCGACGGCGCGCCTCTCGGCGTGCGTCGGCGAGCGCGGCGTCATTTGCAACTATGGCTCGATGACCGGCGAGGATCCGGTCATGTCCCGCAACGCGCTGATCTCCGGCGGGCAGACGCTCGTCGGGTTCATCCTCGGCCGGGCGCTCGGCACGCGCTCGCTCGACCAGATCCGGACGATCTACGCCGATCTCGGCGAGCAGGTCAGGAAGGGGATCCTCTCGGCGCCGGTCGAGAAGATCTACCCGATCGAGGAGATCAAGGCGGCCGTGGCGCACGCACAGCGCGGCGAGCGCAGCGGGAAGATCCTGGTTGCGCCGAATGGGCCGGTGTGACGGACGAGCCTATTTCTCGCGCGTAGCTCCGGCTCACCGAGAAACTCGGGAATGATGTGCTCGTACGTCAGCGGAGAAACGTTCGGGAACCCTGCGGGCGGCTCGCACGTTGATCGGGTGGTTTTAGCGGTAGGCAACGCAACCGTCGTTCAACCCGATTGGAGGTAAGGCGCGATGAGGATCTCAGCGTCTGGTCGCAGCCCCGACGCCCGCGGTGTTACCCCCTTACCGGTCCCCCTCCGAAAGGAGGCCACGATGCCACACGCGAGACGACTTCGGCTCCTTCCTCTACTCTTCATCCTGCCACTGGCGGCGGTGCCGGCCATGGCCGGCGACGACCACCATGACGGTCGCCACCTTCGCGCCAAGCTGATCGGGTTCCAAGAGGTACCCGCGGTCTCCACCGTCGCGCGCGGCGATTTCAAGGCAACGATCGCCGAAGACGACCAGAGCATCGAGTACGAGCTCACGTACAGCGGCCTCCAGGGGACCGTGCTGCAGGCCCACATCCATGTCGCGCAGCGCGACGTGAACGGCAGCATCGTCATCTGGCTCTGCGGGACGGCGGCGCTCCCCGGCCCTGCCGGGACGCCCACTTGTCCGCAGTCCGGCACCGTTGGTCCGAGAACGGTCATTGCCGCCGATGTCGTGGCCGGCGCCACGGCGAGCCAGCAACTCGCGGCCGGTGAACTCGATGAGGTGATCCGCGCTATTCGTGCCGGTGTCGCCTACGCGAATGTCCACACGACCCTGTCAACGGGCGGCGAGATCCGCGGACAGATCCGCACGGACGACGACTAGCTTCGCGCCGCTTCGCAAGCGCCGACGGCCGCCCCTCGCGGTCGCCGGCGCCGCAATTTCCGCATGAATTGCTCGGCCCGCTGGATTCCCGAGCGTGTCCCCCGCGCGTGCGACCTTCGGCCGGGTCGCCCGGCGCCGGATCGTGGCGCCGTGTATGATCCGGCTCGTGATCGGCCAGTCGCCGCGACGCAAGGAGGACGAGCGCCTCATCACCGGGCGTGGGCGTTTCATCGACGACGTCGTCCTGCCCGGCCTGCTCCACCTGGTACTGGTGCGCTCGACCCACGCGAGGGCACGGATCGTCGCGATCGACACGGCCGCGGCGCGGGCGCTCCCGGGCGTGAGCGCTTTCGCCGCCGGCGACTTGCCCGAGCTGGCCGAACCGCTACCGGCGGCGCGCGCCGACCGGACGAACCCCTACGTGTCGCTGGACACGCCACGTCCGCAGTGGCCGCTGGCCACGGGTGAGGTCCGTTACGTGGGCGAGCCGGTCGTCGCGGTCGTCGCGGCAGACCCGTACCGCGCTGCGGACGCGGCCGAGGTGGTCCGGATCGCCTATGACGCGCTCCCTGCCGTCGTCGACGCCGAGGCCGCGATGACCGCGGACTCGCCGCTGGTGCACGAGGGAGCGAGCAACGTCGTCGGCCAGGTCAGCAAGGTCATCGGCGACGTCGATCGGGCGTTCGCCGAGGCGGCCGTGGTCGTCGAGGACCATCCCGCTCACGGACGCGTGTCGTCGATGGCGATCGAGACGCGCGGCCTGTGCGCCCAGTTCGACGGCGCCACTCAAAGCATGACGGTCTGGGCGCCTCACCAGGGGCCGTACAACCTTCGCGCCGCCGTCGCCGCTCGACTCGGCCTGCCGGTGGAGAGCGTACGGGTGATCGCGCCGGACACCGGAGGCGGGTTCGGTCCGAAAGAAGGTGTCTATCCCGAGGACGTGCTCGTCCCGGTCCTGGCCCGGCGTCAGGGGCACCCCGTGAAGTGGATCCAGACGCGCACGGAATTCGTCTCGAGCACGCACCAGGCGCGCGAGCAGTCGCACCACGCGCGGCTCGCGGCCACGCGCGACGGGCGCATCCTCGGCCTCGACGTGCAACTCGTGAAGGACGTGGGCGCCTATCACTCCTTCTCCGTCCACGAGCCGACGAACACGATCAACCACCTGCCGTCGCAGTACAAGGTCCCGGCGTTTCGCGCCGCGGGGTTCTCCGTGGTCACCAACAAGGCGCCGAGCGCGCCGTATCGCGGCGCCGGCCGGCCCGAGGCAATTCTGGTCATCGAGCGGCTGCTCGATCGTCTCGCCGCCGCGCTCGGGCTCGACCCGGCCGAGGTCCGGGCGCGGAACCTAATCCCGGCCGAGGAGGTGCCGTACCGCCCGGGCCTGGTGTATCGCGACGGCGTCCCGGTGCGCTACGACGGCGGCGACTATCCGCTCGAGCTGCGGCGCGCGCTCGATCTGCTCGACTACGCCGGCTGGCGGAAGCGCCAGGTGGAGCTGCGCGCGCAGGGGCGGCGCGTCGGGCTCGGCATCGCGGGCTATCTCGAGGCGGGCGGCAGCGTCCGTCCCGGCGAGTGGGCCACCGTGAAGGTCGACGATCGCGGCCACGTCGAGGTCCTCATCGGCGTCTCGGGCTCGGGCCAGGGGCACGAGACCGTGTTCGCCCAGGTCTGTGCCGAGTACCTCGGCGCCGCGTTCGACGACATCCGCGTGCGCGGCGGCGACACCACGCTGGTGCCGTACGGCTACGGGACCGGCGCCAGCCGCGTCGCCGTGAACACCGGGAACGCGGTGGCCGAGGCCGCGGCGGCCGTGAAGGTCAAGGCGTGCCGCGTCGCCGCGGGCTTGCTCGAGTGCGCGCCGGACGACGTGCGTATCGAGGCCGGCCAGGCGTTCGTGGTCGGTGCGCCGTCACGCACGATCCCGCTCGCCCAGCTCGCGCGCGTCGCGCTGCGCGACAAGAGCCTCGTCGCGCTCGGAGGCCCGGGGCTCTGGGCCACGAACTTCTACGCGCCGCCCACGGTGACGTGGTCGAGCGGTGTGCACGCCGCGGTCGTGGAGATCGACGTGGAGACGGGACGTGTCACCGTCGTGCGCTACGTGATCGTCCACGACTGCGGCCGGCAGCTGCATCCGGTGATCGTCGACGGTCAAATCCTGGGCGGCTTCGCCCAGGGGCTCGGGGTTCCGCTCGGCGAGCAAGTCATCTACGGCGACGACGGCCAGCTGCTGACCAGCACGCTGATGGACTATCCGGTGCCGCGCGCCGACGACATGCCGCCGCTCGTCATGGAGCATCTGCAGTTCTCGACCGATCACAACCCGCTGGGCGTCCGTGGCGTCGGCGAGGGCGCGACCGGGCCGCCGGCGGCCGCGATCGCCAACGCGGTGGCCGACGCGTTCGAGGGACGGCTCGAGATCAAGAGCCCGGTGCTGACACCGTACGCGGTGTACACGTCGATTCAAAGGAGGAGATCATGGCACGGCTGACCCCGATCACCCGCAAGGACCAGGTCGCCGCCAAGGACCAGGCAATCGTCGACTCGATCGTCGCGAGCCGGGGCGCGCTGCAGGGCCCGTTCACGATGTTCCTGCACTCGCCGGAGCTGGCCGGCCGCCTGGCGCACCTCGGCGCCTACGTCCGCTTCGAGGGCTCGCTGGACATGCGCGTGCGCGTGCTCGCCGCGATGACGGTCGCGCGCGAATACGAGGCGCTCTACGTCTGGGGCGCGCAGACCGGCGGCGCACGACGGCTCAACGTGCCGGAGTCGACCATCACGGCCATCCGCGAGAATCATAGCCGCGGCCTGCCCCCCGAGGACGCGCAGATCGTCGACTTCACGCGCCAGCTGCTGCGCAAGCATCGCGTCGACGACGCGACGTTCAAGGCGCTCGTCGCGCGCTTCGGCCACGACGCCCTGATCCAGCTCACGGGCGCGATCGGCTACTACAGCATGCTCTGTATGACGGTCAACGCGTGCGAGCTCGAGGCGGGCCAGGGCGCCGAGGTGCTGAAGACGTCGTAGCACGCGATCGAGGCGGGACGGGGTTCGAGGCAAGCGTGCCCGTTTCTAGGGCAGACCAGCCCCGGCGGTCTATAGTGGTGGTTATCAGGATCTATGGGGTTTAGGCGATCGCTCGCCCTGCTCGTCATCGGCACGCTCGCCCCGCTCCTCGTGTTCTCCGCCGTCGCCGTCTATCAGTACGATCGCGCGCGGAACGCCGCCGCGGAGCAGACGCTCCTCGACGCCTCGCGCGCGCTCGTCCTTGCTCTCGACCAGCATTTCGAAGCGACGATCACCGCGCTCGTGGTGCTGGGCTCGTCCGAGCATCTTGACGCCGCCGATCTGGCCGCATTTCACCGGCAGTGCGTACGAGCGATCGAGGCTCGCGACGAGTGGCGGGCGATCAGCCTCTTCGACCCGAGCGGCCGGCGCCTCATGATCACCAGGGAGCCCTTCGGGTCCGCCCTACCCGGGCCGCCGCCAGTCATGTCCGAGCCGTTCCGGCGATTGATCGAAGGCCGAACGCCCAACGTGTCGGACCTGTTCGAGTCTCCTCTGACCCGGCGGCACGCCGTGAGCGTTGGCGTTCCGGTCATGCGCGGCGGTGAGGTTCGGTGGGTCCTCTCGGCCGGGCTGAACCCGGAGGCGCTCGGGAAGCTCGTCACCGAACAACGGGTCCTCTCGGACTGGACGGCCACCATCTTCGACCGGAGCTACCGCGTCGTCGCGGGAGCCGGCAGTCCGTCACGCATCGGCGAGGCCGGCGCGCCGGGCCTCGTCGCGGCCGCGCGGGGCGTGGCCGAGGGGACGCTCCGCGGGCCGACCGTGGAAGGCACGCCGGTGCTGACTGCGTTCAGCCGCTCGCGCGCGTTCGGCTGGACGGCGTCGATCAGAGTGCCCGTGGCGGGCGGCGTCTTCGGACAACCGGTCCGCGCGATCCTCGGCGCCGGTGCGGCGCTCCTGCTCCTCGGTCTCACCGTCGCCGTGTGGGCGGGCCGGCGGATCAGCCGGCCCGTCGAGGCGCTCGCGCACGCCGCCCAGCGGATCGGCCGCGGCGAGAGCGTTCAGCCCGTGGAATCGGGCGTGACCGAGATCGCCGCGCTCTCGACGGCGCTGGTCGGAGCCAGCCGCGAGCACACGCGGGCCCAGGCGGAGCGGGCCAAGTACGCCGAGCGGCTGGACATCCTGCACGAGATCGACCATCTGATCATTTCCGGGGCCGCGCCGGTGACGATCGCCGAGGCGGTGCTGCGTCGGCTGCGCGATCTGCTGGACGTGCCGCGGGCGATCGTGAACCTGTTCGATCTGGAGAAGGGCGAGGTCGAATGGCTCGCGGCGGTCGGACGCCGCCGCGTCCACCTCGGGCCCGGCGTGCGCTACCCGCTCGCGCTGGCCGGAAACCTGGAGGCCCTGAAGCGGGGCGAGCCGCAGATCATCGATGTCCGCTCGCTGCCCGCGACCATCGATTCGCAGGCGTTGCTGGCCTCGGACGTCCGCGTGTACATGGTCGTCCCCATGATCGCCCACGAGGAGCTGATCGGCTCGGTCAGCTTCGGCGGACCGACCGGCCAATTCCCGCCGGAGCAAGTCGGGATCGCCCGGGAGGCGGCGACGCAGCTCGCGATCGCGATCGCGCAGGCGCGGCTCCAGGAGCGGGTGAACCACCACGCCAAGGAGCTCGAGGATCAGGTGCGGGTGCGGACGGCCGCGCTGGAGGCGGCGCGCGAGGAGCTCGTGCGCAAGGAGCGGCTCGCGACGCTGGGCCAGCTCGCCGGCAGCGTGGCGCACGAGCTCCGCAACCCGCTGGGCGTCATCAAGAACTCGGTCTACTACCTTCGGATGCGCGGGGCCGAGGACGAGGGGACGACCCGGCATCTGGCGATCCTCGAGCGCGAAGTGACCACGGCGAATCGCATCATCACCGAGCTGCTCGATTTCGCGCGCGTGCCGGACAGCCGGCCGGTGGCGACGAGCCTCAACCGGATCGTCGCCGACTATCTCGAGCAGAACGGCGCGCCCGACGGCGTCGAGCGCGTGCTGCGGTTGACGTCCGAGTCGTCCGAGCTCCACGCCGACCCGCACCAGCTCAAGCTGATCCTCGGCAACCTCGTGCGCAACGCGGAGCAGGCGCTGGCCGACGGCGGCGGTCAGCTCACCGTCGAGACCTGCCGGCGTGCCGACGGCAGCCTCGAGCTGACGGTGTCGGACACGGGCGGCGGCATTCCGCGCCAGGATTTCGAGCGGATCTTCGAGCCCCTCTACACCACCAAAGCCAAGGGCTTCGGCCTCGGGCTGCCGATCGTCAAGCAGCTCACCGTGCTCAACGGCGGCGACGTCGAGCTCGAGAGCGAGGTCGGACGCGGCAGCCGGTTCAGGCTGCGGTTCCCGCCGATCTCATGACGATTTGAACAGCGCCTTGTACTTGCCGTAGCCGGCGTCGTCGAGCTTCGCCAGCGGGACGAAGCGGAGCGCGGCCGAGTTGATGCAGTAGCGAAGACCGGTCGGGGCCGGGCCGTCGTCGAACAGGTGGCCCAGGTGCGAGTCGCCCTCCGCGGAGCGCACCTCGACGCGCCGCATCCCGTGCGAGGTGTCGGTGTGCT
>Ga0066655_10001035_pt1 | contig 9776 bp, 3 predicted proteins | sample GraSoiAngelo_104_FD_133942 | JGI IMG/M metagenome (GOLD analysis project Ga0066655, IMG submission 133942) | Grasslands soil microbial communities from the Angelo Coastal Reserve, California, USA - 14_0903_05_30cm | ecosystem: Environmental > Terrestrial > Soil > Grasslands | place: USA... | reverse complement strand
GGGGCTCGGGGCGACGCTGCGCATGCGGCGCACGGTCGAGCGCCAGCGTCTCTCCGCGGAGGCGCAGCGCCGCGAGAGCGATCGGAACCAGCAGGCGATCCTGCGCCTGCTCGACGAGCTCTCGAGCCTCGCCGACGGCGATCTCACCGTCCAGGCCACGGTGACCGAAGACATCACCGGGGCGATCGCCGATTCGATCAACTACGCGGTGGATGCGCTGCGGGGCCTCGTGAGCGCCATCAACGGCTCGGCCATCCAGCTCGACAGCGCAACCCGCCAGACGCAGGCGCTGTCGCAGCACTTGAGCCGCGCGAGCGGTGCGCAGTCGAAGCAGATCGCCTCGGCCACCGAGTCCGCCGCCAGCATGGCGAGCACTGTCGAGGAGGTGTCGGGCAACGCCGAGCGCGCCTCGGACGTGGCGCGCCATTCGGTGGAGGTGGCGCACAAGGGCGGGGATGCGGTACGCCGCACCATCGACGGCATGAACACCATACGCGAGACCATCCAGGACACTTCCAAGCGCATCAAGCGTCTCGGCGAGAGCTCGCAGGAGATCGGCAACATCGTCGAGCTCATCAACGACATCGCCGAGCAGACCAACATCCTGGCGCTCAACGCCTCGATCCAGTCCTCGATGGCGGGCGAAGCGGGCCGCGGCTTCGCGGTGGTCGCCGACGAGGTGCAGCGGCTCGCCGAGCGCGCCGCGAACGCCACTAAGCAAATTGAGGTCCTGGTGCGCACCATCCAGACCGACACGAACGAAGCGGTGGTGTCGATGGAGCGCAGCACCACGGACGTAGTGGGTGGCGCGCTGCTCGCCGAGAATGCCGGCGCGGCGCTCGAGGAGATCGAGCAGGTCTCCAATCAGATCGCGAGCCTGGTGCAGAACATCTCCGGCAGCGCACGCCAGCAGGCCCACGCGGCGCAGAACATCGCGCGCAACATGCAGGTTCTCAAGGAGATCAGCGGCCAGACGTTCGAATCGACCACCGCGACCTCGACGGCCATCGCCAAGGTCGCAGAGCTCTCGGCGGGGCTGCGCAAGTCCGCCGCGGGCTTCCGGCTGCCCGGCAACGCCGGCGATCGAGCGAGCGCGACCGGCACGGTGCGGCGCCTCGAGGACACGACTCTGACCACCGCCAAGGTGCGGCAGATTTCCGCGCTCGGCGGCTCGTGACTCCTTAGCGAGAGCGCTGCATGGCAGAAGTCGCTTCCCAGACAATCGATCTCGTCGGTCGTGAAGTCAGCGCCACGCTGGCGGAGGCCCGCGGCGCGCTCGAGAGCTACGTCGAGCAGCCCGACAACGCGCAGCTGCTCGAGACCTGCGCGCAGCAGCTGCACCAGGTGCAGGGCGTGCTGCGGCTGCTCGAGATCTACGGCGCGGCGCTCCTCGCCGAGGAGATGGAGCACGTCGCCCAGTACCTGCTGGCGACCCACGCCGAGCGCAAGAGCCAGGCGGAGAGTCTCGATGCGCTGATGCGCGCCATGGTGCAGCTGCCGAGCTATCTCGAGCGCGTGCTCGCCGGGGGCCGCGATCTGGCGCTGGTGCTGCTGCCGCTGCTGAACGACCTGCGCGCCGTGCGCGGTAACGCGCTGCTGTCCGAGGGGACGCTGCTGCTGCTGAACCTCAGGTCCGACCAGCAGGCGCAGCCGCAGGCCGCCTCTCCCGGCGAGCCGGCGCTCACGGTGGAGCAGTGGGCGCGGCGGGTGCGCGCGCGCTACCAGATGGGGCTCATCGGCTGGATCCGCGGCGAGCGCGTCGAGCAGAACCTCCAGACCCTCGCCGCCGTCGCGGCCAAGCTCGAGAAGGTTGCCACCCGCCAGCCGGTGTTCCAGCTGTGGTGGGTGATCGGCGCGGTGATCGAGGCGTTGCAGGAGAGCGGCCTCGAGAGCGGGCAGTCGGTGAAACGGCTGCTGGGCCTCGGGGATCGGGAGATCCGCCGCCTCTACGAACAGGGCGAGGCGCGCTACTCCCAGTCTCCACCGGTCGAGCTGCTCAATAACCTGCTCTATTACGTGGGTCGCGCCGAGTGCGCCGGCCCGCGCGTGAGCGCGGTGCGCACCTCGTTCCGCCTCAGGGAGCTGCTGCCGGTCGATGAGAGCATCGAGCAGGAGCGCGAGAACCTGTCGGCGCCGAGCGTGAAGCTCATGCAGACGGTGGCGGCCGCGATCCGCGAGGACCTCTCCAAGGTCAAGGACGTGCTCGACATCTTCGTGCGGCGCGGCGCCGCGCAGCCTCAGGAGCTCAGCCCCCAGGTGGAGCTGCTGCGCAAGATCGGCGACACCCTCGGCGTGCTGGGCCTCGGCGAGCTGCGCGCCAGCGTGCAGAGCGAGACCGAGCGGTTACGGAAGATCGTCGAGGGCACGCTCAAGGCCGATGAATCGACGCTGGTCGAGATCGCCGCCGCCCTGATCGGCGTCGAGGACAAGCTCGACGACAGCCTGGTCGGCATGATCCTGCCGAAGGACGCGGAGCTCCCGCGGGCGGCCGAGGACACCGAATTCCAGCAGGTGCAGGCGGCGGTGCTGCGCGAGTGCATCGTGAATCTCGCGCGCATCAAGGACGCCATCACCCAGAGCGTCGGCGGGACGCTGGACGCAGCCGGTCTCGACAGCTGGCCAGACCTGATGCGCGGCCTCAAGGCGGGACTGCTGCTGCTCGGCAAGGCGCGCGCGGTGGAGGTCATCGAGGCGATCACCGTGCAGCTCAAGCGCGTGATGCAGCCGGGCATCCACGTGCTGCCGCCGGGCTACATCGACCGGCTGGCGGACGCCATCGTCAGCGTCGAGTACTACATGGAGACGCTGCAGGCGGGGCGCTCGGATCCCTGGTACATGCTGGACAACGCCCAGGCCTGCGTGCAGGCCCTCGAGCAGCAGCCGACCCCGGGAGTGCCGACGGTCGAGCCGCTCGAATCCGCCGCCCTGGCGCGTACCGTGCAGATACCCAGCGTCTCGCCACCGCCCGGCAGGCGGCCGGACACGGCAGCCGTGGACGCCGCGGCCCCGACGCTCGCGCCCTCGAAGAGGGGAGCGGCACCGGCCGAGCCCGCTGACCCCGAGCTGATGAAGCTCTTCATCGAGGAGGCGCAGGAAGAGCTCGCCCGGATCCAGAACTTCTTCGCCGTCTGGGACCACGACCCCCTCGAGCGCGACGCGCTCATCACCGTGCGCCGCTCGTTCCACACGCTCAAGGGAAGCGGACGCATGGTCGGCGCGCGCGAGCTGAGCGAGTTCGCGTGGGCGATCGAGAACCTCATGAACCGGGTGCTCGATAACACGGTCACGCGCACCCCCGCGATACTCGAGACGCTGCGCGCGGGGGTTGCCGCGCTCCCCGAGGTCATCACCCAGCTGCAGACGCGGGAGGCTCCGCGCACCGACGTCACCGCCATCGCTACGAGGGCGCATGCGCTGGCCGCCGGCGGCCGGGTGAGCGCCCCCGGCGCCTCCGATCAGGGTGACGAGGAAGCGGCGGCCGCGACGCAGACCGGCCTGGGCGCGGGCGCGGGGCCGGCCACGGCCGCTGCGCGCCGTAGCGCGCCGGCGAAGGCTCCGCCGGCTGCCCGCCCCGCCGCGCGCGCGGGAGCGGCGCCCCCGGCACAGGCGCCGGCGCGCCAGGCGCCGCCCGACGATACGCTGCGCGACATCTACGCGCGCGAGACCGCCGCGCACGTGGCGACGGTGCGCGGCTACCTCGAGCGCGAGTCGCAGCTGCCCGAGCCGCACCCGCTCCCCGAAGATGTTTATCGCGCCTGCCACACGCTCTCCGGCAGCTCCAAGATGGCGCAGGCCCGACACGGCATCCGTCTGGCGGAGCCACTCGATCGCTGGCTCCGCCGCGCGTTCAACAGCGGGCTCGGCCTCAACGACGGGGCGCTTACGCTTCTTTCGGACTGTATGGGCGCGATGGAGTCCGTCGCGAGCCACCTGGACGAGCCCACGGGGTACTTCGTCAGCCACTGGCAGCTGCTCGAGCGGATCGAGCGCGCCGACAAAGCGCTCGATCAGCGCATCGCGGCATCGACCGCACGTGAAGGCGCCGCGCCGCCGGCGCCTGAGCCCGCGGCCGCGGGCCACGCACCACCGCCGCCCGAGGACGAGGTCGTCGATTTCGACCCCGAAGTGGCGGCAATCTTCACCGACGAGGCGACCGAGCTCATCGAGCAGTCCGAGCGTGCTCTCACCGACTGGCGCTCGGAGCCCGGGAGCGCCGAGTTTCGCCTCGCCCTCAAGCGCCCGCTGCACACCCTGAAGGGCGGCGCACGCATGGCGGGGATCACGCCCATGGGCGACTTGAGCCACGAGCTCGAGACGCTCGTGCTGGCGGTGGACAACGGCACGATCGGTGCCGAGCCCGCAGTATTCGACCTGATCCAGGCGAGCCTCGATGAGCTCGCGCGCATGCGCGAGCAGGTCGTCAACGGCCGTCCGGTGGCGCCGCCGCGCGCCATGATCGCGAGTCTTCAGGATCTCTCGCGCTCCGATGGCGCCACACCGGCCGAGCCACCCCCGGTTCGTCCGCCCGACGCCGCCCCTGAGCGGGGCGCCGTAGCCGCGGCGGCGCCCGCCACGCCGGCCGCGGCGGAATCGGCCGGGTCCGACTCCTTCGGCGAGCCCGATACCATGCTCCGGAGGCTGAACGCGGAGCTCGTACAGATGGCCCAGCCGCGCGGCAGGCCGGTCCACGTCGAGCCGGCGCCCGGGGCGGACGAGACCTCGATCGAAACCGCCCCGTCGTCCGCGCCCGGGAGCGCGGAGGCGGCATCGCCCCCGGCGGGGACCGTCAGCGCCGCCGCGGCGCTCATCCGCCCCCGCACCGCCGAGCCGCACGCCGAGGAAGGGCTCCTTCCGCCGCAACCGGTGCCGCCGGGGCGCGAGCCCGGGGCAGGCGGGGAGCGCCAGGAGATGGCGCGCGTCGATGCCGAGCTCCTCGATCAGCTCCTCAACATCTCGGGCGAAGCGAGCATTGCGCGCGCCCGCCTCGAGCAGCAGCTCGGCTCGTTCGATTTCAACCTGGGCGAGCTGTCGCGCACGGTGACGCGCCTCAAGGAGCAGCTGCGCAGTCTCGAGATCGAGACCGAGGCGCAGATTCTGCACAAGCACGATGACGAAGGCCCGCAGCACCGCAGCCAGTTCGATCCCCTCGAGCTCGATCGTTACTCCTCCATCCAGCAGTACTCGCGGGCCCTCGCTGAGACGGCCAACGACGTTGCGAGCATCCAGCAGCTGCTGGAGAGCCTCGCGAAAGAAACCCAGACCCTGCTGCAGCAGCAGGCGCGCACCATCACCGAGCTGCAGAACGGGCTCATGCGCACGCGCATGGTGCCGTTCCAGCGCCACGTGCAGCGCCTCGCGCGGATCGTGCGCCAGGCGGCCGCCGACACCGGCAAGCGCGCCGAGCTCACCATCGAGGGCGCCTCGGGCGAGCTCGACCGCCAGGTGCTCGAGCGGATGCTTCCGCCGTTCGAGCACATGCTGCGCAACGCCGTGGTGCACGGCATCGAGAAACCCGAGGAGCGCGCGCGGCGCGGCAAGGCCGAGACGGGGCGCATTCTCCTCGAGCTGCATCGCGAGGGCGCCGAAGTCATGGTGCGCCTCACCGACGACGGCGGTGGCATGAACCTCAAGGCGATCCGCGAGAAGGCCGAAGCGCTCGGGCTCATCGCTTCCGGCCAGACCCTCTCCGACGAGGACGCCATGCAGCTCGTCCTCGAGCCCGGCTTCTCCACCGCCGGAGCGATCACCCAGCAGGCCGGCCGCGGCGTCGGCATGGACGTGGTCGCGACCGAGATCAAGCGCCTCGGCGGCGCGCTGCACATGGAAACCAAGGCGGGCGAGGGCACGGTGTTCACGATCCGTCTGCCCCTCACGCTCGCGATCAGCCACGCGCTCGTGGTGCGGGTCGACGAGGAGTACTACGCGCTGCCGCTTCCCACCGTCGAGGGGGTGCTGCGGCTGTCCAAGTCCGTGGTGACTTCGCACCTCGGGCGCGACGCCCCGGCGTTCGATTACGGCGGGCAGAAGTACCGCTTCCAGCACCTGGCGAGCTTCGTGGGGCTGCCGCCGTCCGAGCTCCCCGGGCAGGACGTCACCATTCCGGTCGTGCTGGTGCGCGCCGGCGAGCACTCCACCGGCCTCGTCACGGACGAGCTGATCGGTAGCCGCGAGATCGTGGTGAAATCCGTCGGACCGCAGATATCCAGCATCCGGGGCATCTCCGGCGCGACCATCCTCGGTGACGGCCGCATCGTGATCATCCTCGACATCGGCGCGCTGGTGCGTGCCGAGTGGCGCGCGCGCGCCCAGGCGCCCGTCGCGCCCAGGGAGCGCGTCGGGGACCGCCGCATCTTCGCCATGGTGGTGGACGATTCGATCACCGTCCGCCGCGTGACCCAGCGGCTGCTCGAGCGCAACGGCATGCGGGTGCTGACCGCGCGCGACGGCATGGACGCGGTGGCGCTGCTGCAGGACCACGTGCCGGACGTGATACTGCTCGATATCGAGATGCCCCGGATGGACGGCTACGAGGTCGCCGCGCACGTGCGCAACGACCCGCGCCTGAAGGACGTGCCGATCATCATGGTCACCTCGCGCGTAGGAGAGAAGCACCGCGCGCGCGCCATCGAGCTCGGCGTCGACGACTACCTCGGCAAGCCGTACCAGGAGGCGCAGCTGCTCGATGCGATCGCGCCTCTGGTCGCGAAGCGGCGCGCCGCGGCGTCGGGCCAGGCTTACGCCGGCGCGGCCGGCGGCTGAGGGGCATCGGACTTCAGGGGTACCGTCAGACTGATTCATGGCCGAGCGCGTCAACGAAATCTACAGCCTCCTGGTGCCGCTCACCGACGCGCGGCTGATCATCCCGCGCGCCTGCGTCGCGGAGGTGATCGGCTTCCAGACGCCCTCGGAGATGACCGGAGCGCCGCCCTGGTACATCGGCACGGTGCCCTGGAACGGCAAGGCGGTGCCGCTCGTGTCCTTCGAAGGCGCCTGCGGCCAGATGATTCCGCCGGCGAGCGGCCGCACGCGCATCGTTGTCCTGCACGCGCTCGGCACGCGCGTGGAGGGCGGCCACTTCGCTCTGGTGTCGCAGGGTTTCCCGCAGCTGGTGCGCGTGAGCTCGGATGTCGTGCGCCCCGACAACTCGCGCGTCTTTCCCGAGCGCATGCCGGTCATCTGCCAGATCCGCATGGTGAACGAGACGCCGCTCGTGCCGGACCTCGAGCGCCTGGAAGAGATGATCGCCGACGAGACCAGCATCGGCGCCTAGGCGCCGCCAGCGTGGGGTCGCCGCTGGCGCGGGTCGCCGGCGGGCTGAAGCTGCTTTTGCGTGCCGGCATGGCCGGCGCGCGCGACAGGCACAAGAAGGAATTTTCAATGAGCCTGACTCACCCCAAGCTATCCCTTGCGTTGCTCGCCCTGCTCGCCGCCGCCGCGGGCGTGGCCGCGCCTCCCCCCATCACGCTCGAGGTCGATGCCCGTGACGTCACGCGGGCGATCCAGCACGCGCATCTCCTGATCCCGGTCCATCCGGGGCCGCTGACCCTCGCTTATCCGAAATGGATCCCCGGCGAGCATGCGCCTGACGGCCCGATCACCCAGCTGGTCTCGCTCGAGATCAGCGCCGGCGGCACTTCGCTCCCGTGGAGGCGCGATCCGCTCGATGCGTTTCTGTTCCGGGTCGAGGTGCCGCGGGGAGCTGCGACGCTCGACGTGCGCTTCGATTATCTGTCGCCGCCCAAGGCGTTTGCGGACGGCTACGGCCGCACGCCGAACGTGACGCCGCACCTCCTCATCCTGCCGCTCAACCATCTCGTTCTCTATCCGTACGATGCCGCGGCGGATACGGTTCCGATCAGAGCCGAGGTGCACCTGCCCGCCGGGTGGAAGTTCGATGGCGCGCTCCACCCGGAGCGGGTCGAGGGCGACACGCTTTTCCTCCCGGTCGTCTCGCTCTCGACGCTCGTCGATTCGCCAATCCTGGCCGGGGAGTACTTCAGGACCGTGCCCCTCTCCGAGGGCGCGGGCAGCACCCGCATCAGCATCGCCGCCGATGCGCCCGGCGATCTCGCGGTGAGCGAGGCGACGCTCGCGGGCCTGCGCAGGCTCGTGCCCGAGGCCGTGGCGCTCTTCGGGCCCGGTCACTACCGCGAATACGTGTGGCTCGTCGCTCTTGGCAACGACCTCAACCAGAACGGACTCGAGCACCACGAATCCACCGACATCCGCGACAACGAGGCGCTGTTCACCGATCCGGCGCGCCTCTTCGAGCACCGCACCGTCCCTCACGAGTATGTGCATTCCTGGAACGGGAAATACCGTCGTCCCGTGGGTCTGGCGACGCGCAATTACCAGCAGCCGATGGTCGACGATCTCCTGTGGGTGTACGAGGGCATGACGCGCTACCTCGGGGATCTGGTGCTCAGGACCCGGAGCCTGCTTGCCACTCCCGAGCAGGCGCGTGCGTACGTCGCCTTCGTGGCTTCACGCCTCGACGTCGACCGGCCGGGGCGCGCGTGGCGCAGTCTCGGCGATACCGCGAGCGCACAGCCCGGGTACGCCGACGCGCCCGGGGAGTGGACGCCGATCCGCCGGGCGCGCGACTACTACGACGAGATGCTGCTCGTGTGGCTCGATGCGGACACGCTCATCCGCGAGACGAGCTCGGGCAAGCGCTCGCTCGATGATTTCTGCGGCGGCTTCTTCGGCGGGCCGGAGCGCTCGCCGGCGGTGCGGCCGTATTCGCGCACGGATGTCGTGGCCGCGCTCCGGGCCGTGGCGCCTCTCGACTGGGAGGCGTTCCTCACGGACCGGGTGGACCGCATCACGCCCCGGGCGCCACTCGCAGGGATCGAGAGAGGCGGCTGGAAGCTCGTCTATGACGATGCGCCGAATGTCTTTCTCAGCGCGCGCGAGAAGGTCGACGGGGCCGACAACCTGAGCCTGTCGCTGGGCCTCTGGGTCAAGCCCGACGGCGTGGTGAGCGATGTCGTGCACGACTCGCCGGTCTTTGCCGCAGGCGTCGCCCCCGACATGCGGGTCATCGCGATCGGCGGGCGCAAGTGGAGCGCCGAGGCCGCGCGCGAGGCGCTCGTCAGGGCGGAGAAGTCCTCCGGCCCCATAGAGCTCGTGGTGCAGTCGGCGGATCTGGTCCGGGTGCTGCACGTCGACTATCACGGCGGCCTCCGCAACCCGCACCTGGCGCGCGAGCCCTCGAAGGCCGACGTGTTGAGTCGGATTCTTGCGCCGAGGGCGGCGGGGCACTGAGCAAAGCGGGCGGCCTGGTGTTCATAAGTCGCCGAACTCCCGTTGCAACACGGTGAGCGCGGCGATCGCCGCGGTCTCGGTGCGCAGGATGCGTGGCCCCAAACGCACCGCCGTGAAGCCCGCGGCGAGCGCCGCGGACTGCTCGGCATCGGCAAGTCCACCCTCGGGCCCGATGAGCACGGTGACCGAAGAGACCGGAGTCGGTACGTCCTGGATGCGTGTCGACCCGGTGGGAGATAGCAGCAGGCGCGAGCCGCTTCCACTCTGCGTGAGGAAGTCAGCGAGCGGAATTAGTGACAGCACCTTCGGCAGGCGGTTGCGGCCGCTCTGCTCGCAGGCGGAAACTGCGATGGCGCGCCAGTGCTCGAGCTTGCGGGCTGCCTGCGGTGCGCTGAGACGCACGACGCTGCGCTCGGTGAGTAGCGGCACGATGCTGGAAGCCCCGAGCTCGGTCGCCTTCTGCACGACGAAATCCATGCGCTCGCCGCGTGAGACGCCCTGGGCGAGGG
>Ga0066655_10001023_pt1 | contig 9806 bp, 8 predicted proteins | sample GraSoiAngelo_104_FD_133942 | JGI IMG/M metagenome (GOLD analysis project Ga0066655, IMG submission 133942) | Grasslands soil microbial communities from the Angelo Coastal Reserve, California, USA - 14_0903_05_30cm | ecosystem: Environmental > Terrestrial > Soil > Grasslands | place: USA... | reverse complement strand
GTCGGGGCCGCTCGGGCGCGCCAGGCCGCATCGTCCAGCAGGTGCTTGAGCGCGCGGAGGCCTGGCGCCGTCCCCTCCAGCACGGGGATCCCATCGTCGCGCAGCATCCGGGCCTCGTCGGCAGCGACCGCCGCCGACAGGTTCGACAGGACGCAGAACGGCTTCGTGGTCGAGCCCCACACATCACGGGCCACCTGGACGTAGCCCTCCTCGTATGGCTCGCCCTGGCGGGTAAGGTCCACGACGAAGGCCATCGCGGCGACGTCGTCGTCGTCATGGAACGCTGCGAACGACTCCCGGAAGATCCGGTCGGCGTCGATCCCCGTCCCCCACGCATCGAGTGGGTTCGCGGCCTCGAGTCCGGGATCCAACGTGGACGCGATCCGTCGCAAGGTCGCTTCCGAGACGCTCGCGATCGGAACGTCGTGCTCGGTCGCGAGGTCGACGAAGAGCGCGCGCTCGCCCCCGCTGTCGTGGACGCTCGCGATCCCCTGGCCGGCGCGCACGCGGCGTGGCGACGAGAACAGCTCGATCGCTTCGGCCATCTCATCGAGCGACCGGACATCGTGCACGCCGTACGCGTCGAAGACCGCCTCGTACGCGCCGTGCTCGCCGGCGAGCGCGCCGGAGTGCGCGGTCACCAACGCCTTCGAGGCATCGGTGCGACCGACCGTGAGCGCGAAGACGGGGACGTCGCGTTCGGCGGCGCGCGCCAACGCCGTTCGGAACCCGTCCGGGTTCCGAACGGTCTCCAACAGCAGCGCGATCACCCGGGTGGATCGCCGCTCCAGCACGAACCGGAGGTACGCGTCCATCGGCGTGACGACCTCCTGCCCGCTCGACACGAGCAGGTCGAACCCGATGCCCCGGTCGTTGAAGGCGAACGCCGCGAACGCCGAGCCGCTGTGCGAGAGGAAGCTCACCGGCCCGGGCCGCAGGTCGTCCGGTGTCGCGAACCCGGTCGCCCGGAGCCTGCCGGGGACGTTCACGAACCCCATCCCGTTGCCGCCGCACACCTCGATGCCGTGTGCGGCGGCGATCGCCGCGACCCGCTCGGCGAGGGACGGACCGTCCGAGGGCTCCTCGTAGAGCGACGAGAACGTGACGACGCTGCCGGCGCCGAGCTCGGCCGCGTCGGTCATCGCCGCTTCGATCCGGGCGTTCGCGACGCCGAGGATCGCGAGGTCGACCGGCTCGGGGACCTCGAGCAACGACGGGTAGCATCGGTAGCCGTCGACCTCGTCGTACCCTGGGTTCACGGGGTAGACAGCGCCGTCGAACCCGCCCCGTCGGAGCTCGACCATCATCTGCCGGCCGAGTGAGCCCGCCTTCACCGACGCGCCGACCACCGCGACCGAACGAGCCTCGAGCATCCGCTCGAGGCTCGTCCGGGGATCGGGTCCGCCGGGCTCGGAGCTCACTTGGAGCGGACGGCGCGGTCCTTCTTCGCTTGGCGGTAGGCCTGCCACCCGGGGATCCCGTTCACGCCGCCGCCGGCGTGCGTCGCGGACGAGCCGTGGTACAGCCCCTTCAACGGGGTGCGGTAGTCGCCGTAGCCGGGCGCCGGCCGCATGTGGAAGAGCTGGTCCGCCGAGAGCTCCCCGTGGAAGATGTTCCCGCCGATCAGCCCCAGCTCCTGCTCCATGTCGTAGGGCCCGATCACCTGGTAGTCGATGATCGAGTCCTTGAAGTTCGGCGCGAGCTCGTCGTAGAGATCGAAGATCCGCTTCGCGTACGCGTCCAGCTCGTCCCGGTGGGGTTCCTTCACCCAATCGTCGGGGACCCACTGCGTGAACATCGAGAACACGTGCGTTCCCTCCGGCGCGAGCTTCTTGTCGAGCGTCGTCGGGATCGTCCCGTCCACGAACGGCGCCACCGACGGCTTCCGCAACAGGTGCGCGTCCTGGAACGCCTGCTCGGCGTAGTCCGACGAGAAGCACAGTTCGACCGAACCGGTGTGCAGATCCTGGAGCTCCTTGCCGGGTTGCGCCTTGAAGTCCGGCAGCTCGCTGATCGCGACGTTGATCTTGACGACGCCGCTCCGCGTCTTCCAACGCTCGATGTCCCACACGAAGTCGGGCGGCAGCTCGTGCCGATCGATCAGGTCGAGGAACGCGATCTGCGGATGGATACAGCTGACCACGACGGGCGCGCGGAGCTCCTGCCCGTCATCGAGGACGACACCGACGGCGCGGCCGTTCCGAACGAGGATCTTCTTGACGCGGGCTCCCGTGCGGATCTCGCAGCCGAACGCCTCCGCGGCCGTGCGGATCGAGGTGCTGACGCCACCCATCCCGCCCTGTTGGAACCCCCAGGATCCGAGGTGCCCGTCGCCGACATCGCCGATCGAGTGATGCAGCATCACGTACGCCGTGCCAGGCTCATCGGGCCCGGCCCACGTCCCGATCACGCCGTTCACCGTGAGCATGCCCTTGACCGCGTCGGATTCGAACCAGTCGTTGAGCAGATCGCTGACGCTCATCGTGAACAGCCTCGTGACATCGCCGACGCCCCGCTCGCCGAGCTTGCGCATCTTCCACGCGGTCTGGACCGTCGACAGCACGTCCATGGGATGCATCGACCCCACGTGCGGGGGAACGTGCAGCATCAACGGACCCATGACGTCGGCCACGCCCTGGAGCCAGGCCTCCCACTTCGGCATGGTGTCCGCGTCCCGCTTCGAGAACTCGGCGATCGAGTCGTAGGACCTCTGCGAGTCGTCCGGGTAGACGGTGACCGCACGGCCGTCCGGATAGGCCTGGAAGTAGGGCCCGAAGGGCGTCACGTCGTAACCGAACTCCTTCAGCCGGAGCTCGCGGATGATCGTGGGGGGCATCAGCGACATCACGTAGGAGTAGGTGGTGACGTTGATCTCGGGGTGATCCGCGAACGGGGCGCTGGTATCGGCGGCGCCGCCGGTCTTGCTCCGTGCCTCCAGGACGACCGTGCGGAGACCGTCGCGGGCGAAGTAGGCACCGCTCACGAGCCCGTTGTGGCCACCCCCGATGATGATCGCGTCGTAGCCGTTGGCTGCCATCGTGCGCGCCCGTTCCTTCCCCCGACGGTCGCCGGGACCCGCGTATCATGCCTCTCGTTTGAACAGCCAGTCAACCTGATCGTCCGGCGATGCGGGATTGACGCCGCAGGTCAGGGCCCTACACTGGGCTGAACCGCCACTCAGAGACCCGCCGCTGGGGCGCCGGGTCTGTTCTGCGTTCAAGGGGAGATCGATGAGCACGAGGGCCCGGGCGAAGCCACAGCGGGATCGCCACCAGGAGATCGTGGAGGCGGCCGCGCAGGTCATCACCGACCGCGGCCTCGCCGAGACGCGGATCCAGGACATCGCCGACCGCTGTGGCGTGTCGCCCGGTCTGATCCTCTACTACTTCGGATCGAAGGATCGGCTCCTCGTCGAGGCGCTCACCTACGCGAACGATCAGTCGTACCTGCGCATGTCGCGTGAGCTCCGGAAGATGCCGGCCGCGAGCGAGCGGATGGATCGTCTGATCCAGCTCTCCGTCCCCGGGCTCCTCCCCGAGTACTCCCTCCTGGACGAATGGGCGCTCTGGCTCGAGATCTGGGTGCGCGCTCTGCGGGATCCCGAGATGGCGAAGGAACGCGAGAACCTGGATCGTCGGTGGGTGCAATCGATCTCGGAAGTGATCCGGTACGGCCGTCAGACGGGCGAGTTCCCCAGCGACGCCGGCGATGCCGACGATATCGCGATGGAGTTCGGCGCCATGGTCGACGGCCTCGCGATCCAGGTCCTGCTGAACGACACCGTCATGACGCCCGCCCGGATGCACGACATCTGCCTCGACGTCGCACGCCGGCTGATCGGCTACGACGGAACCCGCTGAGGGTTCACCACACCTTCTCGCCCCGCTCCCCACCGATCCTCAGGTCGCGGCTGTGTGCTTGCCGCAGACGAGGGAAGGAGGTGATCTGGATGATCAAGCAGCTCCGAAGGGGCGCCGTCGCCACCGTCGTGGCGTCGGCTCTGCTCGTCGGCGGCGTGGGCGTCACGCACGCGTTCGCGGCCACGGGCTCGGCTTCGCCGAGCGCGAAGACGAGCGCTTCATCGAGCAGCGGAACCTCGAGCGGCAGCTCGAGTTCCTCGACGAACGACACCTGTCCGCACAGCGGATCGAGCAGCAGCACCAGCTCGAGCGCGTGAGGTGGGGGGGCGGGTCGCGCTTCGCGCGACCCGCCCGCCCCCTCAGCCGATCGCCGAGCCCGGCTCGACGTCCCGGTTGGGCCGCAGCAGCACCACGCCGTGCTCGGCGCTGTACGCGCCGAGCACGAGCACCTCGGACGGGAACCCGGCGATCCGCTTCCGCTCGAACCCGAGCACGCACACCACCTGGCGGCCAAGCAGATCCTGCTTCCCGTAGTGCGTCAGCTGCGCGCTCGACCGCTTCGTCCCGATCTCCGGGCCGAAGTCGATCGTGAGCTTGTAGGCCGGGACGCGGGCCTCCGCGAAATCCTCGACCTCGGTGATCACGCCGACGGTGAGCCGGAGCCACTCGAACTCCTCCCAGGTGGCGTTCATCGCCGGAACACCACATCGCCGCCGACGATCGTCGTGTCCACCGACGTCTCCAGGAGCGCCGCGGGCTCGTCCACGAAGACGTCACGCGAGAGCACGATCAGATCGGCGAGCTTCCCCGCTTCGATCGAGCCTCGGTCCCCCTCGCCGAAGTTCGCGTAGGCCGAACCGATGGTGGCCGCGCGGATCGCGGCCGGCAGGTCGATCGTCTCCTCCGGGGTCCACGGCTCGGACCCATCGAGGTTCGCTCGCGTCCGGGCGGTGAAGAGCCACACGAGCGGGTCCATCTCGGCGACGTTCCAGTCCGACGAGAAGGCGAGCGTCGCGCCGTGCTCGATCAGCGAGCGGAACGGCCAGGCGTATCGCCATCGGGCGGGGCCGACGTTCGCGCGCCAGTCCTGCACGATGCGGGGCGCGCAGTGGCGAGGCTGCATGCACGCGACCATACCGAGCTCCGCGAAGCGCGGGAGGTCGTCGGGGTGCACGCACTCGACGTGTACGATCTGATGGCGGGCGTCGCGCGGCCCGTTGACGTGGCGTGCGTGCTCCACCGCATCGAGCGCCGTCCGGATCCCGCGGTCACCGGTCGCGTGCGTGAAGGTCTGGAAGCCTCTCCGTTCGAGCTCCGCGATCAGCTCGGCGAACCCCTCCGGCGGGTAGAAGGTTCCGCCCGAGGTGTCCGGGCGGTTCGCGTATGGCTCAAGCATGGCCGCCGTGTGGGGCTCGATCACGTCGTCGATGTAGAGCTTGATCGGTCCCACCCGGAACCGGTCGTCATCGTTCGCGGCCTTCGCCTCCGCGAAGGCGTCCAGCTCCTCGGAGGTGGTCCCCGGCGGGTGGAACAGCGCCGCGATCACCCGGGACCGCATGGCACCCTCGTCGCGGGCCCTCCGGAAGAGCGGGAGGTCATCCACCGAGTTCTGCGGCTCGACCGCCGTCGTGATCCCGAGCTCCGCTGCCATGTCGAGGCTCCGGAGAAGCCTTCGGTACATCTCGTCGGGGGCGAAGTTCGGGACCTGCTCCGCGAGCGCCGCCTGCCCGTCGCGCGAGAGCCCCATCACCGCGAAGTCGGTCACGAACCCGGTGGGCTCGCCCGTGCCGGCGTCGATCTCCGGACGACCGAAGGCGAGCGACCTCTCCGGCGCTCCGATGCCGAACCGCCGCATCGCCTCGCGGTTCAGCCAGACGTTGTGGACGTCGTAGGAGAAGACCATCAGCGCCCGACCCGGCGCAACGCCTTCGAGATCCTCGGCCGTGGGGCGACGCCGGCCCGGGAGGGCCGCGTAGCTCCAGTCCTCCGCCACGATCCACTCGCGGTCGGGATGCTCGGTCGCGTATCCGTCGATCGCCGATCGAACGGAATCCAGCGTGGTCGCGTCGCCGAGCTGCACCGCGTCGGCGTCGGCGCCGGTTCGCAGGTGGTTGTGCGCATCGATGAAGCCGGGCAGGACCGTGTTGCCGCCGGCGTCGAGCTCCTCGGCACCGGCCACCGCGTCGCGCACCTCGCGATCGTCGCCGACGGCCACGATCCGGGCGTCCCGAACCGCGACCGCCTCGGCCCTCGGACGGCGTTCGTCGACGGTCCACACCTTCGCGTTGCGGATCACCAGATCCATCGTGCGCGTAGCTGACCGGACCGTCGGCACCGGCGTCAACCCTCGTCGCGGCGGCTATCGTTCGCCCCGATGCCGACCCCGTTCATCCTCGACGTCGACACCGGTGTCGACGACATGGTCGCGCTCCTGTTCGCCGTCGCGTCCCCGGAGGTCGAGCTGGTCGCCGCCACATGCGTCACCGGCAACGTGCATGTGGACACGGTCACGCGCAACACGTCGCTGGTCCTCGAGCTCGCCGACGCCGGAGACGTGGAGATCGCGCGCGGCGCGTCGGAGCCGCTCGACGGCGGGTGGCAACCCTTCCCGGTGGTGCACGGCCCCGAGGGGCTGGGCGCGTACGTCCCGGGTCACCATGCGAAGGCCATCTCGGCGCGGAACGCCGCGACGCTGATCGCGCAGGAAGCCGCTCGGCGGCCCGGCGAGGTGACCCTCGTCGCGACGGGACCGTTGACGAACGTGGCGCTCGCGCTGGAGCTGGAACCCGCTCTCCCGACGCTGCTCGGCGGCTTCGCCCTGATGGGAGGCGCCTATCGGGCCGGCGGCAACGTCACCCCGCGCGCCGAGGCCAACGTCTGGATGGACCCGGAGGCGGCTGCACGGGTGTTCGACGCATGGTCGGGCCTCGCGCGCCGGCCGCGCTGCGTCGGGCTCGACGTGACCGAACGGGTCTGGCTCACCCGCGAGGACGTCGAGGCGATCTGCGCCCCGGCCCCCTCCAGCGAGCTGGCGACGTTGATCGGTCAGGCCGTGCCCTTCTACATCGACTTCTACGCGTCGACCGGTCGCTTCGACGGCGCGAGCATGCACGACCCGCTGGCCGTCGCGGCCGCGATCGACCCCTCGGTCTGCGAGTGGATCGACACGCGGGTCGAGGTGGAGCTTGCGGGCAGGTGGACCCGTGGCGAGACGGTGACCGACCTGCTGGACATCCGCCACACGCGATGGTCGGAGTGGGCGAAGGAGGAGAACGCGCGGATCGCGGTGTCGGTGGACGCGCCGCGCGTCGTCGCCCGACTGATCGAGCGGTTGCGCGGGCTCGTTTCGGAGCGCGCGTGAGCGAGACCGGCGGGCTCGTGGTCATGGGGGCGATCAACGTCGATCTCGTCGTGTCCGGCGCGACGTTGCCCCGGGAAGGCGAGACCGTGACCGACGGAGAGTTCTCCCGCCACCACGGCGGCAAGGGCGGGAACCAGGCGACGGCCGCGGCGAAGGTGCTGGGTGACGCGGGCAGCGTGGCGATGCTCGGCGCGGTCGGCGACGACGAGATGGGCCGCGCGGCCCGCGCCGCGCTCGAGACCGAGGGGGTCGACGTCGCGAACGTCTCGGTGGTGTCCGGCACACCGACCGGGGTCGCCCTGATCGCCGTCGATCGAGGCGGCCAGAACCAGATCTCGGTGGCGCCGGGCGCGAACCGGGACCTGGGCGATCCGACCGAGGCCCTCGAGGGTTCGCGCCCGGCGCTCGTCCTCGCCAGCTGCGAGATCCCGTTCGCCGCATTGAGCGCGGCCGCAGCCTGGTGTGGCACGAACGGGGTCGCGTTCGTGTTGAACCCCGCACCGACCCATCCGATGCTTCGCGAGCTCCTCGAGCACACGACCGTCGTGACCCCGAACCACGGCGAGATCGGGAAGCTCGCCCCGACGAGCGGCGACGCCGTCGATGCCGCACACGCGCTCCGCGACCGGACGCCCGGCCTCGCGGTCCTGGTCACGATGGGCGAAGCGGGCGCCTATCTCCTGGATGACGAAGGCGAGGCCGGGATCCCCGCGGCGAGCGTCCATGCGGTGGACTCGACCGGCGCGGGCGATTGTCTCAACGGGGTGCTCGCCGCGGGCCTGTGGGAGGGGCGACCGATCCGCGAGGCCGCCGCGCGCGCCGTCGCCGCGGCGACGATGTCGACCGCGGTCGCCGGCGCCCGCGAAGGCATGCCCACGCGCCAGGAACTCGAGGAGTTCCTGGCGCGCTAACGCCTCGCGTGCGTTTGCTAGCGTGAGTCGTCATGACGAGGTCCGAGCTGAGCGACGCGTTCGCGCACCACGTGTGGGCGACCTTGCGGTTGCTCGACGTGTGCCGAGAGCTCGGCCCCGAGCAGCTGGAGACCGCCGTCCAAGGAACCTACGGCTCGATCCTCGACACGATGCGACACCTCGTCGCAGCCGATAGCTCGTACCTATTCGTCACGACCCGTGGGCGCACCCAACCCATCGACGAAGAGGACATGGACCTCGCCGCGCTCGCGACAGAGATGGAGGGCCACGGCGACGCCTGGTCCTCGCTCCTGGCAGAGCGTCCGGATCCGGACGAGGTCCTCGAGAGACATCGGGACGACGGATCCGAGACGCATGCCCCGATGGGCATCCGGCTCGCGCAGGCGCTGCACCATGGGAGCGACCACCGAAGCCAGATCTGCACCGCCCTGACGACACTCGGCGCGGAGCCGCCGAGCATCGACGTCTGGGACTTCGGCGAACACGACGGCCCCGTCATCGAGATCCCACCTACATCCTGACCCCGATCGACAGCGACGTCAGCGCACGGGCAGGTAGAAGGGCTTCGAGGAGATCTTCGCTGGCACCCTCCGGTTCCGGACCTCGACGGATACCGGTGCGTCCGGCGACACGTCGCCGTGCACCCACGCGAGTCCCACCGCGCTGCCGAGCGTGTGGCCGTACGCCCCGCTCGTCACGTGCCCGACCCGTTCGTCACCCGACAGCACGGACTCCGCGTGCCAGAGCATCGGTGCCGGGTCGTCGAGGCTGACCGACAGCAATCGGCGATCGCGGGGAGCTTCCTTCCGCTCGCGGAGCGCTTCGCATCCGACGAAGTCCTTCGCCAGTCGAACAGCGAAGCCCAGCCCCACCTCGTATGGATCATCGAGGGGGCCCATGTCATGCCCCCACGACCGGAACCCTCGTTCCAGCCGGAGCCCGTCGAACGCGAAGCCGCCAGCGTGGCGGAGGCCGAGATCCTTGCCGGCCTCCACGACCCGGTCGTACAGATCCCCGACGAACTCCGTCGGGACGTACAGCTCCCATCCGAGCTCGCCGGTATACGAGACGCGGAGGGCCCACGGTTGCGCCCAACCGGCCTCGATGCGGCGCGCCGAGAGGAACGGGAACGCGTCGTCGGACAGATCCGCGTCGGTCAGGCGCTGCAGAAGCTCGGGTGAGCGCGGGCCTGCGAGGTGCAGCACCGCGAACGCGCTCGTCACGTCCGTAACGGTGGCTTCGGGCGGCAACCCCGTCCGCAGGAGCGCCTCGGTGCGTCGTTGGTACGCGGTCGGCGCGACCACCAGGAAGATCTGCTCGGCGAGCCGCGTCACGGTCGGATCCATCTCGATGCCGCCGCGATCGTTGCACAGGAGCGTGTAGACGACCCGGCCGATCGGGACGTCGACATCGGACGCGCAGAGCCACTGCAAGCCGTCCACCGAGCCAGGGCCTTGGACGAGGAACTTCGAATAGGTGGTCAGGTCGAACAGCGCCACGCCCCCGCGAGCGGCGGCCATCTCCTCACCGACGGGTCCGAACCACGATGGCCGGTCGAAGTCGTAGAGCCACACCGGCTCCTCGGTCGCTCCGGGCTCGAACCACGCTGGCCGTTCCCACCCCGCGGCTTCGCCGAACGCCGCGCCGGCGGTG
>Ga0066655_10001019_pt1 | contig 9820 bp, 10 predicted proteins | sample GraSoiAngelo_104_FD_133942 | JGI IMG/M metagenome (GOLD analysis project Ga0066655, IMG submission 133942) | Grasslands soil microbial communities from the Angelo Coastal Reserve, California, USA - 14_0903_05_30cm | ecosystem: Environmental > Terrestrial > Soil > Grasslands | place: USA... | reverse complement strand
GCGTGCCCGTGCGTCCAGTGCGGTATCCATCTTCGCTCCACGGGTTCTGCAGTCCCCCTTGATATAAGCCCCGGCGGACATCAGTCGCGCAGATCGGGTAGTCTGGGTATACGCCTTCAGCCGTCGCCCACGCCGTATCTGGTCGCTCGTATCCCTCTTAATCTATGCACGGGGAAGGGCACGCGGCCTCGTGAACGACGAAATTCCCCTGATCAATATTTGGTGCGATGAGGGGTATGATCGCATCCCGGGTTGGGCAGGCGTCAGTAGCGGGTCCGAGGGCAAGGATAAGGACTTTGTCGTTAGTGCCCGGCTCTCCGTCATCATGAACCTGGATCAGGATTCCCCACCCCACTGGGATATTAGGCAGTCTCGACTGCGTGATCTCGCCGCCGAAGACCGCGTCATGGGTATTCACGGTTAAACAGGTCACCTGGCCCCGGAAGTCGAAGTCGAGAGCCGGCGACGTCACCAGGCGGGCGAAAAACTCGCCTAGAGGCTCTGCACCGCTCCTGGCGTTGACGTGAATCTCCTCGTGAAGATCTACCGCTCTGAAAATACCCGTGCCAAAGACAAAATCCATTTTGGGACCGGTCCCGTTACTGTGGGTCGCCGCCGCGTCCGATGACAGCACGGCCACAAGCGCCACCGCAAACATCGCCATTTTCACTACGGACGACCTACGAGCGATCATGATGCGTCCTCCTTTCCTTACCACTGCTAGATAGGATCGTTTCTCCTCTAGGCTGTTGCCCTCTTCTTCCCCTCGTGTCCCGAGCATCATCGGCGAGAACCCCCAGACAAGAATCGGGTGAATACCCGATTTAAGCTGCGGGGGATTCCCGAGTCACGCGATAAAGCGAGTCAGGCGAGCGAGAGGAGTCCGAGTTACGGCAAGATCCTAAGCGACCCTGCCCCGGGCGGGCCCCCGGCGGCGGGTGGGTTGAATCGGGGCATGCGTCTGCAGGCCGCCGTACCCCGGGGTGTTCGTACCTCCACTTAGTCAGTAGTGCAAATCTGACCGTTGAAAAACGTCCCTTGGCGGCAGCAGGTGTGGGTCACAGTATTGCAATCAGTTTGAGTTGACGTGCAGTCCAAGTTACTGTTGCACGTGCCGCCCGCTAAGGCGAGGCAAGTTGAAGTCTGCGTACCAGTGAAGTTCGGCTTATGGAGTTGGATGTTGCCGCCCTGCAGGAATCCTGATCGGTGGTACCCGGACGATGGGAGATCCACTTGAATCGAGAAGAAGTTCGAATTTTTGTCTCCGTTGTCCGTGACCGCGACGGCCCAGTTGACATCGGCGGATGTCTGGTTGGTCCTCGCCGTACCACAGATCAAACGGGTCGCTGGCGGCTGGCCGGACGGATTAGGGCTGCACGACGTTAGGTCGGATGGTTCACGGTCGGTGCAAGAGAAGTAGCCTGTGATGGTCGTCCAGTGAACGTTCAGGCCTGTGCGGTGGTCGACGTACTCCAGATGACCCCACAACCCGTGGTTGTCTCCTCCTTGCTTGCATGAGCCACCGACGCCGAAGTTCGCCTTAGCGTCATTGTTGACGATATACCCGCCGCCCGTTATGAAATCGCACTGCTGCTCCTGGGCGCGAGCACCTGCGACCCCCCCGAGGAGCACCAACGCCGCTATTACGAGTACCCTGATCCCTCTACGCATCATTCTTTCTCCCCTCGCATGCCAGAGCGACGAGTTAGTGAATCCCGGCGGTCGCAGACGCGATGACCACGTCCGCGACGCCGGAGACGACCACATGGAGGGCATTCACGACGGTGGCGGTCGGTAACGCTTGCTGCTCGTTAATCACCACCCGGCCTCCGGGAATATAGATCGTCTGGTTCGCGGCCCCGGTGATAGGGATGGGCACCCCATTGATCGACAGATTGGCGATGTCCGAGGCGCCACCACCCGCGCCGCCCAGGACCGCCAGGGCGCGTGCCATAACGGAATCGGCGCCGATGGTGGTCCCCGCGACTCTCAGGGTCAGGGCCGCCAGCGAGGCTTCGGAGGCAACCTGATCCGGCCAGCCGATCGTGGTCGCGTGGAGGGCTTCCCCGGTGAGCAGCGAGGGAACGTTCCCAGTCGGTGCCGATGCCTGCAGTGCGTCACTGGTTCCGCCCAGCGCCCCGGTGTCGGCGAGCACTGTCGTCGTTCCTCCGAGAAGGCTGAACACGGTCGCTTTCACCGCTCGCGCCTTCCCAGTGACGGTTTGAGCCTCGCTGGCGGTCGCCCATACAAGGAGAACCGCCACCATCACGGCGCCACTGACCAAACCTGGACGGTAAGAACCTGTGTGCTGCATGCTGGCCTCCCCTGTCCCCTCAATCTCGAGCATCCACAGAAACCCTGAAAGAGAAACCCCTGGATCGTAATCGGGTTGATCCTGGGTCTGAGTCACGTGGAATACCTGAGTCGGTGAGGTCCTAGCCGGTCCTGTATCGGTTCTGGCCAGGAGAAATCGTGACCGGCCGACCGACGCCCGTCCGCGGCTCCATCGGGCCCCGGACATACCCTCCGGAAAATACGTCACTTTCTGGAGGCTCTGCGGCTCGACGGCCGATGGCACGTAAGTCGCACTTGCTCCGGAAGCATGTTGATCCTGAGCCCGCGCAACGTAGTCGGCCTGGGCATGCTGATCCTGGCAGCCCTCTTCTGGTCTGAGCTCGTGGAGGCGCAGACGTTGCGCTGCGTGGATGCACAGGGGAACGTGTCCTACCGCGACCGCGGCGCTCAGACCGGCGGTGGATGCACGCCGTTGACCCAGCAGACCTTGCGGGACCCGCGCGACGAGTCGCGCGGCGCCCCGACGGGGCCGGCCCCCTCGACGGATCAGCAGCAGGAATGCACGAGGACGCTCACGAGCTCGCTCTACGCGCCAAACACCGCGCGCGTCACCCTGTGGCCGTCCGGGTCGTCTGTGCTGGTCGGGTACGTCGACGCACAGAATCGGCTCGGCGCGTACCAGCGCCGCGAAGTCTGGTGCGAGTTCAGCGCGAGCGGGACGCTCCAGCACGCCTACGTCGATTACGATCCGGGCGTTCTTCGCGAAAACATCTCCAGCAAGTAACGAGACTTCCGGTTGCACCCGTCGCCGAGCATCCGCGACGGACCGCCTCAGCCGCTCGCCCCGACACTGACCGGCCGCACCGCATCGCGCCGCGCCCGCGACCAATCCCACACCCCGAATGCGAGAAGCGCCAGGCTGGTGACGACCGACACGGCCAGTTGCGGACTGATCGCCGCGAGCGAGACGGCGATCAAGAGCACGCGCTGGGGCCAGGTGAGCGGTCTGAACATGGAGCCGGCGGCCGCCGCGGAGAGCGCCGAGATTCCGACCACCGCTGAGGCAAAGAGGATCACGATCTCCGGGAGGGCGCCGTCCATGAGCAGCGCCGGCTGGTAGACGAAGAGGAACGGCGCCAGGAACCCGCTGATCGCGATCCGTGAGGCTTGCCAGCCCGTCCGCATCGGGTCCGCGCCCGCCATCTGGGCGCCCGCGAAGGCGGTCACGGCGACGGGCGGCGTCACGTCGGCGAGGACGGCGTAGTAGAAGACGAACAGGTGGGCGGCGAGGATGTCCACGCCAAGCCGCTGGAGCGCCGCGCCGCCGACGGTGACGGCCAGGATGTAGGCCGGGGTCGTCGGGATGCCCGTGCCGAGCACCGAGACGACGAGGAAGATCAGCAGGAGCGCCAGGATCAGGTAGCCGCCCGACAGGTTGATGATCGTGGACGAGAAGGCGAGCGCGAAGCCCGTGCGGCTCATCGAGGCGACGATGAGGCCAGAGGCGGCGAGCACCGTGGCGACGATCACGCCCGAGCGCATCGCCTCCCCCATCGTCTCGAAGATCCGCCGCGGCGTCATCGGCTGGTCGCCCGCGAACCACGAGACGAGGACCGCGGAGAGCAGGCTGTAGAGCGCGGCCTTGGACGGCGAGTAACCCGCCTCGAGGAAGTAGATGACGATCACGAACGGCATGAAGAGGAGCGCGCGCCGGAACAACGTCACGAGGGGTGGCACCTCGGCCCGCATCGTGCCGATGCGCTGCTTGATCGCCTCCCAGTGCACGGTCGCCATGATCCCGACGTAGTAGAGGACGGCCGGTAGCGCGGCCGCGACGACGATCTTCGAGTACGGCACACCGGTCAGCTCCGCCATGATGAACGCGCCCGCGCCCATGATCGGCGGCATGAGGGGCCCGCCGCACGAGGCGCAGGCCTCGATGGCCCCCGCGATCTCGGGCTTGTAGCCGATCTTCTTCATGAGGGGGATGGTGAAGCTGCCGGTCGCGTAGCAGTCGGCGACCGACGAGCCGCTGATCGTGCCATAGAGCCCGGAGGAGAGCACGGCGACCTTGGCGGGGCCGCCGCGGAAACGGCCCGCCAGCGCCACCGAGATGTCCATGAAGAACTGCCCCACGCCCGAGTGGAGCATGAACGAGGCGAAGAGGATGAAGATCATCAGGATGTTCGACGAGATCCCCGTGAGCGTGCCGAGCACGCCCTCGTCGGCGTAGAGGAAGAACATCTCCACGAGCCGAGGGTAGCTGTAGGCGCGCGGGGATCGGAGAAAACCGGGAAGCCACGGCGCTGCCACGAGAAACGCGATGAAGGCGAGCGTGGTGACGAAGAACCAGAAGCCGACGGCGCGTCGCGACGCCTCGAGCACTGCGAGGACCATGATGGTCCCCATGATCACGTGAAACGGCGTGACAGGATGCACGCCCTCCCAGCGCTCGGTGAGGGCGTGGACGTTCAGGAGGACATAGACGCACGGCACGATCGAGAGCGCCACCCCGGCCCAGTCCCATCGGGTGACGCGGTCGGTCGGCGAGCGCCCGGTGGCCGGGAAGAGGAGGAAGGCGAGCGGAAGGAGGAACAGGAGGTGGGTGGCCCGCATCTCGCGCGGCTCCCACACGCCGGCGTACGCGGTCCAGATGTGGAACAGGGCGGCGGCGGCGGCCCAACCGCCGACCGCCCAGCCTACGGGTCCGGCGAGTCTCCTCAGTTGAGGAGCCCCGCTTCCTTGTACGCCTTGGCCGCGCCCGGATGCAGCGGCACGTTGGCGAGCCGCACGGCGTCCTTCGGGTCGAAGTCCTTGAACGCCGGGTGGACTTTACGGACGGCGCCGACGTTCTTGAGCAGGATCTTGGTGAACTCATAGACGGCCGGCTCGGACACCTTGGCGTTCGCGACGATGGCGTTGGCCATCGCGATCGTCGGAATGTCCACATCGTTGTTGACCACGTCCTTGTAGGAGCCCCTGGGGATCACGCCGCGGGACAAGCCGTGCGCTTCCATAAACTTGATGAGGTCGTCGTCCATCGGCAGGATCCGCATCTTACGCCCGAGCGAGGCCTCCTGGATCGCCGCGCCCGGCACCGCGAGGTTGGCGAAGAGGATGTCCATGTTCCGGTCACGGTACTGGGTGGTGAGGTCGGTGTAGGAGACCAGGATCACCTTGCCGCCGCGGCTGCGCACGTCGTTGTAGGTCGTCTTGTAGAACTCGAACACCTTCCGCATCACCCACTCGTCCGACCCGCCCGGCGGCGTGGTGCCGATCGTGGTCCGCCCCTTCTTCTCGAAGATCTCGCGGATCGACTTGTCGGGGTAGTCCGCCGGCACGCACCACTGGATGTGCACGAAGCCGAGCCCGTTCATGACCAGGCGCATGTCCGAGTGCTTGTCCGTATACGGGTCCTGGCCGTTATACGAGGCGGCGATGAAGGGCGGGAGCCCCCAGGCGATCTCCGTCTCGCCCGCCTGAAGCTTACTCATGTTCTGGATGCCGGCCCCGGGCACCACCTTGATGTTGAAGCTCGCGTCCTGGCTTCGGACGAGCTCGACGAACCCGCCCGCCTGCGCGTACCACCCGCCGCCGATCTGGCCGGCCGTCCAGGTGAGATTCTTCTGCTGCGCCCACGCGGCCGTCCCGCCGAGCCCCAGGGCGAGCGCCAGGACGATCGCAGAGAGTCGTCTCATGATTGTCCTCCGTCGGTCATCGGGTTCGTGTCCTTCCGGTCGCGGCCCCGCACCGTCCTGCGCCGAAGCGGCCGGGATCGAAGAGGGAGAGGTCGAGGGAGGGCGTGCCGTCGACGAGCCACTCGGCGACATACCGGCCGGTGGCGGGCGAGTGCTGGAAGCCGTGGCCGCCGAAGCCGACGGCGAGGAAGAAGCCCTCGACGCCCGGCGCCCAGCCGATGATGGCGTGGTCGTCGGGCGTGAGCGGGCGGAGTCCCGCCCAGCCGCCGGCGATCCGCGCGTCCGCGATGATCGGCAAGCGGTGGATCGCCTTCCGCACCAACTCTTCTACTTTCCCCCAATCCATCGGGACGTCGAAGTCCTCGCCAATATCCTCGACGTCACCCGGGCTCAGGAGGACCTGCTCCATCTCTTTCCTGAAGTAGAAGCCGCTCGTCACATCGCTCGTGAGCGGCACCGGGCCCGAGATCTCGGGGAAGGGCTCCGTGAAGAAGATGTGGCGGCGCCGGGGGTGCACCGGCAGGTCGAGACCCGCGAGCCTGCCGACGCGCGCCGCCGCGGGGCCGGCCGCGTTGACGACGATGGGCGCCGCGATCGCGCCCTGGGACGTCCTCACGCCCGTCACGCGTCGGTTCGACATCGCGAGCGCCGTCACCGCCATCCCCTCCGCGATCGTCACGCCGAGCTCGCGCGCGCGGCGCGCGAAGCCGGTCGTCACCTCGGCGGGGCCGGCCATGCCGTCCTGGGGCCCCCAGACCGCCGCGATCAGGTCGTCGACGCGGAGGGCGGGGACGAGCTTCTGCGCGTCGGCGGGGGAGATGACGCGCACGTCAGCGCCGAGCTTCCGCTGGAGCGCAATCCGGGGCTCGAACCCACGAAGCTGCTGCTCCTCGGCGAGGAGATAGAGATAACCGATCTTCGTGTAGCCCGGATCGACGCCGAACTCGTCCGCGAAGCGCGCGAAGACGTCGATGCTCTCGAGGGAGAAGCGGATTTCCGTCTCGGCCGGGAACTGAACGCGGATGCCGCCCGCCGCCTTGCTGGTCGTGCCCGAGCCGACGGTTTCGCGCTCGAGGAGGACGACGTCGCGGAGCCCGCGGCGGGCCAGGTGGTAGGCGATCGAGCAGCCCACCACGCCGCCGCCGATGATCACCGTGCTGGCCGTCTTCGGCAGGGTCATGAGGCCGGGATATGATGAAGGGCCAACGGCCGCGACGCAAGCCCACCTGTCATCAGGGATTCTGCTCGTCTTCATGACCAGGATCTTGCTCGGATCATCTCCGGTATCCACCCCATTTTCCCGCAAGGGTTTCGGGCGATCCTCCGGCAGGGGGAATCACCGAGCCGCAGTAGGGAATATCTAGGCAAGGGAGGTCAGTATGCGTCCTACAGGTTCTTACGGTTCAGGTGTACTTGCACTCGCCGCAATGCTGTCGGCGCTCCTGGCATGGCCGATAGCTAGCGACGCTCAGACGGTCACCGGGCGGGCGAGAGCGGTGCAGGCGACCGTTCTCGGCCTACTCGGAGGGACGACGACCGTGCTCGCCGACACGGGGGCGCTGGGAGGGAGCAGTGACGCGCTGCAGGCCTCCGCGCTCGCGGGTAGCGTTCCCGCGCTGCTCACCGGGGAAACCCTTCACGCGACCACGATCGGTTGGCCCGATCAGGTGGTCTCGCGAGCGTCGCTCGCGGCTCTGGCCTTGACCGTGGCCGGGACGAGGATCGGCGCCGATTTGGTCGTGGCACGGGCTCGGGCGGTCCTTGGCGCGGCGGGCTCTGGCGTCTCGAACATCGAAAATCTCGCGATCAACGGCGTGCCCATCCCCGTCAGTGGGGGCCCGAACCAGACGGTCCCCATTCCCGGAGGCCTGGTGGTGATCAACGAGCAGCGAACGTCACCGACCAGCACCGTCGTGAATGCTCTCCATGTCATCGTCTACGGCGTCGCGGATGTGGTCATCGGGTCGGCGACCGCCGGAATCTACTAACTCGTTGCCGGATGCGCGCGGGAGGAAGAGCGATGCGTAGGGTCATCGGTAGACTTGCAGTCGCAGCATTGGTGCTCGCCGCCGCCGGCCCCGCTGGAGCCTGGGATCAGCCGTCGTCGTGTGACTACCTGGACGGTGAGGGCTTCATCGTCACCACGGCGAGCGGCATGCACAACCCCGCTAAGGCGGAGTTCTGCGTCACGGCTGGATGCAAGTATGGGTCGCCCTGGGGCCATCTCGAATACATCGACAAAGGCACACGCCTGAACGTTCACGCGACCAGCATCACGGCATACGTATTTGTCGACCAGGGACCGCCTACCCGTGAGGGCGACCCGACGGGGACCCGTCAGATCTGTGGTACGGCCAAGACGAACTACTTCGGGTACGTCGATTTTTGGGCGCAGGTTAAAGATACGGGTGAGCCAGATACCAATGACGAGTTCATCATTCGGCTGCAGAAAGATGGACAACTCGTCTACACGACCGAGGGCGACGCGGACCATACGTTGGGCGGCCCCGGCACGCGCCCCGGTGGGGAACTCGAACTCGAGAAGCCGAACCGCTGGAAGCCCACGGGGGCCTTCAGTGACCTCAACCCATCGAATTGTCCCGCGGCTCCTCCTTCCTGTCCTCCCGGGGAGATACTCGACGAGTACGGGAGGTGCGTGCCGCAGTGCCCCGACGGTCAGACATTCGACGAGGCGAGCCAGATGTGCGTGTGCCCTGGGGGGCAGCCACCCGACCCCTCCGGGATGTGCGCTCCGGAGTGCCCTGTCGACCAGCATTTCGACTCCTCGACCGGCACTTGCGTGTGCGATTCAGGGGGGGATTTCAACCCCGTCACGCAGCAATGCTGCGTTCCGCCGGCGGGGACTTTCGACAGTACGAGCGGGACGTGCATTGGGGACTAGGCAAAGGGGCTAGTGTGTCCGCGCCGATGACGCCAACGTGCAGAGGCCTGCAGGCGGCGCTACTATCCCGGCGGGAGAGTTGGACCGGGTCGGGGCTGCATCGACGTCCGAGGCGCGGGGGGTTGGAGGATGGCAGGTCCGCGTATCGCGAGTCCGGGGCGGCGCGCCCACCCCTGGTACCGCTGGGCCGTCATGCTCTACGACCGGGCCTACCGCGCGGTGCACGGACTGGACCGGCCGCCGGCGCAGGTCGGGCCGGCGCTCTGCGTCGAGGTCCGGCGGAGCCGCCGCGCGCGCCGCCTCCCCGACGGCACGCGGGTCGCCGGCGGCGACCGGATCGGCGTCCTCCACGTCAACAACGCGCGCATCGCCGCCGTCCACGTGAACGGCCAGCCACCGCTCGCGATTGGCCTCGAGTTCCGGCGCTGGTTAGTGACCTCGCTCCATGAGCTGGCGCGCCTCGCCGCCGACGGTGGCCCGCTCGCCGACGTGCGCGCCTTCTGCGCGGACACGATCTTTCACCGCGGCCTCGCCCGCCTCGGCTTCCGCGCCGAGCGCGACGGCATCGTCTGGCCTGGCCTCACGGCTGCCTACCAGCACGCGCTCATGGCCTCGCTCCACCCCATGGGTCCGCTCCGTTTCCGGCGCGCGACGCACACCCGGGCGCGGCGGCTCTGGCTCACCCGTGAGGAGCTGCTTTCGCGTTACACTTGACGGGCCATGCTCGACCCCGTCACGGTATCTGTCCTCACCCATCGCTTCGAGGCGATCGTGCAGGAGATGGGCGAGGCGATGCTGCGCACGGCGTACTCGCATATCCTCAACTCGAGCCGCGACTTCTCGACGGCCATCTGCGACGCGGGGGCACGGCTTTGCGCCCAGGCCGAGCACGTGCCGATCCACGTGGGGGCGATCCCGTGGGCGG
>Ga0066655_10001016_pt1 | contig 9831 bp, 11 predicted proteins | sample GraSoiAngelo_104_FD_133942 | JGI IMG/M metagenome (GOLD analysis project Ga0066655, IMG submission 133942) | Grasslands soil microbial communities from the Angelo Coastal Reserve, California, USA - 14_0903_05_30cm | ecosystem: Environmental > Terrestrial > Soil > Grasslands | place: USA... | reverse complement strand
GGCAGTGCCGGGCTGCGGACCGGTCGTTGGATCGATGATCGTCCGCCCGAAGTCCCTCCGATCGAAAGCAATGAAGCGGTAACCTGCAGCCGTGAACGCCGGGATCTGGTTTTCCCATATGCGCACGCTGCCGGTAGCGGGGTGAAGGAATACCACGGGTACTCCGCTTCCGCCGCTGTCCACGTACCACAATTTGGCGCCTCCAATAGCCGCAAGGCCTTCGCGGGCGGGGATGCTCACCCGAGCGGATCCTGGCGATGGAGGAGGCGAGTGCTTCGCAAGAAATTCCAGAACGAGCCGGTTAAAGACTTCCGGCTGTTCCCAGTTGGCGGAATGCCCCGCTTCGGCGATCACACGAAGCTGCGAGCCGGGAATATGAGTCGCAAGGATACGCATGACATACGGTGGCGCCGTGAGGTCGTTGTCGCCGGGCAGCAGGAGCGTCGGTGTCTTTATGGTCTCCAGCATCGGCAGAGTCTTTTGGATCAGGGGCGGCTGAGCCGGCGCCCCAGGTTGCTGGGATCGCGAATTGATGTCGAGCCATTTCTTCACGCCATCGGGATTCGTTGCCAGATAGCTGAAGTTGATCTCCCGGAACCGGACGGGCAACGCGTTGTACTCCTCCGGACGAGTTCTCGCAATCATTTCCGTCAGCATGGGATCCGTAACCTGTCCGGTGGTCGCGGCGAGCACGAGGCTGATCAGGCGTTCCGGATGGGTCAACACATAATCGAGCGCGACGAATCCTCCCCCGGCGATGCCCACCAGGTGGAATTTTTCGAGACCCAAAAAATTCGCGAGTGCCTGAAGGTCTTCGGCGACCGAGCCGGGCTGAGGACCGGAAGAAGGCTCGGCCATACTGCGACCCCAACCGCGCCGGTCAAATGTGATCACCCGGTAGCCCGCCTTCTCAAAGGCTGGAATGTTGTATTGCCAGCTATCGCTGTTACCAGTGTTCGCGTGCAACAGAACCACGGGAATGCCACTGCCGCCCGTGTCCGTGAACCAGAGTCGAACTCCGGGCAGCTCGGCATATCCCTGGCGCGCGGAAGCCGGCGCTGCTCGCTGGAAAGCAATGAGACTGCCGGCGCTCATGCCGAGCAGCGCAATCGTGATGACTCGAGTTATCCCGGGACGGAGTCCATACATCGCTTCTTTCGACATGGGTTCCTCCCCGCATCAGCTCTAGCGGGATGCTGAAAAAATCGAGAGGAGAGCGCCGGTTTTTCCTAGAGTCAACGATTCGACAGTGCGAAACCCTCAGACACTTCAGCGCGATCAAAACTTTGCTTCACGCTCGAAGCGCGCGCTCTAGCCTCGCCGACAGCGCGGGCAGAAGCAATTTTACGGCAACGTCGAGTCCGAGCTTGCGATCCCGCCCCGGCATACTTCCCCATCCCCCCGGCGCAAGCTTCGCGAGGATGCGGTAATGCGCGATGGTCTGGCCGATCATTGCCGAAAAGCCCTGCCAAGGATATACCTTTTCAGCATAACTTCTTTGTTTTTCGCAAAGAACAATCCTTAAGAATTTCAGTCATGCCCGACCTGCAAATACGCACGTGGGAAGGCATGCTGCCGTAAATACAGCGCGGTTCCCATCACGCGTCGGCCATAAACGGTGACGCGCCAGCGGCGTGTGCGCGGGATCTTAGCGATCCAATGATGAGCAGGGAAGCGTCGGAAGATTCTGCTGATCTTAGCATGGCCTTTTTCGGGTCTTGGCCACACTTCTGCAGATGAGGAGTCGAGACGAGGCGTTGACGGATATCGCGGTTGGTGAAGCCGCGCAGGCAGTGATCGTGACGCCGTCCAGATCGCGTTTGGCTTTCGTTGGGATCGTGGACAACCGCCAGCGCTTCCAGATAACGGGAATTGGCCTGGAAGGAGACTTGTTGATATCGGACAGGTAGGCGACGCCCTTACGCATCGGTACCCATTGGAATTTGCTTTTGCCGTGGCGAGTCACGAATCGCGCGCCTGAAAACCCGGGGAAAGTGGAGTTCTATGCATAGCTTTGCTCCGGCCCCGGACGAAAACCGATTTCTCGTGTGGACCTCCGACCCTCATCAGGACGATATCACGGTCCTGCTCAACTGGCCCTCGCTACTGAAGAACTAACACCTTTGAATGGACTCAGCGCGCGCAATTTTCAGCGCGGTCAGCAATGTGGAAGGGAGTCGACAAGAACTCTCTAATACCCAAATCTGAAGGTCTGCATGTTGGCTGGGCACGCCAGCACGAGGCGCATGTACGAAGAGCTGCCCAGGGTCGGCCGCATTTTTTCGGAAGGCCGACGGCGCACCCCGAGCGCCAGATCCAGTTCGCGCTGCGGCTCGAGTTCTGATCTGGAGCGGCAGGTGGTTTCCGAAAGGACCACCTGCTTGGCGCAAACGGCCATTTCTCTTCGTGCACGCCATTGTCGGATAGGCACCCCTCCCGTCAAATGCCAACCCTTTCATCCTCGGGTGTAACGCCAAGGCCATGAATCTCGCGCGCTCACTGGACTTGTTGGAGAAAATCGCCTGGAAACAATCACATCCGGGGTAGACTTCACTCACTCACCTCATTATCCAGCTGACTTACAAAATTTCTCTTTGACAGCCTTCGTGACCCGACTCTACATTCGCGCTGGTCTATGAAGACTGCGTATGCATACATACGAAGACTGCGTATGCATACATACTTGGTGATGATTCATCTGCGGCTCTGAGAACTCTCGAGGTTCTGGATTCCACAAGCATGACACTTAAGGAGCGGTATATGAAACGATTGTTAGGTGTGATGATGGTAGTGGTTGCGTTTTCGCAATTTTCACTGTTTGCTGAGGACGGGCCAAAGACCCAGTTCTTCGGCGGACTTTCCGTCCTGAGCGGTAAAGCCGTTGATCGAGTGCAGGCCGTTGGATGGCAAGCCGGCGTTACGGAAAATGTGAACAGCACCCTTGGCATAGTCGGCGACTTCGCCGGCCAGTACAAAGACGGGCATTACTATGAGTACCTCGGTGGACCGCGTTTTCACGCCCGCCGGGAAAAAACCACAATCTTTGGTCATGCTCTGTTCGGAGGTCTGACCGCGGGCAGCGTGGCTAGCTCAGTCAGCGGCTTCACGATGGGTTACGGTGGTGGCGTGGACGTGGTTGCCAACGACAAGACGTCCGTTCGCCTCATCCAGTTCGACTGGCTACCGACTCGTATTGGCGGCGTTTGGGACAAAAACACCATTCGCTTCGGCTTCGGACTCGTTTTCGGACGGTAGCGGATCGTAAAAACTTCCAGGAATTCCCCTCCCCGCGGGAGGGGAATTCAAAAAACGAAATCGCTGCCAAGCTCGGCTCTCAGAAATAAACGCGGAGCGAGAGTTGGATATTCCGCTCGCTGCCACACTGAACGGCTGTGTTCTCAGGTAACACTGTGACAGGGCTTTCAGGCTCCGGCGAAACAGGATCAACCCAAACAGGAATCGCCATCAGTAATCCCTCTTCTTCGAATGTCGCCGTCAGTTTCAGCCTGACAAACCTGGATGGGTCACCGACCGGGTCCCCCCACTGAGTTTCGCCAGCAACTCTTCGATTAAAATTATGCGCTCTTGCATGCACATTACAGCGCTGCATTGATGCGGAGGGAAACCTTGCCATGGCGATGCTGAGACTTACCGATAACTTTGGACTTATTGTCTATGCGAAGCCAAGCGTCGGGTCGTTCTTTTCCAGGTACCTCAAAAGTCCCGAGGAATTACTGGTGACCCTGCGGAATATTCAGCCGATCAAACAACTGGCAATCGGTGACGATCCCTTCGAGGCCCAGTCCATCGGCTTCTCTTTTAATAATGCGATCAAGCTCGGCAATGCTGGTGTAGAACTGACTATTGATCCACAAGTCGTCGGAAGTATCAGCATTAGTAAAGGTTCGTCGCTGTTTGACTCTGACATGGATCCATTTCAGGAGAGCATTGCAATTCCGGCGCAGCACGCATTCGTTGCTGCCGCACTGGACCTGGAACTCGATGTAACGCCCGGAGAGAAAAACGCTGACTTGCAGTTCAGTTTCACGCCAGGCACCACGGTAGTCATTGCCAACTACCGTCTCTTTCCGCTGACTCATGGCATCATGTCAGCTGTTCAAAGTCTCTTCGAAAAGTTTGTCATTCCAGGTGATTTTGAGGATGTCGAGGGGCTCGCGGAGCACGACGTCGTAACGCTCGACGGTACCGGATCCTTGAAGTTGACGGCAACTGCGAGTCTCCTTACGAGTGCGAATCCCTTGGCCACACTCAACACCGGAATTGTGCCGGTCAGGATTCTGGAAGGAACTACGGTAACCGTCAAGGGAACATATACTGTGACAGGTTCGTACCAACTCCGCATCGAGCGTCTTGACAGCCGCAAGTTCCGCCTCGGCTATCAAAAGAGGCGCACCAGCGAATTCGATGTCACAGTCCAGGCGCATGTGAGCGCAGAAGCAACTGCCGGCGGGTTCGAGCTCATCTCAACAATACTGCACGCCGTGAGCGCGGACCCCGTGCCGAACAAGGCTGTCTTTAACCAGGCAGGGCTCACTCATGAACAGATCAGCACCGTGGCTGCCGCCGTGAAGGCGGGCGTCGAGCGCAGCATCGCGCTTTCGCTTTCTGGGGAACTTGACGCTCTGGATTCTTCATCCGCGGCTTTCAGCTATGAGATTGATATCGACCGGCTCGACGCGAACAGCAGGAAAGCGGTGCATGATGCGCTGAACGGGGACCTGACCGGGATAGAAGAGCCGGGCCACCACGGAATCACTCCGCTCAAGAGCATCGTTGAGGGCTTGCGGCAGGGGAAGCGCATTCTTAGGGTGAATTTGCTTGGCATATTCAATCACGGATCAGTCGTCACGCTCTTCAAAAAAGGCACCCTCATCGTGGATAGGGAGACGGGCGATATCACCATCACGGATCAGGCGGGAGCCAGTCGCCTCCAATTTACAGCAGAGAACTTTGCGCAAGACAGCGTCAAGCTGCGGCGCGTTTTGGCGGAGAGTCTTCTGATCACGGCTGCGTACAGGTGCAGCGCTACGATCAGCGCCGGTCCCCAACTCTCAAGTCACTATTGGTTCTTTGAACTGCACCAGAACACGACCCTGCAGCACATCAGCGATTATTTGAATGTCGCCCAGGCATTGGAGCTCCTGACGGCAACTGCGCGAATCGATAAGCTCAAAACCCTCAGGGGTACCAGCGTCTTCGGCCGATCCACTGTTTTCATCGACGCCTCATACACAGACGAGTTGTGCAGAGAAATGTTCATCGATGCAAAAACCGGTCATCCCCGGCCCGAAGAAGAGTACGAGAGCATCGGCCGCAGGGCTTTGTTTCTTTTGCTTTCCGCAGACGATTCCACGAACGGCGCGCGGCGGTTGCCGCTGGTGGACGATGTCACCTGGAACAAGATGAAGACCTTGGGACAACCAGGTTTTCCCACGCTGTTTGCCCCGTTGGCTTTCAACGCAAATCAGATTGCAGATATAACGTCGGATTACACACTCATCAGGTGGTGGGCCACGTCCATGCACCGTATGGGACAAGCGCTCGCGCAAATGATCGATTTTATAGGCACGAATCCCGCGGCTGATCGCGAGGACAACACATTCAAGGAACGCCGGAACAACCTTGAAGACGCGATGACCTCGGTGGTCAGCAATACGCAAGCGCAGTTTGGAGAGCCCTGGGGCATTCTGGCTCTTGATCTCGCTTCGGGTCAGCGCGCTTCCACGACCCTCCAACTTGTGAGCCCTAGAATCACGGCGGTCCTGACACAGCGTATACAGCGTATTCGACCAGGCGTTGCAGGTCACGGAGACTAACCAATGCCGGACGCTTTCTTACAGGCAAAAACGGGACAAATATGGCAACAGCAAAGATCTTGATCAATCTTTACGACGGCACAAGACAACTCATCGCAGCCGAGCGCGAAGTACTGCTGACGATTACAGATGGGAATAAGCAGGTCGTTTTTAGGGACTTCGTGAAGGGGCCGGCATTCTTGTGGAAGGTTAAGTTCTTTGACAATTTTGGCGATCAGTATACAGTGCTTGCCTCTGCTGATAACGCCATTGACGTCGGCTTTTTTCCGGTTAACGTTTCGCCGAAGATCGTTCGTCCCGTCTTTCTCATGCTTCTTCCCGAGAAGTCAGAGTTCAGTTTTTCTTCGCGGAGCGAGCTGCGGCAGCATTCGCCTCGTCTTGTTGAACTTTTTTCCCAAGGAGCAGGAGACGCAGCGAAGGCGCAGGAACGGTATGAAGACCTAATGGAGGACAGCGGACCAAGCCTTGCGTGCGTTTTTAACATCCTGACGGCTGCCCGTGATATCCATCTTCCGCAGAGCACGATCCTCGACTACTTCCGCCAGTTCGTGTGGAGTGACAAAGACTTTCCCATGAAGCAGGACCGGTTCTATGTGTGGGCCGAGCCTGAACTCCTTAACCAGGTGAAGCTTGCTCATGCCCAGGGTGCGTTCTCTGAAGAACCCAATCCGGGAATCCTGCACAAGGGTGCAACGTGCAGCTACAAGCAAATCCAGTTCGGCGAGGCGAATGTCCAGATAACATTCCATGAAAACAATACGTCACCGGCCGGCACAAACTGGGTCCTTGTCGAACCCGACATCGACTACTTCAGAGACATGGCGGCGCATACTCTGCTGGAGGTGGTGCCGGGCTTTTTCAGTCTGACCGATCCGAAGACAGTATACGCATTGCGGTGGATTGCAGGACGGCAGGCCAACGTACCCGAATTCAATCCGCCCTACTCGATTCGGCAAGCGGCAGGATAGACTCGCTTACTTAAGAATCGTCACCCGAAGGATTTTTCAACGGAAGAATCGGTCAATCAGCGAATTGCCGAATATTCCATCGGTATCCAGATCTTTTGATTTTGCAAAACTTGTCGTAAGAATCGGGATACATTAGCTGAACCTCGCTGGAAGCTTTGTCTGCGTGACATACGCGATACACCTTTTGTTTGGTTCCCGAGACGACAAGCTCCCACCTGCTACGACGACCTGATGAAGGCATGCTTCCGAGGGGTTTAAAATCGCCAAACATCTTTCAGGAAGACCCAATGGGATTCCATGATGATGTTCCGGCACCGTGATGATCCGGTGCTTACCGGACGCTCGCGGATGGACACCGATCTTCTCTCCGCAATAATGCATTTCGATCTGGTTATCGCGACCGCGGACCCAAACTGAGGCACCGGCATAGGCCCAAGGCACCGAGTAACGATTACTTTCCCAGGATACGTACGCATCGCGAGCTACCTTCCGGAGCTCTTCCTCAACATAGGGATAAGGCAACCGGCCACTGATGGGCTGGAGATGAAGCTTTTCGTTCTCCCATCGGCTGTCCACGCGTTCATGTGTGGTGCCGTGCACGCGCTGGTTCGAGACTTCCCCAGATCGAATTTTAAACCGGCACTTTGGGGATTTTTACACCGGCCGCGACAGCCAGCCTTTGAAGTCATCCGGAGCTCCGCGGAATGGTGGGGCTCCGGCTATAAACCAGATGGCGAGAACGGCATCGAAAATCATGCAACCGAACGAAGATGTCGGCATGAATGGCCAGATGGGATTGCCCCAAACGTGGTGTACGATATCCCAACAGGAATGCATCAGCCAGGCGATGCCGATGAATGAGTACGATCGCAAGCCCATAAATGCGATTGGTGTCGCAATGGCCGGATATAACAATTCCCAGACACCAAACCCGCCGCTGAGATAAACGCCGCTCGCGCCCGCCACAAATATCGCGTTGAACGTCTTTCGGCTGGGTTCCCGGAGGAGTGACATGAGAAGCACGAAAACTGCGGCTCCAAACGCCGGTCCCAGCGCGTCGATCAGGTGAATGGCAGTTGTGTGTTGTACTGTCGTCGGCATAGGCCAATGATGCGGAGTATGCGAAACTGGCACCAGTGGCTAAAAGGACAACGAACGCAGGATTTCGGCCAAGTTCAGTGAAACAGATGCGTCATCTGGTGACGCTCGTCGCCTTCGATGGAGTGGTGCTCGGCGACTTGTCGGTGCCGTGCGAAGTATTTGGGCGTGCTCGGCAGAGCGACGGCTGCCCATTCTATGAGGTCCGGATCTGCAGCCTGACATCGCGAGTGAGATCCGAACATGTGACGTTGGAAGTTCCGTGGCGCCTGTCGTCCATCCGTCGGGCAGACACGGTCATTATTCCAGGGGTGGAAAATCCGGCACAGATTCCTCCCGCGGCGATTTTGCGCGCCATACATAGAGCCATTGTTCGTGGAGCACGAGTCGCATCCATCTGCAGCGGAGCTTTCGTTCTCGCGGCGACGGGTGCATTGGACGGTTTGCGCGCGACGACACACTGGCAGGCAGCGCCCGAACTCGAACGACGATTTCCTGCAATTGACGTCAATCCAGACGTCCTTTACGTCGATAACGGCACGATCTTGACGTCTGCCGGAGCTGCCGCGGGTTTCGACTTGTGCCTTCATTTGGTCCGCCGCGACCTCGGCGCCGAAGCCGCGGCGGCAGTTGCCCGAGCTTCCGTCATGCCTTTGGAGCGATCGGGAGGTCAGGCCCAGTTCATCGTCCACGAACCGCCAACGAACGACGGCACATCCATCGCCCGGCTGATGATTTGGATTGAGCAGAACCTCCGCGACGATTTGTCACTTCCTGCTCTTGCGCGCAAGGCTGCGATGAGCGTTCGGACGCTCAGTCGAAATTTCCGGGCTCAAGCGGGCATGACTCCAGCTGAGTGGATCGCGCGGGCGCGAGTGCGGAGCGCCCAGCGTTTGCTGGAAACCACGAGACTCGACGTGGAGCAAGTGGCCGCAGACTGTGGTTTTGGCTCCGCCTCAGTGCTGCGCCAGCATTTCGCCGCCGTCGTCGGGACCAGCCCAGTGGCATACCGTCGCGCATTTTCAAGACCTTCAGGCCTGCCGAAGTGACGGTCGGACTATAATGCCCAGATGGCCGCAAGAGATGGTGCCTCACGACGCAAGCACTTCCTCGATACGATCAGAAGGAGACAGATCGGACCTTAAGGGCTTTCATCAATAGCCTGCGGAGCGGCCGAAACGGCCGTTAAACTAAGGATTGTACGAGAGGATGATCCCTCCTGCCACGATGAAGCCACCGCCGACGATAACGACGCCAGCCGGCCGTTGATCAAACACGATCCACGAAATGAGCTGTGCTACAAGAAAAAAGAACACCACATAGACGCCCAGCAGCCGGCCGAAATCCCACTGCGGCGCATTCACGACATAACCGTACATAAATAACACGAGCCCGCCGATTAAAAATAATGAAGCCCTAACAAATGTAGTCGATGCGCGGAGACCCAACCGCACGACCGCATCGCCACCCGCCTCCAGAAGAGCAGCTGAGAGGAGTACGAGCAGGGTCGTGATCATTTGTTTGCTATTCATTCTGTAACCTCTCTGGCACGAATGATGCTAACGTGAATAAGATTTTTCTGAATGATGAAGCGAAAGCCCATTCAGACGCTCGCCCGTGTCTTGGGAACCCTCCTGATTATCGCCGGAATATCGGCATTCTATTTTTTCATCTTCAACCAGGCGAACAGCACCAGATTGCAATGACGTTCTTATTGGCAACTCTTGGAGTGGCGACGGCCTGGGGTCTGCTCGAGGCCATCATTGCTTCCGTGGCGGGCATGCTGTGCTTCAACTTTTTCTTCCTGCCGCCTATCTTTACGTTCTACCTCGCAGATACGCAGAATTGCGTGGCGCTTTTTGTATTTCTCGTAACAGCCGTCGTCGCGAGCCAGCTTTCCACCAGCGTCAAGCAACGAGCATTGGAAG
>Ga0066655_10001006_pt1 | contig 9877 bp, 8 predicted proteins | sample GraSoiAngelo_104_FD_133942 | JGI IMG/M metagenome (GOLD analysis project Ga0066655, IMG submission 133942) | Grasslands soil microbial communities from the Angelo Coastal Reserve, California, USA - 14_0903_05_30cm | ecosystem: Environmental > Terrestrial > Soil > Grasslands | place: USA... | reverse complement strand
CGATTTAAAGCGCCGTCGCCGCTTCGCTCTGACGGCGCACTCCAAAACATCCTTATCACCGGCGGCGCAGGTTTCATCGGTTCACACCTCGTCGATCATTTGTTAGCGAAGGGTGGGTTGCGCGTCACGGTCGTCGATGACTTTAATGATTTTTACAATCCATCAATCAAGCGTGAGAACGTAAAGACTCATCTATCAAATCCTAACTTTGAGCTGATCGAAGGCGATATTCGCGATCGAGAAGCACTAAGACGAGCGTTCAGCGAAACCAACTTCGATTGTATCGTTCACCTGGCGGCGCGCGCCGGCGTACGCCCCTCACTGAAAGAGCCGCATCTTTATCTCGAAACCAATGTCAACGGGACGATGAATCTGCTCGAATTGGCCCGATCGAGTGGAACCAAACATTTCATCTTCGGCTCGTCTTCATCTGTTTACGGCATTAACAACAAAGTCCCATTCAGCGAGGATGACCCGATTTTCAATCCCATATCACCTTACGCGGCGACGAAAGCCGCGGGTGAATTGATTTGCCACAGCTATGCTCATCTTTACCGCCTGCGGATCGTTTGCTTGCGCTTCTTCACAGTTTATGGGGCACGGCAACGGCCCGACCTGGCGATTCACAAGTTTGCGAAACTGATTAGCGCGGGCAAACCAATTCCGGTATTCGGCGATGGAACGACGCGGCGCGATTACACTTACATCGACGATATAATCGCCGGCGTCCGCGCGGCCATCGATTACGACCAGAGCAATTACGAAGTCATCAATTTAGGCGAGTCGCGCACCGTTGAATTGCGCGAATTAATTTCGCTCCTGGAGGACGCACTCGGCCGGCGCGCCGAGATCGACTGGCAGCCTCCGCAACCTGGCGACGCGCCGCAAACATTCGCCGATATTACGACAGCGCGCCGGTTGCTCGGCTACAATCCACAGACTCAGATTGAGGAAGGCATTAAGAAATTTGTCGAGTGGTTTCGCGACGGAACGTGCACGACCTGAGCAGAACTCTCAGCGAACGTTTGCTTGATTGTTCTACAATGCATTGCAATTGAAAATTAGAAGACAGATCATAACGCGAAACTTGCCGCACATCACGCGGCAGCCCCGCAATGACTAAGGATGGCAACCACCTCCAAACAGATCGCTGAATCACTCCCGCGCGAGATGCAGACGCATACTTACGCGATCCTTCGTGAGCTCGAGGGCAAGCACTGGTGGTATCTCGGACGGCGCCAGATAATTGCCTCTTTTGTCGGGCGAATCGCTGCGAAGTTGCCGAGCGATAATGAATGCCCACCGCGCATTCTTGATGTCGGTTGCGGCACCGGCGGCAACCTGGAAATGCTTTCGGAGTTCGGCGCGGTGGAAGGTGTCGACGTATCCAATGACGCGGTCGAGTTTTGTCGCGCGCGGGGTGTGGCGCCAGTCAAGCAGGCCGTCGCCGAAGATCTGCCCTATGATGATGGCTCGTTCGATCTGGTGACGGGATTTGATGTGATCGAGCATCTCGATGATGATGTTGCGGGTTTGCGCGAGATGCGTCGCGTCCTGCGTCCCGGCGGCCGCGTGCTGCTTATTGTACCGGCGTTCATGTGGTTGTGGGGAGTACAGGACGACGTGAGTAACCATCGGCGGCGTTATCGGTTGCCGGAGTTACGAGACGCGGTCGAGCGAGCCGGATTTCATGTCGAGCGCGCAACTTACGCCAATATCACGTTCTTCGTGCCCACTCTCTTGGGTCGTGTATTCATGCGCTTGACCGGTCTGCGCCCCGCATCTGAGAGCAACATCAATATTGCGGCGTTGAATGGTCTGCTGGGGCGCATTCTCGGCTCTGAGAGTTGGTGGTTGCAGAGGATGAATTTTCCGTTTGGTGTGTCTATAGTGTGCGTGGCGCGGCGAGACTGAGGGGATGGCGGCATCGCTAAGATTGCGCTACTCTCATTCTCACCCGGTTTTAACCGGGTGACGATGGTGCCCAAGTGTTCTTAACCGTTTCAACGGTTTCCATTCATCGGCTCGGACAGAAACCGTTGAAACGGTTAGGAAGTATTGGGGGGTCGAGGTTGACCTTAAGAAGAGAACCATCTCAGTTGATAGCGCGCTTTACGATAGAGTCAGCGCCATCGCAAAGAAAAAGCACATCCGGACTAATGAACTTCTCAGCCGGTGGATTAAGGAGAAACTTCGAGACGCGGCGTGATGCAGACTATCGTCGAAGAACACATTTCGCAAAAGGCCATTGAAGCGGACGCCAGCGTGATCGCCGCGCCCGACATCTCTGTCTTTCTTCCCGTCTTCAACGAAGAACCCAATCTGCGCCCGCTCCATGAGAAGTTAGATCGCGCGCTGGAGCAACTTGGTCGCACGGCGGAGATCATCTATGTCGATGACGGTTCCAGCGACGGTAGTCTGGATGTGCTCCGCGAAATTGCGACCGAGGATTCACGCGTGCGCGTGCTCGCTTTGCGGCGCAACTATGGGCAGACGCCAGCGATGTCGGCCGGTATCGATGCCGCCAGAGGCCGGGTGTTGATTCCCATGGACGCAGATCTGCAAAACGATCCGGCAGACATTAAGCGACTGCTGGACAAGCTCGATGAAGGCTATGAAGTCGTTTCCGGATGGCGAAAGAACCGCAAGGATCCCTTATTCACGCGCAAGATTCCTTCGATGATGGCCAATTGGTTGATCTCGAAAATCGGTGGGGTACCGCTGCATGATTATGGATGTTCGCTCAAAGCTTATCGCCGCGAGTCGCTCGCCGACGTCCATCTTTACGGCGAGATGCACCGCTTTATTCCGATTTATGCCTCGTGGTCCGGCGCCCGAGTCGCGGAGATTCCAGTCGAACATCACGCTCGCACAATGGGCAAGTCAAAATACGGCTTGTCTCGCACGATCAAGGTCGTCTTTGATCTGATGACCATCAAATTCATGGCCTCCTATCAAACCAAACCGTTATATATTTTCGGTTATGCTGGGTTGCTGACCTTCTTGGTTTCATTTCTTTGCGCCGTTTTCGCGTTCCTAATGAAGTTCGCCAACTGGCCGCATCACGCAGACTTTATTCAAACGCCTTTGCCGGTCCTGACCATGGTGTTGCTCGTGTTGGGAGTGCAGTTTTTTTTCATGGGTTTGCTGGCGGAGATGTTGGTGCGGACCTATCACGAATCGCAGGCGAAGCCGGTGTATGCGGTGAGGGAGCGGATTGGATTTGGAAGCAGTGTGTGATTTGGTCTTTGGTCTTGGGCCTTTGGTCTTTGGAAAATCTCAAAGGCCAAAGACCAAAAACCAAAGGCCAAGATTCCTAATATGTGCGGCATAACCGGTTGGGCCAATCTCGATCCTCGCACGCGGCCGCCTGAAGGCGCGGAGGAATTGCTACGCTCAATGTGCGACCGCATGATCCATCGCGGTCCCGATTCGGAAGGTTATTTTGTCGATGATGGTGTCGCGCTGGGCATGCGGCGCCTGGCGATTATCGACCTCCTCACCGGTGAACAGCCCGCTTTCAACGAAGACGAGAGCATCGCCGTTATCCTTAATGGCGAGATCTACAACTACCGCGAGTTGCGCTCCGATCTGGAAAAGCGCGGTCACACGTTTCGCAGCGCCTCGGACACTGAAATCCTGCCGCATCTCTACGAGGAATATGGGCGCGAGATGGTTGGCCATCTCAATGGCATGTTTGCATTTGCGCTTTGGGACGATCGACGGCGGCGTCTATTTGTGGCGCGCGATCGGTTCGGCGAAAAGCCGTTGTACTGGGGCGTATTCGATCACACACTGCTGTTTGCCTCGGAACCGAAGGTGCTGCTCGCACATCCTGCCGTCCAGCCTAATCTGAATCTCAACGCGCTGCGCCAATATCTTTCTTTCGATTACGTACCCGCGCCGCTTTCGATTTACGAAGGCATCAATAAGCTGCCCGCAGCACACACGCTCACCCTCGAAGAAGGCGAAATCAAAGTTGAGCGATATTGGCGACTCAGTTATCAGACGACCGAGCCTGTTCCTACCATCAGCGAAGCTGCGGAGCGATTGCGCGAATTGTTGGCCGACTCGGTGCGGATGCGTCTGGTTTCGGACGTGCCGCTGGGCGTGTTGCTTTCGGGCGGCATCGACTCTTCGGTAGTGACGGCTCTGGCCGTACGCGCCGCGACCGAAACTGTCAAAACGTTCTCCATTTCATTTGCGGAAGCGTCGTTTGATGAATCGCAGTATGCCCGCGCGGTCGCTAAGTTCCTCGGCACCGATCACCATGAAGAGCGATTCAGCGCCAGCCTGGCCGCGAACCTGGTAAGCGAAATTGGTGCGTGGATGGACGAGCCCATGAGTGACCCATCGCTGGTCCCGACTTATTTGCTCTCGCGCTTTACGCGCAAGCATGTGACGGTCGCCCTCGGAGGTGATGGTGGCGACGAAATCTTTGCCGGATATCCAATGTATTTCGGCCATCGAATGGCGAGCGCTTACGATCGCATTCCTGGCTTTTTGAAACGTGGCGTGATCGAACCGATGGTAAATTTCCTGCCGGTCAAAACTAAGAATTTGTCCTTCGATTATCGCGCGCGACGTTTCATTACGGCCTCGCATTACGACACCATTGCGCGGCATCACATCTGGTTCGGTTCGTTCCCACCACACGATCAGGAAATGCTATTGACCGATAAGGTGAAGCAAGCAAGTGACGGCGATATTTATCGCGATGCGCGGCGGATGTTTTCCGAGTGCGACTCGAATGATTTGATCGAACGGATGCAGAATATCGATACGCAGCTTTATATGGCCGAGGGGATTCTGACCAAAGTCGATCGCGCGAGCATGGCCGTCAGTTTAGAGGTGCGGGCCCCTTATCTCGATCCGCGCGTCGCTGAATTTGCAGCCGCGCTGCCTTCCCATTACAAGCTGCATGGATATACGTCGAAGTACATTCTCAAGCGCGCTGCCAAAGGTTTAGTGCCCCCGTTCGTCTTGCGTCGCGGGAAAAAAGGCTTCGGAGTTCCATTTGCCAAATGGTTGAAGAGCGAGTTGCGTCCCTTGGCCCACGACCTCCTTTCGCCTGAGCGCCTGCGCCGCAGCGATTTATTCGATCCCGAATACGTTTCGCGTCTATTGGACGAGCACGAGCGCGGCGTTGCGAACCATCGCAAATTGCTCTGGACGTTGCTGACGTTTGAGTTGTGGCGTGAAAGCTTTGTCGAAACGCCGCGCGGAATCGAGACCTCGGTGAGTGCAAGATAGTGCCAATCGATATCATAACGGCGCATCGAGATTTGTGGAAACGGTGCCGCGCGCAAGGTTTCGCCGGCTACGATCCTTATGATGCGCTGAACAGCCGTTGGTTCCAGACAACGCGTCTGAAGCGCTCGCGCTTTGCGCGTCTCGCCTGGACCCAATTTCACAAACGCTCACCAATTAATTTTCGATCTCTGGTTCGCGTACCGCGCGAAAGAAATTCAAAAGGCATCGCTTTATTAGCACTGGCCGCTTTGGCGGATTATCGGCGCCAGGGAACCAGAGAAGCCGAGATTGAAGCGCGAGAGTTGCTCGACGATCTGAACGATCTGCGTCTGAAGGGATTCAGTGGCGCGGCTTGGGGCTACAATTTCGACTGGCAATCAAGATCATTCTTTGCGCCCCGCGGCACTCCGATGATCGTCCCGACTGCTTTCGCGGCGCGCGCGCTTTGTGAAGCAGCCCAAGTTTTTTCCCGCGACGAGTATCTGCCCTTTGCGCGCACAATCTGTGACTTCATACTCAACGATCTGAATCGAACTGAAGAGACGCACGACGAGGTTTGTTTTAGTTATTCGCCGCTGGATCGAACCTGCGTATTCAATGCGAGTCTGTTGGCCGCTGAGACTTTGGCGACGATTGGCAGGCTGACTGGTGAAGAAAGCCTTTGCGAATTGGCGATGCGTGCGGCGCTTTACGTCGTGCGTCGCCAGCGGGAGGATGGATCGTGGGCCTACGGCGCCGATGACTATCAATCGTGGAGTGATAACTTTCATACTGCTTTTATTCTCACAAGTCTGGCGCGGATAATCGATTCAGTACCTACCAGCGTAACGTCCGGATTAGGTGAACAGTTGGAAGGTCCGCTGCGCCGTGGTTACGATTTCTGGCGCGAGCGATTTTTCCTGGAAAACGGCTGGCCGAAATATTTTCCCGATCGGCTTTATCCGGCGGATGCGCATTCGGCGGCGGCGGCCATTGTTGCGTTGGTAGAGTTGCGCGGACGAATTCCGAGCACGATGATCCTGGCCGAACAGGTAGCTAGTTGGGCGATTGAGAATCTGCGCGACAGCCAGGGCTATTTTTACTTTCAACGCCGACGCCGTCACACGATTCGCACCCCATATATGCGATGGTCGCAAGCGTGGATGATGTGTGGATTGTCGCGACTAATCGAGTGTCAGAACTGGGAGCGGTAGCGACCGGGTCTTGTCACCCGCCCCTGATTAATTGTACGACGGTTGGTCGATTGTTTCCCCAGCTGCCGTTATGATCCGGTCGCTACCGCTCGCGGTTCTGACACGATGCGCATTTGGATCGATCTCGCTAATTCTCCGCATGTGCCTTTCTTTCGCGCACTGATTCCGGAATTTGTTGAGCGTGGACATCAGGTCGAGATTACGGCGCGCGACTTTGCGCAGACCGTCGAACTCGCGACCAAAGCGGGAATGATGCCACACGTTATCGGCAGGCATGGTGGGGGCACGTTTCGAGGCAAAGCCGGAAACTTGATCGGGCGGGCGGCCGCTTTGCGCAAGTGGGCGCGCGATCGTGGATTCGATCTTGCAGTCAGTCATAACTCCTACGCGCAGATTTCCGCAGCCGCGGCGCTGGGAATCAAGACCGTGACGCTGATGGATTACGAGCATCAGCCTGCGAATCATCTGGCGTTTCGTCTCGCATCCCGAGTGATTGTGCCCCGCCCATTTCCGGCGGAAGAGCTGCGAAAGTATGGAGCATCGACGCGAAAGGTCAGGCGATATGACGGAATGAAGGAAGACGTATACCTCGCGGATTTCGCCCCCGATCCGAGATTCGCGGAAGCATTGCGCAAACTCGGCGTCGCGAGCGAAGATGTGCTGGTCGTAGCGCGTCCGCCGGCGCGAGAGGCTCTGTATCATCGTTTCGAGAATGAATTGTTCGACGAGTTGATCATCCATTTGAGTTCTCGCCCGGAGGTGAAGATCATTCTGCTGCCGCGCTCTGACGCGCAGCGTGCCGAATATGAAAGTCGAAACTTTTCAAACGTGATCATGCCGCGCGAAGCTCTTGACGGCGCCAATCTGATCGCAGCCGCGGACTTGGTGGTTAGCGCCGGAGGTACGATGAATCGCGAAGCTGCCACGCTCGGTGTCCCAGCCGTGAGTGTCTATGCCGGTAAGTGGGCGGCAATTGACGAAGAACTAGTGCGCGAGGGACGTCTTCGTCGCATCTCTGGTAACGAGGAGATCGACTCACTGCCCGTTGGGAAGAAATCAGGATTGAGAGTGCGTCGCGCAACGCACGTGCGCAAACAGGTCGTGGATTTGATTTTGGAGCCTTCTTAACCGCAGAGGGCGCAGAGTATTTCGCAGAGGCCGCAGAAAACCCTCTCTGTGTTCCTCTGCGAAGACCTCTGTGTCCTCTGCGGTTAAGAAAGCGTTATCATCGACTCTACTAATTCGTGGCGAGATCGTGAAAGCTGAGCGCGTAGGAGAACGCCAAATCGATGCCCGCGCCGTGCGCGTTGCCGCGCGCGCGCCACGTTGGGCTGTGCCGCTGGTAAAAGCGTTGCTCGTCGTTGCAGACGTCGTGCTGATCTCACTTTCGTTTATTGCTGCGTTCTATGTCCGTCACTATGAATCGATTGTTCAGCGAGCGGCAAGTGGCTCGTTCAGTTGGAGTCGGGCGTTTGCGCCTTATGCAGTGTTGCTGCCGTTCGTCATTCCCATTCGCCTGCTACTCCTTCGCTACTACGATCTTTACCGCGTGCGTGGTGAATTCTCTTTCGTCGAAGACATGGCGCGCGTCTTCAAAGCAATCGCGATCGGATCGCTGCTAATTGTGGCCGCGGCATTTATGTATCGTGGCGGTGTCGCGTATCGCACCTTCTCGTACTCACGCGGAATTTTTCTTTTGGATTTTTTTCTGGCACTAGCAAGCGTCGGCCTGGTGCGCACGCTCTTGCGCACTTCACAAATTCTCGTGCGGCGTCGCGGCATCAATTTAATTCCGACGTTGATTGTCGGCCGCGGCGCGGAAGCGTCTCAGTGCATCCGCGAGATGCGGGCGCGCCCTGAACTTGGCTATCGGGTAATCGGCCTGGTCGAGAACGGGCCATTCGACTCGGGAGCGCCATCCTACTTCGAAGGCGTGCCGGTGATCGGTGATTTAAAGAGTCTGCCCGAAGTGATCCGTGAATCCGGAGCGAACGAGGTGATCATCTCTGATCCGAGCGTGCCGGGCGAAGCCCTGTTTGATGTGATGATTCAAACTGGGCGCCGTCGCGGCGTGGAATTTCGCATCGCGCCGACGCTTTTGAATTGTTTGCCGAGCAAGACCGAGATCGATCAAGTCGGCTCGCTGCCGATGGTCACGCTGTTTCGCTCGCCGCTTTCCGGCGCGGCCCGCATCGTCAAACGCGCTGCCGATCTGATCATCGCGTCGCTGGCGCTGCTGATCCTGGCGCCGCTGTGGCTATTGATTGCTTTGCTTATTAAGCTGGATTCGCGTGGCGCGGTTTTTTATAAGCAGGAACGTGTCGGAATGGATGGCCGCGTTTTTCTATTCTTCAAATTTCGCACGATGCACGCCGGCGTCGACGATGCCGAGCATCGCGAATTTCAAAGAAAGTACATTAAGGGCCAGCCCGATTCGAATCAGGGAGACGGTAAGCGGCCGGCGTACAAGCTGCGCGCGGATCGGCGAGTGACGCGGTTGGGACATGTCTTGCGAAGGACGAGCCTTGACGAGTTGCCGCAGCTTTTCAACGTCTTGCGCGGCAACATGAGCATCGTCGGCCCACGCCCGCCGATTCCTTATGAAGTCGAAAGCTACGAGCTGTGGCATCGCAAGCGGCTCGACATGAAACCAGGCATCACCGGGCTTTGGCAAGTTTCAGGTCGCAACCGTTTGGCTTTTGACGAGATGGTGCGAATGGATTTGTACTACATCGAAAACTGGTCGCTGCTGCTGGATGTGAAAATCATCTTGCAGACGCTGCCCGTGATGTGGCGGGGAGAGGATGCGTATTGAACAACTTTCTTCGGCTGGTTATACTCGCGGTATGAAAACAGCGGTATCAATTCCTGACGACGTATTTCGAAAGGCCGAACGTCTGGCACATCGGATGAAAAAGTCTCGCAGTGAATTATTCAGTAATGCACTTGCTGAATACGTGGCTCGTCACGCGCCCGATCATGTTACCGAGGCGATGGACAAGGTGTGCGCCGACGTCGGCTTGGGGAGAGACGAATTCACATCTGTTGCTTCTCGTCGCGTGCTCGAACAAGTTGAATGGTGATTAGCCAGGCAGATATTTGGTGGGCCGATTTACCGAAGCCGACGGGATCCGGGCCAGGCCTTCGGAGACCGGTCGTCGTCGTCCAGGGAGATTCCCTGAACCGGAGCCGGATCGCGACTGTTGTCTGCGTTCCTCTCACAAGTAATATCAAGTGGTCCAATGCTCCTGGAAATGTTTTGTTGCCAGCGCGCTCGACGGGTTTGGCGAAGGATTCGGTTGCTAACGTCTCACAAGTTGTTGCATTGGATAAGACGCTGCTAGAGCACGTGGGCAGATTGTCCCGAAGTCAACTCGGCTTGGTCCTCTCCGGTATTGATGTGGTGCTTGGCAGATAGGCTCGATTCATTG
>Ga0066655_10001000_pt1 | contig 9909 bp, 9 predicted proteins | sample GraSoiAngelo_104_FD_133942 | JGI IMG/M metagenome (GOLD analysis project Ga0066655, IMG submission 133942) | Grasslands soil microbial communities from the Angelo Coastal Reserve, California, USA - 14_0903_05_30cm | ecosystem: Environmental > Terrestrial > Soil > Grasslands | place: USA... | reverse complement strand
CGGGCGCGTCGGCTACATCAACGAAATCCATGTCGAGGCTGGCGGCGATGATGGAAGTAACGTCCATGACGTACTTGATAGCTTCGTACATCACGTCACGCAAGCCGCGCGCGACAATGTCGCTCATACTGAAGACGTGAACGCTGAGTTTATTGATGACTTTGCTTTCCTGGGCGTCGAGATCGCGCGCGCCAACGATGACGATGTTGCCAGGCTCGGCTTTTGGCTTGAAGCCGAGGAGATCGACAAGCTCGGTCGCGCCGTAGCCCATGATGGCGGCGAGGGGCATGCCATGCACGTTGCCCGAGGGAGAGGACTCTGGCGTATTCATGTCGCCGTGGGCGTCGAGCCAGAGGTAGCCGATCTGCTTTTTATCTTTGCGGAAATAATTGGCGACGCCGGCGGCTACGCCTGCAGCGATGGAATGGTCACCGCCCAGCACGAGCGGCAGAAACCCTTCATTTAAGGACTTTTCGGCGGCGGCGGCGACATCGCCGCATGTTTCAGCAATCTCCTGCAAGTATTTGGCGCGCTTTTCGCCGACGGGCATCTCTTCTGGCTGTTTGACGGAGAGATTGCCAATATCTTCGACCTGGAGGCCGAGCTTCTTGATACTGGATTGGAGGCCAGCGCCGCGCAAAGCTGAGGGGCCCATGTCCACGCCGCGGCGGCTTTGGCCGAGGTCCATGGGGACGCCGATAATGCGAACTTTTTGCGCCATGAAATGACTCCGTGATTGTGACTAGAAGCTGGTGAACTGTGAAAAAACCGAACCAGTGGCTCAGCGGCAGCTCTGCCACAAAATTCAGGCCGGTTATTATCTCAACAGAATTGCGCGAACAGCGGGAAAACTGCTGAACTACCCCCGGCTCTAAGGATACACGCGGTAAATCATGCGAGGGAAGGGAATGACCTCGCGAATGTGTTCGGTACCGCAAATCCAGGCGACAGTGCGCTCGAGGCCCAGTCCGAAGCCGGAATGAGGAACGCTGCCGTAGCGCCGCAGGTCAAGATACCACTGGAAAGCCTCTTCGGGCAGTTTGTGCTCGTGGAGGCGCTTGAGGAGCAAGTCGTAATCGTGGATGCGCTGGCTGCCACCGATGATTTCACCGTAGCCCTCGGGGGCGATCATGTCGAAGGCGAGGGCAAGCTCGGGGCGCTGGGCGTCCGGTTGCATGTAAAAGGCTTTAATCGAAGTGGGATAATGATGAATCAGCACGGGGCGGTCGAAGGAACTGGAGATGATGGTTTCTTCGTCGCCGCCGAAGTCGTCTCCGAATTTGGCGGGATTGCCGTTCTTGTTCAGCAATGAGACGGCGTCTTCGTAGCTAATGCGCGGGAACGGAGGCTTCACGTGTTCGAGCTTGGTCGTGTCGCGCTTTAGGGTTTCTAGCTCTCGCGATTTGTTCTTGAGGACGCCTTGCACGATGGTGCTGACGAGGCCTTCGCCAAGCGTCATGATTTCCTCGAACTCGACGTAGGCAGCTTCGGGCTCGAGCATCCAGAATTCCGTGAGGTGGCGGCGGGTTTTGGATCTTTCGGCGCGGAACGTCGGGCCGAATGTGTAAACCTTGCCAAGAGCCATGGCGATGGCTTCGGCGTAGAGTTGTCCGCTCTGCGTGAGGTAGGCTTTCTGGTCATCAATGTAGTTCACTTCGAAGAGCGTGGACGTGCCTTCGCATGCAGCGGGCGTGAACATCGGAGCGTCGGTGAGCGTGTAGCCCTGGGCGTCCATGAATTCGCGCGCGGCGCGGATGGCCTCAGCACGGATGCGTAGGATCGCGGCCTGCCGTGGCGTGCGAATCCACAGATGGCGCTGATCGAGGAGAAAATCGACGCCATGCTCTTTTAACTGTATGGGGAAGGGCGTGCTCTCGGGGACTTTTTGGACGATTTGAATCTTGCTGACGCCAATTTCGTAGCCGCCGGGGGCGCGCTTTTCCGCGCGGATTTTGCCGGTAACGATAACGCTGGATTCCTGGGTTAGGCCCTTCAGCGATTGGAACGCTTCGGGATTTTCTTTCAGCGCGCAAACGCCTTGGATGATGCCGGTCCCGTCGCGGAAGATCGGGAAGAGCAATTTGCCCGACTGCCTAAGATTGTAAAGCCAGCCTTTGAGAATGACTTCCTGGCCGTCGTAGTTACCTGCCTGCTCGATCGTGATCGCGGGCATCTGGCCGGTTTCATTCGCGACGTTCATTTTGCGGAGTTCCATGCCTTTTCAAAACGATCCATGGATTTGCGGGCGGTGGTGAGTTGTTCGGCGGCGCTTGGCGCTTCGGGGCCGGTCTTTTCTTTCAATTCCAGCAGCAGCGGCAGCTTCAGTTCCGGCGCAGTCTTTAGGAGCTTGATGGCGGCGGGCCAATCGATGGTGCCGTCATAAGGTGGAAGGTGCTCGTCCTTCTCCCCGCGGTTATCGTGAAGGTGGACGGAGGACACAAAATCGCGAAGTGGAGAAAAGCTCTTTTCGAGGCGCTCGTCTTCAGGAATATCGGAGAGGTTCGCGTGGCCGATATCGAAATTGAAGCGCAGGCCGACGAGGCGAGTTTCGTCGACGAAATCGCGGAGGTAGCTGGGATCGCCCATTTCGCTGCTGGTGTTCTCAACGCAGATGGTGACGCCCACGTGGTGCGCGTGCAAGATGAGATGCTCGAGTGAACTGAACGCGGCGTCGCGCTTGCGAGGATCGGCTGTTTCGCGCGGGCCGCCCATGTGAAGAATGAGGCGCGCGTAGGGCAAGTCTTCCGCGACGTCGATGACGCGTTTCAGTTCGTCCATGGCTTCGACACGGCGAACGCGCTCGACTTCGCAGATGGAGAGCGGAGTACCGCTTTCGCGCATGGCGCTCACGTCGCGGCTCGTCGGCGCGTGGAGCGAGACAAGCTGCAGACCGTGTTGCTCGAGCGCGGAGGCAACCGTTTGGATTTCCGGTTTCATCGCGTATTCGAAATGGCTGCGCGTGCAGAAAATCTCGACTCCTTGGAATCCAGCCTCAGAAATCTGTCCGAGCAGTTCCGGCGTCAGTTTTCGGGACACAAAGAGATAAGTTGACAGTAGTCTCTGCATGATTCGTTCGAGTTCCCCGAAGCGCCTAGCCGCAGCCGTAGCGCTTCTTTTTCGCCCGCTTAAAGGGCTTTGGTTTCGATCCTGCTTAGTATCCCACGGCTGCGCCGTCGTGGCGCGGATCGGCTGCGCCCAGCCGGTTACCGTTTTCCGGATCAATGGCGATGGCGTTGACCAAGCCCATGTGCCCAACGCGGCGCGTGGCGTGGCCGCGGGCATTCAGCGCGGCCTCCAGGCTGTCTGGAAAAGCACGCTCCATCAAAATGCGATCGGGGATCCATTGATGATGGAATCGCGGCGCATTGATGGCCGCCTGCGGCTCCATGCCGAGGCGAATCCAGTTCAAAACACTGAGTAAGGTCGCGGAGATAATCGTGGGACCGCCGGGAGAGCCTGTCACGAAGCTGAGTTTGCCGTCTCGCAGCAGGATCGTGGGCGTCATGGAACTAAGCGGGCGGTGGCCGGGCGCGATGGCGTTGGCTTCGGATTGCACCAGTCCAAAGAGCGCATTTGGCACTCCGGGCTGCGTCGTGAAGTCGTCCATCTCGTCATTCAGGAGAAAGCCCGCGGAGCAGGTGACGTGCGAACCGTAGCTGTTGTTCAGCGTGTATGTGCTGGCGACGGCATTGCCGGCGGCATCGACGACGGAAAAATGCGTTGTGTGCGGACCTTCACCGAGGCTGACGAGCGTTTTCGGATAAGTCGTATTGCTTGCTGACACGCCGCACGTGTGAGGATTGCCGGCTCTGATGGCTTTGCTCGATGACGCGTGCTGAGTGTCAACAGTGGCGAAAACTTCCTTGGCGTAACAAGGATCGATGAGACCGGCGACGGGAACGTTTGAATAGTCGGGATCGGCAAGATACGCGGCGCGGTCGGCAAAAACGCGGCGCATCACTTCGGCAACCATGTGAACGCTTTCGACATCGTCCCAGCCCTTGAGCGGCACGCTTTGCAGCATGTTGAGCGCTTCGATGATGGCAACGCCACCGGAGCTGGGCGGCGGCGAAGTGAGGACTTCCCAGGCATGGCCGCTGACGTCGTATTTCGCACGCAGAACCTCACGGACCTTCGGTTGGTATTTCGCTAGATCATCGAGGCTGATGAGGCCGCCCAGGCGGGACGCCTCGTCCACAAGTGCGTGGGCAGTTTCGCCACTATAGAATTCAGCTGCGCCGTTCCTGGCGATGCGTTTGAGTGTGGCGGCAAGTTCGGCCTGCCGGAACGTGTCTCCGGCCTGAAACATTTTGCCGTCGTTCAGGAAAATTCGGCGGCTGACGGCGAAGCGCTGGATAGCAGGACGATGATCCTCGAACTCTTGGGCCAGCCTCTTGCTGATGGGAAACCCGTTTTCGGCCAGACGAATGGCTGGAGCTATAACGTCGGCAAGCTTCATCGAGCCGTAAGTCTTCAGCGCTAGAGCAAGGCCGGCGACGGTTCCAGGCACGGCAACCGATTGATAGCCGATGACGGAGGCTTCTTCGTCGAGCTTGCCTTCTTTGCCAATGTACATGTCACGCGTGGCTTTGTCCGGCGCCACCTCGCGGTAGTCGAGGAAGGTGGTCTTCCCGTTGGCAAGACGGATCAACATGAATCCGCCGCCGCCGATGTTGCCCGCCGCAGGTTCGACGACGGCGAGCGCGAAAGCGGTGGCAACGGCAGCGTCCACAGCGTTGCCGCCGCGCTTCAGGATTTCGACTCCGGCCTCCGAGCCGAGTTCTTCGTCGGTGGCTACCATGCCATGGCTGGCGCGAACAGCCTGGGTCGGCCAACCCTGTGCGTCGTGGGGACGGTCGCGGGAATCCGGGGCTCCCTGGCAGAGGGCCAGTGCCCGCGTCAGACCAAAGAGGAAAACTCCCAAACAAAGCGCATTTCTTGTTCTCATGTCAGCCCAAAGACACTAAGGGATTCGCGGGACAGCGTCAAGGCGCGTGCACAGAAGGAAAAAGGCAAGAATCACGCTTCGGCGTTAATTACGGGATTGCGCCTAAGGGTTTCGATGATTCAGTCTTCGCCGAGGAAATCGACGGTGGGCGGGCCGGGCAGCAGTCCGGCTTTCGTGCCGCGCTTGATCAGCTCTTTGACGGCCTTCCTACCCTTTTCGCCGTAGCCGAGCGTCCATTTGTTCACGTACATGCCTACAAACTTGTCGGCGAGATCCGTGTCCATCTCGCGGGCGAACTGCATGGCGTAGTTCAGGGCTTCTTCTCGGTGTTCGAGGCCGTAGGAAACGCTGTCGCGGATCGTCCTGGAGATTTGCCGGCCGAGCTCCGGCCCTAGCGCGCGGCGCACCGCGTTCCCACCCAGCGGGAGGGGCAAACCCGTCAATTCCTGCCACCAGATGCCCAGGTCGACTACGCGGTGCAATCCCATCTTGGGAAAGAAAAGCTGCCCTTCGTGAATGAGAAGTCCAGCTTCGACCAGATCTTTCTGAACGGCGTCGATGATCTTGTCGAAGGGCATCACCACAGGTTCAAAATTTGGCTCGTAGAGTTTAAGAGAGAGATAGGAGGAGGTCTTTAGCCCGGGCACGGCGATGCGCTTGCCCGCAAGCTCGGCGGGCTTCAGCGATTTGGTGGAAACCACGACGCGGCCGTGCGCATCGCGGACGCTGGCGCCGCAACCAAGCAGGACGTCGTTGTCCCGGATGACAGGATAGCCGGCAAAACTGCTCGCTGTTACGTCGCACGTTTCGCTGAGTGCGGCTCCGTTGCGCGATTGATTATCCGACAGAATGTGTGTGTACTTGTAGCCGGGCGTGGCAAGCTTATGAGTGGCGAGGGCATAAAACATGAAGGCATCATCGGAATCCGGGGAATGCGCCAGCTTGATCTCGACCGTTTCCTTCTCGGTTTTCGAGGCTGTTTGTTGGCCGGGCATGGGCTTGTCCGTTTCCTTTTCCGGTGCGACCCCGCAAAGTCAGGTCGTTTCCTACGCAACCTCGGAGCGGCCGCCTCGCCCTGGCTTTGGTTCTTCCCAGAGAGACTTTCCCGTAAACGAGTGGTCTATCGGAGACGAACGGCAGAAAAGGCGCGCGTCGCAGGGGCTTGCTTGGCGCAGGGCCGGGCGATTTCTTGCAAAGGGAAGCCTAGCACATTGGTACCCCGCGAACAATTGGCCGATGCAGAAGCGGCAGCCGCGGCTTGAGGATTAAAGTGAAGAGACCATGCGAGCAATGGCGTCATCGAAGGAGGCGTGGCCATCGAGGTAGGGCTGCCAGAATTTTTGCAGCAGCTTGAAATACTCGCTCCAACCACGCTGGTAGAGGCCCTCGCGCAAAGCGTAAGGAGTGTAGCCGCCGCCAGGGACGCTGCCATCCTGGTCTCCAGCGGTCGCACCGGAGGAGCCGAGCACTGGCCGGATGACCTCACCTGTGGTGTAGAAAACCAGAGCGTGCCAAAGGTCGCGAGGGATGGCTTTGTCACGCTGGTGGCATTCGCGGATGATGGCAGCCTGCACAGGCTCGGCGATACCGTGCGAACCCTCGTGGAATAAAACTTCCAGAGCCGCCGCGCCTTGATTGCGAGAGTCCAGGCTGGAGATCGTAACGCGCAAGGGATCGGCGGTGGTATAGGCGCCGCTCCAATTCGCATAGCCTGTTAGGTCGACGCGGATTTTCTCGCGCGGCCAGCGCGCCTGGTAAATATCCGCAAGCCGTTCTGAGAGGCCCACACCTTGTTCGCGCACAAGCGGGGCGACGCGCATAATCCAGCGACGGTTAGCGCGGTCGTGCTCCGGCCAAAGATGCGCGCGGTAAACGGGCGCGGCGGATTCCAGGACTTGCGTCAGCTTTGCGGGCAGGCCTGCGTCGCAGAATCTTCGTTTCCTTCCAGAGAGTTCATCGCAATCCTCAAAATCGCCGAGTTGATCTTTTAGCTGGATGAGCTCGGTGGAAAAGAGCAGATCCTTGGTGGCGTAGTTCGAGACGTAGTACGCGACGGCATCATCCCAGATGTGCTGTTCCGAGGAAGTAAGAGCGGGTTTCGCATCCGGCCCGGTGTTCAGAGTTGGATCTGACGTCCTGGCACCCTTGTCCGGCCGGGCGGAGGCTGCCCGCAATTTGGCTTCGTGATAGAGCGTGTGATGAAGATTGATCCAGAAGCCGCTGTGAAGTTCGAAGACGGGCAGTGGTCCGTACGTGAAATTGCTTTGCGGCCGCGCCAACGCGCGAACAGGAGCGAGCAGGGAAACGGCGAAGAGAAAAAGCGGGAGTCGCCATGGGGATTTTCGAGGCATAGTGAATCGCACGATAGTAGCGCCAAGTCTCTCGGCGCACAAACCCATGAAAGTGCTAAGCGCCTGTTACGTTAACGGGGACGATCTGGCAGAAGTTCTATTCCACCTTGGGGTCCGTTTCACTGCCGACCGCACCGTGCCGATCAGCGGCATGCGTAACACCGCCCGAATCGCGGAAGAACGAGCGGCGTCCGGTGCGCCCGTATTGCAGAGGAGTCGCCGCCAGCTCGTATTTAGCCGGAGCACCTAGCGTGCTCGCGCCGACAATCACGTAGCGAACGGTGTAGCCGTTTTTCATTCCGTTCGCGAGATCGGAATCGAGTAGCCCGGCAGCTTCGCCATTCGCTGCGCCGTGGAGCGGCGGACCTAGTCTGGCGAGCGATTCGGGCAGGTGCGCATACTTATTGCGGTAAGCTTCGACGGCGCCGGCAACTTTGTTCAGAGTTTCCAGGGCGCTTTTTTCCGTTTGTTCCACCTCGGCGGCATCCCATTCGACTTCCAGCGAAGGAAGGTCCAGGAGAAGGAGACCGAGCGAGAGCAGCTTCCATTCCCCATTCTCGCGGAGTAGGCCTAAAGTAATTCGATGAACGCTCGCGCCTGTCGTGTCCGCGGCATCGCGCAGCTCCATCGGAAAAAACACAATATTGTCTCGGAGATCGGCGCCACCGATCTGCATTTCGGTGGTGACGTCAGGAGTCTCACAGCGAAGAATGGGGCGCCCGGAGGGATTTGCCGAAACTGTGGGTTTGCCCGGCTCATTCAGCAGCACGAAGCGCTTCATGAACGCGAGGCGGGCTGGCGGCGTCATGCGGGAAAACGCTTCTTTGTTGCGAGCCGTGAGAAAACGAACGAACTCAATTTGATTTTGGGAACAAGCCGCGGAAAGTGCGCCTTTTAATGCGGCGCCGGGTCCGGCATTATTTACTGTCTCGCTTGGTGCGCTCGCTGAACTACTGCTGGGCGTGCTGCTGGTATCTTGCGCAAGCACGCTGGCGCCAGTCAGCAGAACGGCGCAGCTCACGAAGAAGATTTGTTCGAGAGCGTTCGATTTAGCCGCGTTCACATCAATCCTTTGCCGCGCTCAGGATCGCAGCCAAATTCTGAGTGAAGCTCGAACGCGGCAGAACTTCGTCACAGCCAGCGGCTTGCGCTTGAACAGCAAGATCTCTTTGCACGTGCGACAGAAAACCGACCACGCGAACGTCCTTCCGCGCCTGCCGCAACTTTTCAATCGCCGCGATGGGCTGGCTCCGCGCGTTCAAGTCCACGATGACCAGCTTTGGCTCGCTCGCCATGAGTCCCATCAAGGCCTCGCTATTCACCGCCACTTTCACTTCCACGCCAACCTGCTTCGCGGTTTCCGCCAGCTTCATCTGGAAGAACAAATCGTCCATCAGCGCTACGACTCTTCCCATTCGCTCCGCCTCTTCTGAAACGCTTCGCACCGTCTGCCTTGATAGTATGCGCTCATCCTTTCCAGCGGCGCTGGCTTCCCGTTAAGATGCAGGTGCGCACTCAAACGATGAGCGCTCATCCCGAAGACGCCCGCCTTGCTGCCTCCGGGCCCCGCGACGTTACTCTCTACACGCGTCCCGGTTGCCACCTTTGCGACGAAGCCAAGTCTGCCATCGCGCCGCTCGTGCGCGAATTTGGCGCTTGCCTCCGTGAAGTCGATATAGATGCTGACCCTGTTCTAATCGAGCGCTACGGTTGGGATGTTCCGGTGATCTTCATCGGGCGGAAAAAAGCCGCGAAACATCGCGTGGATCTGGAACAGTTCCGGAGGCAACTTCAGGATGCCAAAGCAGACTGAAATCGCAAGTTGGAATTTCGCGGCAGAAAATCCGATCAGTGCCCGCCGCCGGCCTCGTGCGCGCCAACAGTTTCATCCGGGACTGCGCCTTTGCGCCCTTTGACGCGGTCGTAAACGCTAAGCTGGCTGACGGAACCGAGGGCCTCGTTGTAAAACGTTGGAATGCCCAGTGCCGTGCGCAGCTCTTCGTTGAACTTTCGCAGGTTTTGCAGATGCGTCGCGAGGGCCGGCAATTTTTGTCCGTCGTCGGTGAGCAAAAACTTCTGGTAGCCCGCGTCCCACAGCCTCGTGAACTTGCCCTTCAGCATAATGGTGGGAGTGACGGTCATCTGGTAAAGATCGTCAGGGCCTTTGCGGAACTCCGCGCCGCACCCGTATTTTTCGACGCGGACTACGCCGCGCGTGCTTCCTACGGCAAACCCCAGCGCCGCGAGACTTTCAATCGCTTTTGGCGAGAACCGCTCTTTGACATTCCACATGGTTTATTCAGGCTAATGGATACCTGCCCGTCTGTAAAGTGACTCAGACCACGCCATATCTCCGGGCTAGGCTGCCGCATCCAATTCGGAGTAAAATGGTCGGATATCCATAGCCCCTGGGCCGGGAGGAGCGTCTCGAACCTACACTTATGGCTACCATTGGCCACATCGCCGCATCCGCTGGCGAATCAAAGCCTCACCAAGCGGCTCAACCGGGCCGAGCCGGGGAATCGCTGCTGGACCGCATTGGGAATACGCCTTTGCTGCGGCTGGAGCGCATTAGCCAGGAATTACCGAATGTCGAGTTTTGCGCCAAGG
>Ga0066655_10000989_pt1 | contig 9945 bp, 9 predicted proteins | sample GraSoiAngelo_104_FD_133942 | JGI IMG/M metagenome (GOLD analysis project Ga0066655, IMG submission 133942) | Grasslands soil microbial communities from the Angelo Coastal Reserve, California, USA - 14_0903_05_30cm | ecosystem: Environmental > Terrestrial > Soil > Grasslands | place: USA... | reverse complement strand
CGAAGCCGGGCGTCATGGAGAGCGAGACCCGCGTGGTGGTGGCGAAGTCGGCGCCGGTCGCCGAACCGGCGACCGGCGCCGGCCCGGTCGCCGCGGCGGCTGCCGCGGCGACCGGGGGGTTCAGTCCGCTGAGCACACCCGTGAGGACCAACACGCCGAGCGCGAGGATGGTCTCGGCTCCGATGAAGCGCCGCAGGGGTCGTTCGTCGTGAGCCAGGATCGCCACGTTCCGGAGCCGGTTCGTGGCGCCGAGTCCGATCAGTACCAGACCTGCCGCGACCTTCGCGATCAACGTCAGCCCGTAGCTAGCTCGCAGACCGTCGAGGAGGTTGGACATCCCGCCGAGCTCGCTGATGGCGCGCAGGAGGCCGGTGACGGCCACGACGCCTACCGACCAGACGGCCAGGTCGGAGAACCGCCGAGCCTCCTGCAGCGGAGGTCGACCGGTGCCGAGCCGCTCCCGCAGCAGCACCAGCAGCAGTACGAGCCCGCCGATCCACAGACCGGCCGCCACGAGATGGAGCCACTGATACGCCTGCTGCAGGAGCGGGTCGGGCGCGGCGGCCGCGTGCCCGCTGGAGGCCCGGATCGCCATCGCGACGACGGCCGCCGCGCCCGACCCCCACAGGGCGGCGCGCCACCGCTCGCGGGCGGCGGCGAGCACGGCGCAGACCGCGGCGGCGAGCGTGGCGACGATCAGCCAGAGGTAGGGCCGCCCGGTCGCGGTCTGCACGAGATCGTTGAGCGCAACGCCAACCGTCTGCTGCTCCGCGACGAGCAGGCCGACCGCGCCCGCGAACGTGACGAGGGCGGCCGCCAGGCCGACGATCCGGAGCGAGCGAGGCGCACCGCCGAAGAGGCCGAGCCCGACCACCGCGGCTCCGAGGAGCAGCATCGACCCGGCATACAGGGCGGTCTTCGCCGAAACGGCGAGGGGCGTCGGACCGGAGGTGCTGGCGGCCGGCGCGGCCCCCGGTGAGATGGCGCCCTGCACCGGCCCAACGCCGAAAGCGAACACCCCGGCCGTCTCGTGACCGTCCTGCCTGGACACCACCTGCCAGCTCACGGTGTACACGCCGTCGGGCATGCGGGCGGGCAGCGACACCATCAAGGTGCGCGGCGGCTGGAGGGTCGGAGGACCGACCGAGAGCTTCGTGCCCCCGGAGCCGAGGAGGAGGATCGTCGACAACGCGGGATCCGGCGACTCGGTGAAGGTGAGGCGGATCTCGCTCGGCGCCTTCGGGAGCGACACGCCGCTCGCGGGGTCCGACGATGCCAGGTTCGCGTGTGCCGAGGCACGGCTCCCGGCGGTCGCGAGAACGATCATCGCCAGCAGACCGATGACGATGACGTTCGCGAGCCGCCTCACGGTGCGGCCCCCTTGACGAAGTCGACGGATGCCGTGACGGGCGGCGCGAACGGGAGATGATCGGCCGCGACGAACTCGGCCGTCAGGACGTGCGGACCCGCGGGCACATCGCTCAGATCGATCACCTGTTCCGTCCCGTAGGTCATCGACACCAGTGCGCCGTCCAGAAGGAGGTGCACGTGGCCGGTATCAGGGGCGATCGAGGTCGTCGTCGCCTGGACGATCGCTCCCCCCGTGAGGTTGAGTACCACGTTCATCTCCGAACCGCTCACTCGCTCGTGTTCGTGCGGTTGCAGGAACGCGATCGTCGCGGTCGCGGCGGGCCGGATCGCGGTCGCAGACGTCTTCGGTCCGAGCAGCGCTCGGGGGCCGCAGGCGGACGTGCTGAAGAGCCCGCCGGCGATCACGAGCAGCCCATACGCAGCCGCGAGCGGCACACGAGGGAACCCGTGGCCATGCAGCCTCGTCCACCCGATCCAACCGGTCCAGATCGCCGCGAACAGCATCACGATCGCGAGGGACTCATCCGTGCCGCCGGAGTGCGCGATCATGCGGTGCTCACGACTCGCGTCGTCCCCTCCGCGTGCGCGCGAAGGCCGTGGCGCCCATCCCGAGGCCGATCGAACCGACGACCACGCCGATGATCGCGACCGTCGTGGCGGAGCCGGCCGCGCTCTTCGCCGAGGCCGCCGCGGCGGTCGCGTCGGACAGCCGTCCGGCGTCCTGCTGGATCCGATCGGCGAGCTCCTGGTTCGTGGGCGTGTTCACGGGCGGGAACGCCGCCTCGGCGGGATCTTGGACCTCGTCGAAGGTCTTGGGACCCGACGTGAGGGTTTCGTCGATCTTCGTGCCGCGCACCGTGCCGGCGAGATGGAACGTGTACGGGCCCGGCTGCGATGGGATGAACCAGGCCCGGTAGTCCCCGGGCGTGCCGTCCCCTCCCACCTCGAAGTTGGGCTCGAGCCGGAGGTCCGTCTGCTGCCCACCGAACGAGACCGTGACCTCCAACGCGTCCCCGAGTCCGACGATCGCGCGGCCGTGCTCCGTGAGGATGATCTGCACGCTGTTGGGTTGCCCGACGTAGGCCGGCTCGGTGCCGAACCCGATCTCCATGTGGATCGGGCCGGCTTGCCGCTGCGCGTGCGCCAGCGCCTCGGGCGCTCCGACGATCAGCGTCAGTACGGCGAGCGCAGACGCCACGGCGAGCGCGCGCATGGAACGGTGCATGGTCGAACTCCTTCGGTCGACGGCCGGGACGCTCCTGACGGAGCCGGACGTCTACCGGGGAGGTCCGCGCTCGCCGAGGACGAGCCGGTCGGTGAACGCCGGGACTCCGGCGCGGAGGGAGAGCAACACCGGAACGCTGCGACGGGGGGTCGGTGAAGCGGGCCCGAGGATCCCTGCGGCCGCGTCGGCTGCTCGAAGGACCAGCTTGATCACGGTCGCCATCAACACGCCGACGGCCAGCTGCGCGACCGCGCCGACCGGCAGGACGTGCGTCAGGTCGTGCAGCGGCGCGCGCGCGGCGGATCGCTCGGCGACCTCGATCGCCGCGAAAGCCAGGAACTGGAAGGAGACGACCCGTGACGCGAGCGCGCGGAACGCCATCTCGCTCGCACCTCGTCCACGACCCAGCCGCCCGAGGAACGCCGTTGCGAGTCCGACCACGGTGGACACGAGCCCGGCGTGCACGGCGACGGGAAGGTACGCGTGTCCGGTGGAAGCCAGGAGCTGCGACCGAGTTTGGGCGAGGGGCGCGAGGATCGCGTACGTGAGCGCGTGACCGACGAACACACCGGTGAACGCGATCGACCAGACGATGCTGCGAGGGACGGGCAGCCGCGACATCGCCCCTATGCTACGTGCTCTCGATACGGGGGGAGCGGGTCGTGCTGGCGAAGGACGTGACGCGGGTCGGCGTGGTGGGTTTCGGTCTGATGGGTTCCGGGATCGCTCACGTCGTCGCTCGCGTCGGGATCGATGTCACCGTGGTGGAGCCCACCGAAGACCTCTTGGCGCGCGGACGCGAGCGGCTCGATGCGTCGACCGGCCGGGCGGTCGAGCGGGGCAAGCTCGATCCTGAGGAGCGTGACGCGCTCGTCGGACGGATCCGCGGAACGACCGACGTCGCGTCGCTCGCGGGCGTCGAGGTGGTCATCGAGGCGGCGACGGAAGATCGCGATGCGAAGCTCGCGATCTTCCGCGAGCTCGATCGCGTCGTCGGCCCTGACGCGGTGTTCGCGTCGAACACCTCGTCGATCCCGATCGCGACGCTCGCGTCGGCGACGTCTCGCCCGGACAGGGTCGTGGGCCTGCACTTCTTCAACCCCCCGCCGGCGATGGATCTGATCGAGGTCACGCCGTCGCTCATGACGAGCGCGGACACGGTCTCGTTCGCGCGCACGTTCGGCGAGCGTCTGGGCAAGACGACGGTGCTCGCGAAGGACGAGGCGGGGTTCATCGTGAATCGGCTCCTCATCCCGTACCTGTGCGCCGCGATCCGGTTGCTCGACGAGGGGTTGGCCACTCGTGAGGACATCGACATGTCGATCGCGCTCGGGTTGAACCATCCGATGGGTCCGCTCCGCCTGGCCGACCTGATCGGACTCGACACCGTCCTGCAGATCGCCGACGTGCTCTTCGACGAGTTCCGCGAGCCGGCCTACGCGCCCCCGCCGCGACTGCGGCGGATGGTCGCGGCCGGCCGGCTGGGGCGCAAGTCGGGTGCCGGTTTCTACGATTACGGCTGAGCTCGGATCACCGTTCCTCGGGCTCCGACGGCTTCGTCTCCTCCACGCACCGACATCCACGCGATCCGACGGTCGCCGCGTGCCTCGTCCTGGGCGCGAGGTCCAACCGATCTCCCGCGTGTAAGGCGACATCGCCATCCCCGGTATGGAAGACGATCGACCCTTCGAGGCAGAACAGGACCTTGTGATCGTCGTGCTCGTGCCAGCCGTAGCGATCCGGGGGACCGTTGCTCCAAGCGCGAGGCGCCGAGCATCCCTCTCGCCGCAGCGAGTCCGTCGCGTCGTCAGCCGTGGCCGCGCCGGGCGAGATGCGAGCGTGCATCTAGAGCGTGATCCCGAGGACGGCACGAGCTCGCTCGAGATCGTCGCTCGGCACCATCAGCGCGCCGGTCGCGCGGCCCCGATCGTCGCTGGTCGCGGTCTCGACGTGGACCTCGATCCCCGCATCGCGGAGTCGCTCGAGCTGGGTCGCCATCCCGGCGAGCACGCCGGAGGCGACCTCGACGAAGGGGTCGTCGTCGTCCGTCGCATCGTCATCTCCGGCCTCCACGACGGCATCGATCAAACTCGGGTCACCCGTGTACTCGACCAGCACGGCCTGCGCCGCCGCGAGGTTCGTGTCATGGATCAGGACCTCGACACCGCCGTCCTCCGTTCGCTCGCCCAGCCTCGTACCGATCCCCTCCGCTCCCAGGGCCTCGATCAGGCCCGGTGCGTCGTCTTCGACCATGACGGCGAGGATCAACCGCTTGGGTGGACGTTCCTCACGGTCGAACAGATCGGACGACGACGCGTTTCCGCTCGCTTCATCGGTGTCCGCGCGGTAGGCGAAGCTCGCGGGAGCAACCCGGTGGGTCGGCCCATGCTCGAGCAGGCCGCCGCACTCGGTACAGATCGTGTATCCCGCTCGGTTCTCGGCACCGCAGTCGGGGCAATGGACGACGTCGCTCATCCGATCGGCGTCAACGAACGTCGGCGCGCCCGTTCATGGGCGGCACGCCCTTGCGGGCGAACTCGACCCACTGCCCGTGCCACGGCTCGCGTGCGAACCGCCGCACCTGGAGCGCGCCGTACCCGGTCGCCTCGATCCGGCCCTGGAGCACCCACGGCGCGGGCTTCGGATCGTCCTCGACGAAGTAGCGCTCGAGCGCCATGAGGGCGGCGCGTTCCTCTTCCGGGGTCAACCCCTCCGGAAGGTCGAAGCGCCGCCCGCCCTCGGTTTCGAACATGCGGCTCCTCCTAGAGCGGGATGTTCCCGTGCTTGCGGGCGGGGACGGACTCCCGTTTCGTGGAGAGCATCCGGAGCGCCCGGATCAGGCGGGGCCGGGTCTCGGCGGGCTCGATCACCTCGTCCACGAACCCCCGCTCGGCGGCCGCATACGGGGTCGAGAACTTGTCTCGGTACTCGCGGATCAGCTCGGCGCGCTTCAGTCCTGGGTCAGCGGCCCGCTCGATCTCTCTCTTGAACACGATGTTGACCGCTCCCTCGGCCCCCATCACCGCGATCTCGGCCGTCGGCCAGGCGAACGAGACGTCCGCCCGAAGGTGCTTGGAGTTCATGACGAGGTAGGCGCCGCCGTACGCCTTACGCGTGATCACCGTCATCCGTGGCACGGTCGCCTCCGCGAACGCGTAGAGCAACTTGGCTCCGTGCCGGATGATGCCGTTGTACTCCTGTTGCGTTCCCGGCAGGAACCCCGGCACGTCGACGAAGGTCAGGATCGGGATGTTGAACGCGTCGCAGAACCGAACGAACCGCGACGCCTTCTCGCTGGCGTCGATGTCGAGCGTCCCGGCTCGAACCTTCGGCGGCTTCCCGACCCCCCCGATGCTCCGTCCGTCCAGCCGCGCCAACCCGATCACGATGCTGTCGGCCCAGAGCGGGAAGACCTCGAGGAAGTCGCCGTCGTCCACCACGTAGCGGATCACCTCGTGCATGTCATAGGGCTCTTGCGCCCGATCGGGGATCAGGTGCGTCAGCGCCTCGGCTCGACGCTCGGGGTCGTCGGTGCTCGCGTACCCGGGCGGATCTTCGAGGTTGTTCGATGGGAGGAACGACAGCAGGTACCGGACGCGCTGCAGGACGTCCTCGTCGTCCTCGCCCACGAACGAGGCGACGCCGGATTCGGTCGCGTGCGTCATGGCACCGCCGAGCGCCTCCATCGTCACGTCTTCGCCCGTCACCGTCTTGATCACATCCGGGCCCGTGATGAACATATGCGACGTTTCCTTCACCATGAAGGTGAAGTCGGTGATCGCCGGTGAGTACACCGCGCCGCCGGCGCACGGGCCCATGATCACGCTGATCTGCGGGATCACGCCGGACGCGCGGACGTTCCGCTCGAAGATGTATCCATAGCCGGCGAGGCTGGCGGCGCCCTCCTGGATCCGTGCCCCGCCGGAGTCGTTGATCTGGATGAAGGGCGCACCGGTCTGCAAGGCGAGGTCCATGACCTTGCACACCTTCTGCGCGTGTACCTCGCCCATCGATCCACCGAACACGGTGAAGTCCTGCGACGCCACGAAGACCTTCCGTCCGTCGATCGTGCCGTAGCCCGTGATCGCTCCGTCGCCGGCCGGTCGACGCTTCTCCATCCCGAAGTCATGCGAGCGATGGACGGCGAAGGGATCGGTCTCCACGAAGGACCCGATGTCCATCAGGATGTCGAGCCGCTCGCGTGCGGTCAGCTTGCCCTTGTCGTGCTGTCGCTGAGCTGCCTCGCGTCCTCCCGGCTGGAGCGCGGACCTGCGGCGCTTGTGGAGCTCGTCGATCCGATCCTCGATCGTGCGGTCGGCGGGGGCGGCTGCCTTCTCGGTCTTCGCCATAGCGGGGAGTCTAGCGACGGCGCCGCTAGCAGGCCTTCACGGGCCAGCCGGCACGCCGCCAACCTCCGAGCGCACGCACCATCCGGACCGTCACGATCGCGTTCGAGCGACCGGAGAGCGCCGAGGACGACAGCATCCAACTCGGTTGCGTGTACGTCGTGAAACGCAACGGCCAGTAGGTCGCCGAGTGCTGGTAGAGGCCAAGGTACTTCCCCTTGGGCGAGCTGGCGGACGGGATGAGTCCGCTCTCGCGCCGAGCGATGCAGATCGCGCGTGCCGCCCCGCCCGTGATGGGACCGTACACGCCAACGGCGCACCGGATCAGTCGTTCGGAGAAGTGCTGGATCGCCTCCCCGTCGCGGCGGGTGAGCTCGCAGGGGTGATGCGGATGTCGTCCCGCCGCCGCCGGGGATGGGAGGAGGAGGGTCGAGACGACGAGGACCGCGACCAGCAGGAGCGTGCGCACGCGTCGCTGCACGGATCCGGACCCTAGCACGAGCGTTCCACGACGCCCCGCGCGCCGGTTGGCTTGCAGAGCACCCCTCAGCGCGCGTCCCCGGTCCGCCGGCGCGCCAGTACTCGCCGTGGTCTCGACCGAGGAGGCCCTCGTCCACGAGCGCTCGGCGGAGCGCGGCGTGATCGTTGAAGAACCGCGCGACGATGCCGTTGACCTCCTTCTCGTGGTAGCGCCGTCCCGGTTCGAACTCGATCGCGATCCGTTCGAGGACCATCCGGCGCTTCGACCTCTTCGTCGGGATCTCGGTCAGGCGGCCGTTGCGGAAGAACGTCCGCAGGACCGACCTCTCGGTCGGGGTGACCGCTCCGAGCACCAGCCCGGTCTCGCGCGGCGGGCCGACCTGCTCCGCGGCCCACCGCAACGTGTCCCGCTCGAGCCGGTAGGAAGCGCGATCCTGGCTCACCCTCGCCACGCCGGCCGACGCGAGACGGTTGAGGTGGGTGCGGACCCGTTCGACCGGGAGGTCGAGCGCCTCGGCGAGCGTCCGTGCGCTCGCGGGCCCTCGAGCGAGGATGCCGGCGATCGCCAGGCGTTGGGGGTCGGCGAGCGCGCGCAGGATCTCGTCGGGCGTCTCGGCCATGTCGGTGCTCCCCCGTAGCATGCTCGCATGCAGCTGACGGACCCGCAGCGTCGGACCCTCCAGCAGCTGATCGGCACCGGGGAGCGCCCGGTGTTCCCTGCGGACCTCGCGCAACGGCTCCGCGATCGGATCGAGGGAGCGGCCCGGAGCCTCGACCTGCCGGACGGGCTCTGGCTCGGCAAGGAGAAGCTGAACGATCTCGGCCGGTGCGAGGGCGCCTTCTCCTCCAAGATCGCGGGCGAAGCGCCGCCGTTCGAGCATGGACGCGCGAGCGCCACGGGCGTCCTCCAGCACCGCGCGATCGAGGTGGTGGTCGGCGCGCGCGAGGCCCTCGACCCCCATACCGCTGCCGAGCTCTCCGTCGAACGCACCGTGGAGAAGGAGGAGCGCTTCGCGGAGTACTGGGCGGGGCTGCCCGCTCCGGAGCGCGACGACATCCAGATGGAGGTCGTTCGGCGGACGATCCTGTTCGAGGCGTCGTTCCCGCCGCTCCGAGAGCTCCGTCGCGAGCTCTCGCCCGCGACGGAGCTCTCGGTGCGCGCCGAGCTGCTCGGCGGGGCGCTCGTGATCTCGGGCAAGCTCGATCTGCTCCTGGGGGCGCCGGACCGGCTGGAGCCCATGCGCGCCACGCGGATCGCGATCGACCTGAAGACGGGAAGCGCCTATCCCCAATACGCCGAGGACAACCGGCTCTACGCGCTGGTCCTCGCGTTGCGTTTCGGCGTCCCGCCGTTCCGGGTCGCCTCGTTCTTCCTCGAGGGCGGGACGTGGCAGGCCGAGGACGTCGATGAAGGCACCCTGTTCCATGCCGCCGATCGGGTCGTGGAGGCTGCTCGGTCCGCGGCCGCGATCCACAACGGTCGGGAGCCGGGCCTCACGCCAGGCCCGTGGTGTGGCTGGTGTCCGCGGGTGCAGGTGTGCCCCGCGGCCGACCCCGATGCCCGGTCATCGGTGGCGGAACCATCCGTTGTCGGCTCAGCCGACCGTCGCTAGGGTTCCGCAACCCACGGGCGCGGCGTGAGCGAGGGGTTCGTTGCATGGGCAAGGACGTCTACGACATCGGTGAGCTCCCGCCGCTCGGCGAGGTTCCACCCCGCATGCATGGGATGCTCGTCCGTCCCGACCGGCTCGGCGACCCCAGCGACGCCATACGGGACGAGGTGATCGACGTCCCCGAGGTCGGGCCGCACGACGTCCTGGTCGCCACCATGGCTGCGGGGGTCAACTTCAACAACGTCTGGGCCGCCCGGGGTGTCCCGATCGACGTCACGAAGGGTCAGTCGCGATGGGGTGAGCCCACCGACTTCCACATCGTCGGCTCGGACGCGAGTGGGGTCGTTTACGCCGTGGGCTCGGACGTGCGAGATGTCCAACCGGGAGATGAGGTGGTCGTTCACCCGGGGCAATGGAACCTCGACGACCCCTGGGTCATGTCGGGCAAGGATCCGGGGCTCGCATCCAGCTTCCGCGTGTGGGGCTACGACACGTGCTGGGGATCCATGGCGCAGTTCACGAAGGTCCAGGAGCACCAGTGCTTGCCGAAGGCAGATCATCTGACGTGGGAGGAGGCCGCGGCTCCGACGCTCACGGGTGGCACCGCGTACCGGATGCTCTTCGGGTGGCCACCCCACACGGTTGAACAGGGTTACCTCGTCCTCGTCTGGGGCGGAGCGGGGGGATTGGGGTCACTGGCGATCCAGCTGGTCACCCACGCGGGCGGTCGGGCGGTCGCGGTGGTCGGCTCTCCGGAGAAGGCCGAGTACTGCCGGTCACTCGGCGCGGTCGGCTCCATCAACCGGAAGGACTTCAGCCATTGGGGCGTGCCCCCCAGGTGGGACGCGCCCGGATGGAAGGAGGGGCTGGCGGCTGCGAAGGCGGTCGGGAAGGCGCGCCGGGAGGCGGT
>Ga0066655_10000988_pt1 | contig 9948 bp, 10 predicted proteins | sample GraSoiAngelo_104_FD_133942 | JGI IMG/M metagenome (GOLD analysis project Ga0066655, IMG submission 133942) | Grasslands soil microbial communities from the Angelo Coastal Reserve, California, USA - 14_0903_05_30cm | ecosystem: Environmental > Terrestrial > Soil > Grasslands | place: USA... | reverse complement strand
CTCATCCCGATGTCTTCAATATGCTGCTCCAGATTCTGGAAGATGGTAAGTTGACTGACGCCAAGGGACGGACTGTGGACTTGTGTAACACGATTATTATCATGACCTCGAACGTTGGTGCAGCTTTGCTCAACAAAGAAGCTTCTATTGGCTTCCGTCAGTGGAAGTACAATGCACGAGCAAGCCAGGCCGAGTACGAGCGCATGAAGAGTAAGGTGCTCGGTGAACTGAAAAATACCTTCAAACCTGAATTCTTAAATCGTATTGATGAGGTCATTGTCTTCCATTCTCTGCGCATGGAAGAGATGTACTCAATCGTTGATCTGTTACTCAATCGCGTACGCGTTCAATTGACGGAACAGCAGATTGAGCTAGTGGTCCCACAGGTGGCAAAAGACTTCCTGATTGAAAAGGGCTTTGATCCTCAGTATGGTGCTCGTCCATTGCGTCGCACCATTCAGAGAATGGTCGAAGATCCTCTAGCAGAGGGCTTGCTGCAAGGTAAGTTCCATCCAGGTGATCTTATCGAAGCACTTGTGGTAGACGACGATCTCGTCTTGCAGGTACGCAATCGCATCGAACAGTTGCCCGCGCCTGCTACTCCAGAGGCAGCTCTCTCAGCTGGTGGTGAGAGTAGCACAGCTACTGAGGCATAACAAAAGCAATGGGGGTGTGAAATTTCACGCCCCCTATGCTTGTTTCTTTGTTCCAACCCTCAGCAGGGAGGAAACTGCTGCAAACCCGGCCTATTTCGGCGCAGGCTGTTCTCAGGATACAACAGACAAACCGTGTAGTTGCGCAATGCTGCTTCCTTTTCCCAAGAGGTTGCGTGATTATGCTCTAGAATGAGTTATGGCTAAAACACGCACAAAATACGTCTGCCAACAATGTGGCGGAGAACAAAATAAGTGGATGGGCAAATGCCCCGATTGTGGGGCTTGGAATACATTGGAGGAGACGATTGAGCTTCCACAAAGTCCTGCCCAGCAACGCCGTCAGGTTACTGTAGGCAATGCAGTGGCCAGTCAGGGTACTCAGATTCCTATTGTTCTTCCTAATGTAAAACCACTCATACAGGCACGTATTTCTCTTGGCTACCCCGAAATGAATCGCGTGCTAGGCGGTGGTCTTGTTCCCGGCTCGTTGCTCTTAATCGGTGGAGAACCAGGTATCGGTAAATCGACGTTGCTGCTTCAGGTCTGTGGTGCGGTAGCAAAAGAGGCAGGTTCTGTCTTATATGTTTCTGGCGAGGAATCGGTCGAACAAGTCAAGATGCGGGCCGAGCGTCTAGATATCACAGGAGAACAGCTCTATTTGCTCTCTGCGATCGACCTCGATGTGATTACCGAGGCCATTCACCGTCTGAAACCCGCCCTGGTGGTCGTCGATTCAATCCAGACGCTATTAGCCAGCCATATCACTTCTGCGCCCGGCAGTATCAGTCAGGTTCGCGAATGCACTCTCCAGTTGATGCAGCTCGCTAAGAATACGCATATACCCATTTTTATCATTGGACACGTGACAAAAGAAGGCACTGTCGCTGGTCCAAAAGCGCTAGAGCATATCGTGGATGCTGTCCTTTATCTTGAAGGGGAGCGTTACCACTCCTATCGCTTGCTACGCGGCGTGAAAAATCGCTTTGGTGCTACGCATGAAGTCGGCGTGTTTGAAATGCACGGCGAAGGCTTGATCGAAGTGCCTAATCCATCCGCTGTTTTCCTTGCTGACCGCTCTGCGGGCGCTAGTGGTTCCGCTGTGGTGGTGAGCATGGAGGGTACGCGTCCCTTGCTGGTAGAGGTTCAGACGCTGGCTACGCCCAGTAACTTTGGACATCCTCGTTGTACAACCAATGGCATTGAGCATAATCGTCTCTTGATGTTGATCGCTGTTCTCACCAAGCGCGTGTGTCTTTCGATTGGACATCACGATGTGTATGCCAATGTGGTGGGCGGCTTTACGTTGGAAGAACCGTCTATCGATCTTGGTGTTGCTGCTGCCATCGCTTCTAGCTATCGTGAAAAGGCTATTCCTCCCGATATGGCATTAGTGGGCGAGGTCGGCCTTTCGGGCGAGTTACGCGCTGTGAGCCGCCTGTCTTTACGTGTACGGGAGGCTGCTAAACTCGGTTTCAAACGCTGTATTGTTCCTGCGGCTGGCAGAAGCACACGTGTACGAGCAGAACTGGAAGAGGCTGGCTTGCCGGGCGATTTTAAGGTATTGACAGCCAGTTCCCTTGCTGTCGCCCTTGAAGTAAGCTTCAACCAGACGTAAGACGATGGCTCATTGCGAGGTATCCTTTTCAGGATAGAGAATGATAGTCAATGCCTATTGATTCCTGAGTGAGAACGATGTATACTGTACATTCGATATTGTGATTTTGCGGTGCAACGGGCACTTGCACAGGTTTGGGATAGCAAGTAAGGTACCAACATTTTTTTGCAATTATCATTTATTATCATTATTGCCCTTTGCTACTCTCCTACCTTCTTTTGCCTTTTCTGATAGATTAAACACGACTTGTGTACTGCGATGGAGGATGCAGGGATGTCTGCTAATGTAATCACCCGCGTAGTCGGGTCACTTATTGCCATTTGTGCCATCATTGGCATTTATTTCTTTGAGTTTTATCGCCTTAATCCTAAAACGCCGCTTGGCTGGCCATGGATAGTTGCTATTGCAGTGATTGCGGGCATTCTCGCCTTTATCGTCACTCCTTACATTACAGTTAAGCCATATATATGGATGCGCGATAAAATTCATAGAGCAGCCGCTAGTGACCTGTTAGCGGCTGCTATCGGTTTAACGATAGGACTCATTATTTCCGCGCTACTGGCGATTCCGCTCAACAGTTTGCCGGAACCATTGGGACATATTATGCCGTTCGTTGGAGCTGTGCTCTTCGGTTATCTAGGCGTGGCAATTGCTGTGCTGCGTAAGAATGATATTGCTCATCTCTTCCAGGATATCTTTACTAGGCGCAGGAGAGAGCGCGAGCGTGATGAAGAAGCTGAGCGCAGTAACCATGAGCATAGTAAGGATCGTGAGAAAGGGGAGAGTAGCCAGCCAGTCGCTATGATACGTATCTTGCTTGATACGAGTACGATCATTGATGGACGTATTGCCGATATCAGTCAGACTGGCTTTATCACGGGTACGCTCGTTGTACCGCGCTTTGTGCTCAACGAACTTCAGCGCATCGCCGATTCCGCTGATACCATGCGCCGCAATCGCGGGCGTCGTGGTCTGGAAATTCTGAACCGTTTGCAGAAAGACGCGAATGTGCCCATCGACATTGTCGATACCGATGTTGAGGGCATCGCTGATGTCGATGGTAAACTGGTCAAGATGGCCCGTGATGAGCATTGTCCGATCATTACGAACGATTTCAATCTCAACCGCGTTGCCGAATTGCAAGGTGTTAAGGTGCTCAATATCAACGAATTGGCGAACGCCATCAAACCGGTACTTTTGCCAGGAGAAGAGATTCATATTAAAATCATGCAGGACGGTAAGGAGTTGGGGCAGGGAGTAGGCTACCTGGATGATGGTACGATGATTGTGGTCGAAAATGGACGCCAGTTCATGAATATGACCATTGAAGTGACTGTCACCCGTGTCCTACAAACCGTTGCCGGGCGTATGATCTTTGCTCATCCTAAGCAAAGTACTACGGTGACGCCACCGACTCCATCATCGACGAAGCAAAGGCAGTGAGCAGAGTGGCATTTCCACTTTGACTCGTTAGGCGAGGTTCAGGGCAACCACAAGGGATTGCCCCTACAATGGTAACGAATCAGCCAGCGAGGGGTATCCGTGCCATTGTAGGGGCAATCCCTTGTGGTTGCCCTGAACCTCGCTTTCTCTCTGGAGAGGGAGCGGGAACCAATGTCCTTTCTCGGAGGGGATTGAAATATGCATACAATGTCAGCTGTGGTAATTGTCGCTGCTGGTGGCAGTCGTCGCATGAACGGGCGTGATAAGCTCTGGCTCCCTCTTGCCGGGCGTATCACGCTCGCTCGTACTGTCGATGTCTTTCAGCATTCGCCATTGGTTGATACGATCGTTCTAGTAACAAACAAGGAGCGTCTGCAAGAGACGCAGACGCTTTGCCAGCACGAACAGTGGCATAAGGTAGCCGCTGTAGTAGCCGGAGGTGCGCGTCGTCAGGATTCCGTTTGTATCGGACTCGACACGTTGGCACGTGTTGTATCCTCTTGTCATTGGGTGATGATTCACGATGGCGCTAGGCCCTTTGTTACGCCTGCTATGTTGGAGGCGGGTCTGCATGCCGTGCAAGAACATCTAGCGGCGATTGCCGCTGTTCCTGTGAAAGATACCATTAAGCAGGTCCAGCATGGTATCATTAGCGCAACACCTGAGCGCTCCCAACTCTGGGCGGTCCAGACGCCGCAGGTCTTTTCTTTCCCGCTCATCCATAGGGCTTATCACTCTCCCATTGCGCAAGAAGATGTCACCGATGATGCTACTCTGCTCGAACGCCTGGGCTATCCTGTCACCATCTTTCCTGGCTCTTATACCAATATCAAAATTACGACGCAGGAAGATGTATTTTTCGCGGAAGCGCTCCTTAGTTGCAATTCCTAAAAGGAAATCTTTTATGACCATTCGTGTAGGTTCTGGTTATGATGTCCATGCTTTTACTGAGGGTCGTCCACTTATTCTGGGCGGCGTTACCATTCCCCATACTCATGGTCTCTCAGGCCATTCAGATGCTGATGCCGTTATTCACGCTGTTGTAGATGCGCTCTTAGGGGCAGCTGCGCTCGGTGACATTGGCCAACACTTTCCCTCGCATGATATACGCTGGAAAGATCAGCCCAGCACGCTTTTCCTTGATTATACGTATGAGCTGCTTTCTCAACAGCAGTGGCGCATCAGCAATATCGATGCCACCATTATTGCTGAACGGCCCAGGATGTCTCCCCATATTCCGGCGATGCGTGCCCATCTCGCCGCACATTTGCACTTAGCGTTAGAACAGGTCAGTGTTAAAGCGACGACGACGGATGGCCTGGGTTTTGCCGGGCGACGTGAGGGGGTTGCTTGTCATGCGGTGGTGCTTGTTTTTAGTTGCAATTCCTCAGTTGCAATTCCTCAGACGGATCGCATGTAAAAGGAAAACCCACTGCTACCTCTCACGCCTCCTGAGAGTGTAATGCTAACCTACTAATGCCTAACATGTCGAGTAGTTTGGCATTAAATCAAAAAAGATCAATACTACTTATATGCCTGATCCGTCTTTGCCGCCATGATGAAGTCATTTTTATGCAGACCCCCAATAGCGTGCGTCCACCAAGCAATAGTCACTTTTCCCCACTCAGTCAAAATTGCCGGATGATGCCCTTCCAGCTCGGCAATGACACCCACACTATTGGTAAAGGCCAGTGCCTTAACAAAGTTTGAAAACTTAAACACGCGCTCCAGACGCCTGATGCCGTCCTTCTCAAGAATCACCCACTCAGGGATATCTTTGAGATATGTCGCGGCCTCCTCATCTGTCACTTTGGGGGAGTCGGAGCGACATGCTTCGCATTTCATCTGGTCTAGCTTTTCCATAGTGCTGATACCTTTTTCTGTTATATTGAGGCACTTCTAGGTCTGGTTGTAAGCCTCTAAAAATTCACTTCGCGAAATACCCGGTTGAGTACAAATAGTTCTCAGCGTCGATCCCTTGATCGGATGGTGATTTGGTAGAGTCAATGGTGTTCTTGTTCCATCCGCATTTTCTCGAATCATCACAATATGCTCATGTACACGCACTAGGCGGAATCCTAAGAGTACTAACGCCTTAATAACCTTCTCTCTAGTGCAGAAGCCCAAAACCCTTTGGGGAATGGGAGCATTTGGGGACACCCCAAACACCGCAAGGCTAGGCTTCGACAAATGCCACGCCCAATCCATACCACCTCTCGTGTTTCTGCACTAGGCGCGTCAACAGCGAATTTTGGCATTATATAGCAACTCCCGTCTCTGCAACGAAAGCTTCGAGTACAGGTGATTCTTGCTCAAGAACTTCTGCCCCGAAAGTTTCGATGTGGAAACGAATTGCAGATTTTACATCAGCCAGAGCTGCTTCATATGTGTCACCTTCACCTACAACCACTCCTTTCAAACCGAGTGGATATGCCACATATCCATCTGGGTGCTTCTCGACAGTTATCTTAATGAGTTTCATCAAGTTTGACCTCTACTTTTTTCTCTTCTTTGGTTTTCGCCTCAGAAGGCTTTTCCTCCACATCATTATCCATCAGCATGTGCATAGCCTGGCGTGAGTTGAGAGGAAGCTGGGGAATGTCCTCAGTAATCTTTCTCACCTCATCTAGCGACAGGTCAGACATAATTGTCTCCTTCATCTGTTTCGCCTGTCCGGCACCTTTTCCTGCGTTATGGGCCATCGATTGCAAGGCTTTCGGACCAAAGATCGCTAAACCAATCAAGGCGACAATGAGAATATCGAGTAGGTGGAAGCCACCCATAGTATGCTCCTTAAAGGAAGAGATAATATACTGTACTCCGCTGTGCGACAGTCTCGTTCCATCTGTATTATTTTATCATAGAAATGCTACTAGAATATCGCTGAAATATCATGCCAAATTATCCCAAAACCACGAGCAGGTAACGTTTATATGTACAGAGAGTAATACAGAAAACTGATAGGAAGCAGGATAGCTCGATGTCTATGTGGCAGATAGAGCATATGCGATAGATGCCATTAAGTTCCAGCGAGCTATCCTCTCCCTATAGTGAGCAGTATTCCGCACTCAGGACTATCCCCCACACCCCTTATCTGGGTACGCCGATCATTGCTTCCCCCCAGAACAATGATCGGTCTCTTTTATTACACAACTACCAATTTGGGCTACTTTTCTGTTCATTCAAACAGAGATAACCATAGACTGATGATATGATACCAACAACATTGTTTCATCGTACCAGAAAAGAGCACTGACAGAGATGCAACAGACTATCATGCGACCAGAACCAGGTCTCCAACCAAATAATAGCAATCCACGTTACCAAAATATCATCATTACTGCCATTAGCCTATGTGCTCTTTCTGGACTTTTAATAGGCTTTGCAGTAGGAGCACTTACACGCACCAAACAGGCGACACAGCCAGGCCAGGCTCCCATAGCAGCAATACAAGGGCACACACCTACCGTAGTACTTACCCAGGTCGTCAATAACATAAAATTGGGTTGTCCCATTATCGATAATTACTCCAATACCGCTATTCCCAACGGAACCATATCTAATACCATGCAGATTCATGCTGTAGATGCCACAGGGAAATGTGCCATCTCTGGTAATCCTGTACAGAGACCAGATATTACCTGCAAACTCTGGCTCTCGAAAATTCACGTGGACCAGAAGATTGTGGTTCCTGATGCGATGTGGAGAAATACCAGTGCCATTGCACAACCATTCTCTGATGAAATTCAGAATGGTTTGGTCTTCGATGACACAACGCCACAAACACAAATGTGTAACAGTAGAGGGCAAGCCACGTGGAAGTTTGGTATCTCCCCCGCCGTTAATCACGGAACGTATTTGCTCGCCATCCTGACGGATTGGGGTGGCACAAGTGCCAACTGGAGCTGGGCACCGCTTAAGGTGATGAAGGGAGACTGAGCATCCCGATCCTCTCGCATATGTCCAGCTTTCGAGAAAAGTGCTATAATGAACTCGCCTTTCAACCTCGCACACATAATCAATGATAAAATGCACAGCACATACGCACACAGTCTGTGCCGCAATAAGGAGAGACGTTAAAATTATGGCAAAATTGCAGGACATGTTTACCAGAGCACGGCGAGCACAAAGCGTTGGTGGTATAGGTTTCTTAGGCAAGGGCAAATCCGAATCCAAAGCCCATTTTGCAGCCATCGTGGTGAAGTTTCCTAGAGTGACCGCCGGGAGCGCAGAGGCAGCCCTCAAAGCTGGCGCGGATGGCTTACTCTTTACCTGGGATGGCAAAGACGCTAACAAGCTAGTAGGCCTCAAACAAGAGATCACATCAGTCCGCGCCACGAATGAGGATGTTGTCTGCGGACTCCATATCACTGGCGGTTGGCATACACTCGATAGCGATGGCCTCACACACATAAAAGATCACGGAATGCAGTACATTATATTGCCGCTTGATGCACCAGCCCGCCTTCTCGCTCTGGATGCAAAAGAGGTCGAAAAGGTGATTACCGTGCCGATGCGTTCCGGTGATATGTATCCCCTCTTCATTCGCAATCTCGCTACGCTTGATGGTATTGCGGCAGCCCTGCTAGATTTCAATCTAACTGATGCGCTCGCTACCTTGACGATTGAGGAGCTGCTTCATTACCATACCGTACGCGAAGCGGTACGCTACCCGGCATTTATCAACGTGCGGTCAGGTCTGCGTGAAGTCGATGCTCACACCCTCAAAACGTTAGGCGTCCAGGCCGTTATTCTCACCGCCAGTGACTCAGAGGAGGCAACACGACAACAGATCAAAGAGTTACGCGAATGCTTGCAAAAAGTTCATGAGGAAGACAAAGAGTTACCTCATCCGTCAATACGCAAGGCGTAAAGTTGTAGCTGGTCGTAGCTCAACAGAGCCACTGCGCGACCGCCAGGGCAACCACAAGGGATTGCCCCTACAATGGAGCGAATGCGCTTTGCGGGCTGGTCCCGTCCATTGTAGGGGTAATCCCTTGTGGTTGCCCCTAGGCATGCGCGCTAAGCGGGGGTCCAGGGGGCTTCGTCCCGCCTTTCGGGGTTTGGGGTGTCCCCAAATACTTCCTTGCTTATTTGAGCGATATTGCCCCTACGAGATAAAACCTGGACTATTCTGCACAGGCGCTTCTGAGATAGCTACACGGGGACTCGGTTGCCAGAACAGCTGGCGACGAGGAATGCGCCGTAACAGCCCACGCGTAGTCTGCCATACGTGCTCAGGATCGACATTATTGCGCCAATAGTAATAACATGCTATCTCATCAGGATCAGCATTCAGCATTTTAGTAAACGCCGTTTCCAACAAAAGTTCATGCTCTTCATCAAGATTAAAGTTCTGCATCCAGAGCTGACTGCGCTTATGAGAGGTCTTTGCAGCCGCAACAAGCGTATGTCCCCACTCCTCAACGCGTGCTATATCTTCATGTAATAATTGCCAGAACAGGTGGCAGCCAAGGCTGTCAAGAGCAGGGTGAGCAGCCAGCTCCTCGGCCAGATCCAGATCCTGCGGCAACAAGACGACCGCCGTCGTGGCAAGAGCATTCACACGCTTGACGCTGGCGAAGAGTTCGCCGAGAAACTCCAGCAATGAGCGACGACGAAAATGGTCAAGATCCGTAATATCGGGGCAGAGAGCACGACAAACTGAACAAAAACAAGTAATATCAGGGTTGCGTGGCTCGTCTATGAGGATGCCATGAAGGGGGTAATTGCTAATAAAGTACTCAACCTCTTTGTACAGCCAGGAACGAAACGCTTCGTGATTATAACACGAGATGCCATGATAGCGCCCATGTCGGTCCTTCACCCGCGAATCGGGGTGGCGAAATGTATACCAGCTTGGCATAAACGAGGGACCAGCGAACAAGTTGCCATAACGTCCCAGGCTAAAAATTACCTTTAAACCTACCTCCTGAGCCATGCGCAAGGCACGGTCCAAGTCCCGCGACCAGCGCTGTTCTTCTTGCTCGTGTATGGCATAGATGATACTGCTTGCACCTAGTGCGCGAATCTGTTCAAAATCACGCCGCACAGCATCAGGATGAAACAGGGGATGAAAGTACGCAACGGTTATATCCATTATTCCTACCCATGACTCTAACTGCTCATCATTTCCTCGCACATCGAGCTGTAAGCAATTACTGGTATTATATACTTTAACAGCTATATGTGGATTTACAATTAAAAAATTTATGAATACACATCTTCTAGTAT
>Ga0066655_10000975_pt1 | contig 10005 bp, 8 predicted proteins | sample GraSoiAngelo_104_FD_133942 | JGI IMG/M metagenome (GOLD analysis project Ga0066655, IMG submission 133942) | Grasslands soil microbial communities from the Angelo Coastal Reserve, California, USA - 14_0903_05_30cm | ecosystem: Environmental > Terrestrial > Soil > Grasslands | place: USA... | reverse complement strand
GGTGTGGTCCTGGCCGGCGAGCGCCGCAGCGTCAAGATCGAAGGGTTCGCCCTTGGCAATTCGCCCCGTGAGATGACCGCGGCGGCGGTGGGCGGCAAGACCATCGTGCTGGCGACGACGAACGGCACCCCGGCGCTGGTCGCGGCCCAGGGGGGCGATCCGGTGCTGGTCGGCGCGCCCGCGAACTTCCGGGCGCTCGCCGCCCGCGCGCGCGCCGTGCTCGAGCAGCGCGGCGAGCTGGTGGTGCTGTGCGCGGGGCGCGACAAGCAGTTCGCGGTGGAAGACGGCTACACCGCGGGCCGGCTGATCAAGGCCGTGCGGCGGGGCGTGAAGCGGCTCGAGCTGAATGATGCCGCCCGCGCGGCCATCGCCCTCACCGACGCGGTCGCGACCTGGACGGAGGCGCTCGAGGGCTCCGAGGCGGCGCGCCAGCTCGCCGAGGCGGACCTGGCCGAGGACGTGCGCTTCGCCGCCAAGCCGGACCGCTTCACCGTCGTCCCCAGCTACGCGGACCGCCGCATCACATGAACCGGAAGGCGCGCCAGGAGTTGGTCGGGATCGGCGCCCTCGTCATCGGGCTGTTCCTCGGACTGCCCCTGCTGCGGCTTCCCCTCACGGCGAGCTGGGGCGGCACCGTCGGATCGCAGCTGTGGCGCGTGTTCGGCGTCGGCTCCCTGCTGCTGCCGCTGCTCGGCATCGGGTGGGCGCTCACGGCGTTCGAGCGGCTCGGCAGCCTGTCCGCCGGGCGGGCCGCGGTGCTGGGTGTGGGACTCGTGCTGCTGCTGCCCTACGGCATCGGCACCGTCACCGGCGCCACCTTCCCGGGCGACTACACCGCCTGGACGCCGACGCAGCAGCTGGTGGGCCGGGTCCCGGGGCTCCTCGCCCGGGGCGTGCACCAGACGCTGGGCACGGCGGGCGGTGTGCTCGTGGGGCTGTTCGCGCTCTCCGCCCTCGGGCTCCTAACGGTCGGATGGCATCCGCTCGCGATGCTGAGAGCAGGGAGCAGGGAGCAGGGAGCAGGAAAGCCGACGCCGCCCAGGGCTAAGCGTGCTGAGCCGCAAGCCGAAGTACCCCGGAAAGAACCGCTCCCTGCTCCCAGCTCCCTGCTCCCGAAGACACGGAAGCTCAAGACGCCGCCGTCGGCTCGACCGGTCTTTGTACCGGAAGGCGTCCTGATTCCTCCCATCGATCTCCTGACCCCCGCCCCGCCCGAAGACGCTGACGCCGGGCTCGCGCAGATCGAGCAGATGGGCCAGAAGCTGATCGAGACGCTGCAGACGTTTCGCGTCGAGGGGGCGATCGCCGGCCGCACCGTGGGGCCCGTCGTGACGCAGTACGAGGTCGCGCCGGGACCGGGGGTCAAGGTCGGGCGGATCGCGGGGCTCGCCGACGACCTGGCTCTCGCGATGCGCGCCCAGAGCTTGCGCATCGTGGCGCCGATCCCGGGCAAGGCGGCGGTCGGGATCGAAGTCCCGAACCCGATGCCGCGGATGGTGCACATCCGGGAACTGATCGAGGGCGAAGACTACCACCGGACGAACCGCGTGCTCCCCGTCGCCCTGGGCAAGAACCTGGAGGGCGAGCCCGTCGTCGCGGACCTCACCAAGATGCCTCATCTGCTGATTGCCGGCGTCACCGGGTCGGGGAAGTCGGTGTGCATCAACACGATTATCACGAGCCTCATCTACACGCACCCGCCGGAGCGGCTCAAGCTCCTGATGGTGGACCCCAAGATGGTCGAGCTCTCGATGTATGGGGCGCTGCCGCACCTGGGCCATGACGTGGTCACGAGCAACCGCCGGGCGGCGAGCGCGCTGAACTGGGCGGTGAAGGAGATGGAGCGGCGTTACCGGCTGCTCCATGCGAACCACGCGCGCAACATCGCGGACTTCAACCGCAAGGTCGAGCAGAAAAAGTCGCTGAAGGGGCCGAGCGAAGTGCCTGCCGCTCCTGCCGGACCTCAGAAGGAGCTGCCGCTGGACGCGGAGTACTCGGGCGGCGTCCTGCCTTACGTCGTGCTCATCATCGACGAGCTGGCCGACCTGATGCTCACCGTGCAGGGAGAAATCGAGACCCCCCTTGCCACCCTCGCCCAGAAGGCGCGGGCGATCGGGATCCACCTCGTGCTCGCGACGCAACGTCCGTCGGTCAATGTCATCACCGGGCTGATCAAGGCCAACTTCCCCTGCCGCATCGCGTTCCGCGTCTCGGCCAAGGTGGACAGCCGCACCATCCTCGACCAGAACGGCGCCGAGACCCTGCTGGGGAACGGGGACATGCTGTTCCTGCCGCCGGGCAAGAGCGAACTGATGCGCGTGCAGGGGGCGTTCATCTCGACCGACGAGACGGAGCGCCTCATGGAGTGGTATCGCAAGCACCCCAGTGAGGCGTCGGAGAAAGCCAAGCACGAAATCACAGAGCAAATCGCGGCGATCGACGAGGCGAAGGATCGGGAGGAGCGCGGGGAGACGGGACAGGACCTGGGCGAGCGCGACCATCTGTTCCGGCAGGCCGCCGAGGTGTGCATCCAGAATCAGATCGGCTCCACCTCGCTGTTGCAGCGGCGCATGAGCATCGGGTACGGGAGAGCGGCGAGGATAATCGATCAGCTGGAATTGGCGGGCATCCTGGGACCCGCGAATGGGTCGAAGCCGCGGGATGTGCTGGTGGGATTGGAAGAGCTGGATGAGATTTGTGGGAGGGACTAAACGCGGAACTCGGAACGCGGAACGCGGAACAGCAGGGGGAGATCGCTCGCTGCGGCGACGCTCAGCGCACTGTTCCGCGTTCCGACTTCCGCGTTCCGCGTTGATAGGGCACCACCGGCGATAGTTCGGTTACGCGACGCGTCGGCGCCCCGTTAGGTTGCGCTGGTGCGGAGCGGCGTCAGAACGGATCCCGCGTCGTGGAAAGACGAGCGCCACAAGCGCGGACTCGCCGCCGAGCAGCAGGCGATGCGCTATCTGCAGAGCCAGGGCTGGGTGATCGCGGCGCACCGCTTCCGGGTGGGGCACACCGAGATCGACCTGGTGGCGCGCCGGGGTCACCTGGTGGCGTTCGTGGAGGTGAAGGCGCGGCGCGGCACGGCGTTCGGCAGCCCGCTTGAGGCGGTGACGGGGCCGAAGCGGCGGGAGCTGGTGAAGGCGGCGCGCGTGTGGGTGGACCGCTGCGGGCGGCCGTCGGACGTGTACCGCTTCGACTGCATCGCGATCGTGGACACGAAGTTGGAGCACCTGGAAGACGCGTTCCGCCCGGGATGGCGCTAGTCCCAGCTTCGGTTTATATTCGGGTCTCCCACAGGGAGGGAGGCTCCCAACCCATGTCGAGGACACTTATGGCGGCCGAGAACGAAGGTCCGAGTCTCACCGAGGAGCGCCGCAAGGCCCTCAATCTCGCCATCACCCAGATCGAGAAGACGTGCGGCAAGGGCGCCATTATGCGCATGGGCGCCGACTCGCCGCGGGTGCGGGTCGAGGCGATCCCGACGGGCGCGATCAACTTGGACGCCGCGATCGGCATCGGGGGCATCCCGCGCGGCCGGGTGACCGAGATCTTCGGTCCCGAGTCGAGCGGCAAGACCACGCTGGCGCTCCACGTGGTGGGGAACGCGCAGCGCGCCGGCGGGGCCGCCGCCTACATCGACGGCGAGCACGCGCTCGACGTCGAGTACGCCAAGAAGCTCGGCGTGGATGTGGACGACCTGCTCGTGTCGCAGCCCGACACAGGGGAGCAGGGGCTTGAGATCACGGAGATTCTGGTGCGCTCGGGCGCAGTGGACGTGGTAGTGGTGGACTCGGTGGCGGCGCTCGTCCCCAAGGCGGAAATCGAGGGCGAGATGGGTGACTCGCTCCCCGGCCTCCAGGCGCGGCTCATGAGCCAGGCGCTCCGCAAGCTCGCCGGGGCCATCAACCGGTCGCGCACGGCGGTGGTGTTCATCAACCAGCTGCGCGAGAAGATCGGGGTCATGTTCGGCAATCCCGAGACCACCACCGGCGGGCGGGCGCTCAAGTTCTACGCGTCGGTGCGGCTCGACATGCGGCGCATCGGCCCGGTGAAGGAGCGCGAGGTGGTGATCGGCAACCACGTGCGGGTGAAGGTGGTGAAGAACAAGGTCGCGCCGCCGTTCCGCCAGGCCGAGTTCGACATCATGTTCGACGAGGGGATCAGTCACGAGTCGCTGCTCGTGGACATCGCGGCGGAGGCGGGGATCATCGAGAAGTCGGGCGCGTGGTACGCCTACGGCAAGGAGCGGATCGGGCAGGGCCGCGAGAACGCCAAGCTGTACTTGAAAGACCACGCCGACCTGGCGGCCGAGGTGGAGGCGCGGGTGAAGGAACACCTCGGCATGAAGCCCACCGTCGTGGCGGCGGACGAGGAGGCTCCAGCCCCCGAGGAGTAGGTGCCCGCGCTCCCTCCGACGCTCACCGCGCTCGCCCCCGATCCCCGCCAGCCGGACTACCGGCTGGTCGAGGTGGATCGGGGGCGATTTGCGTCCCTGCCGGCGGCGGCGCTCGAGCCGCTCCGGCTCCGGGTCGGCGACGAGTTGTCGGCCGCGGTGCTTGCCCGGCTGCGCGACCTCGCCGACATCGAGGCGGCCCAGCGCGCGGCGCTGCGCGCCCTGGCGCGCCGCGCCCACGCGCGCGTCGACCTGCGCCGCCGCCTCGTGCAGAAGCAGCACCCGCCCGACGCCGTCGAAGCCGCGCTCGATCGCCTCGCCGCGCGCGGGCTGCTGGACGACCGCCGCTTCGCCGAGCAGTACGCCGCCTTCCGCGCCGCGCGCGGCAAGGGGCCGGCCCGACTCGTCACCGACCTGCTGGCGCACGGTGTGGAGCGCCGCGTCGCCGAGGAAGCGGTGCGTCGCGCGCTCGCGGACGAAGGCATCGATCCGGCGATCGAAGCGCGCGCCGTCGCGGCGAAGCGCGCCCGCCAGCTCTCCGACCTCCCCGGGCCCGTCCGCAAGCGGCGGTTGCTCGCCTTCCTGGTGCGGCGGGGGTACGCGGGGGCGGGGGTGAAGGAGCTCGTGGAGGAGCTGTGTGGGGGCACTATATTCCCCCCATGACCTCCGCCGAAATCCGCCGCAAGTTCCTGCAGTTCTTCAAGGCGCGGGGCCACGAGGAGGTGCCGAGCTCCCCCCTGGTCCCGGCGGACGACCCCACCCTGTTGTTCACCAACGCCGGGATGGTGCAGTTCAAGCGGGTGTTCCAGGGACTCGAGCGGCGCGCTTACACCCGAGCCGTGACCTGCCAGAAATGCGTGCGCGCCGGGGGGAAGCACAATGACCTGGAGCAGGTGGGCCACACCGCGCGACACCACACCTTCTTCGAGATGCTCGGCAACTTCTCCTTCGGCGACTACTTCAAGCGCGAGGCGATCGACTACGCCTGGGAGTGGGTGACCGGGAAGGACTGGCTCGGCATCGATCCCGACCGGCTGTACATCACCGTGCACCACGCGGACGACGAGGCGCGGCGACTGTGGCGCGAGCGCACCCGGATTGCCGACCGCCGCATCTTCGGGCTGGGCGACGAGGACAACTTCTGGCAGATGGGCGAAACCGGACCCTGCGGCCCATGCTCCGAGATCCTGGTCGACACCCGAGCCAAGGCGGAACGCGGAACGCGGAACGCGGAACTGAGCCTGGACGAGTTCGTTCGGTTGAGCGAAGCCGGGGAGCTACTGGAGATCTGGAACCTCGTGTTCATGCAATTCGACCAGCAAGCCGACGGCACCCGCTCTCCGCTCCCTGCTCCCTCGGTTGACACCGGTGCCGGGCTCGAGCGCGTGACGGCCGTCATGCAGCGCGTCCCCTCGAACTTCGACACCGACCTGTTCACGCCGATTATCGAGCGGGCGGTCGAGGTGGTAGGGAAGAAGTACGACCGGGGTGCGGGCGGGGCATCGTACCGAGTGCTCGCCGACCACGCGCGGGCCGTGGCGTTCCTGCTCGCCGACGGCGTCTATCCTGCGAACGACGGCCGGGGCTACGTGCTGCGGCGTATCCTGCGGCGCGCGGTGCGCCACGCCTGGCTGCTGGGCCGGCGCGAGCCGACGCTGCTGCACCTGGTGCACACGGTGGCGGGTCTCATGGGGAGCGTGTACCCGGAGCTGGTGAAGCAGCGGGCCCATCTCGAGAGTGTGACGCGCGCCGAAGAGGAGCGCTTCTTCGACACGATCGAGGGCGGGCTCGCGCGGCTCGACGAGCTGCAGAACGTGAAAGTGATCGTGGGGGCGGACGCCTTCAAGCTGTACGACACCTACGGCTTCCCGATCGACTTGACGCAGCTCATCGCCGCCGAGCGCGGCCAGACGGTGGACGTGGCGGGGTTCGAGCGCGAGCTGGGCAAGCAGCGCACCCGGTCGCAGGAGTCACTGGAGCGGACCAAGGCGCGCGCCAAAGGCGCTCCCGCGGTGCACGCGAAGCGCCCGGGCGAGTGGCGCAGCGTCAAGCCCCGGGGCAAGCAGAAATGGGTGGGCTACGACACCACACGGGCCGAGACCGACGTGCTCAAGTTCCGGCAGGCGGATGACCGGGTCGAGGTCGTACTCGAGGAGAACCCGTTCTACGTCGAGTCGGGCGGGCAGGTCAGCGACACGGGCCGAGTGAAGGGGGAAGGGTGGGATCTCGAAGTCTCCGACGTCGAGAAAGTGGACGGCCTGAGCGCGGTCGTCGGCCACTTCCAGCAGGAGTTCGAGCCCACCGCGGTCCTGGCGGAGGTGGACGAGCCGCGGCGCAAGAACATCGAGCGCAACCACACGGCGACGCATCTGGTGCACGCGGCGCTGCGCAAGATCCTCGGGCCCCACGTGCGGCAGCAGGGGTCGGTGGTCGCGCCCGAGCGGCTGCGCTTCGATTTCGCGCACCACGGGCCCGTGGACGACGCGACGCTGGCGCGCGTCGAGGAAACGGTGAACACGCACATCTGGGAGAATCTCCCCGTCACGACGCGCGAGATGAAATACAAAGAGGCGATCGCCGCCGGCGCGATGGCGTTCTTCACCGAGAAGTACGGTGACATCGTGCGCGTGGTCGACGTCCCGGGCGTGTCGCTCGAGCTGTGCGGCGGGACGCACGTGCCAAGCACCGGGCAGATCGCCCTGTTCCGCTTCACTCACGAGACGGGGGCCGCGGCGGGCGTGCGGCGCATCGAGGCGGTGACGGGCCCGGTGGCGTATGAGCTGGTGCGCAAGCTCGAGGAGCAGGTGGACGAGGCGGCGTCGGTCCTCAAGACGCAGCCGGAACACCTGGTGCGTCGCATCGAGCAATTGCTCGAGGAAAACCGGAAGCTCGAGAAGCGGATGCAGGAGCTGCTGAAGCAGGGAGCCGGGAGCAGGGAGCAGGGAGCGGTCGAGCAGATCGGCGACATCGCGCTCTACATCGACCAGAGCGATCTCGACGACCGCGACCAGATCGGGCTGGTGATGGACGCGTTCCGCACCAGCCACACGCGCGCGATCTCGGTGCTGTTCACGAACGGCGAGCGGCCGGGGATCCATGTCGCCGTCACCGACGACCTGGTGGCGCAGGGCGTGAAGGCCGGGGAGATCGCGGGGGCGATCGCGGCGGTGTCGGGTGGCAAGGGCGGCGGGCGGCCGCATTTCGCGTCGGCGGGTGCAGGCGACCCGGCGCGGCTCGCCGAGGCGCGCGCCCAGGCACCGGCGATCGTCAAGCGGCTGCTCGCCCGATGACCCGGGAGGCGGTGCTCGCCTGGCTCGACGCGCGGCGGCCTCCCGCGCCGCCCCCGACGCTGCGCGCGCACGTGGACGCCGCCATCGCGGACTCCGATCTGCCGCTGCCCGACCACTTGGCGCTCATCGGCCAGCGGCTGCTCGCCCGGGTAACGGCGCAGTCGTCGGGAGGCCGCGCGCTGGCGCTCGACCTGCTCGCCGCCGATGCGTGCATCACGTACGCGTTCGAGGCGCAGGCGGAGGCGGACGTGAACGGGCTCGCGGCGCTGGCCGGGCGCGTGGCGGAGACGGCGTGAGCGCAGGGGGGAGGGGGAGGGGGGGGAGCCTGTTGGCGCGCCGTCCGGGGCGGCGGGTGCTCGTGGACCCGAGCCGCAGCGGGCCGGCGCAGGCGGCGGAGCTGGCACGGGCGGCGCGGGCTGCGGGGGCGGCGGGTGTCATGATCGGGTCGTCGTTCGACGGCACCCAGGACACGCAGCTCGTCGCGCGCGCGATCCGCGAGGCCGCGCCCGAGCTGCCGCTCGCGCTGTTCCCCGGCTCCGCCCTGCAGCTCACCGACGCGGTGGACCTGGTGCTGTTCCTGTCGCTCGTCTCCGGGCGCAACCCGCAATACCTGATCGAGGAGCAGGTGCGTGCCGTACCGTTCCTGGCGCGTCACCCCGTCCCCACGCTCTCGACCGGCTACATCCTGATCGACGGCGGGCGGGTGACGAGCGTCGAGGCAGTGAGCCAGACCCGGCCGCTGCCGGCGGACAGGCCGGAGCTGGCAGCGGCGCATGCCACGGCGGCGCGGCTCATCGGGATGCAGGCGATCTATCTCGACGCGGGCAGCGGCGCGCCGCGCCCCGTCGCGGGTGACGTGATCGCCGCCTGCCGCGCCGCGATCCCGGGGCTCACGCTGTTTGTGGGCGGCGGGATCAGAACCGCACCCCAGGCGCGGGCGGCGCGCGCCGCGGGCGCCGACTTCGTGGTCGTGGGGACCGCGCTGGAGGAGACCGCGGGGGGGGCGGGGGGGGCGGCCGACCTCGGCGCGCTGGTGCGGGCGGTCACGGAGTGACGGCGCCCGAGCGGGTGCGCGCCGGGCTGGCGGAGCTCGCGGCGCTCGCCGGGCGCATGGCCGAGCAGCACGCCGAGGCCGTCGCCGCGATCGCCGACCGGTACGCCGCGACGCTGCGCGCCGGCGGGACGCTGTTTTTCGCGGGCAACGGCGGCAGCGCCGCCGACGCGCAGCACCTCGCCACCGAGTACGTCGTGCGCTACCAGGCGAACCGCGCCCCGCTCCGCGCCATCGCCCTCACGACCGACACGTCCCTCCTCACCGCGTGCGCCAACGACCTGGGCTTCGACGAGGTGTTCGCGCGCCAGATCGAGGCGCTCGCCCGCCCGGGCGACGTGCTGTCGCTGCACTCGACCAGCGGCGAGAGTCCCAACGTGATCCGCGCGGCGCAGGCGGCGCAGGCGCGCAACGTGACCGTCGTCGCGTTCCTGGGCAAGTCGGGCGGCCAGCTGAAGACGCTCGCCGACATCGCGCTCGTGGTCCCGGCGGACGACACGGCGCGAATCCAGGAGCTGCACCTCGCGATCGAGCACATCATCTGTGCGATGGTAGAAGAGCAGTTGAGAGGATGAACGCGGAAGGCGGAACGCGGAACCTCGAAACGCGGAAGTGCGAACGCGGAACGCGGAACAGCAATGCGAGGTCGCTCGCGGCGGCGACGCTCAGCACTCTGTTCCGCGTTCCGAGTTCCGCCTTGGGGAGGTGGGGTGATTGACCTTTCGGGAAAGCGTGCGTTTGTGACGGGCGGGGCCCGGGGCATCGGCCGTGCGACGGCGGTGCTGCTGGCGCGAGCCGGCTGCGCGGTCGCGGTAGGGTACCGACGCCGCCGGCAGGACGCGGAGGCGACCGTCAGCGCGGTCGAGGGCGGTCAAGGGCGGTCGAAGGCCGTGGCGATCGCGGGTGACCTGGGAGATCCGGCCGCCGCGCGGCGCGCCGTGAACGAGGCGGCGCGCGCGCTCGGCGGACTCGACCTGCTGATCGTCAATCACGGCGTCTGGCCCCCCGACGACGTCCCCGTCGCCGACCTGACCGACGCGCAGTGGGAGGGCACGCGGCGCGCCAATCTCGACGCCGTGCTCTACGTGTGCCGCGCCGCGATCCCCCTGCTCCCCGCCGGCGGCAGGATCGTACTCGTGTCGTCCACCGCCGGCCAGCGGGGCGAGCCGTTCCACGCCGACTACGCCGCCACCAAGGGCGCCGTCATCGCGTTCACCAAGTCCCTCGCCGTCGAGCTCGCGCCGCGCGACATCACGGTCAACTGC
>Ga0066655_10000969_pt1 | contig 10033 bp, 6 predicted proteins | sample GraSoiAngelo_104_FD_133942 | JGI IMG/M metagenome (GOLD analysis project Ga0066655, IMG submission 133942) | Grasslands soil microbial communities from the Angelo Coastal Reserve, California, USA - 14_0903_05_30cm | ecosystem: Environmental > Terrestrial > Soil > Grasslands | place: USA... | reverse complement strand
CCGGTCGAATCGCCGGTTTGATCCTGCGCCTTCTCTACGGCGTTCGTTACACCGACATGTGTCCCTTTCGCGCAATTCGTCGCGATGCGCTGGAACGGCTTGGCATGCGCGAGCAGACCTACGGTTGGAATCTCGAGATGCAGATGAAAGCCGCGCGTGCCAGGCTGCGCATTCTCGAAATTCCAGTCAACCATCGACGCCGCGCAGGCGGCACGTCCAAGGTATCAGGCACATTGCGCGGGACATTTGTCGCCGGCGTGCGCATTATCGCGACGCTGGTGCGGATTGCCTTCGCAAGGTCGTAGTGGCTTCGCCCAATGAACGCCGAACTGAACCATCCAGGCGCTTGGCACAAGCGCGCCTGCAGAGCATAATCGCGCGAACAATGAGCAGAACTAAAGCGCTCTCGACCGGTTTAGTCGCCGGACTCGTGGCGGCAGTCGCAATGACCGTTATGATGCTCTTGCTCGCATATGTCGGCGTCGCGACGCCACTCGTGATCATTGGCGATCGGCTTTCCGTTTTCATTTCGCCGGGACCGTTTCTTTCGCTCATGGGAAAAGTTGGCGGCTATAACCATCTCAAACAACTCGGCGTTGGATCGACAATCACTGGGCAGTTGCTGATCGGCGCCATCGCCGGAGCGATTTTCGGGCTCGCGGCGCGGCGCAATTCCCGCCGGCCGTCTGCAATTTGGACAATCTCGATCTTCGTGGTGCTTTCGATCATTGCCGCCGCGATCTTGTTGTGGCCGGTTCTTGGGACCAGTTACACGGGATTACCGATAGAAGCCGCTCGTCTAGTTACGCTCGTGAGCTTTGGACTCTGTGTGTTCCTTTTCGAACGGACGCTCGTGACGAGTTTTCAATTTCTCACAAGAACAACAATTGGAACCAAACATCGAGAATTCACTCCCGCCATAGGGCGCCGCGCATTTGTACTGGGCGCGATCGGCGTCGCGCTGGCTGGCGGTGGCTTGGGCTTGGCGCGCAGACTTTATCGCGCGGCAAGCTTCAGCTACGACGGCTTGCAATATAAAGGTCGCACCGTCCAGCCGATCACTCCAAACGATCAGTTTTACTGCGTGACAAAAAACGTTGTCGATCCGCGCGTGAATGTTCAGCTCTGGCACTTGGAAGTAAACGGGCTCGTGGAAAAGCCCCGCGTGTATCGGTTCGAGGATTTGAAAGCGGTGAGATCTGTCGAACAACAGACGACATTGATGTGCATCAGCAATGGACTTGATGCCGGACTGATCAGCAACGCTGTCTGGAAAGGCGTGATGCTGCGCGATTTGCTCGAACCGTCGGCACCACTTTCTCAAGCTGCACGCGTTCGTTTTTGGGGCGTAGACAATTATACTGATACCATCCCGCTGGAGAAAGCGATGGAGCCGACCACGCTCGTTGCTTACCAAATGAATGGCGTGCCGTTGCCGCATCGGCACGGTTATCCAGCGCGCATGATTGTGCCCGGCTACTTCGGCGAGAAACATGTGAAATGGCTTACGCGCATCGAATTAACGCATGCGAAGGCGAAGGGCTTTTACGAAGCGCAGGGCTGGGGACCAGATTTCATCACGCCGACTCGGTCACGGATCGATCTACCCGATCATGAATCGCGATTCTCAATTGGTGAATTACAGCAGCCAATCGAAGTGAAAGGGATGGCATACGGTGGCGACCGCGGTATCTCACGCATCGAGTTCAGCTTCGATGAAGGCAAAACATGGCGCGATGCCGAGGTTTATTATGCCGGCGGCAACCTTGCATGGTCGCTTTGGAAGGCCGAATGGATGCCCGCCGCGGCGGGTGATTATACCCTCGTAGCCAGAGCCACTGACGGCGAAGGCGACGTGCAAGAATGGGAGGAAGACCGAAGCCCATTTTCTGGCGTTACCGGGTTCCACAAAATCATCGTGCATCTTACGGCTTAGGATAGGTGACGGGTTGGCTAGCTGGCGACCCGCGCAGCGCCGAAGAAAAAACCTCGACATCTTTTCGAAAATGCGCTTAGAACTTTGGCCGTTATCTAAAGCTTGAAGGGAGAGACTTCGCGAGAAAATGAGGTTGAACGTTTCGGAGGAAATAGCTGTTGGCACCGCCTCTTGCGTTGCATTGATTTTGTTGATCACTGCAAACTCATCGGTCAGAGCTGGTGGCCCAGGATTTGGCCCGCAGAATAATCCCGGAATGCAAGGAAACCAGTTTGGCCAAGCGGCCGCAAATGGGATCGGAACTCAGCCGACTATGGGTGGTCCGGGATTCGGTCCGGGAAATAGCCCTGGGGTCGAGGGGAGTGCATACGGCCGATCGAGAGCGAGCGGGGCTTCCACTGGCAGATCCGACAGTCAAGACGTGCAGTCGGGTTCCGCCAGTGAACGAGAAGAAGTCATCAATACCGAGACCAGAAAGGGGAAAGCCAGTACTGAACAAGCACGCGACACGCCCCAGTCCAAAACGCTTAGCGACATGCGTGTCTTGAACAGGATTTCCAGCGAGACTGGGGTCACGGTGAACACGCTTAAAGCGCAGAAATCTGCGACTGGGCTAGGCTACGGCGATTTGGAGACGGCAAATCTGCTGGCAAGAGCGTCTGGCCAAAGTTTCGACAGCATCGTAGCGAAGTTCAAAGTCGGTGAAGGCTGGGGGGAAATTGCGCACGATATGGGACTCAACCTTGGCAAGATCGTAAGCGCTGCCCACCGGTCGACTTCAAAGAATGGGAGCAAGTACGTCGGTCAAACGAAGGACGAGAGTAATGGCAAACCAAGCCTCATTCCTCCTCCGGGAATCAGGCAGGATTCAATTGTGTTTACAGGGATCACTCCAATCCCGAGCGCCTCGGCAAACCGCGGCATGAGTCCTGTCCCCAGCGCAACGATGCCTCCGCGGCAATAGGCTGGCGCCGTTTGCGTACCGACGTGATTTGGAATTTTCGCGTGCGTGCCGCGCGGGCGCCGAATCATGGCTTGTCGATCTTTTCGCACTTGCGCCGCATGCTAAGTTTCTTCATGGAGAAAGTGATCATTGTTGGCAGCGGCTGCGCCGGATTGACGGCGGCGATTTACGCTGCTCGAGCTAATCTTAGCCCACTGGTGCTGGAAGGGCGACAGCCCGGCGGGCAACTCTCGACCACGACGTTGGTGGAAAATTATCCCGGTTTCCCCGAGGGAATTGATGGACCAGAGCTCATTCTCAACATGCATAAACAGGCCGAAACTTTTGGCGCCCGGTTCACTTATGCGGAGGTGACCGATTTCGACGGCGGCAGCAAGCATGTCCGGATCAAAGCCGATGATGAATGGCTGGACACGCAGGCGCTCATCATCGCCAGTGGAGCGTCGGCCCGCTATCTCGGCCTGGAAAACGAAGAAAAACTAATCGGTCACGGACTGACCTCATGCGCGACATGCGACGGCGCATTTTACAAAAATGTGCCGGTATGCGTCGTCGGGGGCGGGGATTCTGCCGCGGAGGAATCGTTGTTCCTCACCCGATTCGCTTCGAAGGTCTATCTGATTCATCGTCGCGACAAAATGCGCGCGTCCGTAATCATGCAAGAACGCGTATTCGCGAACAAGAAGATCGAGCCGATCTGGAACACTGTGGTGACAAAATACATTCCCGATGAAAAAGGCGAGATGCGCGCCGTGCGTCTCCGCAATGTGGAGACAAACGAGGAACGGGAATTGGACGTGGCGTGCGTGTTTGTGGCGATCGGCCATGATCCCAATACGAAAGCGTATCGAGGCAAACTCGACATGGATGCGGACGGATATTTGATTCCGAAAAAGCTGGTGGAGAGCAAATATCCCGGCGTTTTCATTGCCGGTGATGTGGCCGACCGCGTTTACAAGCAAGCCGTGACGGCTGCGGGAATGGGCTGCGCCGCAGCGATGGAAGCCGAAAGGTATCTAAGCAAATTGGAACCGCATTCTTGATTGCGTCTGGCGCAATTGCGGGGTTTCTGCTGTCATGCTGAGCGAAGTCGAAGCATCTCTGATTATCAGATGGCCCTGCGAGCAAAGAAGAATGTTAGAGATTCCTCGACTTCGCTGGGAATGACAAAACACGCATGAAGATCTGCGATCTGACCCAGTTTTACTCTCCGCTAAGTGGTGGCGTGAAACGGTACGTTCACGAGAAGATTGACTATGTCAGGAATCACTCTCCTGAGGACGAACACGTCCTCATTGTGCCGGGGCCAAAAACCGAGGTCACCACCAACGCCCGGTCGCGAGTCTATTCGATCCACTCGCCACTGGTCTCACGAAGCTCGCGTTATCGCGCGCTGCTTAATCTGCGAGCGATCGAAGAAATTCTGGAACGCGAGCGTCCTGATCTCATCGAATCGAGCGATCCATATCAAATTGGCTGGAAAGCGATTGCTGCCGGGCGCGCGTTGAAGGTTCCGGTGGTTGGGTTTTATCATTCGCATTTCCCGGAAGCATATCTCCAGGGGAGTGCGAAATTTTTAGGCAAACGCGGCACCCAGCGGGCCATGAAATTGACGCGCGCTTATGTGCGCAAACTTTACAATCGCTTTCAGCTCACGCTCGTGCCCTCCGAGGTGTTGGCCGAGGTTCTTTCAGAATGGGGCGTGCACAATGTCCGGCCGGTGCGACTGGGAGTGAACACGGGCGTTTTCAAACCGGCGCCGGACGACAGCAGCGCGACTCGCCAGTCATTAGGAATTAGCCGCTCACAGACATTGCTTCTTTACGTCGGCCGTTTGGCCAGAGAAAAAAATACACAAACGTTGTTTCGAGGATTCGAACTTCTGCGCCGGCGAAATGGAAATCACTTTCATCTCCTAGTCATCGGCGATGGCCCCCAGCGGAACAGAGTTGCAAGGTTGCAGCGCTGCGTTAGACACGTTTCATGGATTTCGTATTGCAGCGATTGTGTCGAGCTGGCCCGTTACTATCGCGCAGCCGATCTGTTCGTTCATCCCGGCGTCCAGGAAACATTTGGACTTGTGGCGGTGGAAAGTCAGGCCTGCGGCACGCCGGTAGTGGGAATTCGGGGCAGTTATATGGACCGAATTATTTGTCACGATCAGCGATCGTGGGCTCGAGAAAATAGTGCCGAGGCGTTGGCAGAAGCGATTGAGGAAGCGATCGCAACGAAGTTGTCCATCTTGGGCCAACGCGCCGCCCGTGCGACGGAGAATCTCTATAGCTGGCCGCGTGTATTTGCAGAACTTTTTTGCATTTATCGCGAGGTTTGCGCAAACTACGGCCGTTTTTAATGGGCAGCGATAACCAGAAGCCGTTCACCATTCGCAGCTACCGCAAATCTGACCGCGAAGCGGTGAGAAAGCTCTGCTGCGATACCGGTTTTCTTGGAGACCCGATTGACCCCGTTTATGAGGACCGCGAGTTGTTCGCCGATTTTCTCACCACTTATTACACGGATCACGAGCCGGAATCGTGCTTTCTGCTGGAGCTAGATGGCGAAATCCGCGGCTATCTCCTAGGCTCGCGCAAGCCTTTCCGGAACCAGCTCTACGCGTTTTACCAAAATGTCTGGCTCTTTTTCCGCGCGCTGACGCGCTATTTCCGCTACAACGGAAGATCGCGCCGATTCATTCGTTGGACGCTCATGCACGGCTGGCGCGAAGTGCCGGCGGCACCACGGCGCACACCGCATTTTCACATCAATCTGCTCCCGGAGGCCCGCAAGGTTTCCACGACGCGCGCCCTTATGAGCGCGTATCTGAGTTATCTTTATCGCTCCGGCGAAAAGCGGGTTTACGGACAGATCGTTACGTTCGAGAGCCGGCGCGGAGAGAAGATGTTCGAACGTTACGGATTCAAAGTACTGAACCGCGCCGAGATCACCAAGTACAAGGCGTTTTACCCAGAGTCCGTCTATCTCAGCACGGTGATCAAAAATTTGGAAACCGCTGAACCGCTCTCGGCTTATTCGCGAACACGTTCTTAGAAAATTTCACCAGGGCATGTTGGTCCAGTTACAGATTGGTAATCACGGCGAAGGGTAGGCTCGACAACGCGTCGGCAAGCTTCATTTGCCGACCGTGCAGACGCGGGGCGTGACAGGTGAAGAGGTCATGTGCATTCTCTAGCAACAACGTTTCTGGAAACTCAATAGCCGTGTCTTTCCACGCCTCACCGATCGGGGGAAAACCGACCCGCGACGAAAGCCGTGACGCGACCACAACGATCCAGTTGTGCCCCAGCTGCCGCGTGAAACTGACGCAACATTCCGCAAATGTTCCGCTCGCGCGAAGTGGCAGATATTCGCCGCGTTGAAAAAGATCGGCGTACTCGCGACGAAATCGCAGCACGCGCTGGGTCAGAAACATTTTGATCCGGGCGTCCGGCCATGCCTGCAAAAGTTCCTGTGGATTTGCTGTCGCGACTATTTCGAGCATTTCGCGACGCCGGTTATAATCGACTGGTCGCCGGTTGTCGGGATCGACCAGGCTGTAATCCCAAATCTCGTTTCCCTGATAAATGTCGGGCACGCCCGGTGAGGTAAGCTTAAGCAGCGTCTGCGTCAGCGAATTGATCGCTCCGAGGCGTGCGATCTCCTTCGCAACTGGAAGGAAAATTGGAAGAAACTTGTTTCGCGGAGCCGAATCCAAAACTCTCGTGACGAAGTCGCGCATCGCTGCGTCCCATTCTTCGTTTGGCTGGATCCAGCTGGTGTTGATTTTCGCTTCATGAAGCGCCTTCGCCATGTAGGCTTCAATCCGTTCGATGTACTCTGGAATTGCCGCAGGATCTGGTTCACCATCGGGCTGCACAGGCCACGTCCCCAACAGAGTTTGGTAGAGCAAATATTCTTCGTTCGCATCAGGTGCTTCCAAGTCGTTGATCGTCCGTTTCCAGCGGCGATTCGCCAGACGCCAGCGTTGCAGGGAGCGCCGCCAAAGCTCTGCGATTTCGGAAATGGCCACGATTCGCGCGCGTACGTCTTCGCTGCGCTTTGTGTCATGCGTCGACGTGGTGAGCAAAGTCGTCGGCCAATTGCGCTGTCGATCCAGGTTTTGCTCGTGAAACGCTTCGACGTTTAAGCCAAACTGTTGCGGCTCGCCGCCCACTTCGTTCAAAGCAACAAGCCGATTGTAAATGTAAAACACCGTATCCTCGAGACCCTTGGCCATGATCGGTGCTGTGGCTTGTTGAAACTTCAAAACGAAGTGCGTATGCGCGCTGCGCGCGGCGGCATCGAGGTTTGATGGAAAACGGAAGAGCAATACGTCGCGCAAAAAATTAAAAATCGATTCTTCCATTCCCGGGTTGCGGCGCTTGGCAGCGCTGATTGCGAGCTCGACAATTTGCCGATCTTCTTCGCTCACCGGCTGACCCGGTGCGAGATAAGTGCGATAAACCGGAAAGCAGGCGATAATCTCGCGCACGGCACGCGATAGCGCTTCGAGCGTGAAATCGCGGTACCATCGGTTTTGCTCAGATAAGCGATCGAGCATGTTGCCCAGCACATCGATATCGTTGGCCAGAGCCAACTTCATCACTTGCAATTTCTTCGCATACAACAGATGCCCAAAGGGCATCGAGTGGCCAATGAAACGATGGAACGTTTTTGTGATCGCCGTTTCGGCCGAGGAATCGACCAGCAACTGTGTTGCGTGATTCGCGAAATCGTAGCCAGTGGTTCCGTGCACACGCCAGTCTTTGCGCAACGTTTCGGCGCCCGTCAGGATTTTTTCCGCGAGCAGGTAAATCGCGCGTCCGTCCTGGGGCAATCCGGTCGCGATCGCTTTCGCGCAACGCTGCTGAAGCTTCTCAAAATATTCGCGTGGCAAGTAAAGTCCGTCCGGATGATCAATACGAAGGCCTGTCACTGCGCCGCTGCCCACCAAATCGAGAGTTAGCCGGTGAACCGCGTCAAATACTTTTGGCAGCTCAACGCGAATCGCCGCCAAATCATTTATGTCGAAAAAACGGCGATAATTGATTTCCTCGGCAGCGACACGCCAAAACGCCAACCGAAACGACTGGGCATTAAGCAATTCATCCAGTGCGTCGAAACTGCGCGGATCGCCTGGCTCCCCGTTGATCTGAGCCAGCGCCCTTTCGATTGCTTGTTGCACCTGCGGCGCTTCCCGGCAACGGCGCTCCAGACGTCGCTTGATGATCTCCTTCTCGCGGATGCGTTCTGCAATCCGCTTTGGATCGGTTTCGGTGCGTCTCGGCAGATATTCGAGTGCAGTCAGAATGCTTTGCAATTCCGCGTAAAAATCTTCGTCCTTGTGTTCGGCGAGATTTTCTAACGCAACGTCCAGGACGTAACGATAAGTGCCTGGCGCGATCGGCAGCCTGCGTTCCCCGTACAGCAAATAAAACGTTCCCTCTTCAAAGCGCATCCGGAGTTCGCCACGCTCAAGAACGCGCCCATACTGGTCGCTCAGAATCGGCAGGAGAACCTTGTCGCGCAGATCAAATTTCACCGGCCGCCAGTCGATATCGAAGTACGGCGCATATCTGGAGCTGGGCCCATTTTCCAGCACGTCCATCCACCATTGATTCCGCGAGTCGGCGATCCCAACGTGGTTCGGGACAAAATCCAGCACCTGACCCATCGAGTTCGCACGTAGTTCGGCGATCCAGGCATCGTAATCTGCGCGCGAGCCGACGGCTGGGTTCAGCTTGTTATGATCGGCAATATCGTATCCGTGCAGGCTATCCGGGCTCGCCTGAAAATAGGGCGACGCGTAAACATCGCTCACACCCAGCGCGTGCAGATACGGCAGGATCTCGCTCGCATGAGCAAAAGTGAACCAGCGATTGAATTGCAGTCGGTAAGTGCAAGTGGGAATGCGCGGATGCTCCTTTTTCACAGCAGGAAGCAAACGTCCAACGCCCAACGCCCAACGTCCAACGCTGAAATTCAGAGTCTGATTTCGAGATCCAGCGTGTGATGTTGGGCGTTCGGTGTTATCTCACATCTTTTCCGGTACCTTGATCCCGAGCAGATCCAGGCCGCACTGGAGAACCCGGCCGGTAAGGTCGCACAGCACCAGCCGCGAACTGCGCGCCGGTTCCTCTGACTTCAACACCGGACAAGCTTCATAAAATGTGTGAAAGCTGTTCGCCAACTCAAACAGGTAATTTGCCAGAATATTTGGGCGAAAATCGTTCAATATTTGCGGAACGATCTCTGCGAACTGACACAAACGTTTGGCAATATTAGTTTCGGCGGGATCGCTCAGGATTAGCTTGTCGATTTTCGGCGCGGGTTCACCTGCTTTGCGAAAAATGGAACGAATCCGCACATACGCGTTCTGCAAATACGGCGCAGTGTTCCCGTGCAGAGAAAGCATCTTTTCCCAGGAAAAAATATAATCCGTCATTCGATACTGTGAGAGATCAGTGTATTTGACTGCGCCAATCCCGATCTTTTGGGCAATGTCGATCTTCTCGTCTTCGCCGAGATGCGGATTTTTTTCGTCGACGATTTTGCGCGCGCGATTGCACGCTTCCTCGAGAAGATCGCGCAACGGCACGTTTTCGCCGGAGCGCGTCTTCATCAGTTTGCGGTCTTCGCCAAGGACGCTGCCAAACGCGATGTGACGCAGATCAGCTGCGTAACTCTCGCGTCGTGCGATCTCGAAAATTTGCTTGAGGTGCAACGTTTGCGGTGCACCGACGACATACCAAATCGCATCGGCTTTCAATTCCTTGACGCGATAATCGACTGTAGCGAGATCCGTCGTTGCATAATTGAATCCGCCGTCGCGTTTGCGAATGATGCACGGTTTATCAGCCAGCTCGGGATTATCCCGGAAGAAAACAACCACCGCACCTTCACTGATTTCTGCGATTCCAGACTTGAGCAGACGCTCGACTACACCGGGTAGGCGATCGTGGTAAAAACTTTCGCCGCATTGGACGTCATAATGAACATCGAGCATTTCGAACACGTGCTGGAAATCCTGCATCGAAAACGCGACGCATTCGTTCCAGATGTCGATGTTTTTCTTGTCGCCGGCTTGCAACTTGACTAGTTCCTGCCGGCAAGCCTCGCGAACTTGTGGATCGCGT
>Ga0066655_10000958_pt1 | contig 10063 bp, 11 predicted proteins | sample GraSoiAngelo_104_FD_133942 | JGI IMG/M metagenome (GOLD analysis project Ga0066655, IMG submission 133942) | Grasslands soil microbial communities from the Angelo Coastal Reserve, California, USA - 14_0903_05_30cm | ecosystem: Environmental > Terrestrial > Soil > Grasslands | place: USA... | reverse complement strand
GTGGCTCGTAGCGCCCGAGGGCGGCGCAGATGCGATCGCGGCGCTGCTCGACCCGCTCCTGCCGCGGCTGGAGGGGTGGGGCGATGAGGGGGGCCTGGCGATCGCGTACGTGTGTCGTTCACAGATCAGCTGGAACGCCTGTCGGTTCGAGGACGCGCGGCGGGACTGTGCCCGCGCGATCCCCCACGCGCGGGCGGCCGGCGACGGGACCTTCGAGCGGATCGCGCTCGTGACCGGCGCTCAGGGCGGGGCCATCGGCCCCGCCTCCGTGGACCATATCCTCGAGGACGTCGCGGAGCTGGAGTCCCGCGCCGCCGTGTATCCGTCGCTCCGTTCGACGTCGCTCAACCTGGCGAGCGCGGCGCATGCGCTCCGAGGTGACTTCGATGAGTCCAGGCGGCTGGGCGAGGAGCGGTTGGCGGTCGCTCGCGAGGTGTTGGGCAGAGAGCGACCGGTGCGTACGAGGCGTGGTGGCGACTGGAGACGCTGGCCGAAGATCATGCGGCCGCCGAGGGCTGGGCTGCACGAGGCTACGACCAGTTGATGTCGTACGGCGACGTCGCCCACGCTTCGACCCAGGCCGTCAACCGAGCGGTGTCCTCGTACCTGCTCGGCCGGTTCGACGATGCACGCCGCTACGCCGACGCCTGCCGCGAGATGTCGGCGAGCGACGACGCGATCAACCAGTACTCGTGGCGCTCCGTGGAAGCGAAGCTGCTGGCGAGAGAGGGCCGGACCGAGGATGCCATCCGCCTGATCCGAGAGGCGATCGGGCTCGCGGAGACGACCGACGAGTTCCTCGGGCGGTGGCAGCTGTGCTGGGACCGGGCCGACGTGGCGCTGGCGGCCGGGGATCCTCCGGAGGCACGGGCAGCGCTCCAGCAGGCCGTCGGCCTCGCGGAGCGGAAGGGTGCGGTCGTATTGGTCGACCGCGCCCGGCGGCGCCTCGCCGGGCTGTAGACCGTCAGGCCACGTCGTCGTCCGGAGGCATCACGCAGAACTCGTTGCCCTCCGGGTCGAGCATCACGCACCACATGCCGCCGTCCCCCTCGGCCCAGTTGCGGATCGACGCCCCCAACCCCTCCAGTCGCTCCACCTCGGCCTCCAGCTCCTCGCCGGCTTGGAGGTCGAGGTGCATCCGGTTCTTGACCACCTTGTCCTCCGGCACTTCGACCAGGAAGATCACGGGCAGATCCGAATCGTCGGGTGGCTCGACCATCACGGTCGGATCGTCCTCGGGATCGAAGATCCCCTTCGACGCGAGCCGCGCGAGCTCCTCCTCGTCGTAGGGGGCGACGCGCCACTCCAGCGCCGCGGCCCAGAACCGTGCGAGTGGGGCCGCGTCGCGGCAGTCCAACACGACCGCGTCGATCCTCACGGTCGCAGCCTGCCGCGACGCGGCCTCGTGCGCAAGCCCTGCCAGACCGGACGGGATCAGGCGTGGACGGCGATCACGAAGGCCTCGCCGACGTCGCGAAGGATCGACTGCGCCCGGTTCCGGAGCGAGCTCGCGGAATCCGACAGCTCGCGCTGCCGCGTCCTGTCGATGAACGTGATCGCGTTGATGTCGACGTTGGCGAGCGCCGACAGCGCGGCAGCGTGCAACGCCGCGGCCGCGCTGTACGCGTCCGATGCGGCATTGGGGTTCGCCGAGGTGATCGCCTCCTCCGCGATGCCCATCAGGTACACCGAACGCCGAGCGATCTCGAGCGGAACGTCGGCGGCGTCCTCGAGCGCGTGCTGGAGCGTGTAGGTGCGGACGTGCTGCTCCTCCATCGTCTCCTTCGGCAACTTGTAGGCGGCCATCACGTTGCGATAGGCGGCAGCGTCCCGATCGGCAAGGCCCAACAGGATGTGCCGTTCCTCGTCGCACTCCTCGGCCATCGCCGCCATCCGCCCGGCGACCTCTTCGAACCCCTTCTTCTTGAGCGTCAGGCGGGCGACCATCGAGATCAACGACGCGCCGGCTGCCGCCGAGATGCCGGCCCACGCCCCGCCGCCGGGGGTGGGTGCGTCGGACCCGAGCTCGTCGAGGAACCGCTGGATCCGCTGGCCTCCGAGCGGGACGTCAACCGTGATCGCGGGTTGTGGCATCGCGACGCTCTTGCCGGTGGTCCAGCCGACCGACGAGCGTTCCGGCGGGGTCCCTTCGTCCATGTCGCTCATCTGGCTCCCTCGGTCTGGCGCTCCAGGACCTGGCGGTCCGCATCGAATCCTCGCAGGCGAACGCGGGCGATGTCTCCATCGCCGAGCGCCGCCTCTGGAACCAGGCCCACGATCTCCGAGTCCGTGATCCTTAGCCCCCGTGCCGCGGCCTCCCGGGCGACGGCGTCGAACGCGTCGACGATCCCCGTGACCTCATGGTCGACGAGGTTCATCGACACGGTGACGCATCCCCGCTCCGGCACCAGGAACCCGATAGCCCGCAGCGCCGGGAGTCCCCCACCCGAGGTCCTGACCCTGCGGGCGATCGCCCGGGCCGATTCCTCATCCGTCCCGTCGAGGTAGACGTTGAACGCGATCAGCGGTTCGCGCGCGCCGACGGCGGTGGCGCCGGCGGCGCCGAGCGCGTGCGGCCCGAAGTCGGGCAGACGCTCGCCGCGAGCAACCGCGTCACGCAGCCCTTCGAACTCGCCCTTGCGCACCTCCGCCAACGACGCGCGCTCGGGAACGAGTGCTGCCCGGTCGTAGAGGTAGACCGGGAGGTCCAGGGAGGTCGCCAGCTCCTTCGCGAAGCTCCGCGCGAGCTCGACGCAGTCGTCCATCGTCACGCCGCGGACGGGCATGAAGGGGATCACGTCGGCGGCGCCCATCCGCGGGTGGCCACCCGTGTGGTGTTCCATGTCGATCAGTGCGATGGCGACGCGCGCGCCGGAGAGCGCCGCGTGCGCGACGGCGTCCCGGTCACCGAGCACGGTCGTGTCGAGGCGGTTGTGGTCCGGGTCGGCCTGCCGGAAGACGAGGTGGGCGCCGGGGACCTGCAGGGCCCTGCAGATGGCATCGATCACGTCGGCCCGGCGACCGTCGCTGAAGTTCGGAACGACGCCGAACAGCTGCTCCGCCACCACGGCGCGACTCTAGCGCGCGCCTCAGTCGCGCGGCCGCCGCTTCTGCGGATCGAGGATCGCCAACGGCCCGACCGTCGCCGCAGCCGTACCGTCGCCCACCGCGACCTCGACCTTCTCTCCGTCCGCAGCGACATCCCCATCGAGCACGGCGAGACCGATCGTCCCCACACGCGGACTGGAAGCGGGCGAGGTGACGACGCCGACCTCGCGGCCGTCCTTCGTAACGACCGCCCCGTGGTCGGGCGTGGCCTCGCCCTCGACCTGGAGCGTCTTGAACCGCTTCGGGGGGTTCTCCCCTCGTTCGCGCAACGCCGTTGCCCCGACGCACTCGGTGTCCAGCTTGATGAATCGATCCATCGACAGGTCCCACGGGGAACGCTCGCCGGGGTCGTAGTCCACCGCGATGACGATCAACCCGACCTCCGTACGGGCGAGGTCGATCGCGGTCAGTCCGAAGGGCACGGCCCCGGCGTCCAGCAGCGCATCCCACACCGTCTCCGCGTCCTCCGGCGCAACGATCACCTCGTATCCGTGCTCACCGCTGAACCCCGTGCGGGTCAACGTGGCCGGCACGCCGGCGACCGTCACCGGCTCCGGCCAGAACCGGAAGTACCCCAGCTCTCCGAGATCGCGATCGACCAACGGCTGCAACGTCTGCTGCGAGGTCGGACCCTGGACCGCGATCATCGCGAGATCGTCGGTGCGGTGCTCGATCCGCGCGTCCAGGTCGCCCGCCGTCTCGCGGAACCACTCTTGGAGATCCGCGGTGTTGATCATCACCCAGAAGCGGTCGTCGGCGAACCGGTACACGTTGCCGTCGTCGATCATGGTGCCATCGGCGTTCACGAACGCGCCGTAGCGGACCTGACCCTGCTGCATCCCCTCCACCGCGTTGGTGAACCGTCGCTGGATCAGCCGCGCCGCGTCCGGCCCGGTCACCTCGTACTTGCACGTCGAGAAGAGATCCCAGATACCGGTCGCGGTCCGGACGGCCTCGTACTCCTCGAGCGGGTCACGACCCTCGTGCATCGTCCAGGGGTACCCGTCCTCCCACATCGTCTCGGCCCCGTGGGCTTCGTGCCATGCGTGCAGCGGCGAGCGCTTGTCCTCGGTCATCCGGTGTCTCCTCCGATCGTGGACGCCTCGGCGTCAGGCGCGCGGCTTCTCCTTGGCGGGGTCGTAGATCGCGAGGACGTCGACGGTACCGGTCATCGTCGCGCCGTCGTGCTCGATCGAGACGCGGGTTCCGGGAGCGGCACGATCCGTCGGCAGCACGGCGAGGCCGATCGGTCCGAACCGCGGGCTGTCGGCCGGCGACGTCAGGGTCCCGACCGCCTCGCCGCCATCCACGATGGCCGATCCGTACTCGGGGAGTACATCGCCGTCCAACCGGACCGTCACGAACCGGTTCGGCGGCGCCGCGGCCACGGCGCGGAGCTTCTCGGTTCCCATGTTGAGCTCGTTGAACGACACGAACCGGTCGAGGCCCAGGTCGAACGGGGTCCGCTGGTGCGGCTCGTAGTCGTAGTCGGTCACGATCATCCCGACCTCCACGCGGATCGGCTCGATCACATCCGCGCCGTACGGGGTCGCGCCGGCCCCTTCCACCGCCTCCCAGAGGACCTCCGCGTGCTCGGGGCGCAGGAAGACCTCGTACCCCAGCTCGCCGCTGAAGCCCGTCCGCGACAGCCACACCGGGACGCCACCGACCTGCACCTGCTCCGGGAGGAAATGGAAGTACCGGAGCGTGTCCAGGTCCACGTCCGTGATCGTTCGCAACAGCTCGCGGCTCTTCGGCCCCTGGATCTGCATGCTCGGAAGCTCCGGCGCGATGTAACGCACCTCGACGTCGAGCCCCTTGGCCGCGGCGCCGAAGTACTCCTCACGCTCGTCCGAATTCGTACAGACCCACAGGTGGTCCTCGGCGAAGCGGAAGACGGTCCCGTCGTCAACCAGGAGTCCGTCTTCATCGACGAACGGGCCGTAGCGGACCTGGCCGGAGGTCATCCCGACGATGTCGGCCGTGTGGACCCGCTGCGTGGCCTCGACCGCGTCCGGCCCCGTGAACTCCCACTTGTTGAGCGGCGACAGATCCCACATCCCCACGCCCTCGCGGATCGCGCGGTACTCGGCCGCGGGGTCCCCGAAGTTCGTGACCCACAGCCACCCCGCCTCGTCCGTGAAGCCGGCGGCCTTCTGGGACGTGATGGGGTGGAACGCGGTCTCCCTCGCCATGGGCTCGTTGTACCGCACGGCTGAACCGCGATTCAAGTCTGCGAGGTCGCGACGCCGAGCTCGGTCCCCCCCGGAGCGCACCGGATCGTCTCGGTCTCGGTGACGATGACGTCGACACCGAGGTCGAAGCTTCCGGCGGGAAGCTCCTTGGACTGGACCTGGAGGTCGAAGGCGATGGCGATCCGCGGCACGCCCCGACGGGTGCGGCGGAGGAACCGGTCGTAGAACCCTCCCCCATACCCGATCCGGTGCCCTGACCGGTCGAAGGCGACCCCCGGTGTCACGACCAGGTCGAGCGCCTCCGGCGCGAGGATCGTCCCGTCGGCCGGCTCGCGGACGCCGAACGACGTCTCATTCATCGGATCGCCGGGCTCGTACGCGACCGCCTCCAGATCCCCCTCCCCGATCCGCGGGAGGCAGACCCGGACACCTCGAACGTGCATCGTCTCGAGGAGCGGCGGGGTCGACACCTCCGAGCCGAAGGACCAGAACCCCATCACGACCCCGACGCCTTCGGCCTCGCGAAGCGCGAGCAACCGTCGGTGGATCTCGGTGCTCCGGGTGACGCGCTCAAGCTCGCCGATCGCGTCACGCGCGGCGAGCACCGCTCGTCGGACGTCCCGTTTCGCCCGCTTCAGCTCGGACGCGCGCATCAGGCGCGGAGCGTTGCGGCCAGGAGCTCCGAGCGATCCGCCGGACCCGCGGCGACCGCGATCAACCACGTCGCTCCGACTCCCTCGACGCGGTCGCGGAGCCGTCGGAGGTCGTCCGCGGTGCCCCGCCAGATGTCCATCCCGAGGCCCTTGCCCGCCCGCTCCGCCTCGAGCGTGGCGAGCTCGTTCGCGTCCCGGCCGACCAACATGATCCCGGCCCAGGTCGGCGGAACCTCGGCGGGGTCCCTGCCGGCCCCGGTGGCGAGCCCCGCCAGTTCGCCGGCTCGAGCCACGAACGCGTCGGCTCCGAGCCCCCACGCGTTCCACCCGTCCGCCGCCCGCGCGGCGACGCCGATCGCGGCATCCTTCGTCCCACCGACCCACCCCGGCGGGGAACCCGGCGGCAGGAGCGGGCCCGCGAGCGCCGGGATCCGCCGCCCGCCCTGCCACGCCCTCCCGGCGAAGAGCGCGCGGAGCGCCAGCACGGTCTCCTCGAGCAGGGCGAGGCGTTCGGGGAATGGCGGGTAGTCGAGCCCGAGCGCCGCGTGCTCGGCGCGCCCGTTCGCATCGCCCACCCCGAGCCCCAGCACGGCGCGGCCCCCGCTGACCTGGTCGAGCGCCGCCGCTTGCTTCGCCAGCATTCCCACCGGACGGAACCCCGCCCGCGTGACGAGCACCCCGACGCCGAGGCCGGGGTTCGCGGCCCCGATCGCCGCCAGCAGCGTGTAGGGCTCGAGCGAGGGTCGGTCAGGCGCTCCCGGTGGGAAGAGGTGATCCGACGCGAACACGGCGTCGAAGCCTGTGGCCGCGGCGCGGGCTGCGGACGTCATGGGTTTCGCGGGGTCGGCCGTGAAGACGGTCAGCACGAGGCCAAGCTTCACCCTCGCTCCTCCAGCGCCAGCAGCGCAGCGCCGATCGCGGCACTGTCCGTGCCGAGATACGCCTCCACGATCGGAACCGCCGGGCGGTACTCGGCCGCTTCCACCGCATCCACGAACGCCGCCCGCGCGGGGTCCAGGAGGAGGTCGCCGGCGCCGCCCACCCCGCCCCCGACGACGACCGTGGCAGGATCCAGCACGTTGACCAACCCGGCGATCCCCTCCCCCAGACGACGCCCCACCTCCGTGACGATGCCGCGCGCGACGGCATCGCCGTCGCGCGCGGCATCGACGACCATGTGCCCGGTGACTGCGTCCGGATCACCGCCGGCACGCGCCGCGAGCGGCGCGTGCCGGCGCGCCGCGGCTCGGCCCTCACGCGTGATGGCCGAGCCGCTCGCCACCGTCTCCCAGCACCCACGGTTGCCGCATCCACAGACGGGCCCTTCCGGCTCTACGACGATATGACCGACCTCCGCTGCGAACCCGTGGGCGCCGCGGTAGAGCGAGCCCGCGAGGATCAGGCCACCGCCGATCCCGGTACCGACCCCGATGTAGAGCACGTGCGCGACCCCGCGGGCCGCGCCGACCCGGTCCTCGCCGTAGGCACCCGCCGTGCAGTCGTTCTCGACGATCACGCGTGTCCCGGCCGCCCGACCGACCACCTCGGCGATCGGGGCATCGCGCCACGCCAGGTTGGGCGCGAAGCGCAGGACGCCCGTGCCCTCCTCGACGAGCCCCGCGGCCCCCACGCCGACCGCGACGACGTCCGGGGCCGACACGTCGCCGAGCGCCGCCACGAGCGTCTCGAGGGTGGCGTCCATGTCCTCGGCCGGTGTCGGACGGACGGAGCGCGCCAGCTCCTTGCCCTCCCCCGACACCCGCAACGCGACGATCTTCGTGCCGCCGACGTCGATGCCGACGGCTTGCGGTGCCGCCTCGCTCATCCGATGTCGATCTTCTCGAGCCGCGTCGGGCCGGACTGATCCCCGTCGGTGGGGTGCAGCTCCTCCGCCCGCGCATCGATCACCCCGCGGAACGCGAGCAGCATCTCCGTGCCCGCCTTCAGCAGGTGTTCGATCACCTCAGGCTTGAGCGGTTGGACGGCCGTGACGGCCATGCAGATCGGGCACCACGCGACCGGGCATCCGCCCTGTACGTGCGAACCGTCCGATGCAGCGGGGTCCGGCACGTCGCTCGCCGGCACGTGGGCTCTCGCCCGCTTCGCGCGCTCGTCCTTCGTGGCCTCGGCCATCGTCAGCCCCTTTCCGGGTCCGCGGGTTGCGGCCCGCGACCGAACACGATCTCGAGGTGATCGCCGGCGAAATTCGCCTCGCGGACGACCATCCGTTTGAGCGACTGCGGGAGGATCAGGTTGCGCTTGTACGACCCCACGCGAACCACCAGCTCCTCGCCCCGCCGGTGGATGTCCATGTCGTCGCGGGAGGCGAACGGAAGCCGCATCCGCAACACGTACCCGTCCCCCCGCTTGCGCACACGGATCGGGTCGTCATGGTGAAGGATCGAGACCGCGTCCAGCTCTCCGTAGACCTCCGCCGCCATGTCCTCGAGCAAGGGGATCCCCACGATCTCGCGATCGAACAACCGGGACAGGAGGATCGGCACGGGCTCGAAGGACTCGTGCACCGTCGCCAGGTGCTCGGCCTGGATGTCCTTCCATTTCCCGAAGTAGGGATCCGTGACGTCGGGTGGCAGGACCCTGTTGACGACCACGGCGTCGACGCGATAGCCGAACAGCCCCAGATACGTGTACGTCCGACGTGCCTCACTGATCACCATCTTCTCTGGGTTGACCACCAGCCGGACGGAGGAGACGGCCTCGTCGGTCAGGATGACCTTCACCGCGTCCAGGTTCCGGTGCAGGCGTTCGACCGCATCGAAGACCTGATCCGATGCGATCGGAAGCGAGGTCATCCTCGACACGAGTGGGCGGACCGCCTTCACCACCTTCCGTTCGACCGGGAAGATGCGTTCGATGTACCAGCTCATGATCTCGGGCAGAGAGAGGAGCCGCAGCGTCTCGGCGGTGGGCGCGCAATCGACGACGAGACAGTCGTAGTTGCCGCTCTGGACGTGGGTCTTCACATCGATCAGCGCGAAGATCTCGTCGAGACCCGGGATCACGGTCAGCTCTTCGGCCTGGATCGTCTCGGTGCCCGCCCAGTTCATCAATTGGACCATGTAGTCCTGGATGTCACGCCAGTTGTCCTCGAGCCGCTCCTGCGCATCGATCTCCTGTCCCCAGAGGTTCTCGATGATCCTCGTCGGCGCACTGCCGATCCTCGTCTCGAAGGAATCCGCGAGCGAGTGCGCGGGGTCGGTGGACATCACCAACGTCCGATCGCCGGCTTTCGCGGCCCGGACCGCCGTGGCCGCCGCGACCGTCGTCTTGCCGACCCCACCCTTGCCCGTGAACAGGATGACGCGCATCGAGCCAGCCTACCTCGCGCCCCTTCGACGTCAGCGGGTGGCGAGGATGGCCAGGACCGCGATGACGTTGATGGTCGCATGCGCCACGATGGAAGCGACCAACGTGCGTCGATGCTCGAAGACCGCGGCGAGGATCACCCCCATCGTCGCGAGCCCGAAGAACCGGATGGGCTCTACGTGCACGAACGCGAAGAGCGAACCCGACAGGATTGCGGCCCACACGAACCGCATCCAGCCACGCAGTCCCTGGAACAGGAACCCTCGGAAATAGACCTCTTCGCAGAGCGGGGCGAGGCACACCGCCATCACGGCGTTGAGCACGAGCCACGGCCCCGCAAGGTCCTGGAGGGGGGTCGTCGTCGTCGGCTCGTGACCGGTGATCGCACGGACCAGCTCAACCGTGATCGCGATCACGACCGTTCCCGCGAGCACAGCGCCGATCCCCGCGCCGACGCCGGCGAAGACGTCGCGCGCACGCCAGCCGCCTCGGCGCAAGCCGAGCGGCGCGAGGGAGCCCCGGGTGCGGCGGACGGCGATGGCGATCGGGATGAGCAGACTGAGCTGTTGCGCGGCCGTCACCACGGCGGCTCCCGCGTCTGAGTCCCACCCCAGGAACCCGAAGACGAGGTAGTTCGCGAACAGCACCAAGCCGAACGGCACCAGCGCGATCGGGAGGAACTCGTGGAGAGTCCAGGCAGCGGGCGGCCCGCGGTCCGCACCCTCCGGGCCAGGCGGGACAGGCGCGGCCGCCGCACCCATCCCGCCGGCGCCGCAGGGC
>Ga0066655_10000957_pt1 | contig 10066 bp, 9 predicted proteins | sample GraSoiAngelo_104_FD_133942 | JGI IMG/M metagenome (GOLD analysis project Ga0066655, IMG submission 133942) | Grasslands soil microbial communities from the Angelo Coastal Reserve, California, USA - 14_0903_05_30cm | ecosystem: Environmental > Terrestrial > Soil > Grasslands | place: USA... | reverse complement strand
GTACGCCGGCAAGTTTGATCCCCGCTTCCCGCAGAGTGTTGTTCCTAATGACGCCAAGGCCTATCAGGTGATCGCCTTCGCGCGCTAGTTGTGTCGGCAATGGACCGGCGCCGTGAGCTCAACGTCTGAAACGTCAGGCGGCGTGAGCCTGTTTTCCCGGGATTTGCTGAACTTCCAACGGGAGATGGGCATCCATGAGCGATGCGCCTCCATCCACATCGAGGACTTGCCCGGTGATCCAGTTGGCTTCCGCTGAGCAGAGTAGCGTGACGGCATTTCCGAGGTCGGCCGGGAGACCCAGCCTGCGCATGGGAGTCCAACCCGCCTGCTGCCAATTACGGATGGTGTTCTGCACCGCTTCGGGCAGAGTGTTGAGGACGCTGTCGTCGGTCCAGCGGGGGCTGACGGCGTTGACCGTGATTTGCCGCGCGAGAGCCACAGCGAAATAGCGGCACAAAACTTCAAGCGCTGCCTTGGCTGCGCCCATCGCCACCCACGGTTGCCAACTGCCAAAGCGGCCGCCGGGCGCATAGGTCATGGCGATGATCCGGCCGCCGTCGCGCATCATGGGAACGGCTTCGCGAACGCCAACCAGGAAAGCCTTGGCCTGCGAGTCCATGGCGAAATCGAACATGTCCAGCGAGATAGTCATCGGCCCATCGTAGAATGTGGGAACTTCCGGCCTCGCATTGTTGATGAAAATGTCGAGAGCGCCGAATTCCGATTTGACGCGCGCGAACATGCGGCGGATTTCTTCCGGCTTGCAAACGTCCGCCGGAACGATGAAGCCATCCGAGCCGCAGGCGCGCAGTTTCTCCAGCGTAGCTTTGGCCTGGTCTTCTTTCTGATAGTGATGAACTGCGACTTTTGCGCCGCTTTCCGCCAGCTTCAGAGCGATACCCCTGCCAATTCCGCGCGAGGCACCCGTCACCAATGCAGTTTTCCCCTTGAGTGTCATAAGGCGCCTCCGAGGCCGGTCGACGACAAAGAGGTTCTTGCCTGATTGCTGATACGTGAGACATTTCCGAGGGTCTTCGGGACAACTTCGGGACATTTGAGAAGTGGGAATCGGCGGCTTTTTCGGGCGTAAGCGACACCAACAAAGCCATTTAGTTTGAGATTTCACGCTGCTTGCAAAGCAGGTGGTCAGGGCAGCGGCAGAGGCAAGGGCCGTAGCAATAGAAGGGCCTTGAGAAAATCCACGACCTGTTCCGTCTGTACCGGTACGGCGATACAAACGGAAGTAGCGTGTATGCGATCACGGTGATGGCCCTGGGAGCCATGCTGGCCTCCCAGGGAGCCCAGGGAGACGTTCACGCGCCTCTTCTCAGCACCCTCTGGTATTCACGATCGACGTGCGGGAGGAGATCTTCGCAATCCAGTTTGGCACATGTCCGCCAACTATCTTATGCCCGTTCTATGCCCGAGCCGACCAACCTTGCCCTAATGGAAGCAAACGGACCAGAACTCAGGCGTTAGATCTAATTCCTTGAAAACAAAAACCATCTCATGTTTTCAAGGGTTTGTCTGAGGGCCGCTTAGACTCAGATTCCGGACTCTGGATCTGGCTATCCTGGTTCGAGTCCAGGCCTCCCAGCCAAATTTCTCCTTGTGCAGCAATGACTTAGCCCTTCTTCGTTTCGGTGACGTATGAGTGTGTTACCCGTGCTATGCCCGTCTGAACCAAACGCAGGCTAACGTAGACGGCGCAAACAAAAGCAAGTCGTAACGGAGTTCGCCTTGCAAAGATCGAAAGAACCAAGCCGTCAATGACTTGAGGCAGTTCAGGGTTTCCAGATTATAGTTCAGGACTTCACGCGGGATCGCGCCGGCGTTTCTCAGCCTATCTGCGGCTGGGCAATTTCCAACTCCGGCCGGCAGTCGGCTCGCCTTAGCGAAGATAGCATTTGAGGATTGTATGCGAGTCGATCACTAAACACTAGGTGGCCGTCAACGGAATGTTGGGATGGAAGCGGGCGGCGGTTCTGGATGTCTTGCACAAAGTGGCCGATTGCGTCTTCGCCCAGACCTTAGGTGGCATGGAGCGGCCCCTGGTTCCCTGGCGCTAGTGGGCGGCTGGTCGGTGGACAGCTTCATCCTCGCCCGATCGGCTCCGCCCGTTACTGTGTGTACGTGCACTAAACCTGCCAGAGTTCCTACCCACAAACCGCCGTTCTGACCGAAACCCAAAGCCCACCTGGGGCACGGCAGCGCGAAAAAAACGACCGAAAAACCGCCTTACATCTTGAAAAATGAAGCAAACGAAGAAAGAAGCTGCACTTTCACGGAATTTTTCCGCAGCCTGCTAGGATTTCAGTAAAGGTGCCAAAATGCCCGCGCGGAATTTCTGCAATAATTCATCGGCACTCTGAGTATGGGTCACAATGCGAAGAAACACGTTCACACAAGTTTCACAGTTCGGCTTACAATGCAACAAACAGACTGGGGTCCGCCCTTCCATGCGAAAGAACTTTTCAAATTCTGATTCCGCGTCGCGCATTGCTCGATTATAGCAGGCTTCTCAGAATCCCAAGCAGCCCCCGCTAATATCACGTAGACCGCGCAGGATTCATCGCCCAGATAAAGACTACTGCAGCTGGCTTGCGCCCGGACGGGCACTCTAACCTTGAATCTACGCTAAGTCTTGATTAACAGCGTTACCGGACAAGTCCCGATCCCCGATTCCACTTGTCCGATTAGGCGACTTACCCTAAGTCCATGATATAAGCTTTCGGTCCGGGTCAGTGAATCTACGATTTTGCGAATTATCATGCGTCCAGTCATTCAAGTGTCTGGAGTCCGCAAGACCTACGGCCCAACGGTAGCTGTCGACGAGGTGTCGTTCGAGGTCAACGACGGCGAGATATTTGGTTTGATCGGGCCAAATGGCGCGGGAAAAACTACCACGATGGAGTGCATCGAAGGTCTGCGTACGCCCGACCGAGGCAGCATCTCGGTTCTGGGTCTTGATCCCTTTCGACAGGTCTACAAGCTGCAGGAGCGTATCGGGGTTCAGCTCCAGCAAGCGCAGTTGCAGAAGCGGATCAAAGTGTGGGAGGCGGTAGACCTCTGGGCATCGCTTTACCAGAAGAAAGCGATAGACGGCGAACATCTACTCGAACAGCTCGGCCTCACCGATAAGCGGAACGCATGGTTTATGAACCTTTCCGGAGGCCAGAAGCAACGGCTGTTTATTGCCCTTGCGCTGATCAACGATCCGGAGGTGGTGTCTCTCGACGAGCTGACCACCGGGCTGGACCCGCAGTCGCGGCGGGCAATCTGGGATCTGGTGCGCGGCATCCGCGAGCGCGGCAAGACGGTCTTTTTGACCACGCATCTGATGGAGGAAGCCGAACGGTTGTGCGACCGGGTAGCAATCATCGAGCATGGACGGGTCATCGACATCGACAGGCCGGAAAGCCTTGTCAACCGGCATTGCGCTGAACGGACCGTCGTTCTCGCGACAGCCAATCCGTTCGCTGAAGAGCGCTTTCGGACGATCCCGGGAGTGGAGGCCGTAACCCGGACTGACTCGCGATTCACCATTCGCGGCCGCGGCGATGACTTGGTCACCGAGGTCATTCATTGTCTGTCGGAGAACCACATTCGAGTCTCTGATTTCCGCACGATTCTTCCCAATCTTGAAGACGTTTTTCTGAAACTGACTGGTCACTCCATTCGCGAGTAGGAACGAGAATGATGCTGCGTTGGCTCTGGAAACTGAGTTGGCTTGAGATCAAGATCTTCATGCGTGAGCCGATGGGCGCGTTCGGCGCCATCGTTATCCCTGTTCTGGCTTTCCTTGTGGTGGGTCGGATTGTCGGCGGCAGGCTCGACCCGCCCACGCTCGCAGCCAACAGTTTTATCCGCGTGGGTCTCCCCGTTCTTGCATCGCTTTTGATTGCCATCAACGCAGTGATCTCGCTGGTCACCATTATCTCCATCTACCGCGAAGGCGGCATCCTCAAGAGGCTCCGCGCTACGCCGCTGCGCCCGCAGACCATCCTTACCGCCCAGGTGATCGTTAAGCTGATACTCACCGCGGCCACACTGGCCTTGATGGTGCTGGCTGGCAAACGCTACTATCCGGTTGGCGTTCATGCTCCTTTGTTCTCGTTTACGATCGCGCTGTTGATCAGCACTTGGAGCATTCTGTCGATCGGTTTCCTCATTGCCAGCATCGTTCCCACAGCGCGTTTTGCGCAGCTCATCGGCGGTTTCATTATGTACCCGATGGTCGGTTTCTCGGGACTCTTCGTGCCCGTCGAAGCGCTGCCGCCAGTGCTCCAAGCGGTGGCCCGAGTGCTGCCGCTAACTTATGCCGTGGCGCTTCTCCAGGGAATCTGGAACGGCGACACGTGGTCGGCGCACGTCGGCGACGTAGCAGCCCTAGCAGTAGTTTTTGTCGTTTGCACCGCGCTTTCTGCGAAGGTGTTTCGTTGGGAGTAACCCGGGCTGCGCGGTAACCAGGTTCTGTCTCGCCCAAATTGGGCGCCCGTGCCAGAGCAAACGCAAACTGAAAATTTCACTTGCTTGATAAACGCGCGCTAACCGTGCGCTAACCGGACAAGTGGCGATCAGCAATCCCGTGTGGTCAAAAATCTCAAACGCATTGAAAAGGCTTGGTTTCCGGTCTCATAATTTTCACACACGGCTGCTTTCTGAAACCCTCAACAGCATCTACAATCCGGGTTCGACGATCAAGTTTACGGAGGCTCTGGAATGATTTGGGCTCGCATGCTTGCTTACATCACCGGAACCGTAGACCAGGAACTACTACTGAGGAACGAATATCTGACCGCAGAGAACCGGATCCTGAGAGCCCAAATCAAAGGCAGGTTGCTGTTATCCGATGCCGAAAAGCTACGTTGGCTGAGATCGCCCACCGGCTCGGACGGAAAGCCTTGGAAGAATTGGCGGCTGTCGCGAAACCGGATACGCTGCTGGCCTGGTACCGAAAGCTCATCGCCAACAAGTTCGACGGATCGAAGTTTCGCAAATCCTATGCTAGCCACCCCACTACAGGCAATTGGCGGCACGAGGACTTTCACCTCGCAAGATTCGCAGCATTGTCGGCTGCTCCTTACGGCCCGGTACTTCTCCGCAGGCCCTTCGGATTCCATCTCGCGATGGACACTCTGCCCTCCGAACTACAGCAAGCGGTGGCTTCAGGTCGGTCTTGGCTGTGTCCGGCTTTCGCCTTCGTGCCCGTTTAGACGTCTCCATACCTTCCGCTTTCTCCGGCCAGCGAGGCTAATAACCCCGCTTTTGGATATGGCGCCCCTCATTTGAGCCAGAGGGACTTTAACCCTCCTGAACAACGCGCTGCTCAGCACGCACTTCCTGTTTGCCGACCACTCGTCCAGAATCCCGGCCTCCACTGCGCACCGATGAACGGCAAAACCCGGGTCGCCAATGTATGGTTTGCGCGTCAGATATCACGGACAATTAGTGCTATTCTTGGGCCGCTCGCCTGCCGCTCAAGACGATTCGGCCTAAAGAAGAGTTAGACGGAGGTGTTCAATGATTGTCCGGCTTGAACATGCGAACCTCTTTGTACAGACCATCGAAGGGATGATCCGGTTCTTGCAGACCGCGTTTCCTGAGTTCCGAGTACGGGGCGAAGGCATATGTAACGGCTGCCGATGGGTACACGTAGGCACCGATGAGACCTATCTATCGTTGAATCAAGCGTACGCAAAGCCCGAGAAACCCTGGACGCCGTATCGGGGCCTGCCGGGAGTGAATCATCTCGCCTATGAAGTGGACGACGTCGAAGCGTTGTACGAACGAATGAAGTCTGCTGGATACCGAGACTCCACGCCGCCCAATAAGCATCCGCACCGGAAGCGCCGGTACTTCTATGATGCTGAGGGCAACGATTGGGAGTTCGTGCAGTACCTTTCCCAGGATCCCGCTGAACGCAACGATTACAAGTTGCCGGACCGATAAGATCTGATCGAAGCATCGGAGTGATGAAGTCCCAATGTCAAAGAGCCAGTCAGCGCATGCCGAAGAACTCGACGTGAATTGAGCGGCCGAGGCGCGAATTGAACAGCACATACCAGCCAGGATGCAGGTCGTCATCATAGACATAGACGCGGTCGCGATCCCATTCCCAGTCGCGACAGCGAGGAACGTCGTAGGGCGCGACGACCCAATTGGATTGGTCGTAGAGAATGATGTGCCGCGTGCGCGGATCGAAGCCGCGGACGACAATGACGTGCCGAATGTACGGGTAACGGCCGCGCGGATAGTAGTAGCCGGGGCGAATGCGCTCGCCATCATAATCCCAATCGTCGTAGTCGCCACGACCGTGATGCTTGTACCAGCCTTTGTGCTTGCCGTTGTCGTGGCGGTAGTTGTCATCATCATCGTCATCGCCGTGCTTATACCAGCCCTTGTGTTTACCGTGGTCGTCGTCTTGCGCCCTGGCCGAGGCAGCAGGCGCGAAGGCAAATACGAACGCAGCAAGTCCCAACGATGCAAGTAGCTTTTTCATGGTCTTCTCTCCTAAAGACCCTAATTCAAAAATTAGGTGTACTCCGAGTGCCAAGCGGCGCGTAGCAGTTGGCAGGGGCTGGGTATCACTGAAAACATCTGTTTTCGGAACGCCAGATCTTCAAATTCCCGCCGGTGTGGATTCAACGAGTTACGGCAACGCGCTGAGGTTGTTTTCGGATCACGCCTCATGCAGTAGAATCGTGGGTCCACTCCCAGGAGTACGCGCATGACAGATCGTGAAGAGGCTGGGCTTCGCGGCTCGGTCAGAATATGCGTCGAAGAAACCACTTACCCCACTGGGAAGTCCTTGACGACTACGGAGTACGGTCCTGACGGAAGGCTTCTCACGACTCGCGCCAGCAACTCCGACGGCTCAGAATGCTTCACCACGAAGACATACGAAGCTGATGGCCGCCTGGTCAAGACTTCCTCGGCCAAGTCGGGCGAACCGGCCACTGAAACCCTCTATGCGTACGATGAAGCGGGCAGGCTCAAGGAGAGTAGAGACGCGGATGGAGAAGGCAACCTGACCGGCTACCGTTATGACCAGCAAGGCCGCAAGTCCGAGATCAAAACTTTTGCCCCCGAGGTGATTGAACGTTACCGCAAAGGTGTGCTCGTCGCGGGTTCGCTGTGGGACGCCGCCCAGAGGGGCATAGGTGCGCTCAAGGGTGGAAGCGTCACCACTCTCATTGACGAACGCGATCTACCGATCGAATTCCCGTGTGGTCAAAAATCTCAAACGTATTGAAAAGGTTTGGTTTCCGGTCTCATAATTTCATCACACAGCTGCTTTCTGAACCATAAGGGGGCTTATTATGACGAGGAGATGTCACGCGGTAGAAATGGACCACCGATAATTGCGTCAGCAAGCATCACCTCAAACTCACGACTGCACTTCAAACATTTCACCGATTGACGTGCTCTCAACCAAAATCCGGTGCGAGCGAGAATCCGGACGACCTGCTCCTGTTTGCAGCGACCACAGGAAACAGTCACAACGGTATAGGGCTGGTTCAATTGTGGCGACGGCATAAGCGATCTCCCGCTGCTCAGATCTGAATGACCACGGGCTCGTCCGAAAACCGGATCGTTGTGAATCCCGCTTTGGAAAACCGAGTCACCGAAAATCGCCGCAATCAAGGGCAATATTCTGAATCCTCGCACGACTCCAGCGAAGATTCTTCCCGCTTCGTGTCCTCGCGGCCAGTTAGTAACTGGCTGTGCTAAGAGAGGACTCTTAAAGTTCGTGTCTCTGCCTCGAAGTTCAACCGGCTCTGATCGGGGTGGCCTTCCTCACTTCGGTCGGAACTCTCTGGCAGGTCGCCGTTATCTGCCCGCAGGTGCTTTAGATAGTTCCGCCTCAGTGAAGCAATCAGTTCCCGACGGCTCTTGGACACCACCGGCTTACCGGTATGAATCTTGCCCATGCCCTGAAGGATTCTTTCCGGCACCAAACCTGCGAACATCATCAGAGGCCAAGTGAAATTGGGCCCGTTCAATTTGCGGAGACGGTAGAGCCACATGAACAAGGATCCTACCCTCCAAGCGATCGGACCCCACCAACTGTACTGGCCAGGACGCAAGTTGTGCTTCCAACACTTCATCAGGAGCTGCCATTGGAGGGGACTAAGCTGGCGGGTGTGAGTGACGCCTGTTTGGTGCTCCATGCGCGTGTCGTGCAGCGGAGTGAAAATCGAAGGGATCAGAAATGCAAATAGGCCACAGCGCTCCATCTCATAGACGAGATCGAGCGTTTCCTGAACGTCCTGATCGGTTTCGCCCGGATTTCCGACCATCAGCGTCATCATGGGGAACCAGTTGTTCTGGTTGGCCACGCGCAAGCCTTCCAGAACGACGCTGGGCCAGTCGTCAATGGAAAATGGAACGCCCTTACTGGGCATGATCTGCCGGGCCATGCGTACGGAGCCTGTTTCAAGCCCGATCAAGGGGATCAAGGCCTTCTTTTGCGGATGAGAACTGAGTAGCGGCAGATGCATGGGACTCTTCGGGAGGAGAACTTCCGAGAGTTGGCGGATCAATTCCGGATCCACGACGAAAGGGGCCATGGTGCAGTGGCTGAGCAAATGATGTTCTACGCCCGGCGTATTGACGATTTCGGTGTAGAGATCCACCAGCGCTTCGCGGTTAGGAAAGAAGAATGGAGTGTCCGTGTGGACCTGGCCCCAGATAAACATGTCCTCGGTGGCCAGGGAGATCACTTTGTTGCCTTGTCGCACGTTGGCACGCACCGCGTCCAAGATGCGGGCCTTGGGCATGTCAATCTGGGGATTCAAGTCCGGCACGCAGAACTGACACCGGCGACCGCATCCGGTCGTCATCTCCACCACGCCGAACGTAGTACGCTTGTCGGGGAAGAGGATAGCGTCGCGTGAAGTCGGATGTACCAAATTGATTTTTCGCGGCAGCGTTTCCCCCACAATCGCCTTCTGGAACAGCCGAAGAGTGTCTGCGGATTCGCTGCGACCTTCCGCAACGCAGTCAACGCCCAGTTCCTCGTAGGTGTTGGTTTGCGTGATCTGCCAGCCGCCTGACCCGCCCACCACCACCTGAAAATTCTTGCGGTACGGGCTGGACCGAATCTTGTCAAACATTACCCGGGTGTAAATCGAATTGAGGGGCTCCTTTGAGGAGCCGTAAATCGAGGTGTAAACGCCTGCGGCAAACGTGACGCCCAGAGGGTTGTGAGTGGAAACGGCCACAACGCGAGTCTTGGGCCCGATGAATTTATCCAGATCGTCGGGGAAGCAGGCCACCACCTCGTCGGTAGCGTATTCGCGTAGCAGGGACTTTTCGAGCACGCGCACTCCGGCAGGCATGTATCTTGCGGAGCCGTCTTCGTTTCGTTCAACCTCGCGCCAGTTGGGATACCTCTTATTCAGAACAAACTCGAGCCATTTGGGCAGGGAGGCCAACGCCATCTGGATGAAGTAACCGGCGTGGTCAATCGTTTCCGTCAATGGTGCAGTGAGAACGATTAACTTGCCGCCGCTGGATGTTGAATCGCTTGCGAACCCTGCGGTTTGATTTCGACGGAGTCGTTCCGTCTCGGTAGCTGGTCGCATGAGAACTAGTCCTCAGAGTTTCCCAGAGTAGTGGTGCGGACGAAATGCCCTCAGACGCCCGGGATTATACACTAGAGAGTGTTTAACAAGGGGTCACCGTCAAGGCCGCCAAGGCCGCAGGTCCGCCCATTTGTTGAAGAACAGCGCGTTCGACGGCAGCCGGGAGATTGAGCCAGATCACAGCGGCACTTGATGTCCGGTTTCGCGAGTTAGCCAGCCGTTGCTAAATGCCTCGCAACCGTGCGAAATGGGACTGCATGGCTTTCATCTCGATGCCCTTATGGTCAAAAAAGTCGTGCGTAGGGCTGAAGTCCCCGTGGATGGGCCCGACGAATTGTTGTTTTGCTTCGGTGTAGCAATGTTACATTGCGTTGAACCTTGACACCGTACCAATTCGCCAGGGACACCGTAGCGGCTAACGGTGTATAATTGTTTCATGGCTAAGGACTTGTTTCACATCTCCGAGGCGGAAGCGG
>Ga0066655_10000943_pt1 | contig 10136 bp, 8 predicted proteins | sample GraSoiAngelo_104_FD_133942 | JGI IMG/M metagenome (GOLD analysis project Ga0066655, IMG submission 133942) | Grasslands soil microbial communities from the Angelo Coastal Reserve, California, USA - 14_0903_05_30cm | ecosystem: Environmental > Terrestrial > Soil > Grasslands | place: USA... | reverse complement strand
GGCACCTACAGCGAGCTCTTGAACTACGTCATCTTCGCAGCCCTCCTCTTCTACATGCTCACGGCGGTTGGCCTGTTCATGCTACGGGCCAGGCGGCCGGACGCCGAGCGACCGGTGCGTGCCGTCGGATACCCCTGGCTCCCAGCGCTCTACGTGCTCGGGACGGGCGTGTTGTGCGTGAACCTGTTGTTCCAGCAGACGCGTTACGCCGGGTTGGGACTCATCATCGTGGCATTGGGCATCCCGGTGTACTTCGCGTGGCGGCGCTTCACCGCGCAGACGGCGTAACGCCCGCCCCCCCTCACGACCGCTCCCATCTGGAGTAGTCGCCGAGCAGCGTGATCACCGCGCCCTGCGCCGCCAGCGCCGCCAGTGCGGCGCGCATCGCCGGGTCTTCGGTCCGCGCCTCCACGTCGAGATAGAAGAGATACTCCCACGGCGTGGAGCGGTCGGGGCGGCTCTCCAGCTTGGTGAGGTTGAGCCCCGCATCGGCGAATGGGGCGAGCGCCCGCGCCAGCGTTCCGGCGCGGTGTGGTAGCTTGAGCCGCAGGGTCGTCTTTGCCGGCACGCCCACGGGGGGCGACGCAGGCTCCCGAGCTACCACCAGGAAGCGCGTTTGGTTGTGCGGCTCGTCTTCGATCCGCTGCGCGAGGACGTCGAGCCCGTAACGGCGCGCCGCGAGCGCGCCGGCCAGGGCGCCGAGCGACGCATCGTTGCGCCGGGCGACCTCTGCCGCCGCACCCGCCGTGTCGTAGAACGCGACCACCTCGACACCCGCCAGCTCGCCCAGAAATCGCTCGCACTGCGCCAGCGCGACGGGGTGAGAGAGCACGCGACGCAGCGACCCGCGTTGCGCACCGGGGATGCCGAGCAGACAGTGATGTACCGCGCTCACCACTTCGCCTACGATCGCTAACCCTGAGTCGGCGATCAGGTCGAAGTTGGTCGCGATCGAGCCCACGACCGAGTTCTCGATCGGGAGCACGCCGAGCTCTACGCGCCGTGCGAGCACAGCCTGGGCGACGTCACGGAACTCGCGATAAGGCTGCGCCTCGGCATCCGGATGTATCAGGAGCAGCGCCTCCTCGCTGTACGCCCCCGGCTCGCCTTGAAATGCTATCCTCTTGTTTGGCATTCGCTTACGCTAATGGATCGGTGGCCTTGCCGATAGTCGATAGGAGGATATTATTTGGCTCAAGTACCCGAACAAATACCGAAGCAGTCTGGAGCCACGCATGCCCGGGCCACTCGAGTCAGGCACGTCCACTCCCGCACCGCAGCCAAGCTCCCAGACGTCACCCTGTCCGGACTGCGGTGCCGGGCTGGTCCGCCAGTCGGCCTGCCTCGTATGCGTGCAGTGCGGGTGGGCGCGATGCGGCTAACGGCTAGACGGACAGACGGGTAGACGGATGGCAATGACCGGCAGCAGGGATCAGCTCGGGCTCACCCTATCGGACCACCCGCGTATCCGCCGGTCTCTGCCGGTTCTCGACGAGCGCCTGCGCGGCACGAAGTTCGTGTCGCTCACCGCCAAGTCCATCCTCAACTCACCGCAGCAGACCGGGGTGGATTTCTGGTCGCTGAACCCCTACGTGGGATGCGAGTTCGGGTGCAGCTACTGCTACGCGCGCTACGCGCATCGCTACGTGGTGGAGCGCGCGCACGACACTGGAACGCTCTCCGACGGCGAGTTCCAGGAATTTCGCGGACCACACGGGTGGGAGGCGTTCGAGCGCAGGATCTTCGTCAAGGACCAACTACTGGGCGCGTTGGAGGCCGACCTGCGCCGCTATTATCGGTCCATCGGTCCGTCTGCCCGTCAGTCCGTCCCGATTGTCATCGGCACCGCGACCGATCCCTACCAACCGGCCGAGCGGCGCTTCCGCCTCACGCGGCTCATCCTCGAGCGCCTGGCGCGCTGCGAGGGGCTGAACATCGGCATCATCACGAAGAGCCCGCTGGTGGCTCGCGACCGCGACGTGCTGCGCCGCCTCCAGGACTCGAACGACCTCGAGGTGTACGTCTCATTGATCTCGGTCGATGGCGCGCTCATTCGGAAGATCGAGGCGCGCTCGCCGTTGCCGGCGGTCCGGCTGCGGGCGCTACAGCGCCTCACGGCTGCGGGTATCAACGCCGGACTGATCGTGGCGCCCGTCCTCCCGGGCATCACGGACGACCTGTCACACCTGGAGGCGCTGTTCGGCGCGGCCCGAGGGGCTGGCGCGCGGTTCGTGCACGCGGGACCGCTGCGGCTCTATGGCGCCGTGCGCGAGCGTTTCCTGCCGGTGCTCGGGCAGCACTTTCCGGAGCTGGAGGAGCGCTATGCCCGCGCCTACGCACGCCGCAGCAACGCGCCCCGCGGCTACGCCACCGCGCTCACCCGGCGCATCAAGCGACTGCAGCGGAGGTACGGCTTTCCGGTGAACGACGGTATGCAGGATCGTTACGAGCGGCGGCTCTCGCCGACGCAAGGCGAGCTCGCCCTCTGAGGGGTTCCCCGAGCTACAGCCGTCGTCCGTGGTCGAAGTAGGCGTGGAGATCGTTGACCCAGCCGGGCACCGGGCGGCGCTCCGTCTGATAAGCCCGCACCAGCGACTGCGTCATGCGGCGACCGAGCGACACACGATCCCGGACGCCGAGGCCGGTCGTCAAGGCTTCCACGAGGCGCACGATCCTCGCCGCCTTGGCGGACCGCGGCATCTTGCGCTTGGCTCGAGGGGCTGCGCGCACGGTAGCAACCACTGGTCCCGCGAGAAACTGCACAAACTGAACGCGTACGTCGAGATAGTACAGACTACGCGCCGGGACGGCAAGCCCCGACGAAACCACTCAAGCGACTTCTGTCTCGGACTTGCCGGGGCGGGCGCGATAGTGCCGCAGCAGCTCCTGCGCCCAGCGCGGCGGCGACAGGCTGCGCGATTCGTATGCCTTGGAGAGGAGCGCGGCGATGTCGCGCCCGAGCTGCGTTGTCTGGTGGGGGGAGAGATCGCCCGTCAGCTCGTTCAACAGGCGGACCAGCTGACCGACGTTGGGGGGGCGCGTGACTCGATCCCGATCGGCCAGCCAGCGCTCCAGTTTCGCGCGCGTAGCGCTGCGCGGCGCCGACCCGTTGATGAAGTTGCGCAACCCGTTCGGGCTGACCGTGACTTCTCTCGCGGCGCGTCGCAACGACAGCCGCGCGGCCTCACGCGCAATGGCATCGCGCAGTAGAGGCACAGGCAGTGTCGGGACGCCGCGACGGCTACTGCTCATTCGGCGTTTTTCACGACGTGCAATCCCCGTCTCGTTTGCCGAAGGTCCCAACCAGATACCTTAGCACGACTCCCCCGACGGGGCAACCGGCGGTCCCGGCTCGCTCCCGTGCCCGCGGCACGTGCTGTTGCGCCGACGCAACGTGCGGGCGGCAGAGGGCTTAGCCGTCCTCCCCGCCGAGCGCGGCCGCGAGCGCGCGAATCGTCCCGGGCGCGTTCCCCTCGAGCCGATTGTTGGCGAGTATCAGCGCCTCAATGCGTCGCCGCATCGCCTCCGCGATTAGGCGCAGCAGGTCTTGGCGCAGCTCGGGCTGCGGTTCGCGGATGCGATCGTAGGGCTCGAACAGCTTCACGGCATCCGCGTAGCGCCGCCCCGGCCGCAACAGCGCACGCGCCACGGTGAAATCCGCCGGGAACGACCACGGCAGCTCAAGCTGCTCCCCAATCGTCGGCATTTCGGTCCAGGAATTGAAGACGTGCGCCACGCCGTGGCGCGCGAGCACGGCCCCGTGCGCGGCGGTGAGCAGCTCGCGGTTCCGCAACTCGACCGCGTAGCGGAAGTCGCGGGGCAGCTGGTGCAAGAAAGCGTCGAGGTCTTCCGTCCACCGTCCTTGCACCGGAAGATCCTTCCCGCGCATCGCCTGGAACTCGAACACGAAACACGCCGCATGATCGCGGAACGCGCGCTCGTACGGGCCGAGCACCGCGTCCTTGAAGAGGTCCGCGTTCAGGAAATCAGGGTTGCGCGCGCCCTCGAGCCGCGTCGCGGTGATCCGGTCCCAGACCTTGCTCACGCAGGGAAAGCCGGGAGGTAGCGCCCGCGCATACGCCGCGAGCACCTCCTCGTCCGGCGGCTCGTAGTACGCGCTGTCGATCCCCACCGTCCGGAACAGCGGGTAGCGGGCGTACTCCTCGAGCCGGCGCGCCGGCTGCGCCCCGCGATAGCCGCGGTGGTAGACGTCGCCCGCCCAACCGTCGTAGGTCCAGGTCGAAGTGCCGAACTTGATGCTGGGTGGGACGCGCCGGCCGAGCTCGCTGAGCTGCGCCGGAAGCGGTGGCAGCGCGGCGACGTCGTCGAATAACTCTGGCTGCTGTCGTTGAGCCATAGAAGTCGCAATATACCAATAGGTTATCTATCAAGTAACCAGTCTTGCGGCGTTGGCTAGCTTCGGGATATATTCGGGTCCCTTGATACCACGATGCCGCGCCATCCCCTGACGAGCTCGACCGCAGCCTGCTGCTGGATTCCCCTCTTCGCACTGCGCTGTGAGGAGGGGCGGCGTCCCGAGCTCGCGTCCCAGCCCGCTGCCCTGCTCGCGCCGGACATCGCCCGCCGGCTGTGGCAGGTCTCACCGCTCGGCCGCCACGCGGGGGTGAAGCCCGGGATGACGGTGAGCCAGGCGATTGGACTGTGTCCTTCGCTCAGGCTGTGCGAGCCCGACCCGGTCTATTACGACGAGCAGTTTGCGCGCCTGCTAGCCGCGCTGAGCGCGGTGAGTCCGGTGGTGGAGCCGGCGGAGCTGGGGCGGGCGTACGTCGGTACCGACGGATTGGAAGGACTGTACGGTGCGCCGGAGGGGATCGTCGAAGAGATGCAATTGCGGATTGTGGATTGTGGATTGCGGATTGGAAATACCGGCGTCGAATCCGCAATCCGAAATCCGCAATCCACAATCCGGGTCGGGTGGGGCCGCGGCAAATTCGTCTCCTGGGTCGCCGCGACTCGTGCCAAGCCGGGCGGCGCGATCATCGTCCGCCCGGGGGAGGAGGGGAAGTTTCTTTCTGCCCAGCCGCTCGCCGTGCTGCCGCTCGATCCCGACACGCATCGCCGGCTCCGCCAGCTCGGTCTCAAGACCCTCGGCCGGCTCGCGGCGTTGCCGGAGGAAGCGCTCGTCTCGCAGTTCGGCACCGCCGGCCGGCGCCTGTGGCGGCTCGCGGCGGGGGCGACGGTCGAGCGCGTCGTAGGCCGGGCGGCACCCGAGCCGATCACCGCCGCGATCACGTTCTTCTCTCCGGTCGCCGAGCGCGAGCTGCTCGCGCATGCGCTGAACCAGCTGCTCGAGCGCGCACTCAAGCATCCACGTCGCATCGGCTGGCGGGTGCAGGTAGTGCGCGTCCGAGCCGAGCTCGAGCACGGCGCGTCGTGGTTGGTCGAATCGACGCTCAAGGACCCGACCGCCGACCGGGATCGCATCGCCGCGCCGCTCCGGACCCGGCTCGAGCAGGCGCCGCCCGTCGGGGCAGTGGAGCGGCTCGCGGTCGAGTTCACTGCCTTCGCGCCTGGCACCGCCGAACTGCAGCTCTTCGCCCGCGACGCGAGCGCCGCCGCGCGGGCGGGACGGCGGCGCGCGCTCCGCATTGCCCTGCAGGAGATCAAACTCAGACTCAAGCGCACGCTGCTCTACCACGTCATCGAGGTGCAGCCATGGTCGCGGCTTCCGGAGCGGCGGTATGCGTTGATCGATTATGAGCCGTGACCAAACTCGGAACGCGGAAGGCGGAACGCGGAACAGAGCGGACCGGCTTCGGGCACTGAATGCGCCGGAGCCGGTGACAGTCGAGCTGGACGCCAACGGTCAACCTGCGGCGGTCAGGCGGTCAAAGGACACAGGCGGCGGTCAGTCGGTCGAAGCAATTCTTGAGGATTGGCGAATCGACGATGAGTGGTGGAGACAGCCGATCGCTCGTCGCTACCGTGAAATCGTGCTCGACGGCGGGAAGCGAGCCGTGCTGTTCGAGGACCTGCATACCGGAGAGTGGTTTATTCAGCAGCCTTAGTGACCGCCGCCTTTCTCTTTGACCGCCCTGACCGCCGATGTATATCGAACTGCACTGCCACTCGGCGTTTTCTTTCCTCGACGGTGCATCTCTCCCCGAGCAGCTCGCGCTCACGGCATCGCAGCTCGGCTACTCAGCCGTAGCGCTCACCGACCACAACGGCCTCTACGGATCGCTGGCGTTCGCGCATGAGGCGAAGCAACTCGGCATCCAGGCAATCACGGGTGCGGAGCTGACACTACTCGATGGTTCCCACGTGACCCTGCTCGCCGAGACGCCGGAAGGATACGCGAACCTGTGCCGGCTGATCACCGAGACCCACCTGGGCCGTGCCGACCGCCGCGATCCGCGGCTCGACTTCGCGTCGCTCGAAGCACGGCACGAAGGGCTGATCATTCTCTCCGGCTGCCGCACCGGCCTGTTGCCGCAGCGCTTGCAGCAAGCAGGCGTGACCGCCGCACGGCGCTTCGCCGAGCGCTGCCGCGCGGTGTTCGGGGCCGATCGGTTCTTCGTCGAGCTGCAGCGCAACTACGTCCGGGGTGATCTCGCCCTGACCCGGGCGCTGAAGGCCATCGCGGATGACGCGCACCTCGGCGTCGTGGCATCTGGCAACGTGCATTATCACGCCCGCGCCCGGCACCGGCTGCACGACGTGCTGGTCGCGATCCGGCACCGCACGACGCTGGACGGCTCGCACAGCGTGCGGCGGCCGAACAGCGAGTTCTACCTGCGGCGACCGGAAGATGTCACTGCGCTGTTTGGTGACTGTCCAGATGCTGTCGCCAACACGCGGACGTTGGGGGAGCGCTGCCGGGCGTTCGACATCACCCGGGACCTGGGCTACGGGTTCCCGGACTTCCGCGGGGCGGATCGGAGCCCCGCCCCTCAGGCGCTCGCCGAGCTGTGTCGGGCGATGCTCGAAGCGCGCTATCCGGAGGGTTCCGAGCAGCGTGACGAGGCGGTGCGAAGGCTCGCGGAGGAACTGACACTCATCGAGCACCATCGACTCAGCGGTTTTTTTCTGGTGTATCACGACCTGTTCGACCTGGCGCGTGAGGTGGCTGCCGACGTGCGCCGCGGATCGCTCCGTGCAGGGGCCAACCTCCTCCCCGGCCGCGGGCGCGGCTCGTCGGTGTCGTCCATCGTGTGCTACCTGCTCGGCCTGTCGCACATCGATCCGATCGCGAACCGGCTGTTCCTGGGCCGGTTTCTGAACGAGAGCCTCGCGTCGGTTCCCGACATCGACCTCGATTTCCCGCGCGAGATCCGCGAGGAGCTGATCCGGCGTGTCTACAAGCGCTACGGGGACGAGCACGTTGGGCTCGTCTGCGCGTTCCCCACCTATCGCCTCCGCTCCGCGGTCCGGGAGATCGGCAAGGCGCTCGACCTCCCCCCCGGCGAGCTCGAGCAGGTGGCGAAGCTGGCGGACCGGCGGTCGGGCGGACTGGCGGACGAGCTGGAGCAGTTGCCCGGTTTCCACGGCCGGACCAAAGCGCCGCTCTGGAAGGAGCTGTGCGAGCTGGCCGAGGAGATCGCCGGGCTCCCGCGCCACGTGTCGCAGCACGTCGGCGGGATGATCATCTCGAGCCGGCCGCTCGTCGAGGTCGTGCCGCTCGAGCGCGCGGCGATGGAAGACCGCGTCGTGTGCCAGTGGGACAAGGATTCCTGCGACGACGCGCGCTTCGTCAAGATCGACTTCCTGGCGCTCGGCATGCTGTCGCTCGTGGAGGAGTGCGTCGAACGGATCGCAATGCGCGCGGGGGGAGGGCCGCCCGACCTGTCGCGCATCGACTTCGCCGACCAGGCGGTGTACGACCGTATTTGCCGCGGCGACACCGTGGGGCTGTTCCAGATCGAGAGCCGGGCGCAGATCCAGATGATCCGTCGCACCCGCCCGAAGAACCTCGAGGACCTGGCCGTCGAGGTGGCGATCGTGCGCCCCGGGCCGATCGTGGGTGGCGCGGTGAACCCCTACGTGCGGCGGCGCGAGGACGAGCGCCGCGCCCGGGCCCGCGGCCGTCGCTACGAGCCGCCGGTGGATCATCCCCTGTTGAGAGACGTGCTCGCGGAGACGCTGGGGGTGATCCTCTACCAGGATCAGGTGCTGCAAGTGTGCCAGGCGCTCGCCGGGTTCACGCCGGGGCAGGCGGAAGCGTTGCGACGTGCCATGAGCCGCCGGCGCAGCCGGGAGCTCATGGCCGGCTTCTGGGAGGAATTCCGCGACGGCGCGGCGGCGCGCGGCGTTCCCGAGCAGGTCGCCGAGCGGGTGTTCACGCAGGTGATCGCGTTCTCCGAGTTCGGCTTTCCCAAGTCGCACGCGGCGGCGTTCGGGTTGCTCGCCTACCAGTCGGCGTGGCTGCGGCACTACTACGCCGCCGAGTATTACTGCGCGCTCTTCAACAACCAGCCGATGGGGTTCTACTCGCTCGACGCGCTGGGGCGGGACGCCCAACGGCACGGGATCGAGATCCGGCTCCCGGACGTGAACAAGAGCGACGTGTGGTGCGACGTCGAAGGCGCCGCGGTGCGGGTCGGGCTCGGGTTCATCCGCGATTGGAGCGAGGAGACGGCGAGTGCCGTCGTGACGGAGCAGGTGCGCGGCGGCCCGTTCCGGGGCATCGGCGACTTCGTGCGGCGCGCGCCGCCCCGGCTCAAGCGCAACGCGATCGAGCACCTGGTGTGGGTGGGCGGATGCGACGCGTTCGGCCTGACGCGGCGCGAGCTGTTGTGGCAGGTAGGGTTGTGGCTCCCGCCCGAAGCGGAGCAGGGCGGCGAAGCGCGCGGCCGGCGCCAGCTCGAGCTGGCGCTGGACCATCCGTTCGAGCACCTGCCGTTCGGCGGCCTCGCGGCGGACGAGCGGCTGCTCGCCGAGTACGCGGTGCTGGGGTTCGCGGCGAGCGGTCACCCGCTCGAGCTGTTGCGCGGCGCGCTGCCGCCCACCGTGGTGCAGAGCGACGCGCTGCCGCTGCACGAGCACGGCACGCGGGTAGAGGTCGCGGGATTGGTGGTGGCGCGCCAGCGCCCCGAGACCGCGAAAGGATTCATCTTCGTGCTACTGGATGACGAAGCGGGCATGGTGAACGTGATCGTGCGGCCCGACGTATACCTGAAGCACCGCACGGCGATCCGCGGCGAGCCGCTGCTGTGGGTACGCGGCAAGCTCGCGAAGGACGACGGGACGGTGAACGTGCTGGCGGAAGCAGTACAAAGCCTGCGCCTGAAGCGCGGCTCAAGCCGCGACTCGGCATCTGCCGCTGAAGCGGCCGGTTTACCGGCAGACGCCGAGCCGCGAGTTCACTCGCGCACCCAGTCGCCGTACGCCTTCATCAAGTTCATGCGGCAGGTCGCGCCGGAGTCGAAGGACTGGGGCTAGATTAAGACATGCCTCAACACGAAATCGCAACCTTGGCCGGCGGCTGCTTCTGGTGCCTCGAGGCAGCGTTCCAAGATCTCAAGGGCGTCGAGCAGGTTCAGTCAGGATACTCGGGGGGCCGCGTCGCCAACCCGTCGTACGAGGCTGTCTGCACAGGGTCCACCGGGCACGCCGAAGTCGTGCAGTTGACCTTCGACCCCGCGGTCGTCTCGTTTCGCGACCTGCTGCATGTCTTCTTCACGATCCACGACCCGACCACCCTGAACCGTCAGGGCGGGGACGTCGGCACGCAGTATCGCTCGGCGGTCTTCTACCACACTCCCGAGCAGAAGGCCGTGGTCGAGCAGGTGATCCGGGAGCTCGCAGACGAGCGGGTGTGGGATGACCCGATCGTCACCCAGGTGGTCCCCTTCGAGGTGTTCTACCCGGCCGAGGAGTACCACCGCGACTACTACCGCCGCAATCCGAACCAAGGCTACTGTCGCGCGGTGATCGCGCCCAAGGTCGCCAAGGTGCGCAAGCTCTACCTCGACAAGTTGAAGCAACCGGTGGGCTGAGCGCCCGACGTGACGGGTCTCCTCAAGGCCGCGATCAACGGCGGTCGCACGCTTGCCGAGCACCCCGGCATTCCCGTCACGCCGGAGCAACAAGCCCTCGTGGCGGCCGAGTCGGTCTCGGCGGGGGCCGCCGCGATCCACCTGCATGTGCGCGGCCCGGACGGCAGCGAAAGCCTG
>Ga0066655_10000938_pt1 | contig 10155 bp, 9 predicted proteins | sample GraSoiAngelo_104_FD_133942 | JGI IMG/M metagenome (GOLD analysis project Ga0066655, IMG submission 133942) | Grasslands soil microbial communities from the Angelo Coastal Reserve, California, USA - 14_0903_05_30cm | ecosystem: Environmental > Terrestrial > Soil > Grasslands | place: USA... | reverse complement strand
GAAGCGGGGTCGAGCTTTCCTACGAGTGCGCCACGGGCACCTGGGGGACGTGCAAGGCGCGGCTGACGAGCGGGCGCACGGAGAGCCAGTGGGCCGAGGCCCCCGGCCGGAAATATTTCAAGAGCGAGGGCGACCTGCTCACGTGCCAGAGCGTGGCTCACGACGACTGCGCGCTGGAGGTCGGCCCGCTGAAGTCGCGTGAGCCGAACACGTCCGCCCCACGCGCCCTCGGCGGGGTCGTGCGGGGGTTCCGGCGGCTGACGCACGACGTCGTCGCGTTCGACGTGGACATCGATGCGCCGCTCGACTTCGCGGCGGGCCAGTTCGCGCTCATCACCATCCCGGGCATCCCCGGGGCGCGCGCGTACTCCATGGTCAACTTCGACCGCGGCGCCGAGCGCCTGTCGTTCGTGGTGAAGAAGAAGCCGGGCGGGGCGGTGAGCGAGTGGCTCTTCGGCGACGGGGTCGACGGCGCGCGGCTCGTCCTCTTCGCTCCCCTCGGTCACGCGACGTTCCATCCCGAGGTCAAGAAGCACGTGCTCTGCATCGCGGGCGGAAGCGGCATCGCCGGCATGATGTCGATCCTGTCGCTGGCCTGCCGGGAGGGTCATTTCGCGGCGTGGGACGGTCACGTCTTCTTCGGCGTCCGCACCGCGCGCGACGGCTTCTTCCTCGACGAGCTGGACGCGTTCCGCGTGCGGTCTTCGGCGCGGCTCGCGGTGACGGTGGCGCTCTCCGACGAGGACGTTCCGGCGTCGCTGGCCACCGCCTACCCGGGGTTCGCGTTCGCGCGCGGGTTCGTCCACGCCGTGGCGGGCGCGCGCATGAAGGGACGGTACGGCGACGTCCGCGCCTACGTGGCGGGACCGCCGCCGATGGTGGATGCGAGCCTGCGCCTGCTGCTGCGTGAGGCGCGGCTGCCGCCCGCCGACATCCGCTACGACAAGTTCAGCTGAGCATGCGCGAGTCCAAAGGAGCGACGATGGGCCAATACGATCGTCACGTGTTCGTCTGTACGAGCGGCGAGACCTGCCCGGTGCAGGGCGACACCGAGAAGTACGTGAAGATCCTCCGCGCCGGCGTGCAGAACGCGAACAGGCAGGGCGACGTGCGCGTCAACAAGTCCGGCTGCTTCTCACAGTGCGGCCACGGACCGATGATCGTCGTCTATCCCGAGAACGTCTGGTACGCGGGCGTGCGGGAGTCGGATCTCGAAGAGATCCTCGCCTCCCACATCGTCGGCGGCTGCCCGGTCGAGCGGCTGCGGTACGATCCCGGCGTGAAGGGAGCGAACAGGATCGAGGCCGGGACGGAGCCGAGGCCGGCCGCACCCGCCGCCGTGACCCGGGCACCGGGGTGGACGCGGGTCTGTCGCGCGGACGACGTCCCGGCGAGCGGGATGAAGGAGTTCGCGGTCGGCGGCACCAGCGTGCTCATCGTGCACACGGGAGACGCGTTCGTCGCGTTTCAGGCGATGTGCCCGCACGAGGCCGTCCCGCTGGAGCAGGGCATCCACGACGGATGCGTCCTGACCTGTCTCGAGCACACGTGGCAGTTCGATCTCAAGACCGGCGCGCCGGTCGGGGAGGCCGAGGAGGGGCTGAAGGGGTATCGGCTGCGGGAGGAGCAGGGCGAGATCTACGTCGCGCTCGACTGAGGTCTTCCGCCGGCAGGTATCATGAGAGCGTTGTCTGCTATGAGAGCGCTCGCCGTCGTCCTCGCCCTGACCCTGAGCGCTGCAGCCACCCCCGCCTGGCCACGCTCCGCGCCCGGGGCAGGCCCGGCCCACGGGCTGTCGATCCACGGCGATCTCAAGTACGGTCCCGGCTTCACGCAGTTCGACTACGTGAATCCGCGCGCCCCGAAGGGCGGCAGCGTCACGCTCCCCGCGATCGGCACGTTCGACAATCTCAACCCGTTCATCCTCAAGGGCGTGCCGGCGGCCGGCATCGCCACCACGTTCGACACGCTCACGGTCGCCTCGACGGACGAGCCGTCGTCGGAGTACGGGCTCGTGGCCGAGACGATGGAAACGCCACCCGATCGCTCGTGGGTCGCGTTCACGCTCCGCGCCGCCGCGCGCTTCCACGACGGCAGCCCCATGACCGTCGAGGACGTCATCTGGACGTTCGACACGCTGCGCACGCGCGGCCATCCGGTCTATCGCTCGTACTACGCCCACGTGGCGCGGGTCGAGAAGGTGGGGCCGCGCACGGTGCGCTTCACCTTCAAGGGGAGCGAGAACCGCGAGCTGCCGGTGATCGTGGGGCAGTTGCCGGTCCTCTCCAGGGCATACTGGGCCGGCCGCGATTTCGCCAGGACGACCCTGGAGCCGCCGCTCGGCAGCGGGCCCTACCGGGTGGAGTCGCTGGAGCCCGGGCGCTCGATCACCTATCGCCGCGTGAAGGACTACTGGGCCGCCGCGCTGCCGGTCAACGTGGGACGCTTCAACTTCGACACGATCCGATACGACTACTATCGCGACGGCACGGTGGCGCTCGAGGCGTTCAAGGGCGGCGCCTACGACTTCCGTTCCGAGAACTCGTCGAAGAACTGGGCGACGGCGTATGACGTCCCCGCCGTGCGCGACGGACGCATTCGCAGGGAGCAGATCCCCAACGAGATCCCCACCGGCATGCAGTGCTTCGTCTACAACACGCGCCGGGCCGTCTTCCGCGACGCCCGCGTGCGCCAGGCGCTGGCCGCCGCGTTCGACTTCGAGTGGACCAACGCCCATCTCTTCTATGGCGCCTACGCCCGCACCCGCAGCTACTTCTCCAACTCCGAGCTGGCTTCGCGCGGGCTGCCCGGCGGCGCCGAGCTGGACATCCTGGCGCCCTTCCGCGGCCGCGTGCCCGACGAGGTGTTCACGCGCGAGTACCGGCCGCCGTCGACGGACCCCGACGGCCTCCGACCGAACCTCATCCGCGCGCTCGAGCTCCTGAAGCAGGCGGGCTGGGTCGTGCGCGACATGCGGCTGGTGAATGCCGAGACGGGACGGCGGCTGACGTTCGAGATCCTCATCGACGACCCGACCTGGGAGCGCATCACGTTGCCCTTCGTGAAGAACCTCGAGCGCCTCGGCGTCGCGGCGCGCGTGCGCACGGTGGACTCGGCGCAGTACGAGTACCGCATGAAGCAGTTCGACTTCGACATGACGGTGGCCGTCTTCGCGCAGTCACTTTCGCCGGGAAACGAGCAGGTCAACTTCTGGGCCTCCGCCTCCGCCGGCACGCCGGGCACCCGCAACCTGGCCGGCGTGCGCGATCCGGTGGTGGACCGGCTGATCGACCTCGTGATCGCCGCCCCCGACCGGCCGGCGCTGGTGGCGCGCACGCGCGCGCTCGACCGTGTGCTGCTGTGGGGTCACTACGTCATCCCGCACTGGCACATCACGGCGTTCCGCGTCGCCTACTGGAATCGCTTCGGCCGGCCGGCCGTCCCGCCGAAGTACGATCTCGGCTTCGACGCGTGGTGGATCGACCCGCGGAAGGCCGGGAGCCCGGCGTAGGTGCTCGCCTACATCGCGCGTCGCCTGCTGCTCGTGGTGCCGACGCTGTTCGGGATCATGCTCGCCAACTTCCTCATCGTGCAGGCGGCGCCCGGCGGCCCCGTCGACCTCATGATCGCCCGTCTGCGCGGGCACGTGGGCGAGGCGACGGCGCGCGTCGCCGGCACCGGCGCCAGCGAGACGGCCGGCGGCCGCCTCGCGCGCCCGGGGGCGGGGGGCGACGAGGACGGCGTCACGCGCGCGGCGCAGGGGATCGATCCCGACCTGGTGCGTCAGCTCGAGAAGCAGTTCGGCTTCGACAAGCCGGCGTGGCAGCGCTTCGTGCACATGATGCGTAGCTACCTGGTCTTCGACCTCGGGACCAGCTTCTACCGAGATCGTCCCGTCCTGGGCCTCATGCTCGAGAAGCTGCCGGTGTCGATCACGCTCGGCCTGTGGACGACCTTGCTCGTCTACCTGATCTCGATTCCCCTCGGCGTCGCCAAGGCCGTGCGCGACGGCACCCCGTTCGACGTCTGGACCAGCGCGGTGGTGATCGTCGGGTATGCGATCCCCGGCTTTCTCTTCGCGATCCTGCTCGTCGTGCTCCTGGCCGGCGGCTCGTTCGTGCACTGGTTCCCGCTCCGCGGCCTCACGTCGGACACCTGGGGGCTGCTGTCCTGGCCCCAGCGCATCGGCGATTACCTGTGGCACGTCGCGCTGCCCGTGATCGCCCTCGTCGTGAGCGGCTTCGCCAGCCTGACCATGCTGACGAAGAACTCCTTCCTGGACGAGATCAACAAGCAGTACGTGGCCACCGCGCGCGCCAAGGGACTCTCGCGGCGGCGCGTGCTCTACGGCCACGTGTTTCGCAACGCCATGCTGATCGTGATCGCGGGCTTCCCCGGCGCCTTCATCGGCATCCTCTTCACGGGCCAGCTGCTGATCGAAGTGATCTTCTCGCTCAACGGCCTGGGCCTGCTGGGCTTCGAGGCCGCCGTGAACCGCGACTACCCGGTGATGTTCGGGACTCTCTACCTCTACACGCTGATCGGGCTCCTGCTGAACATCGTGACCGACCTCACCTACACGGTCGTCGATCCGCGCATCGACTTCGAGCGGCGGGACGCGTGAGTCTCTCGCCCCTGACGCGCCGCCGGCTGGCCAGCTTCCGCGCCAGCGGCCGTGGCTACTGGTCGCTCTGGATCTTCCTCGCGCTGTTCGTGCTCTCGCTCGGCGCCGACCTCCTCGCCAACGACCGGCCGCTGCTCGTGCGTCACGGCGGCCGCTTCTACGTCCCCGTGTTCCGCGGCTATCCCGAGACCGCGTTCGGCGGGGCGCTGCCGACGGAGGCGGCCTATCGCGATCCGCACGTGCGGCGGCTCATCGAGGCGCGCGGATGGATGGTGTGGCCGCCGGTGCCCTACCGCTACGACACGATCGACTGGGAGCTGCCGGGACCCGCGCCCGCCGCGCCCTCGACGCGCCACTGGCTCGGCACCGACGACCAGGGGCGCGATCTCCTCGCGCGGCTGGTCTACGGCTTCCGTATCTCCGTCCTCTTCGGTCTCGTGCTGACGCTGGCCAGCTCGCTGGTCGGCGTGGCCGCCGGGGCGGTGCAGGGGTACTTCGGCGGCTGGACGGACCTGCTCTTCCAGCGCTTCATCGAGGTCTGGTCGGGGCTGCCCGTCCTCTACCTGCTCATCATCCTCGCCAGCATCGTGCAGCCGAGCTTCTGGTGGCTGCTCGGCCTCATGCTGCTCTTCTCGTGGATGTCGCTGGTGGCCGTGGTGCGCGCCGAATTTCTGCGCGCCCGCAACCTGGACTACGTGCGCGCGGCCCGCGCGCTGGGCGTGCGCAACACGGTCATCATGGCCCGCCACCTGTTGCCCAACGCCATGGTGGCGACGCTGACGTTCCTGCCCTTCATCCTCAACGGCGCCATCACCACGCTGACGTCGCTCGACTTCCTCGGCTTCGGCCTGCCACCGGGCTCGGCCTCGCTCGGCGAAATCCTGGCCCAGGGCAAGGCGAACCTCCAGGCGCCCTGGCTCGGGCTGACGGGCTTCGTCGTCCTCGCGGTGATGCTCTCGCTCCTCATCTTCATCGGCGAGGCGGTGCGCGACGCGTTCGATCCCCGGAAGGTCCGGTGACGGCGCTGCTCGCCGTGCGCGATCTCTCGGTCTCGTTCGCCGTGGACGGCGGCGAGGTCGAGGCGGTGCGCCATGTCTCGTTCGACATCGGGCGCGGCGAATCGGTCGCGCTGGTGGGCGAGAGCGGCTCCGGCAAGTCGGTCACCGCGCTGTCGATCATGCAGCTCCTGCCCTATCCGACGGCGCGGCATCCGAGCGGCAGCATCCGCCTGTCGGGCGACGAGCTCGTGGGCGCTCCCGAGGCCATGATGCAGCGGGTGCGCGGTGATCGCATCGCGATGATCTTCCAGGAGCCGATGACGTCGCTGAACCCGCTGCACACCATCGAGAAGCAGGTCAACGAGGTCTTGCGCGTGCACAAGCGGCTGTCCCGGTCGGCCGCGCGCGCGCGGACGCTGGAGCTCCTGCGGCTGGTGGGGCTGCCCGAGGCCGAGCGGCGGCTGGACGCCTATCCGCACCAGCTCTCGGGCGGCCAGCGCCAGCGCGTGATGATCGCGATGGCGCTCGCCAACGAGCCCGACCTGCTCATCGCCGACGAGCCCACGACCGCGCTCGACGTCACCATCCAGGCCCAGATCCTCGCGCTCCTCGGACAGCTGAAGGCCAAGTTCGGCATGGCGCTGCTGCTCATCACCCACGACCTCGCCGTCGTCCGCAAGATGGTCGAGCGCGTTTGCGTGATGAGCGCGGGCGAGATCGTCGAAGCCGGCGCCGCGCGCGAGGTCTTCGAGTCGCCCCGGCACCCGTACACGCGCCGCCTGCTCGCGGCCGAGCCCCGCCCGATGGCGCGCACTCCTCGCACGGACGCGCCGGCGGTGATGGAGGCGCAGGACGTTCGCGTGTGGTTCCCGATCCGCCGCGGGCTGCTGCGGCGCACGGTGAGCCACGTCAAGGCCGTCGACGGCGTGAGCCTCGCCGTGCGCGAGGGCCAGACGGTCGGGGTGGTCGGAGAGAGCGGCTCGGGCAAGACGACGTTCGGCCTGGCGCTCCTGAGATTGCAGTCGTGCCAGGGCCGGATCCGCTTCGCCGGGCTCGACCTCCAGAGCATGCGCGCCAATGCGCTGCGGCCGCTGCGCCGCGAGATGCAGATCGTCTTCCAGGACCCGTTCGCGGCGCTGTCGCCGCGCATGTCCGTCGCGCAGATCGTCGGCGAAGGCCTCGGCGTCCACGGGATCGGCGCCACGCCGGCCGAGCGTCGCGATCTCATCGATACCGCGCTGCGCGAGGTGGGCCTCGATCCCGCGCTGCGGGACCGCTACCCCCACGAGTTCTCCGGCGGCCAGCGCCAGCGCATCGCCATCGCGCGTGCCATGATCGTCAAGCCGCGCTTCGTGGTCCTCGACGAGCCGACATCCGCACTGGACATGTCCGTGCAGGCGCAGGTCGTCGACCTCCTGCGTGAGCTGCAGGCGCGGCACCGGCTGGCCTACCTCTTCATCAGTCACGACCTGAGGGTGATCCGCGCCGTCAGCGACGAGATCCTCGTCATGCGCGATGGCCGCGTGGTCGAGCAGGGGCCGACCGCGCGAATCTTCGAGCAGCCCGAGCAGGCCTACACGCGGGCCCTGATGGCGGCGGCGTTCGACCTCGAGCCGCTGGAGGAGGGCGGCGTCAGGACCTAGCGCAGCCGCCGAACGGTCAGCCGAGCAGGTCGCGAACCGTGAGAGGCAGATCGACGAACGCGCCGGGTGAGAACGTCTCGTCCGTGCGGGGGATGCGCACGTCGCGATAGCCGGCGCCGCGATGGATCTCAAGCCGTTCGAGATCGACCAACCACGCCTCGGTTACGCCCGAGCACGCGTACAGCGGAAACTTCGTCCGGCGGTCGTAGGGAAGCGAGCTGTCCGCGACTTCGATCAGCAGTCGCACGTCGGGGGGCTCCGGCAGGCGCTGGATCCTCGCCACGGTACCGGCGTGGCGGCTGCCGATCGGCGACATCTCGATGATCTCACCCCTCGATGAGCTCGACCCGGTCGTCGGGTCCCAGGATGCCGGTCTCGCCCATTCGGTGATACTCATCGAGCGTGAAGCCTCGGCGCCTGAGCGTGACCGCCATGCTGTCCTCGCCGTCCGACATGCAGCGATTATAGGCTCGCATGTCCGCCGACCACGCCCAGAGGCCGGTTCTTGACTCCGGGCCGCACCTGACGCAGCCTCGGGGCCCTGGAGGTTGTGAGCATGGCGACCACTGAGACGGCGGTGCGCGAGCTGACGTACGGCGAGGCGGTGCGCGAGGCGATCGCCGAGGAGATGCGGCGGGACCCGCGCGTGTTCCTGATCGGCGAGGACGTGGCGGAGGCCGGGCATCCGTTCAAGACGCTGGTGGGGCTGGTGCAGGAGTTCGGCACGGACCGCATCATCGACACGCCGATCTCCGAGCCGGGCTACGCGGGCATCGGGGTCGGCGCCGCCATGACGGGCATGCGGCCCATCGTCGACGTGATGTTCGGCGACTTCATCACGCTGACCATGGACCAGATGGTCAACCAGGCCGCCAAGGCGCACTACATGTCGGGCGGCAAGATCAAGGTGCCGATCGTGTTCCGCACCACGCTGGGCGCCACGCGCCGCTCGGCCGCGCAGCACTCGCAGTCGCTGCACGCGTGGGTCAGCCACGTTCCCGGCCTCAAGGTGGCGCTGCCCTCGGGCCCGTACGAGGCCAAGGGCCTGATGAAGACGGCCATCCGCGACGACAGCCCGGTGGTGATCTTCGAGGACAAGATGATGTACCGCGTGAAGGGCCCGGTGCCCGCCGAGGACTACACCATTCCGTTCGGCGTGGCGGAGGTCAAGCGCGCCGGCACCGACGTCACCATCGTGGCCACCAGCAGCATGGTCACCGTCGCGCTGGGCGCGGCCAAGCTCCTGGACGCGGCCGGCATCAGCGCCGAGGTGATCGACCCGCGCACGACGTGGCCGCTGGACAAGGAGACGCTGGTCGAGTCGGCCAAGAAGACGTCGCGCGCCATCGTGGTGGACGAGGGCTACGAGCGCTACGGCGTCACCGCCGAGATCGCGTCGGTCATCGCGGACGGCGCGTTCTACTTCCTGGACGCGCCGGTCAAGCGCATCGGCGCGATGGACGTGCCGGTGCCGTTCTCGCCGGTGCTCGAGGACCTCACCGTACCCACGGAGCAATCGGTGTTCGAGGCGGCGAAGGCGCTGTGTCGGAAGGCGTGAGGGCGTTCTAAGGTGCGCATCGACGTCGATCTCTACAGCGACACCGTCACGCGGCCGACGGCCGACATGCGCCGCTTCATGAGCGAGGCCGAGGTCGGCGACGAGCAGAAGATGGAGGACCCGACCGTCAACCTGCTCTGCGAGATGGTGGCCGAGCTGCTGGGCAAGGAAGCCGCCGTGTTCCTGCCGTCCGGCACCATGTGCAACGAGATCGCGCTGCGCGTGCACGCGCGGCCCGGCGAAGAGGTCATCGCGCACGCCACGGCTCACCCGATCCACTTCGAGACCGGCGGGCCGGGCGCGCTGGCCGGCGTCAACATGCGCTCGATCGACGGACCGCGCGGCCAGTTCGACGCGGCCGCCGTCGAGGCCGCGGTCCGTCCGCCGCACCGTCACTTCCCGCGGAGCCGGCTCCTCTGGGTGGAGCAGACGAGCAATCTCGGCGGCGGCTCGGTGTGGCCGCTCGCGCGCATCAATGAGGTGACGGCGGTCGCCCGCGGCCACGGGCTTTCGACGCACCTCGACGGCGCGCGTCTCATGAACGCCGTCGTCGCCAGCGGCATCTCCGCGCGGGAGTACGCCGCGCCGTTCGACTCCGCATGGATCGATTTCACCAAAGGCCTCGGCGCGCCGGTCGGCGCCGCCATGGCCGGCTCCCGCGCGTTCATCGACGAGGCGTGGCGCTGCAAGCAGCAGATGGGCGGCGCCATGCGCCAGGCGGGCATCATCGCCGCCGGCGGCGTCTACGCCCTCCGCCATCACGTCAAGCGCCTGGCCGACGATCACGCCAACGCCCGCCGCCTCGCGGAGGGCCTGGCGCGGCTGCCCGGCGTGAGGCTCGATCCCGCGACGGTCGAAACCAACATCGTGTTCTTCGTGACAAGCGCGAACGCCGCGGAGGCGGTGGAGCACATGCTCGCCCACGGCGTCCGTATGGGAGCGCTCGGCCCACACACGATCCGCGCCGTCACCCATCTGGACGTCGACGCCGCGGGGATCGGGCGGGCGCTGGGCGTGGCCCGCGAGGTCTTCACGGGCCTCCCGGGCTGACGCTGATGCCGACCACCGTCATCATGCCCGCGCTCGAGCTGGCGCAGGAGACCGGCAAGGTCTTGCGCTGGATCAAGTCGCCGGGCGACACGGTGCAGAAGGGCGAGCCGCTTCTCGAGATCGAGACCGACAAGGTCACGGTCGAGGTCGAGGCGCCGGCCTCCGGCGTGCTGCGCGACGTCACGGCGCGCGTGGGCGACGTGGTACCGGTGGGCAGGACGATCGCGCTGATCTTCGCCGCGGGCGAAGTGGGGGCTTCAGCGGCGCCGACGGGGGCGGCTG
>Ga0066655_10000919_pt1 | contig 10244 bp, 6 predicted proteins | sample GraSoiAngelo_104_FD_133942 | JGI IMG/M metagenome (GOLD analysis project Ga0066655, IMG submission 133942) | Grasslands soil microbial communities from the Angelo Coastal Reserve, California, USA - 14_0903_05_30cm | ecosystem: Environmental > Terrestrial > Soil > Grasslands | place: USA... | reverse complement strand
GTTCACCGCGATGTGGTTGCGGGTGACCGACGCGCCCGCCATCTCGAAGATCTCCCCGTTCGCGTACTCGTGGCGGATCGCGCGATCATTGACATCCAGACATGGTGCGTAGGACAACCGCGCCCACGTGACTCTGGCAGGGGACAGATCTCCTCCTCGTGGCCGCGCTCCAGAAACTCGGATAGGTGCGCCTTGGCATTTCGTGCGGTGGTAATCATCTGACCGCAGCGGCGCGTGAGCACAGACGCAGCTCCTCGCGCCTCCCGCGCTCGGGTGGCTCGGCCGGCAATCGGCGCGCCGCGACGATTTTCACCGCCGCGACGCTCTGCTCGCTCCTGGCGCTTTCCTCGCTCGCCGCCGACCGCGCGCAGCCGCTCGAACCCGTCATCGTCACCGCCCCACGCGCGGAAGCCACGGCCCAACGCGAGCCGGCGAGCGTCACGCCCGTCTTTGCCGAGGAGCTCGAGGCCGCCGGCATCGACGACACCCGCGCGCTCCGCACCTACGTCCCGAGCCTGGTCGTCAACCAGGGCGGCGACCGGGACAGCGCGTTCGTCTCGATCCGTGGGCTGGCGAATGCCTTCGTCGGCCCGCCCGCCGTCGGCATCTACGTCGACGACGTTCCCTACCCGGACCAGCGGGCAGCGGCGGACGTGGACCTCCTCGACGTCGATCGCGTGGAGGTGTTCCGTGGGTCGCAGGTGACGCGCTTCGGGCGCTATGCCGAGGCCGGAGCGATCCGAATAACGACCCGGCGCCCCGGACAGCAGGTCGGCGGCCATGCGAGCGTGCGCTACGGCGATTTCGACACGCAGGTCTATCAGGGCGCGGCCAGCGGGCCGCTCGGCAGGGCGGCCGCCTTCAGCCTCTCCGGGCTCGAGTCCAAGCGCGACGGCTACATCGAGAACCGGTTCCTGCACACGACCCTGGACGACCGCGAGCAGTTCGCGGGCCGTGCGAACCTCTTCCTTCTTCCGCTCTCCGGGCTCGAGATCGCCTTCACCGGCGAGGCGGACCATGCCGGCGAGGGCCCGAAGGCGCTCACGCTCCTCGACCAGCCGGACCCCTTCGAGGTCCGCTACGATACCCGCGGCCATCTCCGCACCGACGAGTACCTCGCGGCGACCCGGGTCGCCTACACCGCACCCCTGTGGCGTATCGTCTCGATCACGGCGCGACGCTCTTTCGCGGCCGAGCGGAGCGCGTTCGATTTCGACTTCTCGCCTCGCGACGTGGCGGTGGGCGGGGACAACCACCGTGCCGTGAACTGGACGGAGGAGCTGCGTCTCTCGTCCCCGGCCGACGCCACCCGCTGGCGGTGGAACGTTGGGGGCTTCTTCGAGGACGACCGCATCGAGCCGCGGTTCGTGGTCCGCCTCGACAGCACGGCGGTGATCCAGGGTCCTCCCCCGGGCGGGCTCGGTCTGCCCTTCACCGCTCCGCTGGAGAACGTGCAGCATGCCCGGCTGTCGAATCGGTCCGCGTCCGGCTTCGCGGACTCGACGCTCTCCCTGCTCGAGACGGTCGAGCTGACGCTCGGCCTCCGCTACCAGTCCGATACCAGTCGCATCAGGCGGGAGCACGCGCTGCACGCGCTCGCGCAGGGCGCCGCGGTCCCCGTCGTCCCAACATTGCGCGATAGCACGCGGTCGGCGGGCGTGCTGCCAACGGTCACCCTCGGCTGGCACGCCCGCCCCCCGCTGCTCGTCTATGCGACCGTCGCCCGAGGCTAGCGCCCGTCGGGTTTCTCACACCTCACCGACGACCCGCGCACGGCGAAATACGATCCGCAACGGGACTGGAGTTACGAGGTGGGCGCGAAGAGCGAGTGGCTGGACGGCCGCATGATCGCGAACCTGGCACTCTACTACATCCTCGTCGACGACTTTCAGGTGACGCGTCGCGTAGGTCTCACCTCATTCACGGTACTGAATGCCCAGGCCGTGACCTCTCGCGGTCTCGATCTCGACGTCGTCGCCAGGCCGTTGGAAGGGCTCGACCTCATCGCGGGGCTCGGCTACATCGACGCCCGCTTCGATCGGTTCCGTGTCGCGCGCACGAGCGAGCGCTTCGACGGCAACGACATCCAGCTCGTCCCGCCGTACACCTTCTCCGTCGCCATGCAGTACCGGCACCGCCACGGCGGATTCGCTCGGGTGGAATACCAGGGCCTCGGTGGCTACAGCTTCTTCGAGGACAACGCGCGTGGACAGACGGCCTACGAGCTGCTGAACGCACGCGTCGGTTACGAACGAGCCGGCATCGGCGTGTCTCTCTTCGCGAAGAACCTGGAGGACACGGGCTACTTCCCGTTCGCGCTCCCGGGCGGCCCCGGCGGGGCGATCCTCACGACCCCGGGTGAGCCGCGTACCTTCGGCATCATGGTGTCGGCACGGTTCTGACAACGCCGGACGGGTTCGGCAGCGAACGCGTCTAGATTTCGCTCGAGACACCCGTCGATTCACTCTGCTGTCTCTTGACAAACTGTGACTGAATCGCTGATAGTCGGCGCTCATCCCACTGCGGGGATATGAGGCCATGCCCACCACATTCTCTCCTGGGCCGGTCTTTATCGGCCGTGAGCGCGAGATGGCCGGGTTGCGCGCCGCCTTCGACGAGGTCCGCGCGGGTCGAGGCCGCTTGGTGTTGCTCGCGGGCGAGCCCGGGATCGGGAAGACCCGTACGTGCGAGCAGCTGGCGAGCATCGTACGCCAGCAGGGTGGGCGCGTGCTCTGGGGCCGGTGCTACGAGGACGAGGGGGCGCCGGCATTCTGGCCGTGGCTGCAGGTGCTGCGCGCCGCCCTGAAGCACGTGGGCGAAGGATCTCTCCGAGCACTGATGACCGGGACGGCGGAGCTCGCGCACTTCGTCGCTGCCGTTCGCGAGGGCGGCCCGGAGGTCGCGCAGCTTCCGCGCAGCGATTCCGCGGACGCGCGGTTCCGGCTGTTCGACAGCATCGCGCGGTTGTTCGGCACGATCGCCGAGCAAGGCCCCTTGGTGATCGTGCTCGATGATCTGCACGGCGCGGATCCGTCGTCGCTGCTGCTACTCGAGTTCATCGCGCGGTCGTTGCGGGATGTGCCGATGTTCGTCCTCGGTACGGGTCGCGAGGTGGGACTACGCGGCGAGCATGTCCTGAGCCAAGTCTTTGTCGATCTCGCGCGCGAGCCGGCCACGGAGCGGCTGCTGCTGCGCGGTCTCAGCGAGCCGGAGGTCGCCGAGTACGTGCGGGTCGCGGTCGGAGTCGAGCCATCCACGGCGCTCGCGTCGCTCCTGCATCAGCGCACCGAAGGCAACCCGCTCTTCGTCGGTGAGTTCGTCCGCGCGATCGCGCAGGACGGGCTCCTGCGCGGCGACGGCGCGGACGCAGCGCAGAAGATCAGCGTGCCCCAGAGCGTGCACGCCGTCATTCTGCGCCGGCTGGCCCCGCTCTCCGCGATGTGTCGCCAGGTCCTGGGCATCGCGGCGGTGATCGGCCGAGAGTTTGCCTCTGCGCCAGTGGCATCCGTGCTGATGATCATCGGCGCCGCCAGGACGGACGGGCAGGCGGAGGAGGCAGCCGTGCAGTCGATGGAAGAGGCGGCGGAAGCCGGCATGATTGCTCCACTTCCCAACGGTGCTCGTGGCCACCGCTTTGCGCATGCGCTGATCCGAGAGACCTTGTACGACGTGCTCCGCGTATCGGAACGGATGCAGCTGCATCGCGCCGTGGGCGAAGCGATCGAGCGCCTGCCCGGGGTGGACGCTCATCTCTCGGAGCTCGCCTACCATTTCCTCGAGGCCGGGCAGGTGGACGACGCGGACAAGGCGGTTCGCTACGCATTGCGCGCCGCCGAACGCGCCATGGCGCTCCTGGCCTACGAAGAGGCGGCGCGTCTGCTGACCCTTGGTCTCACGGCGCTTGAACGAACGGCTGCCGGCGACGAACGTCTGCGGTGTGAGCTGTTGTTGCGCCTGGGTGAGGCACATCAGAAGGCCGGTAACACCGCCGCAAACAAGGAGAGCGTTGTTCGCGCGGCCGATCTCGCGCGCACGCTTGGCGACTCGGCGTCGCTTACACGGGCAGCGCTCTCCTACGGACAGCCGTTCGCATTGGGCGAAGGGCCGGAGTACGACCCGGCTCTGGTCCATCTGCTGAGGGATGCACTCTCAGCGATCGGACCAGCGCCCTCGGCGACCCGCACCCGTTTACTGAGCCGATTGTCGACGGCCGTGCGGTTCGCTGATCCCCCCGGCCAGCAAGAACCGTTGAGCAGAGAAGCGGTGGACGTCGCGCGTCTGGCTGGTAGCGCCAGTGTGCTCGCACAGGCCCTGACGGTACGCCATGCCGCACTCGAAGATATCGCGTTGACGGCCGAGCGGCTCGCCATTGCCTCAGAACTCGTGGACCTCGCCGAACAGAACGGAGAAGACGAGTTGGCTTTCCAGGGCCACGGTTGGCGGATCCAGGACCGGCTCGAACTGGGAGACCCGGGGGCACTGGACGAGATCGATGTCTGCACGTACCTGGCGACCAAGCTGAAGCAGCCGCTGTATGACTGGCAAGCGGCACTCATCCGCGGGGCAAGGCTGCTGATCGAGGGCCGGTGGCGAGAGTTCGACCATCTGGCGGAACAGGCGCTGCAAGTTGGCCGGGGACCAATTCGCGGTGCGCCTTATGCGTTCTGCATACAAAGTCTCGTGACCGAAGCAGTGCGGACACGCCGTGATCAATTGGTTCAGATGTTGTCGTATGCTGCCGATGCCTATCCGTACATTCCCGGATTCCGTCACCTGCTCGCGTATGTGTATCTCGAGAATGGCGAGATAGCTACGCTTCACATGCAGTTCGAACGGTTGGCAACGGACGATTTCGCGAACTTGCGACGTGACGCCAACTGGGCGTATTCCACCGCACTCGCTGCGATACTTTGCGCTGCAGTGAAGGACACGCGGCGTGCCGCCATCCTGTACCAGTCATTTCATCCCTACCGCGGACGGACGGTGGTGATCCCGTACGTCGCCGTCTACATGGGGCCCGTCGCGTATTATCTTGGGATCCTCGCTGCGCTCCGCTGCGAGTGGGAAGCAGCGACGGAGCATTTCGAAGCGGCGCTCGCTATGGACGCGCGGCTCGGTGCGATTCCGTTCACGGCACGCACGCAATGTGAATATGCGCGCATGCTGCTGGCGCGCGCGCAAGTCGGGGATACGGAGCGCGCGCAGTCCTTGCTCCGGGATGCGCTGGCGACGGCGCGCAAGCTCGATATTTTGCTCCTGATCGAGCGGGTGCGAGCACTGCAGGATGGAGCGTCGGGGTTCCACGAGGTAGGTGACCGTGCAAGCAGCGTGTTCCGCCGCGAGGGTGAGTACTGGACAATTGCGTACGCCGACACCGGCATTCGTCTTCGGGACACCAAAGGTCTGCAGTACATCGGCCACCTGCTCGCGCATTCCGGACGGGACATCCACGTCGCCGACCTCGTCGCGCCCGCTGGCGAGCCCGGTAACGGCGCCGGGGGGCGCCGGCGACCCGTGGAAAGCGATCTCGGTGCGGTGCTCGATCGTCGCGCGACCGCGGAGTACAAGCGGCGCCTCACGGAGCTGCGCGAGGAGCTGGAGGAGGCGACGGCGGCGGCCGACATTGGACGCGCTGACCGAAGACGGCACGAGATCGAGCTGATCACGCGCGAGGTTGCGGCCGCGTACGGGCTCGGTGGCCGCGCTCGGAAGGCCGGCGATCCCGTCGAGCGGATGCGAAAAGCGGTCACGAATCAGATCCACCGCGCGGTCGGGAAGATACGCGCCGCGCACCCGGAGCTCGGGAGGCATCTCGCGAACGCGCTCAAAACGGGGTTCGCGTGTGCCTACCGGCCCGAGCAGCCGGTCGGCTGGCGTTTCTGACCGGTGGCCGGCGCCGACCGCTCGCATCGTGAACGGGACGGCCGGCGGCGCGTACGTGCTGGGAGCGTGCCGCTGACAGGTCGGGAGCCGCACTAGAGGCAGCAGCTCGCTGGGTAACCGGCCTTCACGGCCCGCAATCGCATGTCTGGACCTGGGCGGAGGGGGGACCGCCAGGCACTGTAGCGTCGCTACACCCGGTGTAGCGCCTCCTGAACGGCGCACATGAGGGGGGACTCTTCGTCACCGGCAAGCCGGCGCAGGCGAGCCGGATTGTTTCGGCGCGAAGGCGACTACTGGACCATCGCGTACGAAGGCAGGGTCGTGCGCCTCAAGGATGCCAAAGGCCTCCACTATCTCGGTCAGCTGCTCCGCCATCCGGGGCGGGCGTTCGAGGTCGTGGAGCTGAAGATGCTCGTCGCGGACCGTGCCCGACGTACACCCGGCCGACGGGCGCCGAGCGTCGACCCTGGCGGTGGCGACGCGGCCGAGCGGGCACGAAAGGCCGTCACGAATCGCATTCGCCAAGCGGTGGTCCGGATCGGCGCGGCGCACGAGCGGCTCGGGCTTCACTTCGCCAACGCGGTGCACACGGGGAGCCGGTGCGCCTACACGCCGGACCGGCCCACGCCCTGGGAGACGTAGCATGTTCGCGTCGCTGACCTCCTTGACGAGGCTGCCCTGAAGATCGCGCAGCAAGTTGTCTTCCCGCCTTTCCGTCTCGACCTGCTGAACGAGCGGCTGTGGCGAGGATCGGAGGCGATCCCGCTCAGGCCCAAGACCTTCACCGTACTCCGCTACCTTGTGGAGCATCCAGGCCGATTAGTGACCAAGGAGGAACTGATCCGGGCGGTCTGGCCGAGTACCTCCGGGAGCGAGGCTTTGCCGAAGGGATGCATTCGCGAGCTGCGCCGGAGACTGGGCGATGATCGCGCGGCGCCGCGCTTCATCGAGTCGATGGGGCGGCGGGGGTACCGCTTCATCGCGCCCGTCGCGGCGGCCGCCCGGCCCGATCCGGGACTGCGGACTCCGGGTGTTCTCTTGGTGGGGCGCGAGGCAGAACTCGGCCAGCTGCAGCGCTGGCAGGAGAAGGCGCTCGGCGGCGAGCGCCAGGTCGTGTTCGTGACGGGCGAGCCGGGAATCGGGAAGACGACGGTGGTGGATGCCTTCCTCCAGCAGGTCGCCGAGACGGGGGCGCCGTGGATAGCGCGTGGGTGGTGTAGCGAGCAGTACGGGGCCGGTGAGGCTTACCTGCCGGTCCTCGAGGCGCTGGGACGGCTGTGCCGGGAAACCGGCGGCGAACGCGTCATCACACTCCTCGGCCAGCATGCCCCGCGATGGCTGGTGCAGATGCCGGCGCTGCTCGGCGATACCGACCTCGAGGCATTGCAGCGAAAGGTCAAGGGAGCGACCCGGGAGCGGATGCTGCGGGAGATGGCCGAGGCGGTGGAAGCACTGACGGCCGAGGCGCCACTGGTGCTGGTGCTCGAAGACTTGCAGTGGAGCGACTACTCCACGCTGGACCTGATCTCCTCGCTCGCGCAGCGGCGGGAGCCGGCCCGACTGTTGCTGATCGGGACGTATCGGCCGGCGGACGTGATTGTGAGCGGGCATCCCCTGAAAGCAGTCAAGCACGAACTCCAGGCGCATGGGCAGTGTGAGGAGCTGCCGCTCGGGTTTCTGACCGTGGCGGAGATATCCCGGTACCTGGCGGCCAGGTTTCCGCGGCATCGGCTCCCTGCGGAGCTGGCGCAGACCGTTCACCGGAGGACGGACGGCAACCCGCTGTTCATGGTCAATGTGGTGCAGTACCTGGTCGCCCAGCAATTGATCGCTGAAGTGGCCGGCGAGTGCCGGCTGAAGGCACGGATCGAGGAAGTCGCGGTCGCAGTGCCTGAGAGCTTGCGGCAACTGATCGCGATGCAGATCGACCAGCTCACTAAAGAGGAGCGGGACGTGCTGGACGCGGCGAGCGTGGCCGGAGGAGAGTTCTCTGCCGCTACGGTGGCGGCGGTGCTGGAGAGGAAGATCGAACGCGTCGAGCAGCAGTGCGAGGAGTTGGCGCGTCGCGGGCAGTTCCTGGGCTCGATCGGGATGGGGGGATTGCCCGATGGGACGGTGGCCGGGCGCTACGCATTCTCACACACCCTCTACCAGCAGGTGCTCTACGATCGGCTGGCGGCAGCTCGGCGCATGCGCCTCCACCGCCGAATCGGGGAGTACCAGGAGGTCACGTACGGAGAGCGCGCCGGAGAGATCGCGGCAGAACTGGCCGTGCACTTCGAGCGGGGACAGGACTACCTCCGGGCGGTGCGGTATCACCGGCACGCGGCGGAGAACGCCTTGCGAAGGTCTGCCCATCGGGAGGCGACCGCGTACCTCACGAAGGGACTGGAGTTGCTCGACACCCTGCCGGACACTCCCGAGCGTGCCCCGCAAGAGCTCGTGCTGCAGACCACCCTGGGCCCGGCGCTCATGGCCACCGAGGGGTATGCCGCTCCCGAGGTCGGGCGCGCGTACACCCGGGCGCGCGAGCTGTGCCGCCAAGTAGGGGACACACCGCAGCTCTTTCCGATGCTGCGGGGACTGCAACGGTTCTGTCTGGCACGGGCACAGCTCCAGCCGGCAGGCGAGCTGGGAGAGCATTGCCTGCGCTTGGCCGAAGGCGCTGCGGACGCCGAGCTCCTCCTCGAGGCGAACCTGGCGCTGGGGGAGCGCTCGTTCTTTCTAGGAGAGCTGGACACTGCGCAGGCGCACCTGGCGCGGGCGATCGCCCTCCATGACCGTCAGCAACGCCCAAGCCCGACGTTGCCTATCGTGCAGGACCCCGGTGTGGCTGGCCGGTTCCACGCGGCCTTGGTCCTGTGGCTGCTCGGTCATCCCGACCAGGCCTTGCAGGCGAGCCAGGAGATGCGGGCCATCGCCCAAGAGCGCTCGCACCCCTTCACTCTCGCATATGCCGGGAGCGGTGCCGCCATCCTCCATCACTTCCGCCGGGAAGAAGGGCTGGTTCAGCAGCAGGCAGAGGCCGCGCTCGCCCAGTCGAAGGCGCCGGGGTTTGCGCTCTTCCTGGCGCAGGCCACCTTCCTGCGCGGCTGGGCGCTCGCCGTCCAGGGACGAGGAGAGGAAGGAACCGCGCTCATGCGCCGGGGTCTCACCACGTGGCTGGCCACGGGCGCAGAGATCATGCGGCCGTACTACCTCGCCCTGCTGGCCGAGGCATATGGCAAGCTCGGGCAGGCCAAGGAGGGGCGCACCTTGCTTGCCGAGGCGCTCGCAGCCGCGCACCAGACCGGCGAGCGCTGGTGGGAGCCGGAGCTGCATCGGCTCAGAGGCGAGCTGACGCTGGAGTCGAATGCTCGGAAGCTGGGACCGGGGCTTCGAAACGAAGTGGAGGAGTGCTTCCGTCAGGCCATGGAGACGGCTCACCACCAGGGCGCGAAGTCGCTGGAGCTGCGAGCGGTGGTGAGTTTGAGCCGGCTGTGGCAGCGGCGGGGAGAGAAGAAACGCGCGCGGCAGATGCTGGCCGACATCTACGGCTCGTTCAGCGAGGGGTTCGAAACCGCAGACCTGCGAGAGGCCAGGTCCCTGTTGGAGGATATCGGATAGCTATCAACGCCAACGTCGGCCGCGTGGGCGCCATCGTCATCGACGGTTCGGCACTCACCAGTCGCAGCGCTCGAACCCTGCGGCCGGGTCGCTAACCGCACGACATCGGCCGACCAAGAGAACACCCGGAGCTCGCAGCCCGCGCCGGACTGGAACGGGCGGTTGCCGTGATCGGCCCGATGAAAGCGGCATTGCTGCCGCCGAGGCAGCGCGGCGCGCGCGAAGTGAAAATTCCACCGAACGTCGACCCAAATTCTACCGACCAAGGCTAGCAACTCCCCCGTATCGGACTACTGTCGCAGCGCGATGAGTCGGAACCCCGAGGAGCCATCCTCGCTGTCCCCCCGCTGCGCCTTCGTGGTCCACTTCCGCCCGGAAGCGCGGGCGGAGCAGCAGAGGCACTGGACGGGACGGGTCGAGCACATGGCCTCGGGTCACGCCGCGCGCTTCGAGTCGCTGGATCAGCTCTGGGCGTTCATCGCGCGGGCGCTCAGCGAAAACGAATCGCGATGAGCCGCGTCGCGGCCACACTCGGGGGGAGAACTATCATGCAATGGAAGTTAACCCTGCTGCTGGCGTCCGCGATCCTGACCTCTAGATCGTCGGCCGTCGCCTCGCCCGGTGATCCCTTCGGCGGAGACGATGCCGGCTGCATCCCACCGACGGCAGCCGTCGGGAAGTGCGAGGACGGGGTCCAGAAGGCGCTGACAAAGTACATCCAGACCGTGATCAAGTGTCACATCAAGGCGGCCGAC
>Ga0066655_10000907_pt1 | contig 10295 bp, 7 predicted proteins | sample GraSoiAngelo_104_FD_133942 | JGI IMG/M metagenome (GOLD analysis project Ga0066655, IMG submission 133942) | Grasslands soil microbial communities from the Angelo Coastal Reserve, California, USA - 14_0903_05_30cm | ecosystem: Environmental > Terrestrial > Soil > Grasslands | place: USA... | reverse complement strand
GGATCGCGCTGACCATAGCCGCGAAGGCCGATGCCCTCCTTGAGATGGTCGATCGACAGCAGATGGTCCTTCCACTGCGTGTCGATGACGATGAGCATCTCGTGGCGCTCGAGGGCCCGCATCAGCTCCTCGCCCAGCTCGCGCTCGCGGTCGACGTACCGGCTCTTCACCGCGTCCAGGACGAGCTCGTTCAGCCCGTCTCGTGAGGTGACTTCCTGGTAAGCGGACGCCGGAATGCGGACGTCGAACTGCTGGAAGAGCGCCTCGTTCAGGCCGGCCAGATCCCACTCCTCGGGGTGCACGGCGGGGCCGGCGAAGCTGTCGAGCGTGACCGGCACCAGGTCCTCGATCCACTCGGCAATCGTGTCGGTCTGGTTGGCGCCGTCGAGAATCTGGCGCCGCATGCCGTAGACGATCTCGCGCTGCTTGTTCATCACGTCGTCGTACTCGAGAAGGTGCTTGCGGATCTCGAAGTTGTGGTTCTCGACGCGCTTCTGCGCGGTGGCGATGGCGCGGGTGACGAGCTTGTGCTCGATCGGCTCGCCTTCCTCCATGCCGAGGCGATCCATGATCCGCTGGATGCGCTGGGACCCGAAGATCCGGAGCAGATCGTCTTCGAGCGAGAGGTAGAAGCGTGACGAGCCGGGATCTCCCTGACGGCCGGAGCGGCCACGCAGCTGGTTGTCGATGCGCCGGGACTCGTGGCGCTCCGTGCCCACGATGTGGAGCCCGCCGGTCGCCACCACCTTCTCGTGCTCGGGCTCGGTGATGCGCCGGGACTCGACCAGCGCGGCCTGGCGTGCCTCGGCCGGCGCGGTGGCCGGATCGAGGCCCTTCTTTCGCAACAACTCCTTGGAGAGAAAATCGGGATTGCCGCCGAGCAGGATGTCCGTGCCTCGCCCCGCCATGTTGGTGGCGATGGTGACGGCGCTCTGGCGCCCGGCCTGAGCGACGATCTCGGCCTCGCGCTCGTGGTACTTGGCGTTGAGCACCTCATGGCGGACGCCGCGCTTCTTGAGGAGCGTGGATAGCCGCTCGGACTTTTCGATCGAGATCGTGCCGACGAGCACGGGCTGCCCGCGCCCGTGACGCTCGATGATGTCCTCGACGACCGCGTTGAATTTCTCGCGCTCGGTCTTGTAGACGACGTCGGGATTGTTCACGCGCGTGAGCGGCCGGTTGGTCGGGATGACGACGACGTCGAGCTTGTAGATCTTCGCGAACTCTTCGGCCTCGGTCTCGGCGGTGCCCGTCATGCCGGCCAGCTTGTCGTACATGCGGAAATAGTTCTGGAAGGTGATGGTGGCGAGCGTCTGGTTCTCCCGCTCGATGCGCACGGCTTCCTTGGCCTCGACCGCCTGGTGCAGACCGTCCGACCACCGGCGGCCCGGCATCATGCGGCCGGTGAACTCGTCGACGATGATGACCTGGCCGTCCTTGACGACGTAGTCGACGTCGCGCTTGTAGAGCGCGTGCGCGCGCAGGGCCTGCTGGATGTGATGGAGGACGTCGATGTTGTTCGGATCGTACAGGTTGTCGACGGTGAGGAGTCGCTCGCAGGAGGCGATACCGGCCTCGGTGAGCGCGACGGCCTTCGATTTCTCGTCGACGATGTAGTCGCCTTCCTTGGTCGCTTCGACCTCGGAGAGCTTGCCCTCGACGATCGTCGCCGCCCGCTTGAGCTTCGGAATGATGCGATCGATCTTGTAGTAGAGCTCGGTCGACTCCTCGGCCGGACCCGAGATGATCAGCGGCGTCCGCGCCTCATCGACGAGAATCGAGTCCACCTCGTCGACGATCGCGTAATGCAGCTCGCGTTGGACCAACTCCTCCCGGTAGAACCGCATGTTGTCGCGCAGGTAGTCGAACCCGAACTCGTTGTTGGTGCCGTACGTGATGTCGGCCCGGTACGCTTCCGGCCGGCTACACGGTCGGAGCGCCGTCATCCGGACGTCCGGCGTGACGAAGCGCGGATCGTAGAGGAACGAGGCCTCGTGCTGGATAACGCCCACGCTGAGCCCGAGCGCCTGGTACACGGGCCCCATCCACTGCGCGTCGCGCTTGGCCAGATAATCGTTGACGGTGACGATGTGGACGCCGCGCCCGGTCAGCGAGTTGAGATAGGCGGGGAGCGTCGCCACCAGCGTCTTGCCTTCGCCCGTCGCCATCTCGGCGATCTTGCCCTCGTGCAGCACCATGCCGCCGATGAGCTGGACGTCGAAGTGACGCATGCCGAGCGCGCGCCGGGCCGCCTCCCGGCAGACGGCGAACGCCGCGGCGAGGACGTCGTCGACGTCGGCGCCGTCCTCGAGACGCTTGCGGAACTCCGCGGTCTTCGCCTGGAGCGCCGCGTCGTCCAGTGTTTTGAGCTGAGGCTCGAGCGCGTTGATGGCCACGACGTTCGGTTGAAGCCGCTTGACGTCACGCTCGTGTTTCGTCCCGAAGACTTTACGGAGGAGGGTATTCAGCATGCGTTGACCATTATACAGGCCGGCGTTTTTGGTCCGGCTACTTGCCGGCGAGCAGCTCCCGGGCGTGGCGACGCGCGGTGTCGGTGAGCCGCTCGCCGCCCAACATGCGGGCGATTTCTTCCACCCGGGCGGCGCCAGACAGCACGGCGACCCCGGCCCGAGTCCGACCAGCGCGCACGGCCTTGGCCACCAGGAGATGATGACCAGCGCGGGCGGCGATCGGCGCCAGATGGGTGACGCAGAGTACCTGGCGACCGCGGGCCGTGACCGCGAGCTTGTCGGCCACCGTTCCGGCGACGCGGGCGCCCACACCTGCGTCCACCTCGTCGAAGACCATCGTGGGGACGCGCTCGTAGTTCGCGAGGACGACTTCGACGGCCAGCATCGTCCGTGAGAGCTCCCCACCCGACGCGACGCGGGCGAGCGGTCTCGGATCCTCGCCTGGGTTCGCAGACAGCCGGAACTCGACATGATCGAGACCGCGTGCCTGGATCTGCTCGGCCGGCGCCGCCTCGACCGCGATGTCGAAGCGGGCCCGTTCCACGCCGAGCTCGCGGAGCTCGCGCTGGACCCGCGGCCCGAGCCGCCCGGCCGCTTCGCGCCGCGTCTCGCTGACCGCCGATGCAGCCGCCCTGAGCTGGGTCAGGAGTTCCGCCGCGCGACGTTCCTTCGCGGCGACGATCTCGTCGTGACGTTGCCCACGGTCGAGCTCGGCGGCCGCAGCGTCTCGGAGCTCGAGCATGGCGGCTTCGGTGTCGCCGTACTTGCGCTTGAGGCGCGCGATCGCGTCCAGCCGCTCGTCGATCGCTTCCAGGCGCCCCGGCTCGGCATCGATTCCCTCGCGGAGCTTGCGCACGGCCAGCAACGCCTCTTCGATCTGAGCGGCCGCCGCGTCGAGCGGCGTGGCGGCGTCGGCGAAGGCGCCGTCGAGCCGGCCCAGGTCACCCAGGACGCGGGCGGCCCGAGCCACCCGGCCGGCGGCCGCGTCGCGATCCTCGAGGAGTAGTTGCGTCACCTCGACCAGGCCGCTGCTGAAGCGTTCGGCGTGCTGCCATCGCCGGCGCTCGGCACGCAGCTCCTCCTCCTCGCCGACCCTCAATCGTGCGGCGTCCAGCTCGGAGACCTGGAAGCGGAGGAGATCCTCACGCTGAGCCCGATCGCGATCGGCGCCGCGGAGCCGTTCGAGCTCTTGGGCGGCCGCGCGGTACTCGGCGTGGAGCGCCGCCATTCGCGCGACCGCGTCCTCGGCGTCGGCGAAGCGATCGAGCAGCTCGAGCTGGGCAAGGGGCTGGAGGAGACGCTGGTGTTCGTGCTGACCGTGGATCTCGGCGAGCTGCTCGCCGAGCCGCTCCAGCAGCCCCACGGTCACGGGCGAATCGTTCACGAAGGCGCGGTGACGGCCCGAGCGGGCCAGCTCACGCCGAATGACGAGAGCGCTCTCATCGGCCGGAATTCCCGCTTCTTCGAGAACCCCGCGAGCGCCTCCGCCGCGAGGCAGGTCGAACACCGCCTCGACGGTCGCCGTCTCGGCATCGCTCCGGATGACGTCGGTCTGACCGCGTCCGCCACTGACGAGCAGGATCGCGTCGATCACGATCGATTTCCCGGCGCCCGTCTCTCCCGTCAGCACGTTGAGGCCGGGCGCGAACGGCACCGTGACCGTCTCGATCACCGCGAAGTTCTTGATGCGGATCTCGCGAAGCATCGCGAGGATGCTAGGTCAACGACGGCGTCAGCCTCAAGCGGTATCTCGATTGAGACACCGAGCGGTGGGCTAGCGTTCCCCCCACTTGAGCTTCGTACGCAGGACGGAAAAGAAGTGCTTGTGCGGAAACCTGACGAGACGGATGCGGGCCGCCGCCCGCTGGGTCTCGACCACGTCGTCCTCACGAAGGCCGAAGCCCACCTGCCCGTCCACGGTGAGCATCACTTCCTGGTTCGCCCGCAACGTCAGCTCGATGCGCTGCGTCCCCGGCAGCACGATCGGCCGGTTGGTCAACGTGTGCGAACAGATCGGCGTGATGACCACGGCGTCCATCGTCGGGAACAGGATCGGACCGCCCGCTGACAGCGAGTACGCCGTCGACCCGGTCGGCGTGGAGATGATCAGCCCGTCGGCCCGATAGGCCGTCGCAGCCTGGCCGTCCACCGCGACCGTGAAGTCGATGATGCGACTCATCGCGGACTTCATGATGACCAGGTCGTTGAGGGCCAGGAAGTCGGCGACCACGGCCCCGTCACGGCGCACCCGGGCGGCCAGCATCATTCGCTCGTCCACCACCATCCGGCCGTCGAGGAACGCTTCGAGTGCGGGCAGCATCTCGTCGAGCGTCGTGGCCGTGAGGAAGCCGAGGCCGCCCAGGTTCACGCCCAGGAGCGGGGTGCCGAGATCGCCGACGGAGCGTGAGACCGAGAGCAGCGTGCCGTCCCCACCGAGGACGATGACGAGGTCGACCTGTCCGGGAAGATCGACGCGCCCGACTACGGTGACCGGCGCGTGGGGGACGAGCCCAGCCGTCTCCTTGTCGAGCACGACGGAGCGGCCGCGCTCTTCGAGCCACGCAATCAACCGCTCGACGACATCACGCGCCTGGCTGGCGTCGGGCTTGGCGACGATCCCGACTCGATTCATGACCGGACGCCTCGTTAGGCCAAGGCCTCCACGGCCCGCGAGATGAGCGTCTCGACGTTGGCGGCGGTCTTGCCGTGAGAGGACACGTGCAGGAAGAACTCGCGGTTGCCCTTGGGGCCGCGCAGTGGCGACGCCGAGACTCCGAAGATGTGCCACCCACGCAGCACGACGTAGCGGGCGAGCCGGGCCACGACCTGCCGGTGGAGCGCGGGCTCACGGACCACGCCGCCTTTGCCGACGAGGTCCTTACCTACCTCGAACTGTGGCTTGATGAGCGCGACCGCTTCACCACGCGGCGCGAGGACGTTGAAGACGGCGGGCAGCACCTTTTCCAGCGAGATGAACGAGACGTCGACGACGGCCAGGGTCGGCTGGTCACCGAAGATGCGCGGGTCGAGCGTGCGCGCGTTCGTCTGCTCCATGACGACGACGCGCGGATCGCGGCGCAGGCGGGCATCGAGTTGTCCGGTGCCCACGTCGACCGCATACACGCGCGAGGCGCCACGCTGGAGAAGACAGTCGGTGAAACCGCCGGTGGATGCGCCGACGTCGATGCACATCTTGCCGACGACGTTGATGTTGAAGTGGTCGAGGGCGTGCGTCAGCTTCTCACCGCCGCGACTCACATAGGGCGACCGCCCACGCAACTCGACTTCGGCTTCGGGGGAGATGAGGGCGCCGGCTTTGTCGACTCGCTCACCGTCCACGAACACGTCGCCGGCCATGATCAATTTCGTGGCCTTCTCTCGGCTGTCCACCAATCCGCGCTCGACAATCATCCGATCGATCCTGATGCGGGTGGCCATAGGACCTTAATTATAGGCGACTTGGGCGGTGGAGGCGCAGAACAAAGAGGAGGCCCATGCCGCCTAGGAAGCCCCCGATATGGGCAAACCAGGCCACACCCCCCGCCTCGTGACCAGCCGCCACGCTGAAGGTCAGGAGGCCGTTCAGGAACTGGACGACGACCCAGAACCCGAGGACGAAGACGGCCGGGATGTACACGAACCGAATGAAGAACCCGATCATGATGAGCGTCAGGATCCGTGCGTACGGGAACTGCAGCAGGTAGGCGCCGAGGACTCCCGAGATGGCGCCGCTGGCGCCGATCATCGGGATGCTCGAGGAAGGGCTCACCACCGACTGGCCAACCGCGGCGACGATTCCCGACAGCACGTAGAACACGAGGAAGCGGCCGTGGCCCAGAGCATCCTCGACGTTGTCGCCGAAGATCCACAGATAGAGCATGTTGCCGGCGACGTGAAACAGCCCGCCGTGGAGGAACATCGACGTGAGCACCGTGACCGCGGGGTGCGGAAACGTGTCCGGAATGCTGCACGCTCCGGTCAGGCGGCACGGAATCGCGCCGAACTCGAAGACGAACTGTTCGGCGGCCTGCGTCGCGCCGGGCTCCCCACTGCCACCAAGGGAGAGCTGATAGAGGAAGACGAGCACGTTCAGGACGATGATGCCGATGGTGACGAACGGGAGGCTCGAGCTCGGGATGTCGTCCTTGAGCGGGATCATTCGCGCGGCAGAAGGATGACGCTCGTCGGCCGCACGAGATAGCGTCGGGCCACAGCGGTCACGTCCACGGCGGTGACGGCGGCCAGGGCGCGCGCGTACCGGTCGGGGAAGTCCCAACCGACGCCAGCCTGCTCGTAGAACGCCAGGTACCAGGCGTGGCGCGCGTTCGTCCGGCGATCCATGGCGAGCACGCCGAGCTGATACGCCCGCGCGCGGGCGACCTCGTCGTCCGTGGCGCCTTCCGTGCGGATCCGCTCGAGCTGCTGGATGACACCAGCTTCCGCCGCCGCCGCGCTGGCACGGACCGTTCCCAGATACGCCACGATCGGCGCCGGCCCGATGCGCGCTGGATTCATGACCCCCAGCGAGTACGCGAGGCCCTGCACGTCGCGGAGCTCGGTGAAGAAGCGCCCGGACATGCCGCCGCCGAGAAGCGCGCTCATCACCTTCACCGCCGCATAGTCCGCGTCGCCCACGCCCGGCCCCAGGTAACCGACGAGCACCTGGGCCTGCTGAGCGGCCCGCTCCATCACACGGCGCTGGGCCGACGGAACAGGAGCCACCGCCGGATCGGTCGACGGCGTTCCGCCGCCGGGCAGCTTGGCGAAGAGCCGCTCGGCCGCGCGCCGGACACGATCGTGCTCGACGCGCCCGCTCACGGCGAGCACGAGCCGGTCGGCCCGATAGAGCGCGTGATAGTGCGCCAGAAGCTCCTCACGTGTGAGCCGTTCGACGACGGCACGATGTCCGAGGTTGGGCAGCGCGTAGGGATGTGGCCCATACAAGTCGGTCAGCAGCGTATCGAACGCGAGCGGAAATGGATTGTCGCCGCGCGTCTGGATCTGGCTGAGAATCAGTCGCCGCTCACGGTCGACCTCGGCGGCGGGCAAGGTCGGCGTGAGCGCGACCTCGGCCACCAGCCCCAGCAGGGCCTCCCAGTTCCGTGCGAGCGCCCGGGCGCTGATCTCGGCGAAGTCGATATCACCCGATGCGTCGATGTTACCGCCCAGGCGCTCGGCCGCGTCGGCGAGACGGGTTCCCGTGAAGTGCGCGGTGCCCCGGACCGTCGTGCGCTGGAGGAAGTTCGTGATCCCGGCCGTCTCCGGTGTCTCGAAGCGCGATCCTGCACGGGACTGGAGCGACACGGCCACGACGCCCGCCGACGAATCTTCGCGCACGAGGAGCCGCAGCCCGTTGGGCAGCGTGTAGCGGCTGACGTTGCCCGTCTGCGCGGACGTCGCCTCGGTGAGCACGAGAACGAGCAGGCCAACCACGAGCAGCGGAAATCTCATCGGGTCCGGCTCGGGACCAGCGTGACCTTGACGTACCGCTCGGGATCGAAGTAACGCCGCGCCGCCGCGTGCATCTGCTCGATGGTCACGGAGCGGAGGCGATCGAGGTAGAGCAGCTCGTCTTCGAGTCGCCACACGGTCTCGGCCCGGCCCAGCGTGAAGGCTCGTCCCTCCGCCGTCTCCATCTGGAACTCGCGGCCGGCCTCGGCCGCCGTGACCGAGCGCTCGCGCTCCGCTTCCGTCACACCACCGTCACGCACGCGCTGGATCTCGGCCAGGATCTCGCGCTCGGCGCGGGCGAGATTGTCGGTCTCCAGCTGGGCGGTCACGGTCAGCACACCCGCCGCCTCCATCGCGGTGTACCCCGCCGAAATCGAGTTGACGAGACCGAGGCGCTCGCGCAGCGCCTCGGTCAACCGCGATGCGCGTCTCTGACCGAGGATCGCCACCACGAGGTCCAGCGCTGGAGTGTCGGCGTGGTCGAGCTTCGGCGCCATCCAGGCCATCGTCAGATACGCCTGCGTCCCGGGTCGCGGCAGCGCCACGGCGCGCGGTTTGAGATCGGCGATGGGTGGTGCGGGCAAGCGTGCGGTGCCGCCGCGCGGAAGGCGGCTGAAGGCGCGCGTGGCGACGTCCCGGATCTGGTCGGGGTTCACGGCGCCCACCACGACGAGCGTGAAATTTTCAGGGCTGTAGAGACGCCGGTAGAACCGGACCAGTTGCTCGCGCGTGAGCGCGCGGATGAGCTCGGGCGTTCCGATGACCGGGCGACCGTACGGATGACCGTCGAACACGCTCTCGTACGTTTTCTTGAACAGGAACCGCATCGGACTGTCCTCGCCCAGCCGGATCTCCTCGAGCACTACGCGCTTCTCTGCCTCGAGCAGCGGTTCGTCCAAGCTCGCGTTCACGCCGATGTCAGCGAGAATCTCGACGCCGGCCACGGCTCGGCTCGCGGGCAACACCATGTGGTAGTACGTGAAGTCGAGCGAGGTGCCGGCATTCATCCGGCCTCCGGTCCCCTCCACCTCTCGATCGATGAGGCGTCCGGGCCGGGTCGGCGTGCCTTTGAAGAGCATGTGCTCGAGATAGTGGGCGAGGCCGAGCTCGTTCGCCGCCTCGTCGCGTCCGCCCGCCTTCACCCACAGTTGAACGGCGACGACGTCGCTCGTCCGATGCTCTTCGATGATGACGCGAACGCCGTTGAACAGGACGTGACGAATCGGGGCCGAGGTCGGAGGAGCAACGAGCGCCGTGCGCTTCGTGGAACACGCGCTCGCCACCAACGTCAGAAGCGTGACGAGCAACGCGACCGCGATGCGCGTCGAGGCGGCCATGGGCGCCTCAAGGTATCACAGCAGGCAGGCAGAATGCCGGACCCGGCTCACTCGAACGCTCGGGCACAACGCCGAGTCCGTGTGGTGGTCACGCGACGTAAGTATCTACTTTTGTGTGCGGTTTAACTCATTTCCAGGCGTGGCACCTCACTTGCTCTACTCACCGCTCGAGACGGTCACCCGATAGAACGACGAGGGTGCGGTGAACGGTAGGGAGGTGGGATCGAACGGTCTCGATGGGGATCGCAGCGATCTCGGTGCAACAACCACTTACACGAGGAAGGAAAACGCGATGAAGAAGCTGATGGCGGCGGCAACGGTCGTGAGCGTAGCGTTCTTCTCCGCCTTCGTGCCCATGGCCGACGCGCAGTCTGCGTGCCCGCCCGAGGTGACGAAGGCGAAGGAGATGCTGGCCCAGAAGAGCGTGGCGAAGGGGCAGGACATCCAGGCGCCGCGCACGCTGGCTGGCGCGCGTCAGGAAGTCCAGGCTCCGCGTGGTCAGGAAGTGCAAGCTCCGCGTGGCCAGGAAGTTCAGGCTCCGCGCGGTCAAGAGGTCCAGGCTCCGCGGACCACGACGCAGCAGGCTCCGCGCGGTCAGGAAGTTCAGGCTCCGCGGTCGCTCGCGGGTGCTCGCCAGGAAGTTCAGGCTCCGCGCGGTCAGGAAGTTCAGGCTCCGCGCGGTCAGGAAGTTCAGGCTCCGCGCGGTCAGGAAGTCCAGGCTCCGCGCGGTCAGGAAGTCCAGGCTCCGCGTGGTCAGGAAGTCCAGGCTCCGCGCGGTCAGGAAGTCCAGGCTCCGCGGACGATGGCCGGTGCGAAGCAGCCTGCTGGCATGAGCAAGGCCTCTTCGTTGGTGAGCGAGGCCGAGGCCGCGTGCAAGGCGGGTGATATGAAGACGGCCAAGGCGAAGGCGGAGGCCGCGATCTCCGCGATGAAGTAACACCGGAGCGCAACGCTCCGATCGAGGCACCAGAAAGGCTCCGGGGTGTTCCCCGGAGCCTTTCGCTTTTCGGGCATGATCGACCGTACGAGCTAGAAT
>Ga0066655_10000902_pt1 | contig 10318 bp, 12 predicted proteins | sample GraSoiAngelo_104_FD_133942 | JGI IMG/M metagenome (GOLD analysis project Ga0066655, IMG submission 133942) | Grasslands soil microbial communities from the Angelo Coastal Reserve, California, USA - 14_0903_05_30cm | ecosystem: Environmental > Terrestrial > Soil > Grasslands | place: USA... | reverse complement strand
CCGGTCGGTTGCATGGCCGCCGCCGTCGTCCGGCACGCTGGCGCCCGGTTCGTCGTCGTGAGCGAGCCGAACGCCTACCGGCGCGCGCTCGCGCAGCGCATGGGGGCGACCCTCGTGATCGATCCGACCGAGCGCGACCTCCACGACGTGCAGAAGGAGCTCGGCATGGTCGAGGGCTTCGACGTGGGCCTGGAGATGTCGGGGAACGCCGCAGCGCTTCACGCGATGGTGGACAACATGGCCCACGGCGGACGTATCGCGGTGCTCGGGATCCCCGACACGGAGATCGCGATCGATTGGCACCAGGTCGTGTTCAACATGCTCACGATCAAGGGGATCTACGGGCGCGAGATGTACGAAACCTGGTACCAGATGACCGTCATGCTCCAATCGGGTCTCGATGTGAAGCCGGTCATCACGCATCGCTTCCCCTGGAACGAGTTCGAACGGGCCTTCGCGGTCGCCGGATCGGGTGAGAGCGGCAAGGTCCTGCTGGAATGGGACACGGGCCTGGGGTAGGGCTCAGAGGATCCGGACCTGCGCTTGGGAGCCGAGCTCCGCGGCGCGCGCGGGATCCAGGCGCGCGGCGCCGGGGATCTCGGCGTTCGCCGTCGCCGCGCCGAGGGCGCGGCAAAGCGCATCGTCCCAACCCAGACCGCCTTCGATCCCGGTGACGAGACCGGCCAAGAAGGCATCCCCGCTTCCGACCGGGTAGCGACCGCGAACGTAGAGCATCCCTTCGTACAGGGTGCCGTCGGGAGCCGCGAGCACGACCCCCTCGGCGCCTCTCGTCACCAGGGCCGCATGGCCGTCACCACCGGCCAGGCCGCGGAGCTTCCGGGCAGCGGTGAGCGCCTCCTCGTGCCGGGCGGTCGGAACGCCGAGCAGCTCGCGCGCCTCGGTCGAGTTCACCTTGACGATGTCGGGCTTCGCTTCGAGCGCGAGCCGGAGCCGATCTCCCTCGCAGTCGACGGCGACCACGAGGCCAGCGGCCCGTGCTTCGACGACCAGGTCGCGGTAGCCCTCGTCGGCGACGCCCCGCGGGAGCGAGCCGCTGATCGTGAGCCACCCGGCGCGCGGGAACAGGGAAGCGGCCGCGTGCACGAGCTCGACCCAGGCGGCGCTCGGCACCACCGATCCGTGCTCGTAGAACTCGGTCAGCCCACCCGACTCGCGGTCCGCGACCGACAGCGACGAACGGTTCTCTCCGTGCGTCCACACGAACACCCCTGGAACGCCTTCGGCGGAGAGCTGCTCCTCGAGCCATTTCCCCGCATGCCCGCGAAGCAGGCTGACCGCTGTCGCCTCGCCACCGAGGACGTGCGCGGCGCGCGCCACGTTCAGCCCCTTCCCGCCGGCCGTTGCCACCAGACCCCGCGGCCGATGGATGTCCCCCTTGATGAGGCGATCGACCTCGAACAGCTTGTCGATCGACGGGTTCGCGGCGAGACAGACGATCATGCGGCAGCCCCCGGCGTGAACATCGACCTACGATAGCTGGATGCCGCGTATCAAGCTCGTCGAGGGCGATATCACGGAAGAGCACGCAGACGCCATCGTGAACGCTGCGAACGCGACGTTGCTGGGCGGCGGCGGCGTCGACGGCGCGATCCACCGTCGGGGTGGTGAGACGATCCTCGAAGCGTGCCAGGAGCTCCGACGCGAACGCTACCCGGACGGCCTGCCGGTGGGTGAGGCGGTCGCGACGACGGCCGGTGAGCTGCCCGCCCGGTGGGTGATCCACACGGTCGGCCCGATCTACCGGCGCGAACGCGATCCGGCGTCGCTCCTCGCTCGGTGCCACCTGGCGTGTCTGGGCGTCGCCGACGAGCTCGGCGCGGCGACGGTGGCGTTCCCTGCGATCTCGACCGGGGCCTACGGCTACCCCGTGCGGGAGGCGGCGGCCGTCGCGATCGACGCGGTGCGGGATGCCGAGACGAAGGTGGACGAGGTCCGGTTCGTCCTGCTCGGTCGAGGGGCCTATCGCGCGTTCGACGAAGCGCTCGAGACCAGCTGACCGTGGGGCGCTGGTAGCCTGGCTCGACATGGACGACGACCTCTCCAACGTCAAGGGCGTCTACGATCACCTCACCGACATCCAGCTCGTCGACTGCCGCGAGCAGTACGAATGGGACGCGGGACGCGTTGACGGCGCGATCCACGTCCCGCTGAACACCTTGATGGCGGGAGCCGGCCCCGCGCTCGATCCGTCGAAGCCGGTCGCCGTGATCTGCCGCTCCGGCAACCGCAGCGAGCTCGCGACGATGATGCTGCAGGCGCGAGGGTTCGAGGCGCACAACGTCGAGGGGGGCATGGAGGCGTGGGAGGCCGCCGGTCTCCCGTTCGAAGCCCCCGACGGCTCAGCCGGCCGCGTAGCCTGAGCCGTTACGCCCGCCACCGCCGGTAGACCGGCATCTCCTCACCCGTGTACTCGGTGGCCACGGCCTCCTCGATCGAGCACGCGTAGTGCACGAGGTCGTACGGCGTGTTGCCGGGCCGCGCTGTGACCGCCGGGTGCGACGGCGAGATCTGCTCGAGCCATCCGCGAGCCATGAACTCGCCGTGCTCGCCCAGGTGATCCTCCCAGGGTTGCGCGGTGTGCAGGGCGTACCTCGCATCCCGAGCGACCTCCCGGAGCTTGGGGCTGGTGGCCCGGAACGAAACGCACAGCAGACCGGCCGCGATCCACGGGGACACCGGGTGCACGCGGGGCGAGCCATCGAGCCGGAGCGTCGCCTGATACGCGATCCGGCCCTTCATCCGTTCGAGACCGAACGCCGCGCGGTCGGGGGCGGCGTTCGCGAACTCCGCCCAGGCCGCCATGACCGACGTAGCCTACGGCTATGGCCGAGCTGGACGCCGCACGCGATGAGCTCGTCGCGGCCCTCGGCGCAGACGCTGTCCTGCACGACCCGCTCGCGCTGCGGCTGTACGCGAGGGACGCGTCGATGGTCGAGGGGAGCGCCGGTCTCGTCGTGTTCGTCCGCTCCGCCGAGGACGTCGTCGTGTGCATGCAGGTGGCCGCGCGGCACGACCTCCCGGTCGTGCCGCGCGGCAGCGGGACCGGACTGGCCGGCGGTGCGACGCCGCTCGCTGATGCGATCGTCGTCGTCACCGCCAAGATGAACCGCATGCTCGAGGTCCGCCCCGAAGACCGGCTCGCGTGGGTGGAGCCCGGCGTCTTCAACCTCGACCTCGGGAATGCGCTCCGGCCGACCGGCTTCACGTACGCGCCCGACCCGTCGTCCCAGCAGGTCAGCTCGATCGGGGGCAACGTGAACACGAACGCCGGCGGTCCCCACTGTCTCGCCTATGGCGTGACGTCCGCGCACGTCCTGGCCGTCGACGTCGTGCTCCCCGATGGGAGCGTCGGGCGCTTCGGATCCGAAGCGCCCGCCGCTCCCGGCTACGACCTCCGCGGGTACGTCGTCGGCTCCGAGGGGACGCTCGGCATCGTGACGGGTGTGTGCGTGCGGCTCACCCCGCTCCCACCCGCCGTCCGCACGATGCTCCTGGACTTCGCCGACGTCGAGGAATGCGCCCAGGCCGTCTCCGCGATCATCGCTCGCGGCGTCGTTCCCGCGGCACTCGAGATGATGGATCGAGGGATCGTCAGCGCCGTCGAGGCTTTCGTGCACGCCGGCTACCCGACGGACGCGGCGGCGGTGCTGCTGGTGGAGGTCGACGGCCTTCCCGCCGGGGTCGAGGCGCAGACGCGCGAGGTGGAGGCCGCGGCCCGCAAACACGGCGTCGGCACGATCCGGATCGCCGCCGACGAGAGCGAGCGTGCGCTCCTGTGGAAGGGCCGGAAGTCGGCGTTCGGTGCGATCGCGCGGATCGCGCCCCACTACCACCTGCACGACTGCGTCGTGCCGCGGAAGGCGCTGGCCGGCGTGCTCTCGGGGGTCTACGCGATCGCGCAGAGGCACGACCTGATCGTCACGAACGTTTTCCACGCGGGCGATGGCAACCTCCATCCGTTGTTCTCGTTCGATCGCTCCGTACCCGGAACGCTCGAACGCGTGCTGGCGGCGTCCGACGAGCTCGTGCGGCTCTGTGTCGACGCCGGCGGTTCGCTCTCGGGCGAGCACGGGATCGGTCTGGAGAAGCGCGACTTCATGCCGCTCGTGTTCACCGCCGAGGATCTGGACGCGCAGGCATGCCTCCGAGCGGCCTTCGACCCCGATGGGAGGATGAATCCGCGCAAGGTCCTGCCCGAGGGCGCCCGCTGCGGCGACTACGCGGCGGCGGCCCTCGGTCGCGACGGCGTGCTCCCGGAGGGCACGTGGATCTGATCCACCCGCACTCGAAGCGCGACGTCGTCGACGCGCTCCGAGCGGCGAGCGCCGCGGAGACGCGCGTGCTGATCGTGGGAGGACGACGACACATCGACAAGGGCAACCCGAGCCATGTCGACGCCGAGCTGTGGACGACCGTGCTGGACGATCGGGTCGCGTACGACCCCGCCGAGATGCTCTGCGTCGTCGAGGCGGGGATGCGCATCCACGACCTCACCGCGATGCTCGCGGAGGGCGACCAGGAGTGGCCGGTGGACGCCCCCGGCGACGCGACCGTCGGTGGGGTGATCGCGTCCGGCGCCACGACGACCCGCCAGCTCCGCATGGGCGCGTTGCGGGACACGGTCGTCGAGATGGAGGTCGTGACCGGCGACGGGCGTCTCATAAGGAGCGGGGCACGCACGGTGAAGAACGTCACCGGCTACGACGTGCACCGGTTGCTCACCGGCTCGCTCGGAACCCTCGGCGTGATCGTCCAGGTCGCACTCAAGGTGCGACCCCTGCCGAAAGCGACGCGGACGCTGGTGAGCGACGAGGGCGGCGTGGAGCTGGGCACCCGGGTGCTCGACACGGTGCCGTTGCCCGCCGCCGTGCTCGCGGAGCCCGACCGGATCGTCGTCCGGCTGGAAGGATGGCCGGAGGAGGTCGAGGAGCAGACCACGGCCGCGCGATCGATCGTCGCGTTCGACGAGACCGACGCTCCGTTCACCGAGGCCCGCTTCCAGGAGGCGGCGATCGTCGCGGAGGCCGCCATCGTGCCATCCCGGCTGCCGCAGCTTCTCGCGGGGGTCGAGCGCTATCGAGCGATGATCGGCGTCGGGATCGCGTGGGTGCCGCTCGAGGACGACGAAGCGCTGACCGGGTTCCGAGCACGCGCCGCCGAGATCGGCGGGATCGCGCCCGTGATCCGCGGCCCGGGCGGGCTCGGCGAACCAGCGGCTCCGGCGGCCGAGGTGCAGCGGCGGATCCGAGCCGCGATGGACCCCGCGGGGATCCTCGCGCCCGGCCGCGCGTGGTCGGCCTAGAACCAATCCTCGAACGCGCGCCGCCGGTCGACGCGGAGACGATCCGCGGATCCGCGGACGAACCAGGCCAGCTCCTCGCCTCGCTCCCTCCTGGCCACCACGGCGCTCCGGCACGCGATGCCCCGCTCTCCCTGGTCCCACGCCGCCTCGCCTACGGGTTGGGTCCGTTCCCACGCGATCGTTCTGCCGCGCCCGTCGGGCGGGTCGCTCGCCGGGAGCCCGGCCGCGCGGCAGCCGGCGGCGTCGACCACGCCGACGGGCCGGCCTTGGTGGACGTGGGTGTCGATCAGCATGGGCGCCCGCGAAGGGAGCAGGTCCACCACGCCGTACGGGAGGCCTTCGAAGCGTTGGAGCACGACTGCCCGGGCGACGGCCCGGGTCGCGCAGAGGTAGACGACCGGGAACGATCGGGGCGGGTTCCATCGGCCGCCGTGCTCCTGTGCGAACCGTGGATCGAGGGGCCGCAGCCACGCCGGATCCGCGACGCGCACGTACGGGCCGCCGCGCGTGACGTGCCGGAACCGCATCAGGCCGTGGCGGCCCAGTCGAACGATCGGGCGACCGAGTCGAGGAGTTCCTGGTGCCGATCTTGGGCGATCAGCTGGAGCATGGTGGCCCCCGCGTACCCGGGGACGGGGGACCGCACGATCCCCCCGATCCGCTCCGGCCGGATGTTCCTGCTGAGGAGGTCGGCGATCCGCACGACCGCGAGCACCTTGGGCAGCCTCGCCGGAGGCACGTCGCCGGCGAGCCACTGCTGCATCGCCTGCCGGGTGACCCCGAAGAGTCGAGCGGCTTCCGCGATGGACAACTGCCACGCGGAGAGCAGCGATCGGATCGCCGAACCCGCCCCCGCCAGCTCGTCGAGCACCGCCCGCGTGAACCCGTCGAAGTCGATCGAGGCCGGAAGGATCACTGGCGACGAGCCGACGGCGGGGCGCTGGTCCATGTCACCGATGATGGTCAAGGCCACCGACATCAGGGCATGGATCGGCCCGAGAGGATCGAAAGGTGCGGTCAGCGACAGACGGTCGAGAACCTCGACCGCACTGGCCGGCGCCCGGCTCGCCGATCCGACCAGCTGCAGCACCAGCTGGTGCCAAGCGCGCGCGTAGCGACGCGCCGCATCCTCATCCCCGGCGAGCGCCGCGGGCAACGCCTGCTGCAGTTCCTGGACGAGGTCGGCCCCGACGTACGTGATCGCCATGGCTCAAGGGTACCGCAAGCGAACCGCAAGCGCAAGCGCACCGCAAGCTACCGCGTCAACCGCAGCCGCTCCCCCGCCGCCTCGAGCGTCTCAAGCTTCTTGCAGAACGCGAACCGGAGCAGGTGCCGCCCCAGCTCCGGGCGGGAGAAGAACGAGGAACCGGGAACCGTCGCCACCCCTCGGTCTTCGACGAGGTGCCGCGCTGCCGCGACGTCGTCGTCGAACCCGAGCGACGTGACGTCGGCCATCACGTAGTACGCGCCTTCGGGCGGATCCGCCGTGAAGCCAGCGGCGGCAAGGACCTCCAGCATCAGGTCGCGGCGCTCGGCGTACTCCTTCCGGATCTGCTGGTAGTACTCGGAGGGCAAGCCGAGGGCGGCGATCCCCGCGATCTGCAGCGGCGCAGCGGCCGCGACCGTCAGGAAGTCGTGCGTCGAACGGATCCCCGCCATCAACGACGGCGGAGCGACCGCCCACCCGACTCGCCAGCCCGTGACGGAGTACGTCTTCGAAAGGGCGCTGATCGTCACCGTCCGCTCACGCATCCCGGGAAGGGTCGCGATGGGCACGTGCTCGCGATCCTCGTACGTGATGTGCTCGTAGATCTCGTCGGTGATCGCGATCGCATCGTGCTCTCGGCAGAGCCCGGCGATCATGCTCAGCTCCTCGGCGGTGAAGACCTTGCCGGTGGGGTTGTGCGGCGAGTTCACGACGATCGCGCGCGTCCGCGGACCGAACGCCTCGGCCAGCTCGTCCGGGTCGAACCGCCAATCCGGCGGGGAGAGCGTCACGTACCGGCCCGTCGCGCCCGAGAGGATCGCGTCCGGGTTGTAGCTCTCGTAGAACGGCTCGAAGACGACGACCTCGTCGCCCTCATCGAGGATCCCGAGGAAGCTGGCGGCCATCGCCTCGGTGGATCCGCACGTCACGCAGATCTCCGTCTCTGGATCGACGGTCATGCCGTAGTCGGCCTCGTACTTCGCCGCGATCGCACGGCGGAACGTCGGGTCGCCCCACGTGATCGGGTACTGGTTGTGATCCTCCGCGATCGCGCGGCGGGCCGCCTCCTTCACCTCCTCGGGAGCGGGGAAGTCCGGGTAGCCCTGTCCGAGGTTGATCGCGTCGTGCACGGCTGCGAGCCTCGTCATCTCGCGGATCACCGACTCCGTGAACGACGACGACTTCGAGGACGCGTGGAGACTCACGAGCGGCAAGACTATCGGGAGAAGCGAAGGGCGGCCCCGCCTTCGGCGGGGCCGCACTTCGATGCCTGGGACCGCGCGGGGCTACATGTTCTTCATGAGATCCATGAGCTTCATGTTGTCGTCGGTCACCATGACGACACGCGAGTTGGTCGCCAGGTACGCCGCGCGGACGTTGATCCCCGCGTCGGCGATCTGACGCGCCATCGCACCCATGGTGCCCGGCGTCTCGGCGCCCTGTATGGGCGGCCCAAGGATCGCGTCGGCCTCGCCTTCCACCTTGATGCCGGCGCCCTCGAGCGCCTTGCGCGCCCCGGCCCCGTCCTGGACGCAGACGTGGATGATCCCGCGTCCCTCGAAGCCGATGCCGAGCAGGCCCTCGATGTTGATCCCGGCCTTGCCGAGCGCCTCGCCGATGCTGGCGAGGCCCCCCGGACGATCCTCGACGCTGATGGTGAGATCGGTCGCCATGCAGTCTCCTTTCCGAAAGGGGTCAGTAAGGGCATACGCCCCAAGCACGGCCTCGGTCAAGTCGGAACACATGCCCGCACACGTGAGCCACGATCCGACGGAAGGACCCGTGGCAAGATGCGGGCATGTCTAGGACGCCCGACGATCGTGGGTTTGACGAGATGTACACAGGCGTCCCGCCGTGGGACATCGGGAGGGCGCAGCCCGAGGTCGTTCGGATCGCCGCGGCGGGCGGGTTCGCCGAGCCGGTGATCGACGTCGGATGCGGCACGGGCGAGAACGCGCTCGAGCTGGCATCGCGCGGGCTCGAGGTGCTGGGCATCGACGCCTCGCCGCGAGCGATCGGGGCGGCCGAGGCGAAGGCCTCCGAACGCGGGCTGCCGGCAGAGTTCCTCGTCGCCGACGCGCTCGACCTCGGATCGTTGGGTCGGCGCTTCCGAACCGCACTCGACTGCGGCGTGTTCCATGTCTTCGACGACCCCGAGCGACCCGTTTACGTCGCCAGCCTGGCGTCGGCCCTCGAGCGCGGCGGTGTGCTGCATCTCCTCTGTTTCAGCGATCGTCAGCCGGGATCCTTCGGTCCTCGCCGCGTGACGCAGCAGGAACTCAAGCACTCGTTCGCCGACGGCTGGGACGTGAGCGAGATCGTCGCGACGACGTTCGTCACGAACCTGCCCGAGCTCCAGGCGCAGGCGTGGCTGGCGACGATCGTTCGTGCAGACGGGTGACGGCGAGCGTCTTCGGCGTCCTAGCGGACCAACGAACCGTGCACCGAGTACGTCACGCCCGACGCGATACAGCCGAGCTGTGCCGACTCGCTCTGGGTCATCGTCCCCCGCACCTTCGTCACGACCCACCGGTCGCGGACGGGGCCGGCATCCGTGGCATGGACGCCGACCGTGAAGGTCGAGGTGACGTCGGCGCCACCGCAGGTCACGATCCCGCTGACCGAGAAGGTCCCGTGATACGCGGCTCCGCTCCGCGTCAGGGTCAGCACGAAGGCCTTCCGGTGGAGGTCGCTGAGCTTCGTGTCGCACGGACCCCTGCGACACGTGGGCGTGGATCGCCATCCGGCGGTCTGATCCTCGCCGTGGAAGCTCGAGAACCCGAAGTGGGACGTCGCGTGCAGATGGACATCGAACGTCCCCGCGAACCGGGCGGTCGACAGCGGCGCCGCCGGGGTCGTGGCCACGACGCGCGTCAGGGCTCGCGTGCCGTCGGCGCCCACAGCCGCGACCGCATACGTGTATCGAGTTTCGGGCGTCACCGAGCGATCGATCCACGTCGTCTTCGTCGGCGGCAGCGTCGTGATCGGCCTCCCGTCGCGGGTCACGGCGTAGTACGAGACCGGCAGTCCATCGCCCGGCGCCCACGTGAGCACGACCACGAACGCGGCGGGATGAGCATCCATCGTCTGCGGCGCGGCGATCGCCGTGGGTGACGGTGCTGCGGTCGTCGATGCGGCGTCACCGCCGCCGCCGGCGACGGCCATCGCGCCGCCGATCACGGCGATGATCGCCACGCATGCGACGATCGTGACGATGGTCACCGCGCGATGATCGAGTTCGCCGGGCGGGCGGGTGCCCTTGGTCGGGGGAGCTGGCGACGCGTCGTGCTCGGGGGGGGCAACGTCCATGTTCGACTCCTCGTCGGTGCTCGCGTTCTACCACGGCTGCCTCGATCGGTGCCGTAGCATCGCCTGGTGGCCGAGCCTGCACACGCCTCACCGTTGGGAGCGGAGCTCCCCGAGGGAGCCCACTTCATCGGTTCGCCGGTCGGAGCCCCGGGATGGCTCACCGGCCGCGGCGCCCCTGCGCTCGCCGACCTCAACGACTGCGTCGCTTGCGGGTTGTGCCTGCCCCACTGCCCAACCTACCGGCTGACGGGGGAAGAATCCGCATCGCCCCGCGGACGGATCGCGGCGATGCGCGCCGTCCAGGACGGGATCGCGGTGCCGGATGAGACCTTCGAGGCCTTCATGGATCTCTGCCTCGTGTGCCGAGCATGCGAGGACGTGTGCCCCTCGCACGTCCCGTTCGGCCGGATGATGGAGGCGGCCCGTGAACAGGTCGAGCCACTCCGGACGCGACGTTCGCGATTCATCCGGTGGCTCGG
>Ga0066655_10000900_pt1 | contig 10321 bp, 10 predicted proteins | sample GraSoiAngelo_104_FD_133942 | JGI IMG/M metagenome (GOLD analysis project Ga0066655, IMG submission 133942) | Grasslands soil microbial communities from the Angelo Coastal Reserve, California, USA - 14_0903_05_30cm | ecosystem: Environmental > Terrestrial > Soil > Grasslands | place: USA... | reverse complement strand
GGCGAGTTCGGGGAACGCCACCAGGTCCGCCTTGGCCCGGCGCGCCTCCCGCAGCCACCCCTTCATCCGTCGGACATTCCCCGCCACGTCCCCGACGGTGGGGTTCATCTGGACCATGGCGATTCGAAAGATCCGCATAGCGACCTTTCCCCACCCTTCTCTCCCCCGACACGGGGGCAGGTTAGGGAGGGGTCAAAAAAAAACGCCCTCGCTCCACAGGTGGAGCAGAGGACGTCATTGTCCGCTTACCAGTGCTTCTGTGAATGATGTGGAGACGTCATTGTCTCCAATAAACTGGGCACAGTCATACCATCGGGGGAAAGAGCCTGTCAAGTGCATTTTAAGCTTAGTAGCGCCGCAAAGCAGGGGTGGGAAGGCTCCACAGGTGCGCCCGGACAGCTTCCCACATGGCTTCCAGCATCGCGTTCAGGTCCGGCGCCGAGCGGGCCACCAATTTGACGGCCAAGCCGGGCACAGCCGGCTGAGAAACGCCCCCCAACACCGAGCCAGGATGCCCCTCCAAGGTCGCCGCAATCTGCTCCTCCAATCGTTTCCAGACTTCTGCATTGACCGTATCGTTGACCAGATAGAGGGATGCCACATAGTCCCAGGCGGTTGCCAGCCCCACCCCACCACTTTCGGCTGGATTGAGATGGTATCGTTCCAACACCGACTGGCCAGAAGAAGTCCCGATCCAAATCTCATTCTCCAGACTGGCAAAGGCCCAGCGCTCCCCTCTGGCCATGCGTCCGGATGCAATGGCATCCCAAAGCAGGACGGTTGCGCCGGGCGCCAATGTTACGTGAATAACTTGGCGAAAACGTGAACCGGCAAACGGGATTGTCGGTTCAGGCACCCACTCCAGGATCGCCCCGCGACCAACCGAAATATCCACCACTTGGACGGAGGTCTCAGAGAGGGAGCGGTACACCCGGTTCGCGGAAGGGGTCGAGATGAGGACGTGCGCGTCCGGGCCCAGTGTCATTTCGATGGAGAGACGGTCTCCGCCCACCAGTCCTCCGGACGGATTGAGCAGGAGCGTATAAGCGGAGCCGGTATCGTCGAGATAGATGGGAGGGAAAAGATGCCAAGGACTCGTGCAATGGGAGCGGGCGATGATAGTCTTGCGATCCTGCCAGACGTACTCGAGCCGAAGCTCACCGACGCGCCCGACCGAAGAGGTCGGCTCCCTGTCCGAGCTCTTCTTGGAAACTGCCACGTCAGAGGCCAGCACTGGTCACCGCCGCTTCGCGCGCTGGGGGATGCGATGCTCAACCCAGTCCACGACGCGATCGAGCCCTTCCCCGGTTAGAAGATTGGTGAAGACAAACGGCAGGTCGCCGCGCATGCGGCGGCTATCCCGATCCATCACGGAGAGATCGGCCCGGACATAGGGCGCGAGGTCCATCTTGTTGATCACGAGGTAGTCCGAGCGAGTGATGCCGGGGCCTCCTTTACGGGGAATCTTGTCGCCCTCGGCCACGTCGATCACGTAGATGACATGATCCACTAACTCCGGGCTGAACGTGGCGGCCAGATTGTCGCCCCCGCTTTCCACGAAGATCAGCTCCACATCAGGATGGCGACGGACCAGGTCATCGATCGCCTCTTGATTGTGCGAGGCATCTTCGCGGATCGCTGTATGCGGGCACCCACCGGTCTCGACGCCCAGGATGCGATCCGGCGGTAAGGCCCCGCGATTGGTCAGGATTTCCGCGTCGATCTTGGTAAAGATGTCGTTGGTGACAGCAGCGAGGCTGTACCGGTCGCGCAACCGCAGGCAGAGTGCCTCCACCAGCGCGGTCTTGCCCGATCCAACAGGCCCCCCGACGCCGATGACCGGAATGCCCTTCACCCGCGCCTGCGTCGACTTTCCGTCGCCGTGATGGTGCTGATGATTGTGACCGTGCATTGATCGACTCCTTATGACCTGAACAACTTCCACTCCAGACAGCCATGCCGCATCCCGTAGATGTCCTGGACCGGCGACCAGGACGACAGGGGGACGGGCGTCACCTCGCGGCTGATGCGATAGATCAGCGGCAGCCAGCCCTCGATGAGGCTCTGTCCCTCGCGCTGCCCGATGGGCAGCAGTCGCATCGCCGCCGAGACGAACCCCGCCGCCGTCTGGTACAGATAGGCCGCCACGGCCTCCTCTCCCTTCCAGCCGCAGGCGCCCAGCGTAAGTCCGAGGCAGACAGGCAGGTGACCGGGAGCCTTCTCGCGCTCCATTGCGGTGAGATAGGATCGCAGGACAACTTTCCCGTCAAGTTGCTCGGCCGCGATTTTCATGACCTGCCGGCCCATCTGGCGGCTGGCCAGACGCCCGTCGCGACCCAATTTCATGCCGTCCAACTCGCGATCCACCGCCACCGCCGCCGCCTGATTGCCGGTCGTGCCGGCCCGGCTCGCCACGCAGGCCGCGACCGCCTCGCGCCGGCTCATACCTCCGCCTAAAAGATCTTCCACATAGCGGGCAAGCTGGGCTGAATCCTTGATGGCTCCTCCTTGCACCGCCGCCTCCAGCCCGGACGAAAACGCGTACCCGCCCGACGGGAAAAATGTGTCAACAAATCGGAGGCCACTTAGAAGACTTAGAATTTCCACGTTGCTCTCAGCCGGTTAAAAGAGAAAGTATCGTTGCGCCATTGGGAGAACAGCCGCCGGCTCGCACTTCAACAGTTGCCCATCGGCCCGCACTTCGTAGGTCTCCGGATCAACCTCTATCTTGGGCAGCGCATCGTTCAGCTTGAGATCGCGCTTCTTGACAGTGCGGCAATTTTTCACCGCTGCCACGCGCTTCCGCAAACCGAGCTTCTTCGGGATGTCCCGATCCAAAGCCGACTGCGACACGAAGGTGAGGTTGGTGCTGCACAGAGCCCGCCCGAAAGCACCAAACATCGGACGGCTGATGATCGGTTCCGGTGTCGGAATCGAGGCATTCGGGTCACCCATTTGCGCTTGGGCGATGAACCCGCTCTTCAGAACCATTTCGGGCTTCACGCCAAAGAATGCGGGCTTCCAGATCACCAAGTCCGCAACCTTTCCGACTTCCACGGACCCAACCTCATGGGCAATCCCGTGCGTGATGGCCGGATTGATCGTGTACTTGGCCACGTAGCGCTTGGCTCGGAAGTTATCGTGCCGTGAGGAATCCTCCCGGCCGCTCTGCGACAGATGCCCACGCTGCACCTTCATCTTATGGGCTGTTTGCCAGGTTCGAATAATCACTTCGCCGAGCCGGCCCATCGCCTGCGAGTCAGAGGACATCATGCTGATCGCGCCCAGGTCGTGCAGCACGTCTTCTGCCGCGATGGTCTCACGCCGGATGCGCGACTCCGCAAAGGCAATATCTTCCGGCACTTTCTTATTGAGATGGTGGCACACCATCAGCATATCCAAATGCTCGTCCATCGTGTTCACCGTCAACGGCATCGTGGGGTTGGTCGAGGACGGCAGGACATTCGGCTCGCCGCAGACTTTGATGATATCCGGCGCATGGCCGCCACCGGCCCCTTCCGTGTGGAAAGAGTGAATGGTCCGGCCGGCAAAGGCCTTGATGCTGTCCTCCACAAACCCGGCTTCATTCAGCGTATCCGTATGGATGGCCACCTGTACGTCGTATCGCTCCGCGACACGCAAACAGGTGTCGATCGCAGCAGGCGTCGTGCCCCAGTCTTCGTGCAACTTCAATCCGATCGCGCCGGCTTCGATCTGTTCATTCAGCCCCTCAGGCAGTGACGAGTTGCCCTTTCCGAGAAATCCCAGATTAATCGGAATCCCGTCCGACGCTTCCAGCATCCGGTGTATGTTCCACGGACCCGGCGTGCAGGTCGTCGCGTTCGTCCCCGTTGCCGGACCGGTCCCGCCGCCGATCATCGTCGTAATGCCAGCGGATAAGGCCTCCCAATATTGTTGCGGACAAATGAAGTGGATATGGGTCTCCACGCCACCGGCCGTCACAATGCAGCCTTCGGCGGAGATGGCTTCGGTTCCGGCACCCACCTCCATCCCTTGACTGACGTTCGGCATGAGATCGGGGTTGCCGGACTTCCCGATGCCGACCACCCGCCCGTCCTTTATCCCGATATCCGCCTTCACGATACCCCAATAATCAAGAATAAGCGCATTCGTGATCACCGTGTCGAGCGCGCCGCTCGCGCTGGTCGCTCGCGGGGACTGGCCCATCCCGTCACGGAGCACTTTCCCTCCCCCGAAGACAGCCTCATCGCCGTACGAGGTGAAATCCTTCTCGACCTCAATCACCAGCTCCGTGTCGGCGAGCCGGACCCGGTCTCCGACCGTGGGACCGAACAGATCCGCATACTGTTTCCTTGGGATTTTCACCGTGCCCCTCCTTTTCCGGAGAATCCAAGCTCAGCCGCGCGAGAAAGGGCCTGCGCCTTCACCTGCGCATCATCCAATGATCCATTGGTCAGACCGTTGATCCCGTGGGCCACCCGCTTGCCTGCCAGAGCCACGACTGTGACCCGCTTTTCTTCACCAGGCTCGAACCGCACCGCTGTGCCGGCTGGAATGCAGAGTCGAAATCCGAACGCCTGTTCCCGATCGAAGATGAGTGCCCGATTGACCTCGAAGAAGTGGCAGTGGGATCCCACTTGAATCGGCCGATCGCCGACGTTGGACACCGTGAGTTCCTTTGTCGCACGGCCTTTAAACGCCTCCACGTCGCCGGTGCCAAAGATGGTTTCGCCCGGCACGACGGGCTTGGACAACTCTGCTTTGATCACAGCGGCCAGGGAGGCTCCCTTTGTCTGCGGAGCCTTCTGAGCCTTGGCCAGGGCTCGTTTGGTCTTCGTCGGCATGTGCCCTCCTACACAGACATGAAACAGGTTGGTGGATTCAAGAGAATCCTTACCGAATCGGGTTGTGCACCGTCACCAACTTGGTCCCGTCAGGAAACGTCCCTTCGACTTGAAACTCGTGAATCATTTCCGGAACGCCCGGCATCACATCCTTGCGGCTGAGTAAGGTGACCCCATGGCTCATGAGGTCCGACACGGATTTGCCATCGCGGATGCCTTCCAGAATGGCGGCGGTCAGGTAGGCAACGGCTTCAGGATGGTTGAGCTTGAGGCCACGGGCCTTGCGGTCCTTGGCAAGTTGCGCTGCAACATAAATTAAGAGCTTCTCTTGCTCCCTGGGCGTTAAGTGCATGAGTTACCTCTCTGTGGTTGGATGACCCGCTCTGGGGTTTGTGGCTAGGTCCTCCAACGGTGTACCTTCAGAATTCTCTTGCGGGGAGGCGTAGCCTAGTCTACGATCCGCGCTCTGTCAAGTATGAGGGAAGGCACGTAAGCGAACGGAGGGGCCCTTGGCGACCATAACACTGAAGGACCAATACCGAGACCATCCCACCCTTGGATTTATCGACTGGGTGTTGCGGGGGATTGGGCAGGTGGTCTTCCAGAACAACCCAATCTCCGGCGCGGTGGTTCTGGCGGCAATCTTTTACCACTCCTGGATCTACGGTACCGTCTGCCTGCTCGGCACCATCGTCGGGACCGCGACAGCCATCTGGCTCAAGGCCGACAAGGGAATGATCAAGGACGGGTTGTTCGGGTTCAACGGCGCGCTGATGGGGATCGCGCTCGTCGCCTACACCAGCGCAAACTTTACGACCGGCAATGTGCCGAACGCGCATCTCTGGCTCTACATCGTGCTGTGCGCCGTCTTCACCGCGGTGCTCGTGCCCGCCTTTGGTGCCATGCTGGGTCCTCATAAAGTACCGGGCCTCACCATGCCCTTCGTCCTGGCCACCTGGTTCTTCCTCGGTGCGTTGCTTCAGTTCACCACCATTGATGTGTCCAATGCCCTCAAGCCGACCTCGCCCTCAGACTTCACGGGCCCGAGACCAGACTACACCTGGGTCACCTGGTTTCACGGCATCACCATGGGCATCGCGGAAATCTTCTTCCAGGACAATTGGGTGACTGGGGTCATCATCTTGATCGGGATCGCCATCAATACGCGGATCGGCGCGCTGATGGCACTTATGGGATCCACACTGGCGGTCGGTACCGCGGTGTTCTACGGCGCGCATGATGAGGCGATCCGGGACGGCTTGTTCGGGTACAACGCGGCCTTGACTGCGATGGCCCTCGGCGGCCTCTTTCTCGTGCTGAACCTTCCCGGGTTCATCTATACGGTGATCGGCGTGTTGGTCACAGCCCGGGTCTGGGCGTCACTTGGCATTTTCCTGGAGCCATCAGGGATGCCGGTCTTGACCTCCGCCTTCGTGTTCGTCACATGGCTGATGCTCTTGGCGACGAATGGCTTCCCTGCCCTCATCCCGGTCGCGCCGGCCGACGCCACGACCCCGGAGGACAATCTGCGGCGGTACCAGAGGAGTCAGAAGAGATAAATCGCTTCCAAGGAGAGCGTCGGCTGATAGCTGGTGGGACGGCCTCCGACCTGGAACACATTCTTATCGGACTTGTCGTATCGATATTCCAGGCGAGTCATCAGGAACGGGACCGGCTTGAACTGAAGCGTCCAGGTGAATTCCCAGAGCGTCTGACCCACTGCGGGTGCCGGGGTGGTTGAGGTCGCCCCGAAACACACATTGGCTCGTGGCTGATACGCTGTCGTGCCCTGGCAGGTAGCAAAGCCCCCGGGGTCCTCAAAAATTTCGCCTCGCAACCGTACACCCCACTGGTGGCTAAGGTCATAAATAAGGTACCCGGCGAGTCCATCCCAGCGGGCGTTCCGAGCCTGGCTTATGACGCTGCTGTTGATTTGGTTGGCGTAGTAGGATTCCAACACGATCGACGCTTGTGGCGTGACTTCTAGACTGAGGTAACCGCCCCCTAGTAGAAGCCCGCCCCACCTGATATCCACCGCTCCGAGCCCGGGGCCGACGAGACTGTACAGCGTAAGCTTCACCTTGTTGGACGGCGTGAGAGTGAAAGCTGACTCCACCCACGGACTGCCTCGATCATTCGGCAAGTTACTGTTGATCCGGTTGATCACACCCAGGGACCAGGAGACGTGCTCGTTGAATTCATAGGAAGCCCTTATCCCGCGCGTCGTAAAGGGTTGCCCCAAACCAAAGAGCCATGACCGCGAGTAGTTCGGATTGCGCGGAGACTCAACCACTTCATACCCGATCAACGCGTTGATCTGGCCAAGTTTCAGGTCCATCCCACTGCCGAAAGGGATGATGTACTGGACGTAGAACTCCTGGAAGTCGGCCCAGTCGCTCAGATTAGTCCCGCCGATGAAATCGGAGTCCCTGCCTGCATTGAACTTGACGTGGAAGCCAGCGCGATCCAGCCAGTTCGTGGTGGGTTGGGCCTCTCGCTCAAGGACAAGTTGCGCCAGGTTCGGACGAAACTGGTTCGAATTGACGTCGAAGATACGCAGTTCGTTGATGCGGTTCGACGGACTGTTGAAGTTCTGCGTGTAGGAGCCGTCGAGATACCCATAGTAGCGAAGACGAAGAGCATCCGAGAGGAGTCGCGTCTCAACCGCTTTCTCGGCTGCCTTCAGTCGCAGCGCGACATGCTCCAGCTCACGAACGACAGGGCCTGGTTCTCCCTGGGCAGACACATCGTGGAAATGGAGAACAACAAATAAGAAGGTGAGGTCACGGAGGATGCAGGCGGTGTAGTAGCGCGCACTCGAACTCAGCGAGCACAGGGGCCTGCCATGCTGGCCCGTCATTACACCACTAAATGTTGCCTGACTTGTTCTTGGCTCAACTCTGATGTCTTGCCGGCCGCTACCACCGCCCCTTTGGCCATGATCACATACGTATCCGCCAGCCGTGCCGCAAACTCCATATACTGTTCGACGAGCAGGATTGCAAACCGCCGCTCGGCTTTGAACCCCTCGATCACACGCTCGATCTGCTCCACGATGGACGGCTGGATGCCCTCAGTCGGTTCATCCAACAGCAGCAGCTTGGGCTTGGACAGCAACGCCCGTGCAATGGCCAGTTGCTGCTGCTCGCCCCCGCTCAACACGCCGCCCGGCCGGTTCAAGAGCGAGGTCAACCTGGGAAAGAGCGCGAATACCTCCCCGAAGGCTGTTTCCTCTGATCCATGGTTCTGCGTCCTGCCGCTGGCCTCGAACCCCAGACGAAGATTGTCCTGGACCGTGAGGTGTGGAAAAATTTCCCGGCCCTGCGGCGCATAGGCGAGCCCCCGCCGCACCCGGCGATCCGGGCTGTCCTGCGAGATGTCCACTCCCTCAAACCGGATGCGACCGGTCTTAGATCGCAACAGGCCCATCATGGTCTTCAGCAGCGTCGTCTTCCCGACGCCGTTCCGCCCCATCAGGCAGACCACCTGGCCCGGCTCCATCTCAAAGGAGATGTTCCGGAGAATGTGGCTCTCCCCATAGAACACGTTGAGATTATCGAGCTGCAGCAGCATCCGCTTCCTTCTGTCGGCCGAGATAGATCTCGACGACGCGCGGATCGGCCTGAACCTTTTCGACCGGGCCTTCGCAGAGCACCGTGCCTTCGTGCAAGACCGTCACCGTCCGCGCGATCTGCCGCACGAACTCCATGTCATGTTCGATCACGATGATCGAACGGCGGTCCGCGAGCGACTGCAACAGCAGACCGGTCTGCTCGGTTTCCCGATCGGTCATCCCGGCGACCGGCTCATCAATCAGCAGGAGCGCCGGGTCCTGGAGCAACACCATTCCGATCTCCAACCACTGTTTCTCGCCGTGGGAGAGTGCACCGGCCCTGACGTCCGCCTTCTCCGCAAGCCCGATGGTCTCCAGTGTCGACGTGATCTTCTCGGTCTCTGCCCGGTCCGGCTTGGATACCAGGGTCGCGAAGACCCCCTTGCTTTTGCGTTTCAGTGACAGGTCCAGGTTGTACCATACTGACAGGTTCGAGTACACCGAGGGCGTCTGGAATTTCCGACCGATGCCCAGCGTGGCGATTTCGTGCTCCGGCAGCCCGATCAAGTCCGTATCCTTGCCAAAAACGACCCGGCCGGATACCGGCTTGACCTTCCCGGAAATGACGTCCAGCAAGGTGGTTTTGCCGGCCCCGTTGGGGCCGATCACGACCCGCAGTTCGCGATAATCCACGATGAAGTTGAGATTGTCGAGCGCCTTGAAGCCGTCGAAGTCAACGGTCACGCCTTCCAGATAGATGATTGACCCGCGTGCAGGCATCTCGCTCACGACACAAACTTCCCCACGACAACGTCCACCCGCACTGCTATCGGACTTCTTGTCCCTCCGGATCCGAGGTTGCCAGCTTCTTCCGAAAACTCAGGCCGACATGCCATCCTCTGTTGAGCCTCCTCGCCAGACCGACGCATCCTTCCGGGAACAGGAGGACCACCGCGACAAACAGTCCCCCCAGAAAGAACGGCCAGAGATCTGGGAAGGAAGTGGTCAAGATGCTCCGGGCCCAGTTGACGCCGACGGCCCCCAAGACCGCTCCGATCAGGGTACCGCGCCCCCCGACCGCCACCCAAATCACCATCTCGAGAGACGGCAGGACACCGATCTGCGCCGGAGTGATGATGCCCACTTGCGGGACATAGAGCGCGCCGGCGAGCCCAGCCAGCGCCGCCGACACGACAAACACAAACAACTTGTAGCTACCCGGGGAATACCCGGAGAAGAGGACTCGTTGCTCGCTGTCCCGGATCGCCACCAGGACCTTGCCGGTCCTGGACCTGGTAATCCAGCGGCACAGCAGATAGGCCGCCCCAAGGCTGAGCACGGTCAGGACATACAGCGCCCGCTGCGTTCCCGGGTCGCTCAACCGGAACCCCAGCACCTGCTTAAAATCCGTCAAGCCGTTCGTGCCGCCCAGGTTCGTCTCGTTACGGTTGAACACCAGCCAGGCCGAGAGGGCCAGCGCCTGCGTGATGATGGCGAAATACACCCCCTTGATTCGGCTCCGGAACGCCAGAAAGCCGAAGATGGCGGCGAAGAGCGTGGGCAGCAGGATTGCCGCGGCAATCGCAAACCAAAAACTGTAGAACGGCTTCCAAAAGTACGGCAGTTCCTTCACCTGGTTCCACACCATGAAGTCCGGCAACGTGCTGCCATAGACGCTCTCGGTGCCGATGGTCAGCATCAGGTGCATGCCGACCGCGTAGGCACCCAGGCCGAAGAACACCCCGTGCCCGAGACTTAAGATCCCCGTATAGCCCCAGATGAGATCAAGGCCGAGGGCCAGGATGGCAAAGGCCAGGAATTTTCCGAAGCGGTTCAAGGCGAAGTCCGAGACGTGGAGCCACGAATCGGGCTCCGGCAGGACGTTGAGCAGTGGCATGATCACGAGCAGGGAGAAGCCGATGAGCCAGACGGTCAGCCCCTC
>Ga0066655_10000882_pt1 | contig 10385 bp, 8 predicted proteins | sample GraSoiAngelo_104_FD_133942 | JGI IMG/M metagenome (GOLD analysis project Ga0066655, IMG submission 133942) | Grasslands soil microbial communities from the Angelo Coastal Reserve, California, USA - 14_0903_05_30cm | ecosystem: Environmental > Terrestrial > Soil > Grasslands | place: USA... | reverse complement strand
GGTTCGTCGTAGCCAACATCTGAAGAAGGGTGGCTTACAAACGAATAACAAAGGGACATCGTGTCGAGTTCATTTCCTCCTCCTGCATCCATCCGTTTCATGAGACTCAAAAAAAGCCGTCCTCTCTGAAATCGCTGTTTGTCAGGCTTGGCGTTGAGGCACTGATCTTGCAGTTCGTTACGCAGATCGGTTAAGGCAGCCCGCCAAATCGCACCAGGATCAACCGACGTTGTCCGTTTGCTTCTCTGATGCGTTTTTCGTTTGCCTCTCATGTTCTTTTTTGCTGAAATTTTTTCCGTCTGCCTAACGGGTATCGTTGAACCGACCCTGTGCTTCCCGCGAATCCCCCGTCGGGGCACGCTCCGCGCAATCAGAAAACTACAGCGCGCGACTTCAGCGCACAATATCGAACGCCACTGAAATCAGCAGCCTTGTTATGCCACAGTGTTATGCATTTGCCCCGTCGCCCTCGCTTTACGAGGGAAGCGACCCTAACGGGATTCGAACCCGTGTTACCGCCGTGAAAGGGCGGTGTCCTGGGCCTCTAGACGATAGGGTCGCAAAAGCCGGGCAATATCGAATTGCCGTTGTTCCACGCAAGGCAAATTGCCAGCGAAACCGTGTTCGTCTTCTTACCCTTGCTGTTGCTTCGATTGAAGTTCGGCGATCAATGCCGCGGCACGGGCCGTCGCGCCGCGGTGCTGGTTCAACACTTCACGCGCGTTCTGGACGAGCCGCTGGCGGGCTTGACCGTCGCGCAGGAGCTTATCTAGGGCTTGTTCAAGAGAGTCGACGTCGCTAACCTGGATTGCGCCATCTTTCGAGACGAGCGTTTTAGCAAGCGTCGCGAAGTTTTCCATGTGCGGACCAAATATGACCGGTTTGCCGACTATGATCGGCTCCACCGGGTTTTGTCCACCTTGCGCGGTTAGGCTCTTCCCCATGAACACAACGGTAGCGATCTCGTACCAGTGTTGAAGCTCACCAGTTCTGTCGAGAAGGACGCAGTCCGGATTTGTTTCGCTCTGACTCGCCGCTTCGCTGACCAACCGGACCTGTAGCGATAAAGCCTGAAGTTGCGCTCGGATTTCTCGCACGCGTTCCACATGGCGTGGCGCAATGAACAGACACAGCGACGGAAATTTCTGACGCAACCGCAGAAAAACTTTGCCGAGAAGTTCCTCTTCACCGCGATGAGTGCTGCCACCAAAGAGCACTCGCCGCTCTAGATTCACCCGCCTGACGGGGGCCAAATGGCCGGTTCCTTGAACGTCCGCATCACGATCAATATCAGCGGGATCGTATTTGATGCTGCCAGTATGCCGAATCCGGTTTCGTTCGACACCGAGTCGGTGCCATCGATCGACATCATCCAGTTCTTGCACGCAAACCAAATCGAGAAGCCGGAATGTTGGTGCGACGAAAAATCGAAACCGGCGAAATCTTCGCTCAGACCGTGGCGATAACCGCGCATTGACCAGCACAAGCGGAATGCGGCGCGCGTGCGCTTCGGCGGCGAGATTTGGCCAAATCTCAGCTTCAACTAGGATAATCTTTGCCGGACGAATGACAAAAAAGGCGCGTCGCATGACCGGCCAGAAATCGAGCGGCGTGTACAGGACTTGGATCCAAGGCGGAGCGTTTTTGCTTGCCAAAGCAAATCCGGTTGTGGTCGTCGTGGTTAATACGCAATCCAGATCCGGTTTGAGCGTTCGCAGCTGCTGGGCCAGCTTGAGGACGATCATGACTTCGCCCACGCTGACCGCATGTAGCCATGTCGATCTTTGCTTCGCCAGGCGCACCCGCAGTTCGCGATCGTAAATTCCCAGACGCTGGCCAAATTTTTCGCGATAACCGCCGCGCCGGACCATTTTCAGAAAATATCCGGGCAGAAAGCATGCAAGCCCGAGGGGCCAGAGCAAATTGTAGAGAAAGCGAATCACTGCTGGATGGTGGATTTCGGATTCCGGACTGCGGATAGAAAGAGGATTTCGGTAGCGCCGTATGCTTTCTGACGGACCAGACGCCAAAGCTTCATTTCTGAAAGAGCTTCAGCGGGCCGCTTTTCCAAAATGAAAACTCCATCCGGCTCGAGCAGTTGCACCAGCGCTTCGTTTGCCAGGAGCGTTTCGGTGAAGCGCTCGCCAGATTTTGTTTTCTCATACGGTGGATCGGCAAAGACGACGTGGAATTTTGCGATGCCGGAAGAAATCCGGAGGAAATCGAAAACGTCCTGCCGTCGAACGCACCCCTTTAATCGTGTTTTGGCGAGATTTTTCTCGATGACCTCAATTGACTGTCGATCTTCTTCTACAAAGAGAACCGAAGACGCGCCCCGGCTGAGCGCTTCAATTCCCAGCGCGCCGCTCCCGGCGAAAAGATCGAGAACGCGCGCGCCGATGATTGTATCGCCCAGACTGGAAAAGATCGCAGCTTTGACGCGGTCCATCGTCGGTCGAACACCGCGCTTTGAAACTGCCAGGCGGACACCGCCGGCGCTGCCGGCGATCACTCTCATGGCGATGACACTGGCGTTGACGCGGGCTGCTGCGGCGCCTCTTCGGAGGGGGCAGAGGGCGAGGGAGCCGGAGTCAGCTCTTCGGTGTGTTTCTTTTTCTTCTTTGATCGTTCTCTTTTTCCGCCGCCAAACAAGCTATTAATCATACTGCTGAGATCGCGGCCGACCAGCCTATCCATCAAATTTGTGCTGGGTCGATCGATGCTGCCGCCCACCTGAAAATCGAGAGCAAAATAACCTGGCTCATTGATTGGTTGAAAATTCTGTCGAATGGCTTTGAAAAGCTGGCTGCGAATTCTTTCGTTGATCGCGAGCTGAGAGTCGAGTTTCAGCTTGCCGTTAAACGCGACCGTACCCGATGCCGAGAGGCGAATATTCGGCGAACGCAAGATCAGTTCGTCGATCGTAACCAGCCCAGGGCTCACATGGTATTTTGCCTGGGCCTGCTCGAGATGAAGCTCTCTTAGCTCTTCGATCTGGAGGATCTCTCCAAGCAACACAAGCAGGCTATATTGCTGTACCCGCCCATCACGGAGGAAAATCTCGCCTTTCCCAATCAGCGCATCTGGATCGGCGGTTTTCCCAGAAGCTTCGAAATTTCCCTCCAGTTTGCCCTGCACCATTCCTTTCGGGCCGCTCGCGTCCGCGACAATCTGATCGGCCAGCACACTGCGAAACGTCACCCTCGTAGTGAAGGGGGAATCCTCGGCTTCCGGTTGCATGGCAAAATAGCCGTTGATCTCGCCGCTCCCCGCGCGCGCGGATATTTTCGAAAGCTCCAGCACATCGGGTTCGTAGCGAAGCGGAGATTGCAGTTGCTCCAGAAAAAAGCGGTCCCGTAACGAAATTTTTGCGACCTTTGCATCACCATGAAGCGCCGCGGAGCTGCGTATGCTGGTACGAAAATCCACGCCCGTAAAACTCGCGAGCATTGCACCGGAGCGATCGAGAAAGTTGAAATTGCCGCCCTTAATACTGACACGTTGAACCTCCGGAGCTATCGCTAACCTCGGTTGCCGTTTCGGGAATTGATCCACCGTCGCTCGAGGTGGGGAGGGAAGATAAGGTCGCGTGGAGGCGGTGGCAGGAGAGGCAGCCTGCCGAGGGGGCTCGCCCGCCGCCGGCAACTCGGAGATACTTGGCACCTGGTTTCCCAAAACAGTCGTCCCTTGTTTTTCTCGTGAACCGGGCAATCTCCATTTTCCTTCCGCGTCTTGCAGCCAGACTATGTTTGGATTGACAAGCGAGACTTCTTTGATCACGAGGCGTCGCGAAAAGAGCGAGAGGAAACGAACACGCAGACGAAATGTTCTTGCTTCAAGGAAATGACTCGGGCTCGCCACCGAGGTCTGGGCAATTGTAATGCCGGTCAGTTCGAGTCCGCCCCACGGCGTCACGCTCATGCGGCGAATCTCCAGCGCGGTGCCGAGCCGGCGACTCAATTCCTGCTGAATCTTCGCTTGTGTGCCCTGCGATTGCACATACAGGTTCACGCCGATCAAGACAATCGCGCCGAGCGCAATCACGACCCCTAAAACAATCAATGCAATCCGGCGCAATTTTCTCACGCGAAGACGTTACGCAGTGTGAGTTTGAAGAAAAGATCAAAGCCCTCTCTTACCTTGTCGTGTGAAGGACACAGTCGTCATTTTCAACCCAGCTGCAGGTAATGAACAGGCGAATTACTGGCAGGAACGTGTCGAATCGATCGCCCGCGGCTGCCCCGTCCGCACTACATCGAGTTCCGGCGAAGCAGAGGTGTTCGCCCGTCAGGCTGTCGAGGAGGGATTCGAAAAAATCGTTGCTGCTGGCGGCGATGGAACGGCTAATCAAGTGGTCAATGGCCTCGCCGGAAGCAAAATCGCGTTGGGACTGCTCCCGATCGGCACAGTGAACGTCTTCGCCACGGAGCTTGGCCTGCCATCGCATAATCTCGAGCTTTGCTGGGATGTGATTCAGGACAACAACATGCGTCTTGTCGATCTTCCAAGCGCAAACGGGAAATACTTCGTCCAACTCGCCGGTGTGGGACTCGACGCACAAGTCGTCAAGGAGACCAGCCTCGCTTTCAAACGAAGTTTCGGTCCGCTCAGCTATCTCATCTCCGCGGCGCAGATTGCCGCACGACAGCCGCCGAAGCTTTCCATCGAATCGGAGGATGCTTCTGTTAAGGAAGGATCGTTTGTTCTCATTGGAAATGGGCGTCTTTACGGCGGGCCTTTTCCATTTTTTAAGCACGCGCTCATCAACGACGGGTTAATTGATGTAGTCGTCTTCAAGAGGCTCGGTTATCTCGAAATCATCAAATATCTGCAGGACGTAGTGTTCAGTTCGCACATTCGAGTCCCTGAGATTGAATATTTCCAGACCCGGCACTTGGGCATAACAAGCGAGCAGGATGTTCCGGTGGAACTCGACGGCGAGCTGGCTGGGAATTGCCCGGTTGACTTCCAGATCAAGGAAAAAGCGCTCCGCGTTTTGGCACCTCTCCCTTCGTCGTAGGCGAGCGCGCTGCGTCAATGATGGGCGGTCTCAAGAATACTCGGAATGCGATGGGGTGGATCGAGCAGTCCCTTGCTCGATGCCCAAATAGTGCGCCTTTGGCACCATTTTTAACAATTGACATCGCGCGACCGAGCGCCGATCCACCTTCTCAGCGATTTTGGGACCAGTGTCTAGTCTTTCGGCCAAATCCGCATGATGTTCCGCGCGATGGATCGCGGTAATCGTTGGATTGGAGAAAAAGCGGCCGCATCGCTCAACCCGTCACAGGTTGAAACTACGCTTTTCCAACTTAGCGAACGGTGGCCGCCAACGGCGCCGCCATTTGCTGATGTCGTCGAGCAATTTCCATTGGGCCAAGCTGCCCTGCTTCATCTTTTGGCAGCCTCCAGCATTTGCGCGACGAGACTAACGCGGAGTCCCGAAATTCTTCTGTGGTTGCACCAGCCTGAGGTATGTCTCGCTTCTCGCGGCTACGCGGAAATGTTTGACGAACTTCGTATTGTAGCTGGTGATTCGTTCTCGGCGGAAAATTTCGCGGCGCTTCGTTTCTGGAAAGGCCGCGAGATGACGCGTGTCGCCCTTCGCGAACTTGCGAACGTAGCCCCGCTTGAGGAAACCACCGGAGAGCTTTCGCAAATCGCAGAAATTTGCATCCGCCGCGTGTTCGAACATTGGAATGCCGAATTCCGGAAGCGCTACGGCTCCCCGAGCGCCGCATTTGCCATTCTTGCGCTCGGTAAGCTCGGAGGCGGCGAACTGAATCACAGCTCGGATGTCGATCTTCTTTTTCTCTACAGCGACGAAGGCCAGCTAACGCCGCACCTCTCCTGTCACGAGTTCTTTAACCGGCTCGGAAAGAAGATTCTCGAAACATTCTCGACCCCTCATCCGGAAGGCTCCCTGTTTCGCATCGATCTTCGCCTTCGCCCAGAAGGCTCGGCTGGGCCACTCGCGCGATCGATCGAGAGCATGGAAAATTATTACGCCGGTTTCGGCGAAACTTGGGAGCGCCTCGCACTAATCAAAGCGCGCGGAATCGGCGGCAGTCGGGAGCTGGCTTATGAATTCCTGCGGCAACATCAGCCTTTTATTTATCCAAAGAGCACGACCCCCGATTTGCTCGATGAGATTGCCAACATCAAGCGCCGCATCGAGCGCGACGTGGTCGGACCAGACCAGCTTGAAAGCGACGTCAAACTCGGCCGCGGTGGCATTCGCGAAATCGAGTTCGTGGTGCAGGCACTTCAGCTCATCCACGGGGCGCGCCATGCGTTCCTGCAAGAAGCGAGCATGCTTAAAGCGCTGCGGGGTCTTCGCCAATTGGATCTTCTTCCGCACGATGAAGTTCTGACGCTCGACAAGGCGTATCGGTTTCTCCGGCGTGTTGAGCATCGTTTGCAAATCGAAGCTGAGCAGCAGACCCACACGGTTCCGCAGGAACCGGAAGCGCTGCGACGACTCGCACTTAGCCTGCGTTTTTCGTCCGGTGAACGATTCACCGCGGCGCTGCACGAAAAAATGAACAGTGTGCGCTCGATTTTTGAACGGGTCATTTCCAAACCGCCTGCCGAACCAGCCAAAATCGATCTGGACATTTTTAGTGACCAAAAACGCGCGGCTAAGGCACTCGCGGATCTCGCACAAGGCCCCACCGGCTTCCATATCGCGCCGCGGACGCGCCAAATATTCCGTAAGCTGCGGCCAGTCTTACTCGATTGGCTCGCGAAAGCGGCGGATCCAGACGCAACTCTCAATCAATTTGTTCGCTTTGTTGAGGCCTACGGCTTGCGCAGTTTGCTATTCGAGCTTCTCGTTACCAATCCTCGACTGCTTGAGTTGCTGGTAAAAACTTTCGATGCCAGTCGGTTCGCCAGCGAGCTTTTGATTCGCCGGCCGCAACTTCTGGAAGACATCACCCGGGACCCAACATTTGATGAACCACGATCGGTGGCGGAAAATTTACGGCGGCTCGATTCGCTAGGCGCGGATGCGGGCAATCTCGACCCGATACGCGCATATCGGCAGAGGCAACTGTTGCGCATCATCCTGCGCGACGTGCTGGGGCTTGCCAGCCCGGCAGCGACCTTCGCAGAGCTTTCGGATGTGGCCGAAGCCTGTCTGGTTTTTATGGCCAGGCTGCTTGGAAGCGAGGAATTGACCATCATCGCGCTCGGAAAATTTGGCGGACGCGAGATCAGCTACGGCGCCGATCTGGACGTTTTGTTCGTGGGCGATGAGATCCGACCGGCGCAGAATCTTACGATCGCCATGGCGCAGCCAACTGCCGAAGGAAATATCTGGGCTCTGGACGCAAGGCTGCGCCCCGAAGGAGAAAAGGGCCCGCTGGTCTGCTCTCTTGAGACGTATGAATCGTACTACGCCAGCCGCGCGCAGCCGTGGGAATTACAGGCGCTGACTCGCGCGCGCGCTGTCAGCGGGCCGTTACAAGACGAATTCATGAAAATTGCGAAACGCGCATGGGCTCGCGCCGGCGAGGATGGCGACCTTCTGACTAGAATTAATAACATGCTTGAGCGCATTAGACGCGAGCGCGGAAGCGGATCGGATTTTCTCGATTTAAAGACTGGAAACGGCGGTATCATAGAAGCGGAGTTCCTCGTTCAAGCGTTGCAGATGCGCGGAAACATCTGGGAGCAGAACTGGGAGCGCGCCGTCGATCGGCTGCAGGAACGCGGGGATCTGGGCAGCTCGGATGTTGCGAAGCTCAAAAACTCTTACGCGTTCTTGCGCCGGTGCGAACTTGTGTTGCGTCGATATGATAACCGAGGCGTTTCAACGCTGCCGATCGATCCTGGCCAACAACGAAAGTTTGCCATCCGTCTTGGCTACCATGAATTTGAGGCTTTCCACCGCGATTATCTCGATGCTCGCGATGCGATTCACACACTCTACCAACAACTCGTTACACCGGCTTGACCGCGGTGACGATTAACGTTCGACCAAGAAGCAGGTCCGGCGAATTCATCGCTCGAACAGCCCGGGTATTCCACTCGTCCAGTGTCCCGTAGGTGCTCTTATCACGATGATAAACGATCCAGTTTGTGGCGCGGAGGGGAACAATGAGGAACGGGAATGCCAGAAGGGAGCGGCGCTGGTATTTGTCCACTGTCACTTTCAAATCGCGGAAACCAGCGCTGAGAAGGGCGTGCGACAGATAGAACCAGCTCACCGGGTTAATGTGGCCGCGCGTGGTGTGAATAGCGGATTCGTCAGACGCTAACGGGCCAAACAAGTTGTAAAATCCAGACGACAGATAGCGCAGACGGGAGCGCAGATTCAAAATATTTGGGGTCGAGAATACAGCGACGCTCCCTGGCTTCAGAACACGATAGATCTCCCGGATGACTTCCCGAAAATTTTCCAGGTGCTCAATTGTTTCGATGCATGTAACGAGCGCGAAGCGATTGTCATTGTACGGAAGGGGTTGGCGATTCAGATCGACGGTGTCGATGCTAGGACCCGGACCGGAGAGCAATTTATCCGTGTAATCGCAGCCAAATGAACGAAACGGATAATGCGCTCGAACCAGCCGCAACAATTCTCCAGTTCCACTGCCTACGTCGAGGTAGTCTCCACTGGATGGCATTCCAGGCGCGGTCGCGATTACGCGAAGGACAGCTTGATGAATCCGCGAGGTGCTTAGCTCGGAAATCTCACGCGGTCGCCGCCACTTTCTCCCAAAGATCTTTCGGTAAAATTTCTTGGCGAACCTTCGACTGCGCACAGCGAATTATGAACCGTGTCCGATCGAGTTAAGACCGGCAGTCGCCTGCGAACCGGATCAGCCTGGAATTCCCTTGAGCATCTCGGTGTTCGTTGGGAATTTCTTAACAAACATCAGGAGACGCTGGATCGCTTCCTCCGGTTTATGACCGGCCAGGCCGCGACGAATCAGATTGATCTTCTCCAGCTCCCACGGTTGCAGCAGCAATTCTTCACGCCGCGTGCCGGAGAGAAAAATATCGACGGCGGGATAAATCCGCTGGTCGCTGATTTTGCGGTCCAGCACCATTTCCATATTTCCAGTGCCTTTAAATTCCTGAAAGATCAGCTCGTCCATGCGGCTGCCGGTTTCGATTAGCGCAGTGGCAACGATAGTGAGAGAACCGGCTTCCTCGGTATTACGCGCGGCCGCGAAAATCTTGCGTGGAATTTCCATGGCGCGTGCATCGATACCGCCACTCATGGTGCGGCCCCCGCCAGCCATGGCATTATTGAATGCGCGGGCCGTGCGCGTAATCGAGTCGAGCAGGATGAACACGTGCTTACCGGCTTCGACGAGGCGTTTTGCGCGCTCGCTCGCGAGTTGCGCGATGCGCGTGTGACTTTTGATGTCGCTGTCGTTGGAGCTGGCCATCAGTTCCGCCGTCGGATGCGAACGACGGAAATCGGTGACCTCTTCTGGGCGTTCATCGACTAGCAAAATGATCACGTGCACATCCTTATGATTTTTGGTGACTGCCTCGGCGATGTGATGTAGCAGCGTTGTCTTGCCGGTGCGCGGCGGCGCGACAATCAAACCACGCTGACCCATCCCGAGCGGCGTCATCAAATCCATGATCCGCGTCGTGTAACGATCCGGCACGGTCTCGAGCTTGATCCGCTTGTTCGGGTTGATCGTCGTCAATTCCTCAAATGGGCGGAGACCTTGGTATTTCGTCGGCTCGTCGCCGTTAATCCTGAGTAGCTTGACCAATTGGGGGCCGCGGCTGCCGCGCCGTGTTTCGCCGTAAATCCACATACCGTCGCGCAAAGCAAAACGGCGAACGATCTCTGGCGTAACGAAAATATCCTGCGGCGTCTGCACGAAGTTCCGCTTCGGGTCGCGCAAGAATCCGAAACCTTTGCCCGATATCTCGATGATTCCTTCGCCGAATTCCGGCTCAGCCTGAGCTTGCTCGCTGTTTTCGACCGATCCCTCGACGCCTTCGCGCGGCTGTCGATCCAACGTCTCGACCCCGGCATCTGCGCTGACAGGATCGACAATCGCTGACGAAGAATTTGGCGACTCGCCCGAATTATCGCGTCCAAATCGATCGACGCGATCCCGATAACGTCTTCGTGGATAACGACGGCGCGGACGATGATGGCGTTGCTCCGGCAAGGCAGACCCAGTTTCGAGCGGCGCAGGCTGGTTTTCGTTTTCTTCATTCATAGATTAAATGGAATTCATCGCTGCGGCGAGGCAGCGCCTTTACAAGTTTCCTGGGAGCAGTACTTTTTTAGGCCGGCAACCTGGCCAGCAATTCGTCGGGAATTTCTAGATTTGAATAGACGTTTTGCACGTCGTCGTCGTCTTCAAGCGCGTCACACAAATGCAGCACCTGACGCGCCACGGTCT
>Ga0066655_10000863_pt1 | contig 10500 bp, 7 predicted proteins | sample GraSoiAngelo_104_FD_133942 | JGI IMG/M metagenome (GOLD analysis project Ga0066655, IMG submission 133942) | Grasslands soil microbial communities from the Angelo Coastal Reserve, California, USA - 14_0903_05_30cm | ecosystem: Environmental > Terrestrial > Soil > Grasslands | place: USA... | reverse complement strand
TGGCGCGTTGGTCGTGGTCGTGGCCGTCCACACATTCGACGAGCGTTTCCAGCGTGCTCCCGTGTCGGCGAAGGGAACCATCGGGGAATCTTGGCCGCCCCAAACGATCATCTGATCGGTTCCATCGATGCGTGTAAATATCGTCGAGTGCGCCGCGCGCGGAGTGGGCGCATTCACGGCCGTGATCGGGGACCAACTGTCGGCGAGGATCGCTGGCACGATCATTAACGGAACGAAACACAGCATAATTCGACGAATCATCATAAGAAGACCTCCTTGGTAGCCTGTTTGCCTGTCTGAGTTACTGGGAAGAGAGACCGCTTGTCAAGGCAAAGAGCCCAGATAGCAAAATCAGACAAGTAAAAAGGCTCGCCTTTGACCACGGATTCATGAGCTTGCGCGGTTCAATCTTAAATAGGGATATCCGCGCTCCCGAGTGTGGTAGGCAAACGCTAGCAGCGTACCCAAACACCGAGGGTATGTTGTAGACAAAAAATGATGAATCGTTGGCAGGGTGTTCGTCATACACTTGTGAAACTGTCGGAGATAGATCTTCCAACCTTAGAGCGCAGAGCGAACGTTGCAGCCCCACGCCTAGTGCTTTCCGATACGCTTCTTTTTTCGTCCAAAGCTGATAGAAGAGAGCATATCGTTCGTTCGGTGGCAGACGTAGGAACGAGGTTTTCTCGACTGGGTGGCATAGAATGTTAACGAGGCCCATGTCGATCCTTAGCGGATTTACAAATTCAAGATCAATGCCAACTGGATGTAACGAAATCGCGACAAGTCCTAAATTTTCACTATGAGAAAGATTAAAGTGCAACTTTCGGTCGGCCATATCTGGCTTGCCGAACTCGCCATAATGGAACTGAATGTCTGCGGCGTTTTGAGGGGAATATCGGCTCAACAGCACGCGGAGCGCGCTGCGACAACGTCGATAATATAGCCGTAATTTGTAAGTACGAAAGCGGTCTGCTGTCTCCCATTCGTCCAGGCTCAACACATCAGAAACTCTGTCCCAGCCGGTGTCGGCAACATCTATCTGCCAAAGGTGAAGATCGCGGATCTGCCCGATCTCTCGCAAGTATCTGTTAAGTCCGGTATCGCTTTTATCATGACGAGAACGCATGCGCTGCACCGAACCCACGGCTACCGCGCAAGCGTGGGATTTTTTGAAATACGGCTCGCGAGGTGCACCTTGGTCCCTCATTCGAGGTAGAATGAATGATAGAGCACGATCATGACGTCGGCGAATTCCGGCATTCCGGTGTTTTATCTAAAATGGATTGACGAACACCAAATCGAACGGCTGTCGCTCCAGCGTCACACTGCCAATGACAGAATAGGTTGCTGTATCGATGATTGTCAGAGTGCCAATTTCATGGTTTTCGCCCGCGTTGGATACGTACAGTTTCGTTTGATCTTCATTGAAAACTAAAAAGAATGGCCCGTTTCCGGCAGCAATCGTGTTAACCACCGTCAGCGTGGTTGTGTCGATAAGCGAGACGGTGTCCGAACCGCTGTTGCAAACGATTGCCAGCGAACCATCAGCATTGAAAATCACGTTCCATGGTTTGTCGCCGACCCGAATTTGGCCCAAGACAGTCAACGTGTCCGTAGCAAGGACTGTAACGGTCCGGTCGCGAACGTTTGTGACGTAAACCTCAGTGCCCTGCGGATTGATTGCTATGCCACGCGCGCCAGTGCCCGTCGGTATCGTGTCAATCACGCTCAAGCTTAGCGCGTCAACTGCCGTGACGGAATCACCCGTAAAGTCGGAAACGAAGACGCGTTCTCCATTTGGCGTGATGGCTACTCGCCGAGGTTGTGCCCCGGTGGGAAGCGCGGTAACCGCATACGTGGTGGTGTCAATCACGTCGACGACGTTTTGGAAGTAGTTGGGCACGAAGGCATAGCGGCCATCGGGCGTAAAAAGGATGTCGGTTGCTGTTTTACCGAACGCCATCGTGTCGCCGATTGGGATCACTGTCAGCAATGTATTGGTCGCAAGACCGATGACCGATACGACCTGCTGGGGATGATGCACCACAAAGAGCCGGGTTCCATCGATCGTGATATCACTCTCTTGCGGCGAAGGCGGCACCGAAATCGTCGCGGTAACGGCAAGGTTTACAGCATCGATCACACTAATCGATGCGTCGTGAAAGTTGGAAACATAGACTTTCTGTCCGTCCGAGCTGGCGACAACTCGGATGGGCCTCTCCCCAACCGGAATCGACGCAATTACCGCTCCGGACCCATCATCGATAACAGACACAGAGTTTGACCCTGTATTGACCACGAAAACTCTGCCGGAGGTCGAAGTCTGCAGTACCCGAGGTACGGCCTCCCCGGCATACGATCTTTCGAACAGCCCAGCGCTGGACAGCGCCAAACCTACGAGGAGAGCAATTCCGATTACAAACACGGCCGCGTAACGGAGAGTCCAGCTGGTAATGCGGCATCCGAAATGGCCTTCCGGTAATCTTACCATCAGCGCGCGATATTTTGGTATTTTGGGCGAGTCAGATAAATCTTTCTTCATGTCGCTCCGAGTCTGCCAAGAGCCGGGATCGCGTGGCAAGCACCGATTGCGCTCCGTCCCGGCAGCTGATCTTTTTCTCGTTAGGTGGCTAAAGCATGAATTGGCATCTCTTTCGAGACATAATCGTCGGCACGGGTTTGTTTTCTCTTGTTCGTCGGCATCGCCGAATAGAAAACAGCCCTTCCGCTTTTTCGCAGATTCCAAGGCCTTCTTCGAACATCCGATTCTGTATTCGCCATACGAATATCCGCCGAGGCATTGGGAATTGGACGAAAGCGGCAGGCGGCAGAGTGTCCGGAGTGAAGGAAACAGGCGGTATCATAGAATGTTGACCGCGCGCGCGGCCAGCGGTGCCACCGCAGCTAGCGAAATCGCCGATCGCAAAATCATCAGGATCTTCGCCCAACGAGTCAACACAGGAAAATCCATCGGCGAAAACGCCGTGCTTGTATTAGAAGCGAGGGAGAGGTAATCTACAAACCCCGGACTCCACGGATGCAGCCTCATCTGTTTGCGCATTTCGTCGTCATCGTCATTTGCGGGAAAGAAACGCCCCGGCTTCATGCGTGTACCGCCGATCCCGTTCAATTTTGCCTGGAAAAACGAAACCGGAGCCTACACGGCCGTTCCCATTTTCACATCAAACTGCTTTTCGGCAGAGTGAGATTGGCGTAATCGTACGCGATGGTTACAACGAGCCGTAAATTCGAGTTGATCATCCGCTCGCGCGCTTCGGCATCGCCCTTTTGATTTTCGCTGCGAGCTCGATCTTCCATCTGATGTGAGAAGAGGAATCTGCCCGATCTCTCGCAGGTATCTGTTAAGTCCGGTATCGCTTTGATTATGACCAGAACGTATTCGCTGAACCGAATCCGTCGCTACCGCGCAAGCGTGGGATTTTTTGAAATACGGCTCGCGAGGTGCGCCTTGGTCCGTCATTCGAGGTAGAATGAATGATAGAGCACGATCATGTACGCTTTGTACCGGGGGGCTTCAGCGCAGTCGCGAGGAGAGTTCGCCGGAGAAATTTGCTGGACGCGACTTGACGCGCACAATAGTATGAAAAAAAGGGAAAATTCTGTGGTAGACGTGAAGGAACCGATTCGCGCATTCATTCTGGAATACGCGGCTGGCCGAGGTGTAACCGAAGTGAAGGATGATGACTCCCTGTTGAAGAACAATGTCATCGATTCTCTCGGGGTATTCCGGCTTATCGCCTTTCTCGAAGAAACTTTTCCTCTCACGGTTGAAGACTCAGACATGGTGCCGGAGAACTTTCAAAGTCTAAACGACATTGGGAGTTTCGTCGCCGGCAAGCTAGGAAAGGCTGATGGCTAGGCGGGCACTGCACTCACGGGCCGCTTCCGACTGCAAGTTGAAAACACGCTGCCGTGCGTACGCGATGACATGATTGCAAAACGCTGGATCGCCCTCACCTGTTGAGTGACTCTGCAGTGAGGGGGAGGATATGGCCGAGGTTGTAAACAATGGAGCAGTGATGACCCGGACCGATGCTTCCGGCAATCCCATGCCTGCGGGCAAACAACTGCCCAGCTCTGATTTCAACCCGAATTCCCATGCCCCGATCGGGTGGAATTGGAGAAAGGGACTTACCTACCCTCTACCCCACTACCCGCCCATCGTCGCCAGGGCGAGTTGTGATCCAGTTGAGTTGTCATTCGGGCAGCAGCGGCTGTGGTTTCTGGCGCAACTTGAGTCTGGCTCTGCTGCTTACAACGTGCCCATGGCGTGGCGCATCACAGGCGCAGTGGACCTCTCCGCATTGCAACGCAGCCTGGATCAACTGATCGCACGCCACGAGGTGTTGCGCACGACGTTTCCCGCCGATGAGGGACATCCCCGCCAAGTCATTACCACGGTGCAGCACGTAAGTCTGGAGTCCCTTGACCTGCGAAGCGTCGAACATTCCAAACGCGAGTCCGAGCTTGAGCGCCACATCTGCGAGGAGACGCAACGTCCTTTTGACCTCGCCGGCGGCCCCGTGATGCGCGCGGCTCTGTTCCGTATCGAAGACGAAGAGCACGTTTTTGTGCTAGTGCTGCATCACATTGTTTGCGATGGACCATCAATCGCAATCCTGCTCGAAGAACTCGCCTTGTTCTACGGAGGTTTCGCTAAAGCCGTAGTTATCCATATTCCTGAACCTCGGGTGCAGTACGCAGACTTTGCCGCCTGGCAGCGTGAAGCACTGGTCCAGGAAGTTCGCGACACGCAACTGGCCTACTGGAAGGAGCAGTTACGCGATTGCCTCGCAGCTCTGGATTTTCCGTCAGGCCGTTCGCGTTCTGTAAGCGCCAGTTTTCGCGGAGGCATGGAATACCGTCAGCTCTCCCAACAGCTAAGTGAGGATTTCCGATCTCTGGCACGATATCACGGCGCCACTCGCTTTATGGCGTTGTTGGCTCTGTTCCAGGTGTTACTGTCCCGTCACACCGGGCAAGAGGATGTCTCTGTGGGATGCCCCATGACCCACCGCATCCGCGCCGAGGTTTCCCGTGTTGTAGGGTTCTTTGCCAACATGATGGTGCTGCGGTCTCGGCTCGAGGGTAACCCCACCTTCCGTGAATTGCTGCAAAGAACACGCGAGGTTGCTCTCGGAGCGTACGCTCACCAGGACTTGCCCTTCGAGCAACTGGTCGCTGAACTCCAGCCGGAACGTGTTGCGGGTCGGAATCCATTTTTCCAGGTGATGCTGGTAGTGGAAGAATCGACCTGGCGCCATCTGGATCTCGTCGGTTTACGATGCACTCCGTTCGCCGTCCACAACGGCACCGCGAAGTTCGACCTCAGCCTGTATGTCATCGATCATCCGGAAGGCTTCCGCCTTGCGCTCGAATACAACTCCGATTTGTTAGATGCGGAAACCACTCGCCGCCTGCTCGAGCATTACGAGAACCTGTTGCAGGCGGTTGTGGCCGATCCCGATTGCCTGGTATTCGAGCTGCCATTGCTCTCCCCGGCGGAGCGAGAGCAAGTCCTTCTGAAGTGGAATAGCACCCGTGAAGATTACCCATGCGCAAGTTACACTCATCGCCTTTTCGAGGAGCAGGCCGACCGGACACCGGGCGCGATCGCGGTCAGATTCCAGGACCAGACACTAACCTACTGCGAGCTTAATTCGCGAGCTAACCAGCTGGCGTATCATCTGGTGAGTCTGGGAGCAGGAGCCGAAGTACTGGTGGCTATCTGCCTGGAGCGATCGCTTGATCTGGTGATTGCAATGCTCGCGTCCATGAAGTCGGGCAGTGCGTACCTGCCTCTCGATCCGTCACACCCCGCCGAACGTCGCGATGCTATTTTGCGCGACAGCGGTGCAAAGATTCTGATTTCGGACCAAGCCGGGTCACAAGAGACGGGTGCGGCGGATGCATTCGTCGTCGTGTCGCTGAAAAGCGAGTCGATAAATATCGCCCGCCAAAGCGACGCCAATTTGGAAGTCATGGTTCGGCCTAACGACCTCGCTTATGTGATTTACACGTCCGGTTCCACGGGTCGCCCCAAAGGCGTACAGGTTGAGCACCGCAGTCTTAGCAATTTTGTCTTTACCATGCTAAAGCGGCCCGGTTTGTTGGCGAGCGATGTTCTGTTGGCTATCACTACAGTGGCGTTCGATATCGCCGGCCTGGAGCTGTGGTTACCCCTAACAGTTGGAGCTTCGGTCATCATAGCGAGCCGCGAGGATCTAACCGATATTTATCGCCTAACGAATATACTCGAGAGATACAATGTTACGGTGATGCAAGGCACGCCTGCCAGCTGGCAGATGTTGCTCGCCGCGGGTTGGACCGGCAATCCGCGCCTGAAAGCTCTGTGCGGCGGCGAATCCCTTTCCGGTTCGATGGCGAATGAACTCCTGGCCCGTTGCGGCTCAGTGTGGAACATGTACGGACCCACGGAGACCACGATCTGGTCTTCTGTCCACCAGGCTAAAGCGGGAGAAGCTGCCGTTGTGCCCATCGGCCGGCCAATTGGTAACACAACGATGTACGTACTGGACCGAAATATGGAGCCAGTCCCAGTCGGTGTCCGGGGCGAGTTGTACATTGGCGGCAGCGGAGTGGCCCGCGGATATCTCGGGGCACCCCAACTCACAGCGGAGAGATTTGTTGCGGATCCGTTTTCCACCGACACCGATTCACGCCTGTATCGAACCGGGGACTTGGTGCGACAACGCCGGGATGGCACGCTTGAGTTTCTCGGGCGAGTGGATCGACAGACTAAGATTCGCGGATACCGCATTGAGCCCGCCGAAATTGAATCGGTGCTGCGCCAATATCCCGGTCTGCAGCAGGCAGCAGTTATGGTGCGTGATCATTCCGGTAAAAAGCAGCTGGTCGCCTATCTGGTTCGCGATACCTCAAACGCCAGCTTCAGCCAGGCGGAGTTGGCAAAGTTCCTGCGTGAGAAATTGCCCGAGTACATGGTGCCTTCTGCGTTCGTAGTGTTGGACGCGCTACCCGTGACTCCGAACGGAAAGCTCGACTGGAAAGCCTTCCCTGCTCCGGAACACAGGCTGCAGGAGATCGCCTTGATCGTGCCGCGGGACGCGATTGAGACTCGCCTGGTCAGGATCTGGGAAGAAGTTCTCGACGTCCGTCCGGTGGGTGTTACGGATAATTTCTTCGAGCTCGGGGGCCATTCCATTCTTGCCACATGTTTGTTTGCCCGTGTTGAGAACGAATTTGGGAAGCGCTTGCCACTGGGCACGTTGTTCGAAGCGCCGACGATTGCAAAGCTAGCAGCTATCCTGCGGCAGGACTCGTGGGTATCGAGTTCTCTGATAGAGGTGCAAGCTGGAGACCCGTCAAGGTCGCCGATGTTTTTCGTTCAGGCACGCATGGGCTATCATGCCTTAGCTGCAGAACTCGGTCCGAACCAGCCCGTTTATGTTGTTCTCTATGATGATCTTTTCGTCAGCGACACTGAGCGCAGTCTCAGTGAGCTGGTCGCGGAACTCACGCAAAGAATCCGCGACCGTCAGCCGCATGGACCTTATTATCTCGGAGGCTGGTGTCTCGCGGGCCGTGTAGCCTTTGCCATTGCGCGTCAACTCTGCCGCGAAGGGGAAGAAGTAGCGCTTCTGGCAATCATTGACGTTCCGGCACCGCGATGTGCTCAGCTGTCACATGCTGCCGCACTCCGCAGCTTCATCGGTCGATTACATTGGCACGTGAACTACGCGCTGCACGGCAGCCGCCAACAAAGAATAGATTGGATCAGCGGAGGCTTTCGCGCATTGAATTGGCAGGTGAGATATCGAGCATGGCAACTGGCCCGCTTGTTCTTTCGTCGAATCGGCCGACCGTTGCCTCAGTCGCTGCGTCACACCACTCGGCTCATGGCGGAAGCTGCCCGGAAAGACCCGACGACTAGCTATCCCGGTCGTATTACTCTGTTTCGGCCCAGCGAAAGAACTTTCACTCGTTATAACCAGTGGGACTTGGGCTGGAGTCAGATCGCCGCCGATGGTGTGGATGTTTATGAGATTGCCGGGTTGAAACGCACCCTCCTGCGGGCGAACGTGATCGAAGTTGGCCGCCGCCTAAAGAAGTGCTTGGCGCAACGACCAGGTTTAACTCAGATTTGAGGGACATCTTGAACATGGAGACTCAAGTCGGAATCGCCGCCGCCGCCGTCACGCTTCCTGCCCGGAGACGTGATGTGGGATCTCTGTTTCAGGAGGAATCCGCAATCTTGAATCCGGATATTGCGGCTCGCCTGGGCATAGAAGAAGTGCCGATCTGTAACGGTGAATCAGCCTCGGCGATGGCACTGGCGGCGTGTCAGGAGGCCCTCCGACGGGCAGAGTTGGACGTGGCGCAACTCGATGTGATCGTCGACTACACCATTCTTCCCCAGGAATATCTCGTGCCGGCATGGAATATGTCCAACAAGCTCCAGCACGAACTCGGCGCCAAAAAGGCTTTGACGGTAGGTTTTAGTGGCGGAGGAGCGACAAACTTCCTCGTCGCGCTCAGTTCGGCGGCGGCCATGTTACAGGCGAACGAGAAACTCATGAGTGCGTTGCTGGTGGCAGCGGACGTCACAATTCCGGGGAACCGGATATTGAATCCTTCCGATCCGGTCAGCGTTCTCGGTGACGCGGCTGGCGCGATGGTTTTAAAAAAACGCGGCAAGGGTAGTGTGCTGATCGACACTGGACTTCACACCGATGGAAGCCATCATGATGTTTGCTATATTCCGGGCGGCGCGTTGGCACACCCCGATGATCCGGCCCTTTATCGCATGGAGTTAGATAAGGAGCGCTTCGACAAAGCGCCAAAGAGCGAAACACTGAACGACATGCTAGGGACTCTGCTCACGCGCGCCGGGGTCGAGCGTGAGGATGTTGTCTTCGCTCTCTACCCAAATCTGTCCCGCGAAGACCAGCAGCAGTTTGCCGACGGCATGGGATTCAGCGCTGACCAGATCAACAGTGACAATCGCAAGTACCACGGACACCTGCAGGGGACGGATTTCGTGATTAATTATCTTTCGATGATCGAAAGCGGCACGGTCGATAAAGGTCAGCACTTTCTTGCGGCTTCGCACGGAATGGGTTTTCTGGCTGGAGTATCACTGCTGGAGTTGTGATCGATGAATACTGGGATCGGCATCGTCGGAGCGAGCTATTACCTGCCGCCAAAAAGAAAGGCGGTGACAGACATCTTCCGAGACGAACAAATTCCCGCCGAACCGCTGGCAGCAAACGTCGATTTTCAACGCGATATCGGGATCGAAGCTGTCCATGTGGCGAGCGAAGAAAGCGCCACCAGCCTGGGCTTAAACGCGTCACGGAGCGTACTGGAGAAAACAGGTATTGATCCCGCCGAGATTGATTTGATCATCGACTTTACCAGCATTCCCGAGGAATATATCGCACCCACCTGGTCAGCCGCTGGAATTGTCCAGAAAGAAATCGGCGCGACCGACGCTTTCGTTACCGCGGTAAACACCGGCGGATGCGCCAGCTATCACACCACCCTTAAAGTAGCTTGCTCTCTGATGGCTGCTCATGATCGCTATCGCACTGCGCTGCTGTTCGCCGGTGATAAAGTTCCAGAGTTCAATCATACTTATTATCCTATCACGGTGATTTGTGATGGTGGCAGCGCTGTTATTCTCAAGAAAGGTCATGAGAAGCAGCAGATTCTCTCGGTAGAAGTCGCAACTCTAGGAAAGTTGCACGACGTCTGGTATATTCCTGGGTTTCATCGGCGCGATCCAGCCGACAAAGACCGGAAATGGCTGCATATGACGGCCAACATTCCTAAGTTTAACCAGGAAGTCATACCCATGAACCTCTTCATGTTTCGCAAAGTCATGCGTGGAGCCCTCAACCTCGCGGGACGCAAACAGCAAGAGGTGGCCTATTACATTTATCCGACGTTTTCGACTTGGGACCAGAAAGCCTTTTGTCAGGCCTTCATGGTTGCGCCGGAGAAAGTATTCACAGACGGCTTGCAGCGCCATGGTCATTTGCAGGAAACTGATATGGTCCTTGATTACATCGACGCCATCGATGAAGGCCACATCAAAGAAGGAGACCTGGTCATGCTGACGACCAACGGCGCCGGGTTCTCTTGGGGAGCAGCATTGATCCAGCATTGACCTGACTGACCATGATCCTCCAAGAATCCACACATAATTTTGATGTAGCCATCCTGGGCAGCGGCATGTCCGGCTCGATCATGGCAGCCATCCTGGCGAAACGGGGCGTGAGCGTGCTCTTGCTTGACGGCGAAGTACACCCGCGCTTCGCAGTGGGCGAATCCACCATCCCACATACTTCACTGCTCATCTCATTGCTCGCCGAAAAGTATGACATGCCTGAGCTTGATTACACCACCTATCCAGACCGCCTGGCCGATCATGTCTGCACAACCTGCGGAGTGAAGCGTACCTTTGGCTTCGCCTATCACCGGCCCGGCGAG
>Ga0066655_10000854_pt1 | contig 10526 bp, 8 predicted proteins | sample GraSoiAngelo_104_FD_133942 | JGI IMG/M metagenome (GOLD analysis project Ga0066655, IMG submission 133942) | Grasslands soil microbial communities from the Angelo Coastal Reserve, California, USA - 14_0903_05_30cm | ecosystem: Environmental > Terrestrial > Soil > Grasslands | place: USA... | reverse complement strand
TAGGGATGCTCTCGCCGGCAATATTGGCGATGACAGGGACCCGCCAGGTGGACCAGACCGGCGCGACATCTCGGAGGATGGCCTCGATGCCGATATTCTGAAGCCCGATCGAGTTAAGCATCCCGCCAGCGGTCTCGACGATCCGGGGCTGAGCATTCCCCTGCCTGGGTCGCAGGGTTATCGCCTTGCTGACGATCGCCCCGAGGCGCTGGATATCGAAAATCTTCGCATACTCGAGGCCGTTGCCGAACGTCCCCGAGGCAGTCATTACGGGGTTCGAGAGGGCAAGGCCGCGCTTATGGCCGGGCAGGACTTCCACGCTTAGGTTAGGCACCTCCTCAATGTATGCCCCCCGCTGGACAAAAACAACGGCCCGTGGCAGGACAGGGCGTGTTCGTTTCGTGAGCGTCCAAAGGTGCCTTACGCGCGGGTTGCCGCGCATGGTTGGCCGTGCGAGCGACCTGCGCCTTCACGGCTGGCGTCTTGAAGCGCGAGAAGTCCCTACGTTGTGGATACGAGCTTACGCAGGATGAAGGGGAGGATGCCGCCGTGGCGGTACTGCTCGATCTCGAGCGGGCTGTCGATGCGGGTGAGGGCGGGGAAGCTGGTCTCGCTGTTATCCGCTGCGACAGCGCGGACGATGAGCTGTTTCTTGGGCTCGAGGCCTTCGCTCAGGCCCTCGATGTGGTAGACCTCGGCGCCCGTGAGGCCGAGGGAAACGCGCGAGAAGCCGGGCGCGAATTCGAGCGGAAGGACGCCCATGCCGACCAGGTTGCTGCGGTGGATTCGCTCGTAGCTCTCGGCGATGACGGCGCGCACGTCGAGGAGGGAGACGCCCTTGGCGGCCCAGTCGCGGGAGCTGCCGGTGCCGTACTCCTTGCCGGTGATCACCAACAACGGCACACCCTCCTCCTGGTAGCGCATGGCGGCGTCGTAGACTGTCATGCCTTCTTCGTCGGGGAAGTGGCGGGTCCAGCCGCCCTCGATACCGGGGACGAGCTCGTTGTGGAGACGGACGTTGGCGAAGGTGCCGCGCACCATGACCTCGTGGTTGCCTCTGCGCGAGCCGTAGCTATTGAATTCACGCGGAGCGACGCCGTGCTGGGTGAGGTATTTCGCGGCGGGGCTGCCCGGTGCAATTGAGCCGGCGGGCGAGATGTGGTCGGTGGTCACAGAGTCGCCGACCATTACGAGAACACGGGCGCTCGTGATGTCGCGGACTGGCGACGGGTCAGGCGCGATGTCGCGTACGAAGGGAGGCTCGCGGAGGTAGGTCGAGGCCTCGTCCCACTCCCAGAGGGCGCCCGTTGGCACCTTGAGGGCGGCCCAACGTTCCTCGCCGTCGAAGATGTGCTCGTACGTCTCCTTAAATATCGCCGCGTCGATGGCACTTGCAACCGTCTGCTTGACCTCATCGGACGAGGGCCAGATGTCGCGCAGATAGACCGGCCCGCCGTCCTTTCCCCTCCCAAGCGGTTCTGTGCGCAAGTCGATATCCACGGTGCCGGCGAGCGCGTAGGCGACGACGAGCGGCGGCGATGCGAGGTAGGCGGCGCGTACCTGTGGGTGGATGCGGCCCTCGAAGTTGCGATTGCCGCTGAGGACGGCGGCGACGACAAGGCCGTTCTGGTCGACTGCCTCGGCAACCGGCTCCAGGAGCGGGCCGCTGTTGCCGATGCAGGTCGTGCAGCCGAAGCCGACGAGATCGAAGTGCAGGGCTTCGAGATAGCGCATAAGACCCGCGCGCTGCAGATAGTCGACGACGGCGCGGGAGCCCGGCGCTAGGCTCGTCTTCACGTAAGGTGCGACGCTGAGGCCGCGCGCGACGGCATTGCGCGCGAGAAGCCCCGCGCCGAGCATGACCGAGGGGTTGGAGGTGTTGGTACAGCTCGTGATGGCCGCGATGACGACAGAGCCGTGCGTCAGCTCCGCGCGGTCTCCGTTTAGGGCGATGACGGCGCTCTTTGGCCGCGGATCAACGGGCGGCGGTTCGGCGGGCGCCTCACCATCGCTTACGGCCGAGCCTTCCCAGTCCATGCGCTCCTTGGCTTTGCGGCCTGACGGGAAGTGCTCGCCGAACGCCTGCTCGAGGCTGCTCTTGACCTCCTCCAGAGGGACGCGGTCCTGGGGACGCCGAGGACCGGCGAGGCTGGCCTCGACAGTTCGCAGATCGAGAGTCAGGAGATCGGTGAACTCAGGGTCGCGCATGCCGTCTTCGTGGAAGAGGCCTTGAGCGCGGCAATACTGCTCTACGAGCTCGACCTGCGCGGTCGGGCGGCCGGTCGCTGCCAAATAGCGCAGGGTTTCGGGGTCGACGGGGAAGAAGCCGCAGGTGGCCCCGTATTCGGGAGACATATTGCTGATGGTCGCACGGTCGGGAAGGCTCAGCGTGCTGATCCCCGTCCCGTAGAACTCCACGAACTTACCGACAGCGCCGTGACGGCGGAGCATCTCGGTGACGGTGAGGACCAGATCTGTTGCCGTCACGCCTTCTCGCAAGGCGCCGGTCATGCGCACGCCGATCACCTGCGGCGCGACGAGCGGCAGTGGCTGGCCGAGCATCGCGGCCTCGGCCTCGATGCCGCCGACGCCCCAGCCGAGGACGCCAAGGCCGTTGATCATCGTCGTGTGCGAGTCGGTGCCGACGAGCGTGTCGGGAAAGGCGATAGCGTCGCCGTTCCGGGAGGCGGTCTGCACGACCTTCGCCAGGAACTCCAGGTTCACCTGGTGCACGATACCGGCGCCGGGCGGAACGACGCGGAAGTTGCTGAACGACTCCTGGGCCCAGCGCAGGAAGGCGTAGCGCTCACCGTTACGCTCGTATTCGCGGGCGACGTTGATGCGGAAGGCGTCAGCCATGCCGAAGGCGTCGACCTGCACCGAATGGTCTACTACGAGGTCGACTGGAAAGAGCGGGTTGACGCGCTGGGGGTCGGCGCCCAGACGGTCGACTTCGGATCGCAGGGCGGCGAGATCGGCGACGACGGGTATGCCAGTCAGGTCCTGAAGGAGGACGCGCGCAGGAAGAAAGGGCAGCTCACGCGGCGAGAGGGAGCCCGGCGCCCAAGACGCCAGCGCATGAACATCCTCCTCGGTGACGATATGCCCGTCGAGGCGGCGAAGGAGGTTCTCGAGGAGCACGCGGACGGAGAAGGGCAGACGGCCGATATCGGTGAGGCCAAGTTCGGTAAGGCGGTCGAGGCGGTAGTAAGAGACGGGGCCGGAGGATGTTTCGAGCGTAGCTAGAGCGCCGAGGGGATCGTTCGGGTTCGTCATGGTGGTTTCGTCCTCATTCTACGCCTCGTGCCTAACGGCTGGCACGTGTCGTATAATGCGCGAAACTCGCACCGACGCGCGTGAGTCTAAGGAGCAACGGATGGTCGTAAAAGCGTACGTTCTCGTGGTGACAGACCCGACGAAGACCAAGTACGTGCATGAGGAGATTTCGAAGGTGCCGCACATCGTGGAGCTGCACGAGGTGATGGGCCCGTACGATATCGTCGTCGAGATTGAGGTGGAGACGCTGCAGGACATCCCGACGATCCTGGGCGAGAAGATCCGGACGATAGACGGCATTCAGAGCACGACTAGTTTGGTGACGTTGCCGGACTAGGGACAAGCCCGCGAACTCACAAGCCGGCAAGCCTGCATATGGCGAGCTGTCCTAAAACGCACGCGGGAATCGCCCCATGCTCTGGTATGCTACGGGCCTGATTCATCCCATCTAAGGAGGTCATTAATGTCGTCGAGAGGACTACGGAAGCTAGGCCGGTCGGGCCTACAGGTGTCGCCGCTTTGTTTGGGGGCGATGAACTTCGGCAACGAGCAGTTCGGGTGTGATGAGGAGACGTCCATCGGAATCATCAATGCCTACCTCGACGCCGGGCACAACTTCATCGATACGGCGAATGTCTACTCTGGGACGAAATCGGAGACGATAGTCGGAAAAGCCGTAAAGGGGCGGCGAGACAACGTTGTCATCGCGACAAAGGCAGCGTCCCCGCTGGGCCCGGGCGTGTTCGAGAGCGGGACGAGCCGCAAGCACCTCAGGCGGGCGGTGGAGGACAGCCTGCGGCGGCTGGACACGGACTACATCGACCTCTACCAGATGCACCGCTACGACGAAAACACGCCAATCGAGGAGACGCTGAGCACGCTGAACGATCTCGTGCGCGAGGGGAAGGTGCGCTACATCGGGGTGTCGAACTGGCCGGCTTCGCAAATCGTTGAAGCTGCGACGATTACGCAGATGAAGGGCCGGGAGCCGCTGATCAGCTTGCAGCCGCAGTACAGCATCCTGGCGCGTGACATCGAGGTTGAGATCGTGCCGGTGTGCCAGAGGTTCGGCCTGGGCATCATCCCGTGGAGCCCTCTAGCGGGCGGTATGCTGACCGGGAAGTACAAGAAGGGCGAGGCGCCGGTGGAAGGCACTCGCTTCGCGGCGGCCGGGCCGTTCCAGCAGATCTGGCGGGCGCGCGCCCTGAGCGACCGCAACCACGCGATCATGGAGGTTGTGCTGGAAGAGGCCTCGAAGCTCGACATCTCGCCGATCGCGTTGGCGCTGTCGTGGAACCTTTCGCGGCCGGGCATCGTGTCGCCGATCATCGGGCCGAAGAGCGTCAAGCAGCTCGAGGACAACCTGGCGGCGCTCGACGTAACCCTGCCGGCGGAAACCGTCGAGCGGATCGATGCGGCGAGCGAGCCGCGTTATCCGTACCCGCACGATTTCCTGAGGATGGCGCGGCAAATGACGGCGCAGATGCAGGCGCAGGCAAGGGGCTAAGGGTCTCGAAGACGCGCCTTCGGGGGCGTCTCTACGCGGCTTCGGGCTCGAACTGGACGAGGAGGTCGCCTTCGGAGACGCGGCCGCCGGGTGCGACGGCGACATCCTTAATCTTGCCGGACATCGGCGCGGCGATCTCGTTCTCCATCTTCATCGCTTCGATGACGAGGAGGATGTCGCCCTCGTTCACGGTGTCGCCGGGGTTTACGTTGACCTTGATGACGCGGCCGGTCATCTGAGCGGTGACTGCGCCCGCTCCGCCAAGGGAGGGCTTCCTGGAGGCTGCCTTCGGGCGCGGGCGGGCGCCGGCGCGGCCTTTGACTTCGACTTCGTATTCTTTGGCGTCCACGAGAAGGTTGACGGCGCCTTCGTCGGGAAGTTCGGCGGGAAGCTGGACGGCGAACGGCTTCTCGTTGACGTAGACGGTGGCGATGTTGCCGCTGCGGACAATGCGGACGGCGTAGTCAACGCCTGCAAGGTTCACAGTATCGCCGGCGGGTGCGACATCGAATTCCTGACCGCCGATGAGGAGCTTCATGGAAGGGAAATCGGCGATCGGCAATTGGCAATCCGCAGGATGGCGGCGTTCAACATGCCGATTGCCGATGGCTGCTTTCCCATTGGCATTTCAGCTCCGCATCAGCCGCCGGCGCCCAGCCATTTTCCAGGGGTTCTGGTCCCGGCTGGGCCTTGCGCCGTCGTGGGCGGGCGCGGCGTGACGGTGGTCCTGCGAGAGCGCTGCGGCGATGGCGGCGACGACCTCGGGCTCAACGTGGGAACCGGACTCGCGCCACTCGAAGAACTCGCGAGCGACGGGCGGGAAGAGGACGTATGAGAGAACGTCTTCGTCGGAGTGTGCGAGAGGGCCGATCTCGGCCTTCGCGTTCTCGAGTTCGGGCTTGAGCTGATCGGCGGGTCGTTCTGTTATCGGCTTGACGTCGGCGGCGATCTTCTTGCGGACGTCATCGGGAATCGGTGCAGGGGTCTGGCCGTACTGGCCGAGGACGACGGCGCGGGTCTCCTTTGAAACCTGCTTGTAGCGTTCGCCGCGGACGACGTTGAGCACGGCCTGACTGCCGACGATCTGGCTCGTGGGCGTGACGAGCGGTGGGTAGCCCATGTCGGCGCGGACGCGGGGGATCTCTTCGAGCACTTCCTTGAGGCGGTCGGCGGCGCCCATCTCGCGGAGCTGGGAGACGAGGTTCGAGATCATGCCGCCGGGGACCTGGTGCATGAGGACGCCCGAATCGAGCTTGACGTTGCCCTCGAACGCAGCGTACTTCTTGCGCACCTCGCCGAAGTAGTCCGCCAGGTGCGCGAGCTGTTCGAGGTCGAGCTTCGAGTCGTGCTCCGTGCCCTCGAAAGTCGCGACGAGCGATTCGGCCGGCGGCTGCGAGGTGCCTTGCGAGAGCGTCGAAAGCGCGCAGTCGATGATGTCGAGGCCGGCCTCGACAGCTTTAATGTACGACATCTCCGCCATGCCGCTGGTGCAATGGCAGTGGAGCTGGACGGGGACCTTCACGACTTTCTTGATGTTCTTCACGATCTGGTAAGCGTCGTACGGATGAAGGAGGCCGGCCATGTCCTTCAGGCAGATGGAGTCGGAGCCCATGTCCACGAGCTGCTTCGCCTGCTTGGCGTACATGTCGGGCGTGTGGACGGGGCTAATTGTGTAGCAGACGGTGCCCTGAGCGTGGCCGCCGGCCTTCTTCACGGCCTTGATGGCCGTTTCGAGGTTTCGCAGGTCGTTGACGGCGTCGAAGATGCGGAAGATGTCCATCCCGTTCTTGACGGCGAGTTGGCAGAACTTCTCGACAACATCGTCCGCGTAGTGGCGGTAGCCGACGACGTTCTGGCCGCGGAGTAGCATCTGGAGGGGCGTCTTCTTGAAGCGCTTCTTGAGCTCGCGGAGGCGCTCCCAGGGGTCCTCGCGCAGGAAGCGGAGCGCCGTGTCGAAGGTCGCGCCGCCCCAGACTTCGACGCTGTGGAAGCCGGCCTCGTCCATCTCCGGCGAGATGGGGAGCATGTCCTCGGTGCGCATGCGTGTGGCGAGGAGGCTCTGGTGGCCGTCGCGCATGGTGGTGTCGGTAATTTTGACGGTCATGGGTGGGCGGCATCTGTCTGGCATTGGCGGGGCGTTCTATTTCGGAGAACGAGCATGGTTAGCCCGCCGAAACATAGCATCAACCCGAGTACAAGCGAGATCCATAGAGAAATTGTTACATCAACTTGGTCGGCACTGAAGTGCTCCACGCTGAATTCGCGCCGCCAATTGTGCCCTGTGTCATAGCCGGCTACCGCTAAGACGATGGTCCCCGCAACCACCATCCCTATCGCCGCCACATACTGCCATCCGCGGAGTGCCAACGAAACGATCCCTAAAACAGCAGCGGCTAAACCGGCCACAGCTACAGTGTGCCCGTCTTTCCAATCAGTCAGACCTGAAAGTTCATTGCCTTCTATGCCTATGGTGCCGCTGCCCGGCGGAAAACCGGAAGACCAATGAACGTTTAGCCATGTCTGGAATGAGAGCGGAATCAGTACCAAGGCACAGACAACGCAGCCAGCCAGTAGCGCGTCCCTTGCTCGACTTCCTAATTCAGCAGCCAAGACTAAACCGACTACAGCGGGATGTTCCCGTGCTTCTTAGGCGGATTCGTGTCGGTCTTGTTCTGGAGCATTTCGAGGGCGCGGATGACCTTGATGCGGGTGTCGCGGGGGTCGATGACATCGTCGATGAAGCCGCGGGAGGCGGCTATGTAGGGGTTGGCGAAGTTGCGGCGGTACTCTTCGATCAGCTCCTTGCGTTTCGCTTCGGGGTCCTGCGCGGCTTCGATCTCGCGGCGGAAGATGATGTTCGCGGCAGCGTCTGGACCGGTGACGGCGATCTCGGCGCTCGGCCAGGCGTAGTTGATGTCGGCCCGCAGGTGCTTCGAGCCCATCACGAGGTAGGCGCCGCCGTAGTCCTTGCGCAGGATGACGGTCACCTTCGGGACGGTTGCCTCGGCGTAGGCGTAAAGGAGCTTTGCGCCGTGGACGATGATCCCTCCGTATTCCTAGCCTGAGCCGGGAAGATAGCCGGGCACATCGACGAGCGTCAGGATCGGGACGTTGAAGGCGTCGCAGAAGCGCACGAAGCGCGCGCCCTTGCGGGAGCAGTCGACGTCGAGGACGCCGGCGAGGTGCGCCGGGTTGTTCGCGACGACACCGACGACGCGGCCGTTCATGCGTCCGAAGCCGACGGTAATGTTGCGCGCCCAGCCGGAGTGCACCTCCATGAAGTCGCCATCGTCGAGGACCGATTCGATCACGAGGTGGACGTCGTAGGGCTTGCTGGGATCGGGCGGGACGACACTTGCCAGCTCATCGCAGAGGCGGTCGGGGATGTCGGCCGGCTCCTGGTAGGGTGGGTCTTCCATGTTGTTCAAGGGAAGGAACGACAACAGGCGCCGCACTTCCTGGAGCGTGTCCTCTTCGCCCTCTAGCGCGAAGTGGGCGACCCCGGTCTTGCTGCTGTGGACAGATGCGCCGCCAAGTTCCTCGTGAGTGACGTCTTCATGGGTAACCGCGCGCACGACGTCGGGTCCGGTGATGTACATCTGACCGCTGCCGTGCTTCATGAAAATGAAGTCGGTGATAGCGGGCGAGTAGACGGCGCCGCCGGCGCTCGGACCCATCACGACGGAGATCTGCGGCACGACCCCCGAGGCCATAACATTGCGCGTGAAGATCTCGCCGTAGCCTTTGAGCGAAACGACGCCCTCCTGGATGCGGGCGCCGCCCCCGTCGTTGATGCCGATCAGCGGGGCGCCGTTCTTCATCGCGAGGTCCATCACTTTGCAGATCTTCTCGCCGGCGACTTCCGAAAGTGAGCCGCCGAAGACCGTGAAGTCCTGCGAGAAAACGTAAACAAGACGCCCATCGATCTTGCCGAAACCGATGACAACCGCGTCACCGTAGTATTTCTGCTTGTCGAGTCCGAACTCAGTCGATCGATGGGTGGCGAGTGCGTCCATCTCCTCGAAGGTGCCTTCGTCCAGCAGGATGTCGACCCGCTCGCGAGCGGTGAGCTTGCCGCGCTTGTGTTGGGCGTCGATGCGTTCCGGACCGCCGCCCTGGCGGCTGAGTTCTTTCAGACGCTCAAGCTCGCCGGTGCGGTCTTCGGCGGCCGTCCTCTTCTCTTCGATTGCCATCGCTAAGGGCTCGGCTGTGTCGCGGCCGGTACGTTGACAACTTGGCCAGGCTTTATCGTAAGCGGGTCGACGCCCTGGTTAGCGTCTTTCATCGCCTGCGTGGTTGTTCCGCATTTAGCCGCGATACTGGAGAAGGTGTCGCCGGACTCGATGGTGTACTTGGGCCCGCAAACGCCGGGCGCGCCTTCAGGCGCCGGCGTGGGGCTGGGCGCCGCACCGCCGACGGGCGTGAGCGCGTTCGGGTCGAGGATCGCGACCTCCGGCGGCTTGTCCCAGGGCGGAGCTGTCGGCACCGTCGCCGGGTCTGAAAGCTTCCCGATCTCGGCTTTTTTGTCCTCGCCTCCGCCGCACGCCGCGGACAGTACGAGCAGAAAGCAGATGAAGGAAAAGCAAATAGGAAGAGAGGGCCTGAGCGATCTCATTATCGTCGGGCGCATCGTATCGTAACGGCTTTAGGTCGGGCAAGCGAGCGTTTGTCCGCCCGTGTTAAACCCGCAGCGACCTGCTCACTCCGCCAGCAGCGCCTGTGCGGTCGCCATTCCGAGCGCGCCGGCTTGCGCCAAACGCTCCTCGCTGACGAACTCGAAGCGATCGCCCGCCGAGTGGTAATTCGGGTCGCAGAAGCAATTGAAGATCATCGCTGGAATACCGTCGCTGATGAAGCTCGCGTGATCGCTGCCACCGGTCCCGAACCTGGTGTCAACGCTGTGCGGAATGGAGAGCCGGTCCGCCTCCTGCGCAGCGACGCTCACGATCGACTGCGAGCCGCCGAAGGGCCAGGCGTCGCCGACGGCCAGCATGTCGAAGTTCAGCATCGCTTTGAGCGCAGCCGTGTCGTCAGGCGAGAGCGACCGGAGATAGGCCGCGCTGCCCAGAAGACCCAGCTCCTCCGACCCGAACAACACAAAGCAGACTGGATCGAACACGCCGTCGGCGGCCATTGCGCGCGCCATCTCAATGGCTGTGGCGGTACCGGAGGCGTTATCGTTGGCGCCGGGGCCCGCCGGCACGGAGTCGTAATGCCCTCCGACAACGAGGCGGCATTGCTTTCCGGGTGGCTTCGCCACTACATTCTGCGATTGGTTCGTATCCGTCCTCGTCTCGACGGTGAGCCGGACCGTGGTTTTACCCGCCTTGATGAGATCCAGTAGCGCCTGGCCGTCTTCCCGAGAGATGGCAGCGGCGGGGATGCGGCTGCCCGCCGTCAGCTGCCCCGTAAACGAGCCGGAGTCGTTGTTGTAGATAATTACGCCCGCGGGGCCGGCCGCTGTCGCGTTGGCGACTTTCTCCGAGAAGGTGATGTCGCCCCGTTCAATGAGGACGACGCTGCCGGTGGTGCCTGATGGAAACTCCTGCGGAAAGCCGCGTCCTGCCCCGACGAGGCCGCCTTCGATCGTGCCGCTGGTGCTGCCGCCGAGGGCGGCGGAGTCCACGGCGCGCTGCTGGGGAGACAGAAGATCGAGGGAAGTCTTGACGTCGACGAAGACCTGGATCGGAAACTGCTGGAGGGCGGCATCGTATCCGTACTTCGCCAGCTCGTCACGAATGTA
>Ga0066655_10000852_pt1 | contig 10528 bp, 9 predicted proteins | sample GraSoiAngelo_104_FD_133942 | JGI IMG/M metagenome (GOLD analysis project Ga0066655, IMG submission 133942) | Grasslands soil microbial communities from the Angelo Coastal Reserve, California, USA - 14_0903_05_30cm | ecosystem: Environmental > Terrestrial > Soil > Grasslands | place: USA... | reverse complement strand
CGGGGTGATCGCCCTGCAGCCCGATCAGTCCGGTCTTCGCTAGCCCGTAATCGGGATAAGCCGCAAACTTGCTCGCGGCAACCCGGCTCTTCCAGTCGGGGCTCTGAAGCTCGTATTCGACGACCTTGCGGCCGTTGAGCCAATGCTCGACGTGCGTGTCTTTGACCAGGATCCGCGTTTTGTTCCAGTGATCGAAAGACCGCACCACGCCCTCAGGCGCAGCGTAGAGCGCGTAGGCGGAGGCTGCGGCCGTGAGGCGGCTGCGGCCGTCCGGTGCGTTCGCGTCATCGAGAAGCTGGTATTCGGGTGCGCTCCAGTAGATGTGATCGTACTCGCGCGTGCCGCGATAGAAGATGCCGCTGTTGCCGCCCTTGCCGATCTTCCACTCGAGCTCGAGCTCGAAATCCCCGAAGCTCTCTTTCGTGACCAGGTCATCGACCTCACCGTCCTTCGAGAGCACCCCGCCGGCGACGTGCCAGCCCGCGGGAAAACCTGGTTCCTTCCAGCCGCGCCAGTCGGGGGCGCTGTCGTCGTTCAGGAGCGACCGCCAGGGTCGGGGGCCGGCCGCATCTGCGCCAGCGAGCGGCACGGCCGCGCAGCAGACCCAGAGCAGCGTGGTGTAGAGAGGCGTCTTGTCCATGGCTCCCACCTGTTGCGGATTGCCTTTCACGGGAGGTTGAGCTTCTTCAGGAGCTCGGGCGGCGGCCCGTCGAAATGCGCCTGCGGCACGTTGCCGATATAGCCCAGGTCCTTTCGTCCCACCGGAGTTGAGTAGAACCCGCCGGCAGTGAGGTCGCGATAGAGCGCGAAGAAGCGGGCGGCATCGCGCTTGGCATCCGCCGCCCGCGAAACGTCACAGATCTCATCGCAGATCGCGTGCTGGTCGGTCGCACCGAGCTCCGCGAACGCCGTCCCGGAACGCCGTACCGCTTCCGTCTCGAGCCACGCGAACCCGTCGAGCACGATCCCCCGGTCCCGCTGGTGGCGGGGATAGGGCGCGCTCACCCACTCATCGATGAACTCGACCACTCCCGCTGCCGAGGCGCTCGGCGAGCTCTCATCGGCCGGGATGATGAGGTCCGCGAGGATCGCCGCGAGGCGCCGCTGATCCGGCGTGAGAGTGAGCGGCCAGAGGTCCCCGGGGTGGTAGACCGTGAGGAGGTTCGGATCCGTCCCGTAGCCCTGCGCGCTCGTGGCCGGCGCTTCGGCCCGGGCCGCGCGCCTTCCGAGGAGCGGCCACGCCGCGCCAGCGGCCAGCATCCATTTCACCGTGGTGCGCCGATCCATCACAGCTCGCTCCGCCGCATGCGCTCGAGGATATGATCCGCCGCCCGCCACGCGAGAGCCATGATGGTGAGCGTCGGATTCTTGTCCGCATTGGATACGAACACGGCGCCGTCGGTGACGAAAAGGTTCGGCACGTCCCAGGTCTGACACCATTGATTCGTGACCGAAGTCTTGGGGTCAGATCCCATCATGGCGCCGCCGACCTCGTGGATGATCGAGCCGCCGGGCGCGATAGCCTTGGCACCGTCGCTCTGCACCGGGCCGCGAATGTGTCCGCCCATGGCGTCGACGATCTCGGTGAAGGTCCTTTGCATGTGTGCCGCCTGCTTGAGCTCGTGCTCCGACCATCCCCAATGGAAGCGCAGCACGGGGATGCCCCACTTGTCCTTGACGGTCGGATCGATCTCGCAGTAAGAGCGCTCGTTGGGGATCATCTCGCCACGGCCGTCGAAGCCGACGAAAGACCCGTAGTAGCGGCGCACGTCCTGCTTGAACTTCACCCCGTAGCTGCCGCCCGTGAGCCATTCCATTCCCGCCCCGGTTCCATACCCCGGCATCCGCCTGCCGCCGCCGAACTCGATGTGATAGCCGCGGGCAAAGGCGAGCTTGCCGGCGCGCTGCTCGCGGTAGAGCCACCAGGGAACATACATCTGATCCCCGTCAGCGGCGTCCTCGTTGAGGGGCGGCAGGCTCTCGAGGAGCGGAATCTGTCCGCTCGCGCTGCTGCCGACCGTATCCATGAGGTAACGTCCCACTCTCCCGGTCGAGTTCGCGAGTCCATCCGGAAATTGCGCGCCCTTGGAATTCAGCAGAATGCGGACCGATTCGCAGGCGCTCGCCGCCAGCACCACCGCCCGCGCGCTCGCGTGGTGGTGCCTCCCGGTGGTGCGGTCGATGAAGCTCACGCCGCTCGCGCGCCCGCGCGGTCCGAGTGTCACCTCGTAGACCATCGCGTCGGTCGTGATGTCGAGGTTTCCGCTCGCGAGCGCCGGCGGCAGATGCACGGTGGTCGACTGATAGTTCGCGCGGATCGAGCAGCCCCGCCCGCACGGCGTCGCCCATAGGCACGGCGCACGGGCGCGCATGTCCTCGGCGAGGATCCTCTGCGCGGTGACATTGTGCGGATGCAGGCGAGCCGGGGTGCGCTCGTAATCGAGCGGCCGGGTGAGAACGGCCTTATGGCCCGGTATCGCGGTGATCCCGAGGCGCTTCGCCCGCTGCGCCACAAGCAAGTCACTGACGAGCGGCGCGGGCGGCGGCAGCAGACACTCGGGCGGCGAATCCGGAGTGTTCTCCCGCCCCTCGTTGGTGCCGTAGACGCCGATCAGCAACTCAACCTTGTCGTAGTAGGGCGCGACATCCTCGTAACCGATGGGCCAGTCGAACCCCAGCCCGTCGCGACTCCTGGGCTTGAAGTCGTAGGGGCCGTTGCGCAGCGAAATCCGGCCCCAGTGATTGGTCCGACCCCCGAGCATCCGCGCCCGCCACCATTCGAAGCGACCCGAGTGCTCTTCGCTCGCGCGCACGTAAGGCTCTCCGGGGACTTCCCAGCCGCCGTCGACCGTCGCGTCGTAGAAGCCGAAGGGCTTGTGCGGAGTGCTGACCCCCCGGAGAGGCGCGAGGTCGGGTGTCTGGAACATGGGCGTCTCGGTTGCGGGGATGTATCTGCGCCCGGCCTCGAGCATGAGAACCTTCGCGCCCTCCATGGCGAGCGTGTAGGCGGACTGCCCGCCGGCGGCACCCGAGCCGACGACGATGACGTCGTAGAGGCTGCGTTGGGATTGGGCCGTCACGAAGGGCATGGGTTACGATCGGTAGGCTTCGCGCCCGATGCCCTGCACGGCAATCCCCTGGGCGGGGAGCACCTCGTGCTGCAGGGCGTACATCGCCGCCGCGGCCTCGTCGATCGCGCGCGTGAAAGCGAGCGATGCCGAGAGAATCGGCGCGAGCCGCGACTTATCCTGAACGCGAGCCTTAGGGTATTCGTGCTCCACGACCAGGAAGGTCTTCTCCGGATCGATGCGCAGCAGCTCGCGTGCGGCGAGCTGATGGTCCAGCCAGTCCACCGTACGGTTCTGAAGGTACGCGAGCGGATCGTGCCGCGCGGTGCCCGGCAGCTCGTGCTCGCAGAACACGGTTTGCTTCTTCCACGCATGGCGCTGCTCGACCGGATCGGTGCTGGGCTGCGCCCCGCGCCAGTCGCCACGCTGCATCGTCTGACCCCCGTAGCCCCAGGCCGAGATCCCGCGCGAATCGATGACCTGGCCCTTGACGTGAAAGCCGGTGATCAGAAAGTCGTAGCCGGCGTCCTTCAGATACTGGAATACCGAGCGCGAATCCTGTCCCATGAGGATGGCGTGCGAGGGGTCATAGTGGATGCGGAACTGGTCCCCGACGCCGTGCCGCTCACAGATGCGGTGGAGCGCGATCCAGGGGCCGGGGGCATAGGCGATGTTGTTGTGCCACGTGTCGCCGATGGTCCATCCCGGCATCGGACACTGCTCGACGCGGTAGGTGAGTCCCCGTGCCTGCGCTTCCTTGAGCAGCGGCACGAACACTTCCTCGAACATCACGAGGTTCGCGTCGAGACTCAGGGCGGGATTGCGGCCGACGAAGCCGGCGACCGCATCCGCCCCGAGGAGGACCGCGGCGTCGAACACGCGCCGCATGAGCTCGTGCTTCCTGTGGCGCAGCGATTCATCGGCGGCCAGCATGTTGTCGAAGTACGCCAGGTCCGAAAGTCCCACGCGGGTCGACTGCATTGCCCGGCGGACGCGCGCCGCGCGGGCGGCGCTGAAGGGCTCGCGCAGATCCAGCGTGTTCGCCACGGGATCGAGAAGCGCGGCGGCGGGCACGTCGCTCTCGGTGGGATGCAGGGCCGCGGACAGCTCGATGTTCGGGGCCCCGATCTGCCGGGCGAACTCCAGCCACTCCTCGACGCCCAAGTCGGGGTCCGCGTCGCGCCGCTCCCGCGGAGTCAGCTCCTGGAGCGCCGCGGTCAGGATGCTGAGCCGCATCGGTCTCGGCCGGAACTCAGTCGGCGCTGGTTTGGTTGGCTTAAGCGATCGTCTCGTTGCGGAATGTCCCCGCGAAGAGCACAAACACCACGGCCGCAAAGGCGGCCGGATAGAGCCAGATGGATTGCCAGTCGTGGGCGCCGTGGAGCGAGTACCGGTCGTCGATGAGGCCCGCGACGGAGAACCCGACCAGCATGCCGACACCGTAAGTGGCGAGCGTGATCAGACCCTGGGCCGCGCTCTTGTGCCGGGCACCGGCCTTGGAGTCGGTGTAGATCTGGCCGGAGACGAAGAAGAAGTCGTAGCACGCCCCGTGGAGTGCGATGCCGAGGATCAGCAGGAAGGCGAGCTCGTGCGCGTTGCCGAAAGCAAACAGCACGTACCGGCAGGCCCAGGCCAGCATGCCGAGCAGCATGGTGGTCTTCATCCCGAAGGTCTTCAGGAACACCGGGACCAACAGCATGAACACGACTTCCGACATCTGCCCGATGGTCTGCTTGCCGGTCGCATTGGCAACCTGAATCTCGGTGAGGAACTGATTGGCGTTCTGGTAGTAGAAGGCGAGCGGAATGCAGATCAGGATCGAGGCGAGGAAGAATACGAGGAAGTTGCTCTCCCGCAGGAGAACCAGTGCATCGACTCCGAGGAACTGCCGGAGGCGGGAGCCGTCGCGCCGTTGTGGCAAGGGCGGCGTGCGGGGCAACGTGAAGCTGTAGAGGCCGAGTGCGAAGGACGCGATCGAGCACATGAGAAAGGTGTTCCTGAGCGCGCCCCGCGCCATGGCGGCATGGGAGTCCCAGGCGAACAGATAGCTGACACCGAGGCCCGCGACGATCCAGCCGATCGTGCCCCACACCCGGATGCCGGAGAAGTGTCTGGCGGGCTCATCCATCTGCCGGAAGGAGATGGCGTTGACCAGCGCCAGGGTCGGCATGTAGAGAATCATGTACGCGAACACGCACGGATAGAAGGCGTCGAAACTCCGAGCGCTGGAGAGCGCGTAGAGCAGGATGGCGCCTGCGATATGGATGATGCCGAGCAGACGCTCGGCATTGAAATAGCGATCCGCGACGAGCCCGACGATGAACGGGGCGATGATCGCGCCCCAGGACTGCGTGGAGTAGGCGAGGGCGGTCTGGGCGCCGCTCGCGTGCAGATTCGCGGCGAGGTAGCTCCCCAGCGTGACGAACCAACCGCCCCAGATGAAGAATTCCAGAAACATCATGATGCAAAGACGGAGTCGCGTCAGTCGGGTCACGAGGCCGACCTCAGCCAGACCGACCCGGCGCGCGAGCTCTCGACCGCCTGGGCGACGAACCGCAGGCCGCGCAGGCCGTCCCGTACTCCGGGGTAATCGTGCACCGGCGCCTGTCCGAGCTGGACCCTGCGCACGTCCTCGATGAAGCGTCGATAGATATTCGCGAAAGCCTCGAGATAGCCCTCCGGATGTCCGGCCGGCACCCGGGTCAGCGCCTGCGCCGATGCGCTGAGGTACCCATGCCCGGTGCGCAGCCGCGCCCAGGGCTTGCCGGCGGGCTTGTGGATGAGTGTGTTCGGTTCCTCCTGATGCCACTCGAGGCCCGCCCTGGACCCATAGAGCCTGATCGAGAGCCGGTTTTCTTCCCCGCAGGCGACCTGCGAGCAGCTGAGCGTGCCTTTCGCCCCGCCCTCCAGCCTCAAGAGGATGTTGGCGTCATCGTCCAGGCGGCGGCCCGGCACGAAGGTGCTGAGTTCCGCGCACAGCGCCTCGATCCGTCGCCCCGTCACGAACTCGACGAGGTTCGCGCAGTGGGTGCCGATATCGCCCACGCACCCGGCGAGGCCGGCGCGCGCGGGATCCGTCCTCCAGGCGGCCTGCTTGTTGCCCCGGGTCTCCACGGCCTCCATCAGCCAGTCCTGCGTGTATTCGACCATCACCTTGCGAATCTCGCCCAACTCGCCCGAGCTCACCATCTCGCGCGCCTGGCGGACGGCGGGATAGCCCGTGTAGGCGTGCGTGAGCGCAAACAGCCTGGGGCCGGCTTCGACGAGACGAACCAGCTCCTCGCCCTCGGCGACCGTCAGCGCGAGGGGCTTGTCACAGACGACGTGAATGCCGGCCGCGAGAAAAGCCCGCGCCACAGGACAGTGCAGGTCGTTCGGAGTCGCGATGATGACAAAGTCGATGCCGTCGTCGCGGCGGGCGCCTTCGGAGGAGGCCATCTCCATGTAAGAGGCGTAAGCGCGCTCGAGCAGCCAGGCTGCCGCGCTCTCACGGGCGATACGGGGATCGGACGACAGGGCGCCCGCGACGACGCGCGCCTGACCGTCGAGCTCGGCGGCCATGCGATGCACCGATCCGATGAACGCGCCTCGCCCGCCGCCAACGATACCCGCACGCAGCCGGCGCTGAGGTTGGATGATTGCAATGTTGCCCATGCCAGTGGCCGGAAGTCGTTTGAATGGAAGGATCGGCCCTTCGCCATAATGTAATCGAGCTCAAGCCGGGGCGCTGCAGAGCCTCTGCGCGGCCATCATCGCTGTCGGCGCCTGGCAACATTCCACCGGGGAAGGCAAGGCTGCCAGAATCATGGGCGAGAGCGTTGGGGTAAAGGAAATCCCCGACGGCCGTTGGAGGAGAAGTCCATGAAAACATCGACCCTGTTCGTTGTGAGTTCCGCTCTGGTGCTGTTCAGCCTCGGTGCGGCTGCGGTGCCACCCGGCGGAGGACCCATGGGAGGCGGAATGCCTGGAAGAATGCCGGGCGCGACGCCAGGCCACGTGGATACGGGTCATGCTTCCGACCGACAGAGCGGCCCGCAGAGTGAAGGACGCAGCATCGGCGACCAGCTCGCCGACAATACGAAACTCTCGTCAGAGATCAAGGAGCTGACGGGTACCGCTGCGCAGCAGGCGTGCACCGGGTTCAGGAATCTCGGCAGCTGCGTGGCGGCGGCACACGTGAGCAAGAATCTCGGCATTCCGTTCGACACACTGCGGTCGAAGGTGACCGGCTCGGGCGCCGTGAGTCTCGGCCAGGCGATTCACGAGCTCAGGCCCGATACTGATGCCAAGAGTGCAGCGCGCGCAGCGACCCGACAGGCCATCGCAGAGGTGAAACCGCGTGGCTGAGACCGAAGCTCGCACCTGAGCTCGACCGGCGGGGCACGCACGTGCCCCGCCGGTCACCGTGAGGTTGCCCCCGAGGGCGGTACGTCTTTACAGGGAAGCTTACTGCCTGTCGAACACGAGCGTCTGATCGCCCCCGGCGCCGGTCAGCTGCAATCCCGTGTTGTGTACCGTCAGCGTCCTGCCATCCGCGGACACGACGCGATGCACGTGGCCAACGACCTTCCCGTCCTTCTTGAGATCGAAGTCCCAGGTGTTCGCGTCGACCTTTTTCGCGTGCGTCGTGTCCGCGCCTGCGGTCAAGGTCTGCTTCATGTCCTCGCCATCGCGGTACTGAACCCGGTTCGAGCGCTCCTTGCCGTCCTTGCCGGTCAGCTTCTGCTCGAGCGTGAACGTGCCGTTGACTTCGGTATAGAGGCGGATTCCGGCGGTGAGCTCTGCGCCCGGGCTGAACTTCGATTTCGCGACATTCAGCTTCCACATGCCGATGATCGGATCCGCGGCGAGAGCCGGGCCGGCGAACAGCACCGCTGCGAGCATGATGAGTGATAGCGACTTTTTCATGTGAATTCCCCCCCGTTTGTGGTTTTGCGGCCCGGACCTGTCGGAAGCGCGCTCGGGAGTGAGCCCGGCGGCGCTAGAAGATGCCCGTGCGTCGGCTCCCGTGCCAGTGGGGACGTGAGCTTGACAGTTTAACACACGGGCCGCGCCCGCCGAGAAGCTGCGGGCCTCCCTTGGCAAGCCGCTCGGCCGCGCATCCCGTCTCCTCGAGGCGCTGCGCCTCGATCGGCTGGAGGAGCGATGAGGCGTGTACGCCCGTGAAGTTCTGGGACGCCTCCGCCATCATTCCGCTGCTTGCCGAGGAGCCCGCTCGCGAGGCCATGCTCAGAGTCCTCGAGGAGGACGCCGAGATACTCGCCTGGTGGGGAACCCCGGTCGAGATTGCCGCGGCCATCGCGAGACGTGAACGGGAGAATGCGCTGACGGCAAAAGAGGTCGAGGCGACGCTGGCGGTCGCGCGCCATCTCGCCGACAGCTGGCACGAGATCGTGCCGTCGACGGCCCTGCGCCGCACGGCGGAGCGGCTGCTGCGCGTGCACCCCCTTCGGGCGGCCGATAGTCTTCAGCTCGCGGCCGCCCTGGTCGCGGCCGATCACGATCCGGCCACGCTCGAGATTGTCTGCCTCGATGAGCGGCTCACGGCCGCGGCCCGGCGCGAGGGATTCACGGTGGTTGACGGGTAGATCGCGGCAGGCATCATGCGCGGCGTACCCGGAGCGGTCCGCTGCCGGTCAAGACAGGGGGATCTCCATGCGTCTCGTGCCCTACCTCGGCATCGTGATTTCATGCCTCGCGAGGCTGTGCCTCGCGCAGGATTCCCCGGGATCGGCCGCGGCCACGGCACCCCATCTCACGGTGCTGCGGGCCCGGGCGCTGATCGATGGGACGAGCGGCCAGCCGCGCCTGAAGCCCGAGATCCTGGTCCGCGGCAATCGCATCGCCGAAGTCACGACGGCAGGGGCGCGTCCGCCGCCACCCGGTGCGGAGGTGATCGATCTCGGCGGCGCAACCCTTCTTCCCGGCCTGATCGATTGTCACACTCATATATTCCTTCAGGGCGAGGTGCCCGCCGCGGGCGGCTACGATGTGCAATTGCTCAAGTTCCCGGCTTCCTACCGGGTGGTGCGCGCGACGCTTGCGGCGCGGCGAGCGCTGGAACAGGGCTTCACGACGCTTCGCGACGTGGAGACCGAGGGCGCGGGCTTCGGCGACGTCGGCATCAAGCGGGCGATCGAGGAGGGCTATATTCCCGGGCCGCGACTCTACGTCTCAACCCGCTCGATCTCGACGACCGGCGGCTATGTCCTCGAAGGCTATGCGCCCGAAATCGAGGTGCCCAAGGGGGCTCAGATCGTTGACGGCCCGGTGGAGGCCCGCAAGGCGGCGCGCGAGCAGCTCGATCATGGTGCCGACTGGATCAAGGTATACATGACGCACCGGTCGTGGGTCGATGAGCAGGGCGCACTCGTTTCGCAGCCGACGCTGACCGTGGAGGAGCTCAGGGCGATCGTCGACGAGACGCACGGTTGGCGCAGAAGAGTCGCCTGCCACGCTTACAACGGAATCGGTCTGCAGCGCGCCCTGGACGGCGGCTGCGACTCCATCGAGCATGGTCTCGAGCTCACCGACGCGCAGATCGCACAGATGGTCAGACAAGGCACCTGGCTCGTACCGACCCTGTCCGTCTACTACTACGATCTGGACCCGCCCGACACGCCGACCGGCAAGCGGGACCGCAAGCGCGTGGCCGTCCATGGCGTTTCGTTTCAGAAGGCATTGCGTGCCGGCGTCAAAATCGCGTTCGGCACGGATGCCGGCGGTTTTCCGTGGTCCGAGCCCCTGGCGCAGGAGTTTGGCCGGGAGGTCGAATTCGGGATGACGCCGATGCAGGCGATTCAGTCGGCCACCTCGCGTGGCGCGGCGCTGCTTGGCCGGAGCGGCGAGCTCGGGGTAGTCGCGCCCGGTGCGTACGCGGACGTGATCGCGGTCGCGGGCGATCCCCTCGCCGACGTCAATGAGCTGAAGAACGTCGGCTTCGTGATGAAGGACGGGGTGGTGTTCAAGTCGACGTCGAAATCTCCCGGCAAGTGACCAGACGCAAGCGGGCCTCGATAGGTATGGCCGTCGCCCGCTGCGCGGAACCTTATGGAAAAACCGGCGTCAACCGAAAGCTGACGCGCGTCTCAGCCGCCGGTGTCGAGACTTGACCGCCGTCACGCGCCTGACATCGCGTCTGCGTTGTGCGACCTGCTGCCACGACCTTGACGGCCGGATCGGGAAGTCTGACCACCATGTGCTCGAGGAGTGCGCCGGGGGGGCCGGGTCGCGCCAACGAGCTCGGAGGCCAGATGGTCAACCTGTTGACTTTGGCGGTGTTCGCGACGATTGACGAAGCGGCGATCAGCGGCCTCAAACATGCGGCCGCCATCTGCGATCCGCAGTACGAGTGCGGTGGCGTCGTGCGGGCCGTGCCCGGCGGGTTCGAGGCGTCCGCTCTGATCTCGTCAAAGCGACCGTTCGGCGTGGACCTTGCCGAGTTCTACGGGCCCGAGGTG
>Ga0066655_10000844_pt1 | contig 10628 bp, 11 predicted proteins | sample GraSoiAngelo_104_FD_133942 | JGI IMG/M metagenome (GOLD analysis project Ga0066655, IMG submission 133942) | Grasslands soil microbial communities from the Angelo Coastal Reserve, California, USA - 14_0903_05_30cm | ecosystem: Environmental > Terrestrial > Soil > Grasslands | place: USA... | reverse complement strand
GTGAAGGGCCTGCCACATTTTACTGAGCGGCTCATAGCAGGTGGCCTTGATCCTGCAACCCCCGCCGCAGTCATTGAGCAAGGTACGACACAGCAACAGCGAACCGTGACGGGGACGCTCGCCACTATTGCAGAAATCGCGGCTGATGCTAATATTGGTGCTCCTGCGTTAACCATTATTGGTTCAGTGGTCGAGTTACGTGAGCAATTATTTCAATCCCTTCAACTCGGTGGAGAAAGGACATTGGCTCCCTCTGCCCTCTCAGAGGAGAAGTATACACATCAAATCATAAAAGGTCAAATATAAATGCGCTAATGCAGTATACTAAGAAGGATCGCAAGATGAGAGCAAAAAAGAAAGGTCCTGATACACTGCTTATACCAGGACCTTTCTTACTAACACAGATCTACCTGACAGTCATCCAAGAAACGCACTACTACAGCTTCCCCTAACTCATGCGCCGCGACAGCAGTTGTTTCGCTTGTTGAGCGCGTGAGTCTTCTTCCTGCTGTGCTTTGCGGAAAAACTGTGCTAATTCTTGATCTCCTCCCTGTTCCGCATCCTTTACATAAGTAGCATAGGTCTGTGCACCTTCCAGAGCATGGTAAAGCGCACTAATCAGGTCATACTGCTCATTGGCAGTACTTGTCTGTTGTTGTGTCATATGATAAAGTCTCCTGTATCTGCTATGCTTACCTGTGCATAAATTTTCATCGCTGTATCATTGTTAACCACGAATCCTGCTGCGGAAAAGTTTCTGTGGACTAGTCTGTGCTACTCGCCTACGGCCTCGCCCTGCAAAAACTTCATAACAACCTCATTAAATACTACAGGCCGATCAAACATACTGACATGACCAGCTTGCCTTATGAAGAAGCGGCGAGAGTGTTTCAATGCCTTACGCGCCAGTGGTGCGATCTCTGGAGGGACCAGAGTGTCTTGCTCGCCCCAGATGAGCAAAGTGGGGGCACCAATAACATGCATATCTTCATAGATATCCCCCATCTGTGCTAACAGAGTATGGGCAGTTTGCAGAATCGTAAGTGGATTGGCACGCAGAGCGTCGTATACTAAAACCGGAAAGAATAAGGGCGTCATCTGACGCGTGGCTGATAGCAGTGGTACAACGAACTCGAAGACGTTACGCACATGGGGCAGGATGGCTGGCGAAACCAGAATCAAGCGCTCCACAACTTCCGGTCGCCGTGCTGCTATACGTATACAGATGTAGCCTCCCATCGAGTGTCCAATAAGATGCGCTCGTTGGATGCCAACCACTTCCATCCATTGTAATAACCATGATGTAGCCTCTTCTAATACGAAACGACTCCGAGGAAAGCGCATGGAGCCAAAACCTGGCAGATCGACCACATAGACCCGGTAAGCTTGAGCAAGATGCGGCGCATTGCGTATCCACCAGTGCATGGAACCTGAGAGGCCGTGTACGAAAATAATGGGGGTTCCTCGACCAGCCACCTGATAGTTTACACGTTTCCCATTGATAATAACTGTGCGCGTTTGTAGTTTGCTAGTATTCATTCGTTAGCGCTGCGTACCAACAGAGGTATGACGTAGCCCGCAGAAGGCTACGTCTTTTTTATTGTTTGCTCGTTACCTCTTGCCTCCTCCTGCGTGGAGCAGAGGAAACATTACGATGCAGTATTAGCTTGATCGCTTTGTGCGAGTACCAACAGCGCCTCTTCAGCCTCATCGGAGTCCTGAGCCAGAGCCAGCTTGACCATTAAGTCCTCAAGCACATCTGGTCTAGTAATCTGAGCAACGCGTTTGCTTGCCATTTGGCTCAATTGAGGAAAACGTTTCTGTTGCAGCATGAGTAGTTTTTGTCGTAAAGAACTCAAGCGAAGTTTTCGTTCCTTTTCGAGACCCTCTTCACGTCCCTCCTCGCGTGCTCTGCGTTCAATAGACTTATACATAGGAGTTTCGCGTAAGATATCATCAAGCATTTTAAATCTCCTCTCTAACCATTGTTGGTCATCAGGGCTTGTGAATGCTAGAGATGCAAACAAGCTGGTTAAAGCCAATAACTCTCTAGCTATTGTATCATGGTTGGTAGTCAACCGTGCAATAATCTGCTCAACCACCTCTCTTCTCGTTCCGTCCTCACAGAACGGGATCAGGGGCAGTAAGCCACGCAAATTTTTCGCAAAAAGGTCTTTACTATGATCTAGACCATACTATACCATATATGCACATAGATGTCTATTAAGAGATTGTAAAATTGTTCTAGATTAGCACAGCAACTCTGGCTAGCATATATTTCAGCTTTGCTTCGTGGGGCTGGAAGAAGGCCCCTGTGGCCTCCACTGTAGCGCGAAACTCCTCGGTAAGGTAGTATCTTCTTTTGTGCTCAAAATCCTTGTAGATTATGTGGGTCTATATGAAGCGGTTGAGGAATGCAGGGAGGAAGAAGATGGAACGCGGCTTCACTGAGATGTGGCGGCCACAGGATGTGCTCTACGGTATGTATCATGCCATTGTCGGCCTCTTGCTGTACTCCGATCACTGGCACTCCCTGGACACGGAAGCCACGCGAGAACGAGACAAGCAGACGGGAATGAGCCACTGTGGCAAGTTCAACCACTGGCTCACGGCGCTGCGCTGGCGTGAGTGGAGCACCTGGAGGCTCTAGCGTAGATTTGCTAGCCTCTTGTTTGAGCATGGCCTGTGTCAGTTTCAGGGGGACAATGTGAGAGGCAATCAGCGTCTGCAAGAGGGTGAGATTCTTGAGCAGATCGTAGATGACGCCTTGATGCCAGCGGTCAAATGCCTCGTCGCTAGGGGCGAAGAGTGTCACAGGCTGGTTGCCTTCCAGTACATATTCAAAGCCGACTGCCCGAACGGCTGTCAGCAGGTTGTGAAAGGTCACGGGCCAGTGTTGCCGTTGCAGGACGCTCAGGATTGTTGGCATGCTTGCTCTTCCTTCCGTCAGTACCGGGATGCATCTTGCGCGGCGGGTTCGCCAGTTTCCTGATTGTATCCGACTTCCATCATTTGCTCAGGTCTAAGCTCATTGACGGGTCGCTCTCCAACTCCGGGCTGAACGACTAAAGGGCCTGGGTGCGACGTTGGCCAGCTGGGATAGCTAGCTGGCTCGTACACTGGCAGAGGACCGTTCTTTGCCTTGCGTTGCACTAATGAAGTGCTCTGTCTGCTTTCCATGTCGTTTCCTTTCTCTTTTGCTTGGCCACTGGCAATCTTTGACATAGTGCTCACACGTTTCATTGAGGAGAAAGGTGACAGAACCCCTCTATTTTACAACAACGTAATTTTTGCCATGAAAAACTATTGACAAGCCGCAAAGCGCATGGTAATATACACCATGTCAAACGAAACCGCTTGTATGCGCAGGCGAACCGGTGATCATAGCGAAGAGGGTACACCCGTTCCCATCCCGAACACGGAAGTTAAGCTCTTCAGCTTCGACGATACTATGTGGGCAACTGCACGGGAAAATAGGAAGTCGCCGTTTCACCCGCTCACATAGGCGGTTTTGTTTTTTACCTGTTAAGAGACAAAAAGAGATCGAAAAAACGGTTGGTGTTGGCCAACCGTTTTTTCGAACTCTTTTTGGTAGTTACATGGTGCCTTGATTGGCGTATTTCTCTGCATAATCGCCAATGACGGGCAACTTGTAGTACTCACCCCGGCTCGCTTTTACCATCATAATGATAAATATCACCAAGCTGGCTAAGGATACTAAGCCATTGAGATAACCGAAGATGCCAACAGCACTTGACAGTACGCTCAAGACGATATAGACCACAGTAAAGGCCACTGAAAGGAGAATAGATTGCATCGCATGGAAGCGCACGAAACGATTCTGTTTCTCCATCAGTAAGAAGATAAGGCCAGTGATCGATCCGAAGAGGTAGCTCAACCAAGCTGCTGTATTCTGGTTCAGGCCCATCGAGGTCGTACCCTGCTGGCCATAAGGCGACTGGTAAGGAGCTTGCTGCCCGTATGGTGGCTGTTGGCCATAGGGAGCTTGCCCATAAGGTTGTTGGTAACTGCTATTCTGCTGCTGTCCAGAGCTGCTTGGTTGCCCGTAGCTACCATATTGTTGGCCACTATAGGGATCAGTTGGCTGTGATTGCTGGGGAGGGTAGCCACCTCCATAGGGAGCTTGTTGATTAGGATCTGGATAGTTCATGATTAATATTCCTCTCTTGGTAATAATGATGAGTATAAAAACTTTATCAGTGGGACGTTATCCATTTTTTTCTATAAACGAACTATGACGTAAATGTGCTAATCAGGATCGTCCCGTTGGGCTTGCGCATGTGGAAAGCAATCCTGCGAAAGGTGATCTGATGGCGGAATAATAAATGCTTGTGCATCATCATTTGGCTTATCCAGTTGGGGCCTTTCAGTTGCTGACTGCTCGGAACGCTGTTGCTTATTTTCATGGTGGGTAGGGAGATCCTTTGGACGCAAAGGTAAAGGATCTTGTTTTTTTGCCTGTTCTGATATTTCTCCCTTTTCCAGGATTGCAGGCTGTAATGCCACTTGAATTACTTGATCCATCGTTTCTACTGGTATGAAATTGAGTCTTTGCCGAATTTTTGCTGGTATCTCCGCTACGTCTTTCTGATTTTCTGCTGGGATGATTAAGTTCTTAATATTGGCCTGTTGTGCTGCGAGCACTTTTTCTTTCAGTCCACCAATGGGTAAGACATTACCGAGCAGTGTGACTTCGCCTGTCATGGCTATATCGCCGCGTACCGGGCGGCGTGTCAGTGCTGAGACTAAGGCAGTCGCAATAGTAATCCCAGCGGATGGACCGTCTTTAGGAATAGCATTTTCAGGCAGGTGAATATGCAAGTCGGTGGTATCCTGAAAACTCGGTTCAATGTGCAGCTCGGTAGCGCGTGTGCGAATATAGGAGAGCGCGGTCTGTGCGGATTCACGCATCACATCGCCCAGTTGTCCTGTTACTTGTAAATCGCCTTTACCAACCATCGTGACAACTTCTACCGGCAATAAGATACCACCCATCTCTGTCCAGGCCAGCCCCATTGCACAACCAACCTTCGCCTTTTGTATATATTGTGCATTATTATAGCGAGGTGTGCCCAGAAATTGTTCCGTATTACTTGCCGTCAGGCGTATATGGGTATTGGGCTTTTCGAGCACACGCCGTGCGGCCTTACGACAGATATGCGCCAGTTGGCGTTCTAGATTGCGTACGCCTGCTTCGCGTGTATAGTTGGTGACGATACGCTGCATGGTCTGTTGCGGTATCTTTAATTGTTCAGCGGTCAAGCCGTGCTCGCTGAGCACTTTTGGCAAGAGATAACGCAGACCAATGTTGACTTTTTCGTCGAGCATATAGCCTGGCAGGTCAATAATGTCCATGCGGTCGGCCAAAGCTCGTGGGATCTGATATTTGATATTGCCTGTGCAGATGAAGAAGACCTCGGAAAGATCAAAAGGCAGTTCCAGGTAATGATCGGTAAAGGTACTATTCTGTTGTGGATCGAGCACCTCCAACAGTGCCGCAGCTGGATCACCACGGTACTCCGCTGAGAGCTTGTCGATCTCGTCGAGTAAGAAGACGGGGTTACGCACACCGACCGTTTTCATGCTCTGAATAATACGTCCTGGTAGCGCACCAACATAGGTACGACGATGGCCGCGAATTTCAGCCTCGTCGTGGACACCGCCAAGCGAAATACGGGCGAACTTGCGTCCAAGCGCTTTGGCAATCGAGTAACCGAGCGAGGTCTTACCAACACCCGGCGGGCCGATGAAACACAGGATCTGGCCCTGGCTCTCGCTTTTCGTCTGTCCACCACGATTGGCACGCTGTAACCGTAATTGGCGCACGGCAAGAAACTCAATAATACGCTCTTTGATGCCTTCTAGGCCGTAATGATCTTCATCGAGAATGCTGCGCGTCACCTCGATATCGAAAACATCCTCGCTGCGTTCCGTCCAAGGCAGGGCCAATACCCAGTCGATATATGCACGAATGACACTGACCTCGGCAGATTGCGCTGAGGTACGCTCCAAGCGGTCAATCTCTTTACGCACTTTGGCCGCGACCTCGGTAGGTAGCTTCTTTTCCTTGAGCTTCTCGCGCAACTCATCTGCCTCGGAAGACGTTTCCATGCCTAGCTCTTCCTGGATCGCGCGCAACTGTTCCCGCAGGTAAAATTCCTTCTGTGTACGATCTACCTGCGAGCGCACACGGCTACGGATCGTCGTTTCGAGTTCGAGAATTTCAATCTCGTTACCGATGATGACACAAATCTTCTCCAAGCGATCCATCGGAGCGAAGGTCTCCAGCAGATCCTGTTGCTGCTGCATATCGGTGACAATGTGTGCGGCCAGGGTATCAGAGAGGCGAGCAGCCGTTTTCAGAGCGATGATCGAATTAATATCCTCTACCGAGAAGCGGCGACTGAGTTGAGCATAGCGTTCAAATAAATTGGTGGCATGACGGACGAGAGCATCGGCCTGTGTCCCTTTCACTTGCCCTTCTTCTGAGAGGTTGAAATGGACGCGCATAAATGGCTCCATGTCCAGGTACTCGGTAATCTCGACGCGGCTAATACCACGTACGAGTACCTGCAAACTGCCGTCTTGCTGGCGGTGCATTGTTGTTACTTCGACCAGCGCTCCAATCGCATAGATGTCCTGTGCTTGGGGGTCGTCGATCTCTGCATTGCGTTGTGTAGCAGCGATCAAAGTATGATCGGGGCGCATCATCGCCTCTTCAATAGCGCGTACCGACTTCTCGCGGGCAATCGGTAATGCGAGGCGGTTATGATGGAACGCAACGGTATTCTTCAACGCCACCAGCGGATAGATTTCTTCAGGTTCCTGTACTATATCATGGCGTTCTTGTTCACTCATTGGCTCCCACCTGTCTATCCTGTTTGGGTGCTTCAGGAATTACACAACTTTTTACAACAAAGCTGATAAGTCTGCATCAGGCAGACTCATCTTCAGAGTAGGCTGTTGTCCTATCTGTGCGTGTTACTAGCAATGGCTTATTGTGCGAGGTGATCACATCCCCGTTGATAATTACTTTCTTGATATCAGCGCGAGATGGAATTTCGTACATCACATCGAGCAACACATCTTCGATAATTGTACGCAACCCGCGTGCTCCGGTGCGCTGCTTTAACGCGCCTTCTGCGGCTGCATCTAACGCCTCATTGGTGAAAACTAGGTCCACGTGATCCAACTGCAAGAACTTCTGATATTGCTTGACGATCGCATTTTTCGGCTCGGTCAAAATGCGCACCAGAGCGGCTTTATCCAGTGGATCTAACGAGACGACCACGGGGAGGCGTCCCACAAATTCGGGGATCAGACCATATTTAAGCAGATCATCGGGGATAAGCTTGGCCAGAATAGATTCTTCTTTTTCTTGCTTCTTTTCCTCGCCCTGCTTCTTACGGAAACCTATCGACTTGTTACTACCCAGACGTTGCTCGACAATTTTATCTAGGCCTTCAAAAGCGCCACCACAAATGAATAGGATATTGGCGGTATTGATCTGAATGAAGTCCTGATGAGGATGTTTACGTCCACCTTGGGGCGGAACATTGGCCACCGTCCCCTCAATAATCTTGAGTAGCGCCTGTTGCACACCTTCGCCGGAGACATCGCGGGTAATCGAGGGATTATCTGATTTGCGGGCGATCTTGTCGATTTCATCAATGTAGACAATACCACGCTCGGCGCGTCCGACATCGAAATCAGCAGTCTGGATGAGACGCAAGAGAATATTTTCCACATCTTCACCGACATAACCAGCCTCAGTCAGTGCGGTGGCATCAGCAATACAGAAGGGGACATCCAGAATCTTGGCTAAGGTCTGGGCAAGCAACGTTTTACCGCTACCAGTTGGCCCCATCATAAGAATATTACTCTTGCCCAGTTCTACATCATCGATCTGCATGCCCACATTGATACGTTTATAGTGATTATACACTGCAACCGACAATGTCTTTTTAGCGCGCTCTTGCCCGATAACGTAGTGGCTCAATTGCTCATAGATCTTTTTTGGTGTAGGGATCTTGCCTGTCTGCAAACGAGGCTTGGCAACGGTGGCTTGCTCTTCCTCGATGATTTCTCGACACAGATCGATACATTCATCGCAGATATAGACACCGCCGGGGCCAGCGATCAGGCGTTGTACCTGATCCTGGCTTTTGCTGCAAAAGGAGCAGCGATATGTAGTTCGCACGTTTTTTGAGTTTGCCACGTCTGTCTCCTTTCCTGCTGCACGCCTGCATCTGATAGTCGCATTATTACTCTACTGCCTGAACTGGTTCACTGGCTTCTTCAGGTGGAGGTGTTGCTATTGCAGACTCCCCGGCAGCTTCTGATGTCATATCTTGCGCCTCATCGCTGGCTGCTTCAGCTGCCTGGGCGGCTACCAGCGCGTTGTCTATGGAGGCTACTTCTTCTTCTTCAGATGTTGCAAGTTCACTTTCTGGGTCAGGGCCAGCAACCAGATCCACCAGGAAATTCAGCGTCTTTTCACGTCGATAGTTAATGGCTAGTGCACGCACCTGGTCTTCTGTATTCGGCAAGGGCTGACCTGCCTGACTGTAGAGCTGAAGAACTGCTTCGATTTCTTGTGGATCAATGCCGATATGCTCTTGACGTGCCACCGCATCCAGCATGAGTTGACGCTTGACACTCTTTTCGGCATCGGGTCGCATACTCTGGAGATACTCTTCGTGTGTCGTGCGGGCCATCATCAAATACTGGTCAAGGGAGATATGCTGTTGCTCCAGCAGGTGTGAGAACTGGTGGAGCATGTCTTCAGCCTGGGCGTCGATTAACGCAGGGTGGACGACAAACTCTGACTCGTCAATAATCGCATTGACAATGTTGTCACGTAACTCATTGCGTGCACGACGCTTTTTGTTTGCTAGCATGTCGTCGCTAAGAAACTTGCTATAATCTTCTAGTGTAGCATACTCACCCTCCGAGGCTTGTACTGCAAAGGCGTCATCTAGTGCCGGAAGTTGCTTGGCTTCAACCTTATGCAGTGTCACCTCGTAGTGTGCTTCTTGCCCTGCTAGCTTCTCGTTGCCATAGTCGGTGGGGATCGTCGTGGTGAAAGACTTGCTCTCACCTGCTTGCATCCCAACGATATGCTCATCCATGCCACTAAACAGGCCGACGCGCTCATTTGTCAATTCAAAGGGATTGTCCTGCAAGTCCGAAACGTTCTGCTCACCTACAGTCAACTTCAGATTAACGGTCACTCGATCACTATACTCGGCTGAGCGCTCAACGCTCTGCCAAGTAGCCGCGCGATTGCGCAAACGTTCTAGCTCTTGATCGACCTCTTCAGAAGTCACAGCGGGTTCCTCGCGCTCGAAATGTAATTGTCTATAATCGCTCAGCTCGACCGGAGTGATGATAGGAACAGTAATCATAAAGTGGTAGGGCTGTCCTATCTGCAAAGAGGGAGCGTCAAGTTTTGGCTGGGTAATAGGCGTCAGCTCATGTTCCTTTAGCGTATTGCGATAGATCTCCGAAATCAGCTCATCGAGACCTTCCTGATAAATTGCTTCTTTTCCTACCTTGCGCTCAACGATAGAACGTGGAGCCTTCCCACGGCGAAAACCCTGGACATCGATTTGTTTGACTATCTTACGATATGCCTTCTCTGAGGCCTTTTCCATCTCGTCCCAAGTCACATCTACTTCAAGGACGGCCTCGCTGTTTGGCAGCTTTTCAACAGAGACCTTCACAGTTCCTCCAACAGCTTTCTTGTTATTTTTATAGTTATTGTGAACCCGATAATACAGGCAAACACTACTTAATGGTCAATAGACAAGTGGGGAAGTACAATGAAGCAAACACACTTGGAGACCACCCCCACAACAGCGTATTACGTAGTTGAAACCTTGCACAGAAATCGTTGTGATTATTGCAGTCTCGTGTGGGTTGCTCTGCACTTGCCCACAGAAGGTTAACCTTAATAGGCAACACCTCTGTCTAGACAGGTTGGAGCGGGAGACGGGGATCGAACCCGCGACTTTCTCCTTGGCAAGGAGATGCTCTACCACTGAGCCACTCCCGCGGCGTATACCTTGCGGTCTCAATGGGCGGTGAGAGACTCGAACTCTCACGGTTCATCACCAACAGATCCTAAGTCTGTCCTGTCTACCAATTTCAGCAACCGCCCGTTAAAATGGGACCTTACAAAGTTCCCACTTGTGGATAATACATCAGCAAGTAACTTGCTGTCAAGACAATTTTCTACATCTCCCATTATGGCTACTGGTTTTTCTCTACATTCTTCAGCGTCAGAAGTGTTGACAAGCGGCATGACAGCTCGTAAAATTTTGTTGTTAAAGATTGTTTGATATACGAGTCAAGTATATATGGGGGGGGGATGAAGTCTCTTACTGCTGACGGGATAAACTCTCTATGAGTGCTAATGAAAAGGATGAGGCTGTGAAGGCAGCTCACCGGCAGTATTTGCTGGGTGTCAGTTATCGTACTGCCACTGATGGTGAGCGACAGTCCAATCTAGAAAATGCTATTGTTTGCTTTAAGGCTGCATTAGACGGCTATAAAATAGATACATTTCCTCAAGAATGGGCCAGGGCGCAACACGATATTGGTGT
>Ga0066655_10000837_pt1 | contig 10645 bp, 10 predicted proteins | sample GraSoiAngelo_104_FD_133942 | JGI IMG/M metagenome (GOLD analysis project Ga0066655, IMG submission 133942) | Grasslands soil microbial communities from the Angelo Coastal Reserve, California, USA - 14_0903_05_30cm | ecosystem: Environmental > Terrestrial > Soil > Grasslands | place: USA... | reverse complement strand
GACCCCGTAGATCACCCACGGCTGCCGGCCGAGCTCCGTCACCATCCAGCCGGCTTCCACGGCGATGAATCCCATGGGGGCGCCGAGCGCGATCGCGCGCAGCAGCCACGTGTTGTGGGCGAGATCGGCACCGCGCCAGGCGCGCCATCCAGTCCACAGCGCGACCAACGCCAGATAGGTGCCGAGGGCCACCATCAGCTGAAACGCGAGGTGCACCGCGGGGACATTGGGCCACTCGTCGCGCGGGGCCGCGTCGAGCCCCTTCACCACGGCCCCGGGATCGTGGAACGCGAGCAGCGAGAGCCCGTACGGGACATCGATCGCGAGCCGCGTCTGGCGCCGCTCCACGTCCGGCCAACCGCCCAGCGTAAGCGGCGCCCCCGCCCGGGTCTCGAACAGGGCTTCCGCCGCCGCCAGCTTCACCGGCTGATGGCGGGCCAGGTGCCGGGCGCTCAGATCGCCCGAAATGGGCTGGAGCACCGCCGCGGGCGCACCGACGAGCAGTGCGATGACGAGCGCGCGCCGGTGGAACGCGTTGGCGCGATCTTTCAGCAGCAAGAACGCGTGGATCCCGGCGACCGCGAAACCGGTCGCCGCGTACGCCGCGAGCGTCATGTGGATCGTCTGTGACAGCGCGGCGGGGCTCGCCATTGCGGCGATCGGATCGACGTTCACGGCATGGCCCTGCGCCAGCTCGAATCCGGTCGGCGTGTTCATCCACGCATTCGCGATGACGACGAAGATTCCGGAAGCCGCGCCGCTCAGCGCGACGACGCCGCCGGCGGCGAGGTGGGCCGGCCGCGGGATCAGGTCCCAACCGTACAGGTAGATGCCGAGGAAGATCGCCTCGGTGAAGAAGGCGAACCCTTCGAGCGAGAACGGCATCCCGATGATGGGGCCCGCGAACCGCATGAACTCCGGCCACAACAGCCCGAGCTCGAACGACAGCACGGTCCCGGACACGGCGCCCACGGCGAACAGGATCGCGGTCCCACGCGCCCAGCGCTTGGCGAGGTCCAGATAGATCGCGTGCCCCGTCACCTGCCAACGGCGCTCCGCCAGCACCATCATGAGCGGCATCGCGATCCCGATGACGGCGAACACGATGTGAAAGGCGAGCGAGACGGCCATCTGCGAGCGGGCCGCCAGCAGGTCTGGCATGCCTACAAGCTACACGGGTGCTATTTCAGCTTGGCCATGCGGTCCTCGACCGCGCGGTTGTTCGAGAACTCGCCGGCCATCGCTTGCAGCGTGGCCTTCGCCGAGTCCGGCATCCCCGCCGCCGCGAACGCATCGGCGCGCAGCAACCCGACCCGGAATCGTAGGAACCGGCTCTCTAACGTCGGTGGGAACCACTTGAGCGCCGCCAGGGCGGCCTTCCCGTCCTGCCGGTCGACGATCAACGACTCCACCGCCAGCAGCCGGATCGACGTGTCGTCGGGATAGCGCTGCGCCAGCTGGGCGATCAGCTGCGCCGACTCAGCGGGTTTCCCCTGTCTTCGGTCCAGCATGGCCTGCTGATACAGACCCGCCACCAGCAACCGTGCGACGTCCGCCGGATCTCCCGAGCGTACCCCCACGCCCCCGGCATAGCCGTAGACGAGGTCGCCGCCGTGCTCGGCGGCTTCGTACAACGAGACCGCGCCCATCAGGCCCACGACACCTGAGGCGGTGAGCATCCCTTTGCGCCACCGGCTCACCCGAGGAACGAGCGCCACGAGCTCGAGCGCCGCCACGATGAGGAAGATGTTCCGCGTGCGCTGGCCCCACTCCTCGTGCTCCATCACTGCCGCCCGCGCGCCCGGCACGCGCTCGACCGGTCCGTGCGCCGCCGTCCCCGATTGCACCGCCAGGACGGCGCCGACGGTCCCCACGAGCAGCAGGACCAGAGCGGCGGGACCGGTGAACGCGACCTTGCCCGTCAGGGAAACCCCACGCAACAGCACTCCCATGAACAGCAGGGCGATCGCGAAGTGCACGATTTGGGGATGTAGCGGGGCGAGCGACACCGTAGTGGCTCCCGAGAAGGAATGGACCGGAGAAGATACGGCTTGCGGCGGCGCTTTGTTGGCCTAAATTCCGTACCACAATCGATTCCGTGGTGATTTGCGGCCTATTGCAGCCACGTTAAACAAGTCGCTAAAACGCCAGCCCGTTTGGCGACTACTCGGCCAAGCGGGTCTTGTTTTTACGAGTAACGGATGACGGACAACGGATAACGGACGACAGACAACGGATGACCACCACGCTGCGCGATCTCTTGAACGACGGAAAAGTCCACGTGCTCGACGGCGCGATGGGCACGATGCTCTACTCCAAGGGCTTCTTCCTGAACGTCTGCTATGACGAGCTGAACCTCAAGCAGCCGAAGCTCGTGCGCGAGGTGCACGAAGCCTACGTGCGGGCCGGCGCCGAGATCATCGAGACCAACACCTTCGGCGCCAATCCCGTCAAGCTCCGCAGCTACGGACTGGCCGACGACACGGAGAAGATCAACCAGGCGGCTGCCGAGCTGGCGCATCAGGCGGCGGCCGGGCAGGCCAGCGTCGTGGGCGCGATCGGTCCGCTCGGCGTACGCATCGAGCCGTTCGGCGCGCTGGCGCGGGAGGAGGCGTTCGCGCACTTCGGGCGCCAGGTGAAGGGCCTGCTCGCGGGCGGGGTGGACGGGTTCATCCTCGAGACGTTTTCGGATTTGGACGAGATCCACGAGGCGCTGCGCGCGGTGCGGAGCCTCTCCGACCTTCCCGTAATCGCCCAGATGACGATCGGCGAGGATGGCCTCACCTACTACGGCACGAGCCCCGAAACTTTCGCGCAGCAGCTCACCGCGTGGGGCGCGGACGTGATCGGCGTGAACTGCTCGGTGGGGCCGGCCGGGGTACTCGAGGCGGTCGAGAAGATGGTCAAAGTGACCGACCGGCCGATCTCGGGCGTCCCCAACGCGGGGCTCCCACGCGATGTGGGAGACCGCAAGATCTACCTCGCAAGCCCCGAGTACATGGCGAGCTACGCGCGACGGATGATCGAAGCCGGGGCCCGCTTCGTGGGTGGCTGTTGTGGCACGACGCCCGAGCACATCAAGAAAATCCGCGACTACGTCGCGAGCGTGGTGCCGCGCCACCAGCCAGTCGTGGTGTCGCGCGAGACGATCGCGGCGCCCGCCGGAGTGGAGGAGGTGCCGTTGTCCGCGCGCTCGTGCTGGGGCGCGAAGCTGGCTAGGGGTGAGCTCGTGACGAGCGTCGAGATCGTCCCGCCCAAGGGGGTCGATGCCACGCCGATGCTGGAGCAGTGCCGCGCCCTCAAGGCCGCCGGCGTGGACGCCGTCAACGTCCCCGATGGGCCGCGGGCGCAGAGCCGGATGGGAGTGCTGCCGTCGGCGATCCTGATTCAGCGCGAAGTGGGGATCGAGACGGTGATCCACTACTGCTGTCGCGACCGCAACCTGCTCGGCATGCTTTCGGACATCCTCGGCGCCCATGCCGCGGGGCTGCGCAACATACTCATCATCACAGGCGACCCGCCCAAGATGGGGCCCTATCCGGAAGCGACGGCGGTGTTCGACATCGACTCGATCGGGCTCACGAATCTCGTGTTCCGCCTGAACCACGGGCTCGACCCCGGCAACAATCCGATCGGCGCGCCCACGCAGTGGACGATCGGCGTCGGCGTGAACCCGGGCGCCGTCGATCTCGATCGCGAGCTGTCGCGGTTCGCCTGGAAGGTGGACGCCGGCGCCGAGTTCGCGGTGACACAGCCGGTGTTCGACCCGGCGCAGCTCGACACGTTCCTGAAGCGCGCCGAGCAGTTCAAGATCCCGATCGTGGCGGGGATCTGGCCGCTCATCTCGCTGCGGAACGCCGAGTTCCTCGCGAACGAAGTGCCGGGAGTGTCCGTGCCGGAGTCGGTGCTGGCCCGGATGCGCCAGGCGCAGGAGAAAGGCAAAGACGCGGCGCTCGCCGAGGGCGTGAAGATCGCGCGCGAGATGTTTCAGCAGGTAAAGCGCGCCGTGCAGGGTGTGCAGGTGAGCGCCCCGTTCGGGCGCGTGGAGGTGGCGCTGGAGGTGTTCCGGTAAGAGCGCCGTAGGTGGTTGCGCGGGGCAGTCATCGCAGGTAGTTCTCCCCTGTCATGCGCGACCTCGCAGGCCGCACCGCCCTCGTCACGGGCGCGTCCCATGGGCTGGGGCCTTACATCGCTCGCGCCCTGGCCGCGAAACGCATGAAGCTGGTGCTCGCCGCGCGCTCGGCGGCCGAGCTCGATGCCCTCGCCGCGGAGCTCCGCAGGCGCGGCCTCGAGGCGCTGCCCGTGCCGGCGGACCTGGCCCAAGCCGGCGACCGCGAGCGCGTGGTCACCGCCGCCCAGAATCAGTTCGGCGCGGTGGACGTGCTGGTGAACAACGCCGCGGTGTTCTTTCCGAAGAGCTTCCACCGCTCCAGTGCGCGAGAGCTCGAGCATGCCGTCGAGGTGAACCTGGTCGCCCCGCTGGTGCTCTCGGCGCTCGCCTTGCCCGGCATGCTCGAGCGCGGGCGGGGGCACATCGTGAACCTGGGATCGCTCGCCGGAAGGATTCCCCCTGGCTACACCGAGTCCTACGCAGCCACGAAGGCCGCGCTCATCGCGTTCTCCGCTGCGCTGCGCGCCTCCTATCGCGGCAAGGGGGTGAGTGCGTCGGCCATCACTCCCGGATTTGTCACGGAAGCGGGGATGTATCGCGTGCAACACGACGCGACGCAGCTTTCCGCGCCACGCTGGCTGGGAACGTCGCGCCCGACGACGTCGCTCGCGCCGTGGTGCGCGCGATCGAGCAGGATCTCCCCGAAGTGATCGTGAACCCGGGTCCGATGCGGCTGATGCTCGCGTTCCGCGACCTGTTCCCCCGCCTCGCCGAGCGAGTCCGCGTGGACGTGTTCGAACGGGCGGCAAGGTTCTATGAGGGCGGAGCGTAAGGCCAGGGGACACCATGTTCGTGGGCCACTATGGCATCAGCTTCGCGGCGAAGCGGCTCGACAAGACGATCCCGCTGTGGGTGCTGTTCCTCGCCGTCCAGCTGCTCGACCTCGGCTGGGGCGTCCTGGTCCCGCTCGGCGTCGAGAAGGTGCGCATCGTCCCGGGGATTACGGCGTCCAATCCCCTCGACCTCTACTACATGCCCTACACCCACAGCCTCGTCGCCGCGCTGCTGTGGTCGCTCGCTGGGTACGTCGTGTACCGATCGGGGCGCGGCTTCGGCGCGTCGCGCCGCGCGGCGCTGCTCGTCGCCGCAGCGGTGTTCTCGCACTGGGTCCTCGACCTCATCGTGCACCGTCCCGACCTGCCGCTGTATGACGACACTCTCAAGATGGGCCTCGGGCTGTGGAACTACCCCACGGTCGCGTTCCTGCTCGAAGTCGCGATCTTGTTCGGCGGGATGCTGCTCTACCTCCGCTCAACGACGGCCACCACCGCCGTCGGCCGCTACGGTATGCCGGTCTTCGGCAGCGTGATGCTCCTCATCCAGGCGGCCGCGTTCTTCGGGCCGCCGCCACCCAACGACCGAGCCGCTGCGTTCACGGCGCTTGCGTCCTACGCTCTCTTCGCCGCAGGTGCGGGCTGGTTGGATCGCCGCCGGGCGTAATCGAGGACCGCCGTCACTAAAGGAGGCTCATGCCTACCGCCAACGTCAACGTCCTCGCCGTCATCGTCGCCGCGGTCGCGACGTTCATCCTGGGCGCCGTGTGGTATTCCCCCGTGCTGTTCGCGAAGCAATGGGTCCAGGCGCACGGCTACACCCCGGAGCAGCTCGAGGCGATGAAGAAGCGCGGCGTGGCCCGCGCGTACGCGGTGTCGGCACTCTGCTACCTGGTCATGGCGTACGCGCTCGCGCTGCTCGCCTCCTACACCCAGGCGACGAGCTTCGTGCAGGGCGTGTGGCTCGGATTCCTGCTGTGGCTCGGCTTCGCGGCGACGATCGGCCTCACCGCCCACATGTTCTCCGACAACCCGCTCGCGGTGTGGGTGATCGACGCCGGGTACCAGCTCGCCTACCTGCTGCTGATGGGCGTGATCGTCACGGTGTGGCGCTGAACGCGCCCTAATTCCGGCGAATCGCCACCGGACCATTCGTGGTGATGGCGCGGATCGTCGGCCCGCCCTTGCCGAGCACCGTTGCGATGCGCCGCCCGACCCGGCCCTGGATCGTGACCGTGAGCGGAAACTCGACCGTCATGGGTCCGTTCACGGTGCCGAACTCGAGCTGCGCGGAGTAGCCCTCCGGGATCGTCAGGTCCACCGGCCCGTTGGTCGTCTCGGCGTCGAGCCCCGCGCCGTCCCAGCGCGCTCCGGTCAGCTCGATGTCGAGCGGGCCGTTGGTCGTGCGGGCGCGCACGTCCCCGCCCACGGCGCGTAACGCGACCGGGCCGTGGTACGCCGTGAGCGTCATGCGGCCCGAGACTTCGCTCACCGCGATGGGGCCGTTGTACGTGTCAAGCTTCAAGTCCGAGCGCCGCGGCACGAACACGACGAAGCTCACCCCCCACGACGCGGCGTGGCGGCTCTCCGGACCGTCGACGCCGATCGTCGTCCCGGACGTCACCACACGGATGCCGCGCGCCAGCTCGGCCGCCTCGTTGTCGCTGCGCGCTTCGGTCTGGATGCGGGCGTGCACTTCGATGCCGTCCGAGTCCCACCCCTTCACCGCGACCGCGCCGTTCTTGCCGGGGTCGACCGTGACCGCGTCGCCCGTCGCCTTGAGGGACGAGACCCGCACCTCGCAATGCTTGACCCGCCAGCCGTCGTCCCGGTCGCGGCAGTCGGCGAGCCAGCGGGCGTCGGCGGCGCTTTGGGCCGCGAGTCCAGGGGCGCCAGGGGCGAAGCTCAGGGCGGCGAGCACGACGGGCAGGTGGCGCGGCATGTGATCCTCCGGTCTAGCGGGGCGGCGGGGGGCGACCTTCACTCCCGGGTTGGACACCCCGGACGGCGTGACGGTTGCTGCGCCGCCGGTTAGCTTGGCGCCGTGCCTGAAGCCTCGCTAGCCCGCACGCTGCGCCCGCGGGATCTGGCCTTCATCGTGGTCGGCACCGTCATCGGCTCGGGGATCTTCGTCGTGCCGGGGGCAGTGCTGCGCCAGACGGGCGGCGACGTCGGGTACGCCCTGCTCGTGTGGCTCTTGGGGGGCGTGCTCTCGCTGTTGGGCGCCCTCACGTACGGCGAGCTGGGTAGCATGCTTCCCGAAGCGGGTGGGGCGTACGTCTACGTGCGCGACGCGTTCGGGCCGCTTGCGGCGTTCCTGCTTGGCTGGACGTTGTTCTTCGTGATCTCCTCCGGGTCGGTGGCGACCCTCGCCGTCGCGTTCGCGGAATACCTGCGCCAGTTCGTGCCGCTCGATCCGACGGCCAGAACCCTCGTCGCGGCCCTGATGATCGCCGTCGTCGGGGCCGTGAACGTGCGCGGCACCCGCCACAGTGCCAACGTCCAGAACTGGAGCACGGGAATCAAGGTGGCCGCCATCCTGGCGATGAGCGCCGTGCTACTCGGCTCGGGCCACGGCCTGGCCGACCTCCGGGCCGCCGCGTTTACCGCGCCCCTCGGGCCGTCGCTCCTCTCGGGCGTGGGGGTGGCCATGATCGGCGTGCTGTGGGCCTACGAAGGCTGGGCCAACGTGGCAGCCTCGGCCGGAGAAGCGCTCGAGCCGCAGCGCAGCTTTCCGCGCGGCATCGTGACGGGCACGGCGACGCTGGTCGCGATCTATCTGCTCGCCAACGTCGCCTACGTCGCGGCCCTGGGGCCGGCCGCCGTGGCCGGGACCGATCGCGTCGCGGCGGACGCGGTGCGCGCGGCGCTCGGACCGGGCGCCGGCCGGTTGATCGCCGCGGCCGTCCTGGTCGCGATGTTCAGTGCGGCGAACGGGCTCACGCTCACCAATTCGCGCGTGTACTACGCGATGGCCCGGGACGGGGTGTTCTTCCGGAAGCTCGCGGAGGTGCATCCGCGCTTCGGCACGCCCGCCTTCTCGGTGCTCGTGAGCTCGGCGTGGGCCATCGTGCTCGCGGCCACGGGCAGCTTCGAACAGCTCTTCACCTACGTGATCTTCGCCGCGTGGGTCTTCTATGCGCTCGCCGGGGCCAGCGTTTTCGTGTTGCGGCGACGCCTTCCGGCGGCGGTGCGGCCGTTCCGCGTCCCCGGGTACCCGTGGACGCCGCTGCTGTTCGTCGCCTCCGCCGCCGCGATTGTCGTCAACACGATCTGGGCCCGCCCGCAACGCTCGCTGCTGGGGCTCGGCATCATGGCACTCGGTCTGCCCGCCTACTACGCCTGGCGGCGGGGCCACGCTCGCCGGGCTGACGGGTGAGCGGCTTCAAGTTCCCGCACCCGCTCGTGTTATTGGTCGCCGGCATCGCTCTCGCCGCCGCGGCGAGCTGGGTGCTGCCAGCAGGCCAGTACGAGCGCCGCGACGACCCGGCCACGGGCCGCCGCGTGGTGATCGCCGGGACCTACCACCGCGTAGCGCCCAGTCCCGTCGGCCCGCTCCGAGCGCTCGTCGCCATCCCGAAGGGCATGACGGACGCCGGGTCGGTGATCTTTTTCGTCTTCCTGATCGGCGGGGCGTTCACCGTGGTGGACCGCACCGGCGCCCTGCGGAGCGCAGTGGACTGGCTGGTCCGGCTGCTCGCGCGCCGGGAGGCCTTCGTCCTCCCCGCCGCCTGCCTCACGTTCGCGCTGGGCGGCGTGCTCGACAATATGAAGGAGGAGATCATCGCACTGGTGCCGGTCATGCTGTTGCTGGTGCGCCGGCTCGGCTTCGATGCGGTCACGGCCGTCGCAGCGAGTCTCGGCGCGGCGGCCGTGGGAGCGGCGTTCAGCCCGCTCAACCCCTTTCAGGTCGGGATCGCGCAGCGGCTGGCCCAGCTCCCGCCGCTCTCGGGCGCGTCGTTCCGGCTGGCCGTGCTGTTCCTCGCGCTGGGAGTGTGGGTCTGGGGAACGATGCGCTACGCCGCCCGCACGCGCGTCGCTCCCGCTGCAACCGCAGCAGGGCCGGCGGAGCCGCCGGCCCGTCGCGGCGCCGTGCTCGGCGTGGTGCTCGCCACGTTTGCCGGGCTGGTCGTCGGCGTACTGCGCTACGGCTGGGGGTTCGACCAGATGGCCGCGCTGTTTTTCGCCATGGGCGTCGTGGCAGGACTGGTCGGCGGGTTGCGAGTGGGGGGCACGGCCGCCGCGTTCGTGGAGGGGTTCGCTTCGATGGCCTACGCCGCCCTGTTGATCGGGTTCGCCCGGGCAATCTACGTGGCGCTCGACGAAGGCCACATCGTCGACACCATCGTGCGCGGGCTGTTCGCGCCGCTGGCGGGACTGCCCCTCGCGCTTTCGGCCCTCGGGATGATGGTGGTGCACGCCATCGTACACGTGGCGGTGCCGAGCCCGAGCGGCCACGCCGTGCTGACGCTGCCGATCCTCGTCCCGCTGTCCGACCTGCTGGGGCTGTCGCGTCAGGTGACCGTACTCGCCTACCAGTACGGCGGGGGATTGTGCGAACTGCTCACGCCGACCAACGGTGCGCTGATGGCGATCCTCGCCGCAGCCGGCGTGCGCTACGAACACTGGCTCAAGTTCGCGTTGCCGCTGTACGGGACGCTGCTCGGCCTCGGGGCGGTCGCGATCGCCCTGGCCATCGCCGTCGGCTTGCGATAGCCGCGTGACGACGCGGCCGATTCCGTCTAGCTTCCGGTCATCCCATCCACCCGACTTCAGACCGGAGCACCGATGATCGCGCGATCGCTGGCCCCTGTGCTGGTGAGTCTCCTCGGCGTGACGCCGCTCCTCGCGCCCACGGCGGCCGCCCAGACGCCCGCCAGGAAGCACGTCGCCGTGGCGACGCTCCCGCCCCGGCCGGAGGACGTCGCCTCCGTCAACGGCATCATCAAGGCCTTCTACGAGGTGATTTCGGGACCCGCGGGACAACCCCGCCAGTGGGCGCGGGACCGCTCGCTCTACATCCCGGGCGTGCGGTTCGTGGCGACCGGGGTGGGCAAGCGCGGACCGTACGCGGCGATCATGGACCACCAGGCGTTCGTCGATGACGCGGACTCGGGGTTTGTGCGCGACGGCTTCTTCGAGCAGGAGATCCACCGCGTCACGCGAGAATACGGCAACGTCGTGCATGCGTTCAGCACCTACGAGGAGCGGCGCGCGCCGGAGGGACCCGTCGTGGGACGCGGGATCAACAGCATCGAGCTGTTCTGGGACGGGACGCGGTGGTGGATCGCGGCGGCGGTCTGGTTCGACGAGGACGCGCAGCATCCCATCCCAGCGGAGTATCTGCCGTAGATGTATCGCCGGCTCGACGGCTCGCACATCGTGGGTGACCCGGCGCGCGCGCGCGCGCTGCGGTCGGTCGGGAGGGGAGGAGAGTTCTCATCGTGAGCGATCGGCGGATCGTGCTGCTGCTGGACGTGTTCGACCAAGCATTCGATCACCGCGCGTGGCACGGGACGCCGTTGTGGGGAGCGCTGCGCGGGTTGTCACACCGCGAGGCGTTGTGGCGGCCGCGGCGCGGGCGACACAACATTTGGGAGATCGTGCTGCACACGGCGTACTGGAAGTACATCGTGCGGCGACGGCTCACGCGCGACGTCGCGTTGGCCTTCCCGCGCGCCGGAAGCAACTGGCCCCCGCT
>Ga0066655_10000835_pt1 | contig 10646 bp, 8 predicted proteins | sample GraSoiAngelo_104_FD_133942 | JGI IMG/M metagenome (GOLD analysis project Ga0066655, IMG submission 133942) | Grasslands soil microbial communities from the Angelo Coastal Reserve, California, USA - 14_0903_05_30cm | ecosystem: Environmental > Terrestrial > Soil > Grasslands | place: USA... | reverse complement strand
GGCCGGTCGGCGTGATCTCCTGGCTCGACTGCTCGAGGACACCGCCGCCGTCGGTCAGCCAGCGCGCCTGGAGCGTCGCGCGCGGCGCGTTGCCCTCGACGATCACCGACGCCCAGACATCGTTGGTCGGGATGAAGAGCATCGTAGCGTCGTGCATGGTGCTGTCGGGGTTGACGGAGCGGCCGATCTCGATCGAGGCGATGTGCGGGATGCCCGCCGCACCGGGTGGGGTCGCGGTGGCGGCCGCGGCGGCGGTGGGCGGCGGCGCCTGCGGGGCGCCCTTGTCCGACGGGCCACAGCTGGCCGCGATCACGGCCAAGACGAGGGTGAGCAGCGGGTCACGCATGCCGCCAACCCTTAGCATACTTGGGGCGTGGCTGCCCGCCAAGGTGTGAGGAACGAACGCATTCGGTGCGCTCGTCCTCCGGAGGATGCGTTCTAAGAGCCCAGCGGGAACCTGGTCTCCATGGTGGTGACCGCCTACTGCGAGGAGCTGGTTCCCCAAGGCACTTCGGCTGCGCATCTGTCGGCTGCGCATCTTGACACCCCGCGCTGCGGCCGCTAGCCGCACGCGGAGATGCGCGTGCACGTGCTCGCGGCCGCCGTCCTCTTCGCCGTCGGCTTCACGGTCCGGTGGTGGCTCCGGCAGGGGCTCGTCCTGGGCGACGACCCGCAGGAATACGGGGCGCTCCTGGGCATTCTGACCAACGGCCCGATCTGGAGCGACCAGCTCCATCAGCGTTTCGCCGGCTGGCTCGCGAATTACCTCGCGTTCTGGCTCTTCGGCGTTTCGGAGTCGGCGTTCCTCATGCCGACGGCGCTCCTCACCTCGACCTTCACCATCATGGCGTACGCGCTTCTCGTGCGCTGGGGCTACGGGCGCCTGCGCGCCTTCCTCGGCGGCCTCCTCGTCGCGGTGGCGCCGTGCGAGGTCACGCTCGGGTCGCTCCGTGCGAACGACTCGTATCTCGAGCTCGCGATAGCGCTCGGGCTGACTTCGCTCGTCCTGCTCGAGGAGCGCCCGGTCTGGCAAGGGATCGCGCTCGCCGTGTGTCTCTGGTTCGGATTCTACGTGAAGCTGTGGGTCGTCTACGCGCTCCCGGCGCTCGGGCTCTACTACCTCGCCGGACGGCGGTGGCGAGCGGCGATGGCGTTCGCCATCGCGAGCGCGGTCATCCATGGCGCGACCTCCGTCTTCTGGAAGGCGAAGCTCGGCACGTTCATCCCCTTTCTCTCGCACCACGCCGTCAACTATCCGGTGCCCCGCGCCGACCTCGCTGACCTCTTCCTCAAGTATCCGCGACTCATGTTCGTGGGCTCGTCCGAGTTTCCGACCACGCTCTGGGGGTGGACGCCGCACCTCCTGGTGGCGCTCTTCGTCGTGAAGCTCGGGGGCCGGGCGGTCCGTACGTGGCCCGAGAGTCTCCGCTTCGATCGCGCCGACGGCCTGCTCCTCGCGTGCTGGGGCTCGTTCTTCCTGCTGCTCGAGTTCTTTCCGAACGGGTTCCGGCTCGACAGGTACTACTCGGTGCCGCGCATCTTCCGCTACCTGGCGCCGATCTCGTTCCCGATCGTGCTTCACGCGGCAAAGCTCGTGCTCGACCTGACACGGGTCCGTGCGAGCGGGCTCTTCGCCGCCGGCGTTGTCACCCCGGTCCTCGCGCTCTACCTGGTGCAGAGCCTGGAGGCGACGGGCCCGAGCCACGTCTACCGCGAGAACCTACGCGCAGTCCTCCACGACGTCGAGGCCGCGAAGCCGCCCGTGCTGCTCGCCGAAGCGGTCCTGGCGAGCTACTTCCGCGATCTCTACTTCGATCCCGACGCGCAGGAGACGGACGTCGTGATCCAGCACGACGAGCATGAAGCGGCCGACTACGAGCGCTGGCTCCACGAGCACGAGGACACCCTCCCCGACGGCACGCTCCTCGTGACGGGACTCGCGAGCTTCGTGCACTACGGCGCGCACATCGACGGCTACCGGCTCGCGTGGTTTGCCAAGCCGCTCGGGCCGCAGTGGAAGCTCGTCCGTGAGTACGGGGTGCTGTCGTACCTGCCGCGGCCCGAGCCGGCGCGCCTCTGGCGCCTCGAGCGCCCGGCGGGCGCCCGTCCGCCCGTGCGACACGACGAGCGCGAAGACCTGTCGTCGCTCGAGGGTCTGGACGACCCGGCGGCGCTCCGCGCGGGCGGCATGGCCCGGTACGAGGCGACCGACTATCCGGGAGCGCGGAGATTCTTTCGAAAGCTGGTCGCCATGGATCACCCCGCGGCCGAGGACGCCGCCTTCTTCTATGCAGCGTCGTTCTTCCGCGAGGATAATTGGGCGCGGGCCCGTCACGAGTTCAAGCGCCTCCGCCGTCGATTCCCGCAGGGCCGATGGCTGCCCGCGGCCTACTGGCACATCGCCATGTGCGAGCGGAACCGCGGCCACACCGGCCGCGCGCGACGCCTGTTCGCGAGCGTCGTGCGGCGCTTCCCGGGCGATCCGACGACGGTTCGGATGGCCGAGGAGGGCCTCGAAGAGCTCAGGGGGCGGCGGGGCGGCGTGCTGGTCGAGTGGTGGCACGCGCTCGGGCGCCGCATGAACGCGGCGGCCACCGGATAGCGGCCGGCGAGGTACCCGGCTGACGGCGGCATCTGCCGCTTCACGGGTGAGCGCGATAGCGCTTCGTCCACGGCCCCTGCTCGCGCATCCAGGTCACCATGCGCCGAAACCCCCGCTCGAACGTGTAGCGCGGCGTCCAGCCGAGGGCGCGCTGGATCGCACGACTGTCGGATCGCCACACTGACGTATCCCATTGCCGGTTCGGCATGGAGCCCCACCGCGGCCGCTCCGCGACGCCGAGCACGCGCCGTGCGACCGCGACGACCTCGCGCAGCCGGGTCTGCGTGCCCGTGCCGACGTTGAAGACGGGCCCGGGCTCCGGATGCGGCGTGGCGGCCGCTCGCACGAACGCGTCACACACGTCGTCGACGTAGACGTAGTCGCGCGCGATCCGCGGCTCGACCAGTGCCGGCAGCCGCCCGGCGAGCCCCTGCACGATGAGCGTCGGCATGAGGCGCCCCGGCTCCTCCCACGGACCGTAGACCGAGTAGAGCCGAAGCGTCGCGATGCTCACCCGCTCGCTGCGTGCGGTGAAGCGACAGAAGTGGGTGGCAGCGACCTTCGCGATGGCGTAGTGGCTGTTCGGCTCGACCCACTCGCGCTCCGTCGGGGCCCGCTTTTTGAACCCGTACTCGGAGGACGAGCCCGCGTTCACGAAGGCGTCGAAGCCCGTCCGCAGGCACGCGCGCACTAGGTTGACCGTGCCGAGCAGGTTCACCGCGAGGATGCGGTCGAGGTCCGTCTCCCAGGAGTACGCGCCGTGCGCGGCCAAGTGAAAGATCCATTCGGGCCGCGCCCGCCGCACGACGCGCTCGACCGCCGCCCGGTCCTCGAGCGATGCCTGGTGGAGGTTCACGTCGTCCCGAATGCCGGCGAGCCGCCAGAGGCTCCGCTCGGGCCGCACGACGAGATGCACCGCGTGACCGTCGGCCAAGAGACGCCGCACGAGGTTCGCGCCGACGAAGCCGGTGCCGCCGGTGAGGAGGACGCGCCGGCGCACGTTCACCTCCGGTCGAGGAAGCCCCCGTAGTCGAACGTCTCGAGATACTGCCAGGTACGGGCTCGGATATCCTCGCGCTCGGCGGGCGAGAGCCGTTCGGCCTCGGCCCGGTTCGCCTCCGGCGTCGGTGTGCGGATCGTCCCCCACGGATAGACCGTGCCGAGCGGGTTCCCGTTCCACGAGGGTTGCCGGAGCGAGTCGGCGGGGCCAACGCCGAGCTTCGCGAGCACCGGCGCGAGCGTGCCGACGGAGTCGCGCATCACGTCCTCGGCGCGCACGATGTGCACGCGGCCGGGGAAGCGCTCGCGGTAGAGAAGCGCGCAGTACTGGTTCAGCGTCCAGCCGAGCATGTAGGTTTCGAGCGGCAGCGGCACCGGACGCCGCTTCGTGTCGGCGTACGCCGACCAGGGGTTCCGCACCACGTGGAGCACGTGCGCGTTCGGGAGATCCGTCATGATCTTGTCGGTGTCGACCACGATGATCGGGCTGTAGCCGACCCAGACCTGCTCCTTCGCGCTCCGCTTGTAGTCCTTCCACACGTCGAAGGTGGCGCGGAAGAAGGCCGCCACGTTGTTCGCGCGCGACCGACCGGTGGAGTTCACGAGCTCGACGTAGCGCGCCTTTCGGTCGTCGTCGGAGAGCTCGAACGGCCAATCCCGGAACTTGCTCACGTGCGGGGTACGCGCGCGGACCTTGCCCTCCTCGTCGATGATGAGCTGGTAGTCGCCCGCCGGCGTGCCGTCGAGCGGAAACGCTGGCCAGCGGTACTTCACGGGGAACATCGACGTGAGATGGTCCTGCACGAGGCGCGTCCCCACCTGCGACTCGAAGGGGTAGACGAAGAGCTCGGGGTGGCCGTCGAGAAAGCGGTGGGTCATGTTCCCGCCGTTCTCGTACATGGCGCCGAGCATCAGCAGGCGAAAGTCCTGGGCCATGGCGTTGCGTCTCCTACTCCGTGACGAAGCCGTAGAACAGCCCGCGCTCCCACTCGGAGCGGCGGCGACCGAGCACGATGGGCAGCCCGGCCGTCCATGCGGACGGCACCGCCTCGACCGCGAACACCTGGTTCCCGGTCGGCCAGACGAGACTCCCGAGCGTCCGGCCGGTCTTCGCGTCGAGGGCGTGGACGCCACAGGTGCAGCGATCGGGGTCGAGTCCCGGCGCGTACTGCCGAAAGCGCGGCAGGACGTGCGACGTCCCGACGAACAGCACACCGCCCGCGAACGCGAGTCCGCGCGTCCAGCCGCCCGGTCGTGCCACCGGCTCGAGCCGGCCGCCGTGGCAGATGCCGACCTCGCCGTAGCCGCTGTTGTCGACCCACAGCGCCTCCCGACGCAGGCGCGCGGAGTGCGGGCGCGTGAGCCCGCGCACGACGGGTTCGCGCGTCCGCCCCGAGAAGATCACCCCGCGACGATCGACGCGGAAGGCGGGGTCTCCGGGCCGGACCCGTCCCACGACGTCCGCGGACGCCGAGAAGAACGAGTCGCGCACCCTCGCACCGGCGGCGATCGAGTTCAACTGGAGATAGTTCCGGTCGAGCCGCGCTCCGCCGCGCCGCTCGACGCAGCGGGGCCACCAGACGGGCGTCGCCGTCCCGTCATCCTCGAGGCGCACGACGGCGTTCTTGCCGACCGCGTTGCCATGCAGCACGCCGCCGACCATCGCGAGGTCGTGGAGGTACGTCCCGCCGGGCAGCATGCGCGTCCGGACGGGAACGAGGGGCCGCGCCGCAAGACGCACGGGCGGCTCGCCAACGTCGCGCGGCGCGGCGACGGCCGGCACGAGGTCGTGGACCTGGTTCGGGTTGCGGGTGCTCGCGACGTGGACGACGCCGCGAAGTCGATCGACGGCGATGCCTGAGGGATGTGGAAGCGGCAGGTACGAGACGATGGGCTCGGTCGCTCCCGCGTGGAGCGCCACGAGAAGATGTTCGTACTCGCGTGTCACGAGCAGCGTCACGGCCGTCTCGGCGAGCGTCTCCCAGAAGCGGCCGCGCGTGCGGTGACGGAGCAGACGCTCGTCGATCCCACTCGCGTCCGGCCAGAGCATCGCCACGGCGCGGGGATCGCGCCAGGCGCCGTCGGCGCGAGCGTGCAAATGTTCGCGCGCCATCATCCCGCGTCGTGGCGCATCGCCCATGCGCCCCAGTACATGCGAAACGCCGAGGCGAGGTTCGTCGTCGACTTCCCACCGTGGCGCCGGGACGAGAACACCGGTACCTCGAGCATCGGATAGCCGGCCTCGCGACAGGTGCGAACGAACTCGGCGTCGATGAGGTCGTCGTCGCGACGGAGTCGGAGCAGGCGATCGCACGAGCGCGGAAAGACCTTCGGGGTGCCGTTCACATCCCAGCACGAAAGGTCGAAGAGCGCACGGCATTCGAGGTTGTAGAGAAGCGATCCCAACCGCCGCGACCAGTGCTCCCGGATCTTGCGGTTCGCCTTTACAACCGTGTCTGGATGCGTCGCCGCGTACAGGATCGTCAGCGTGAGCTCGGCCGGCGTCGTCCGCGCCGAGTTCGTGTAGCAGAGGAGATCACCGCTCGCCCGGGCGAGACCGGTCCGCACCGCCCGCCCCCAGCCGCTGCGCGCAAGCGGCTCGCTACGCACGTGCGGCAGCGTGGCGGCGAGCCCGGCGCACACCGCCTCGGTCGCGTCCTTCGAGCCGTTCGGGACGAGCACGAGCTCGTGCCGGAGCGGCATGCGGCCGAGCGCCGCGGTGTACTCCTGCACGACCTCGCCGATGTGTTCCGCCTGGTTGTGCGCCGGCAGCACGACGGAGACGAGCCTGTCGGGCGTCACGCGCGTGCGCTCAACCGCTCGAGAACGGTCGCAACGATCGCATCCGCCGAAAGACCATGGCGTCGGTACAGGAATGCCTGGCTACCGATGCGGCCGTCGGGCTGCTCGTGGACGCCCCGACGAGCGAGACGGCAGTGCAGCCCCTGCTCCGCGATGACCTCGGCCACGAGCGAGCCGAGACCGCCCGAGACGTAATGCGCCTCGAGGGTGAGCACGAGCGGCACGCCGGCGAGCGCAGCGCACAGGTCCTCGGTCGGCGGCGGCTGCACGCTCGCCACGATGAGGACGCGTGCGTGCACCCCGCGTTCGCCGAGCGCGTGCGCGGCGCCCACGGCTTCGCTCGCCACCGACCCCATGGCCACGATCGCGACGTCCGACCCCTCGTGCACGATCTCCGCCCGGCCGAGCCGGAACCGCCCCTCGAGCCCGGCGACGACGGTCTTGTCGTCCTTGCCGATGCGGTAATAGACGGGGCCCGGAAGATCCCAGGTCGCGCGGAGCGCGGTCGCCATCTGCCGGTGATCGGCCGGTGCCACGACCGTCATGCCCGGCTGCACGCGCATCACGCCCACGTCCTCGAGCCCATGGTGGGAGAGCCCTTGGGGGCCGTACTCGAAGCCGCCGCCGACGCCGACGATCCGAACCGGGAGGCGATGCCAGAGGGGGCCGTTGCGGATGAATTCGTAGGGGCGGAGCGTCGCGAAGGTCACGATCGAGTAGACGAACGGCACATACCCCGACTCCGCGAGCCCGGTCGCGATGCCGACCATGTTCTGCTCCGCGACCCCGACGTTGAAGAAGCGGTCCGGATGCCGCTCCATGAACGGCTCGAGCGCCATGTAGCCGAGGTCGCCCGTGAGCAGCGCCACGCGGCGATCCTCGTCGGCCAGCTCGACCAGCGTGCGGACGAACGCGCCCCGCATCAGCCCGTGGCGAGCTCGGCGAGCGCCAAGGCGTACTCGGCGTCAGACATGGGCCAGTAATGCCACTTGAGCTGACCTTCCATGTACGAGACACCCTTCCCGAAGACGGTGCGCGCGACGAACACGCGCGGCGGGCCGCTCGCCGCACACGGCGCCGCGAGCGCGGCGCGCAACGCCGGACCGTCGTGCCCGTCAATCTCCCCCGCGTTCCAGCCGAACGCGCGCCAGCGATCGACCAGGGGCGCGAGCGAGAGCACGTCCGCCGTCTTCCCGAGCGCCTGCTGGCCGTTCAGATCGACGATGACGGTGAGCCGCCCGAGACGGTGATGGGCGGCGTACATGACCGCCTCCCAGACCGAGCCCTCGTTGCACTCGGCGTCGCTCACGAGGACGAAGACGCGGCGCTCCGAGCCCTCGAGGCGCGCCGCGAGCGTGGCACCGACGCCCAGCGGCAGCCCGAATCCGAGCGAGCCGGTCGAAAAATCGATGCCGGTGAGCTCCCGATCGGGGTGGATGCCGAGGTGGCTCCCGTCGCCGCAGTACGAGTCAAGCGCCGCCTGATCGAGCCAGCCGCGGAGGAACAGGGCGGCGTAGACGGCGAGCACGGCGTGGCCCTTCGCCAGCACGAAGCGGTCGCGATCGTGTGCCCTCGGCGCCGGCACGCGGAGCACGCCGCCGTACAGCGCCGCCACGATGTCGGCGACCGACAGGGCCGAGCCGATGTGGCCCACGTTCGCCCGCTTCGACTGTTCGATGACGATCCGCCGGATTGCCGTTCCCGTCATGATGACTCGGCTTGCGTTGGGTGTAGGCTGCGGCCCCCACGCTGTCAATGCGCAGCGCTCCGATCCCGTCGGACCGCTGCACCTTCATGCTCTCGATGTCGGTCTCGAAGCTGACCGCTGCTCCCCTACCTGACCCCCACGGCGTACGTCGTCACGGCCATCGCTGGGCCGATAGCGACCCCCAGGGTACTTCCCCTCCGCGGCGAGCGCGACCGGCCGAGAGCCCCCGGCACGGTCGTCCCGGGCGCCAGGAGCCCGCCCGGCGCCCCTCGGCGTCGTACACCGTCAGTAGGGACGTCATGTGGGTGAATCGGTCAAACCGCCCGCCCCTCGCCGCCGGGTACGCGTATCTCACGAAGTTCCCCGCCGCCGGCTCGGCGCTCAAGAACCAGTGGCGATTCTGAACGAAGAACCGCGCCTGGGAGCTGACGCTGCTCAGCCGGCTGCTCAGCCGTGTGACGGCGGCGAAGCGGGCATAGCCCGTGGGCTCGACCTGATGGAGGGTTTACCGGGGCGTCCGTCTTGATGGGGCGCGGGAACTGGGCCATCGCCAGGCCGCTCGGCGCCGGGGCGTACCGCACCTTGAGCAGGTCGTATTGGGGCGGGTTCCGGTCATCGAAGTGCCGATCAGGTCCGAGGAGAGAGAGAGAAAACTCTGATAGGGAGGGTGAGGCCGCCACGACCCGGGTGAACGTCAAGAGGTAGGCGAAGCGGTGGACCCCACTTCATCTTCGGATTGTCCCCCAGTTGTTGGCTGGAGACCCGCGTACGGCTCGGCCAGGTGGCAGCTCCTTGATCGCGGGCGATCAGCCGAAGCCTATTTTCACCATTTGCCACGGAAGCCTTAAGTTAAAAATCAAGCAAGAACACATTTCCCCTGGCCATGAATTCCAACAATTCCCCCACGCGCCCTGCCCCACCTATGTGATCCACAGGTGCCCTCTGGACTTCCGGGGAAAGAGGTTGAAGAACCCATAGAGCGGCGACCTCGGGCACTGGCGAGTAGTCTTGAAGCCCTAAGTCTTTGTAACGGATCCAGCGAGGACTCAAGGGCTGCAAGAACAGACGAAGCCGAGGCCCGGTATAATAGCTGTTGTAGTGCACACAGCCACCGACTCCTGTGACTAACGCGGTTCCCGGTTCCCAGATGGCTTCATTGTCATGAATCCACGCTTCAAAGCTCCTCGCCTCTTGCCCCGGTTCGCAAAGACTCGTGACAGGAATGGGAGGAACGCTCGTCGCCAAATGCATTCTCCAGAACCCGGACATCCAGCACTCGACGACCACGCGAGGAGGCTTTATCCGCCTGACTTCACGCACGCCATTCAAGAAGGCGGATCGATAAGTGCGTCCGGGTCGGGTTGCCTCCGCCGCCTGAGCCAGATTCATTGACAAAAGAAGTATCCAAAAAACCACCGCTGGAAACGACTTCACGAATGCACTCCTATTCAAGAAGCGCTGATTCCAGGCCCAGGCCAGATCGACCGCCAGCTTGCCCGTATGAAGCGCCAGAGGGAAGGAAATGGGGGCAAGATACCGGAAGATTCGCGTTGAAGAGTAGTACTGGTCGAACTTAAAATTGCAAGGAAAATAGTTTATGAAGAGAAAGAGCGACCCAGTGAAGAGAAGGAGCCATAGGTCCAGGGCATCGAACCGAACCTTTCGGCCGGCGCCAAGGGCTAAGCCTCCTTTGATTACGAGGAAGCCGATGAACAGATACGGGACGGCACCAAATAAAGTCGTATGAAATTCCGATCCTTGAAATAGCATTTTGGGATAAACGGCAAACGTCCGCCAAAGATCCCGCCGCGGGATGGCGTAAGGAATCAGGCCGATTTTAACTGTTTCGATAAAAGGGAAAGGGGTGCCAGTTTCTACTTGCCAAAAAATGCAGGTGGCAGTATGTAGGACAAGAGTACTGAGCGTGCAGGAGATCAAGCTTGCCAACTCGTGATCGATTCGCAGCTTCCGCCAATAATAAACGGCTACGACGGGATAGAAGAAGAAGGACCACCAGAATTTGTTATAAAAGGCGCCCCAGAGAACGACGGCGAGCAGAGCGCCATGCAGGATTTGGGAACGCATCTTCGCAAAAAGAACCAGGAACCCCAAGGCGAAAAACCATTCGAGGAACAGATCGCTGGAATGAAGCGACCCGATCAGCACTTCATAAGGGGCTGTCGCAACGAAAAGGCCGGCCAGCAAGGCCTGAGACGGGCCATAGCCAAATCGCTTCAGTGTTAGGTATGCCAGGAGGCTGAGGCTGGAGGAAAGAATCCAGGTGGACAAAAAGAGGGACCATTCGGAGACGCCGAACAGCTTCTCGGCCAGGGCGATGAAAAACCAGAGAAAGATGCGGAGTTCCCAATGGATAGTGAAATGAACCCACCGCCCGAGGACAGCCTGGACCGCCCCGATATCATTCGGGTCGTCCCCGAGAATGCAGCCTTGAAAGAAGAGGAGGCGAAGCCCCCAGGCGACCAGGAAGAGCGTCGTCAAATGCCCCACCGTCCGCCATCGCTCTTTTGCAGGCAT
>Ga0066655_10000828_pt1 | contig 10689 bp, 9 predicted proteins | sample GraSoiAngelo_104_FD_133942 | JGI IMG/M metagenome (GOLD analysis project Ga0066655, IMG submission 133942) | Grasslands soil microbial communities from the Angelo Coastal Reserve, California, USA - 14_0903_05_30cm | ecosystem: Environmental > Terrestrial > Soil > Grasslands | place: USA... | reverse complement strand
GTTTCCCCCTGCTTGTAGCGCACCACCTCGTGCGGGTGGGCGCCGAGCACCTCGGTCACCCAGCCCGCCACGACCCCGCTATCCAAGACCTGGACGACCCCGAGCGCCTCAGCGACGTTGCGCGGCTCGCCGCCGTGCTCCGCCACCTCGGCGAACACGCGCTTGGCCGCCTGCTGGCTCAGCGTGCCGCCCCGCACCAGCCCGATGAGCTGGGCCAGGGCGCCGGGCGGCACGCGCAGCTGCTCCTCGTGGGTCTTCGCGTCGGCGAGGACCTCGTTGATGACCCAGTTCGCCCCCAGTTTGGCGTCTGCCCCCGCGTGGACGACCGCTTCGTAGTAATCGGCCACCGCCCGATCGCCGGTGAGCACATCCGCGTCGTTCACGCTCAGGGCGTACTGGGCCATGAAGCGCTCGCGCTTCGCGGCCGGCAGTTCCGGGAGCTGCGCCTGCTCCTGCGCGATGAACTCCTCCGAGAGCACGAGGGGCGGCAGGTCGGGGTCCGGGAAGTAGCGGTAGTCGTGGCTCTGCTCCTTGCTGCGCTGCGGGCGGACGCCGTTCGTCTTCGAGTCGTACAGCAGCGTCTGCGGCTCGACGACACCCCCGCCCTCGAGCAGCGCGATCTGACGGTCGCGCTCGACGGTCAGCGCCTTCTCGACGTACGCGAACGAGTTGATGTTCTTCACCTCGGTCTTCGTGCCCAGGGCCGTCTCGCCGACACGCCGCACCGAGACGTTGGCGTCCACCCGCAGGCTTCCCTTCTCCATGTCGCAGTCGGAGATGCCCGCGTACTCGAGCACCTGCTTCAGCGTCTGGAGGTAGCGCCGGGCCTCCGACGGCGAGCGGAAGTCGGGACCGGTGACGATCTCGATCAGCGGCACCCCGCAGCGGTTCAGATCGATCGCGGTTTCCTTCGGGAAGCGGTCGTGCAGCGACTTCCCGGCGTCCTCCTCCACGTGGAGCCGCACGATGGTCGCGGTCGTGAGCCCGCGGTCCGGCGATACGTAGGACAACGCCCCCTCGGTCGCGAGCGGCTGCTCGAACTGGGAGATCTGGTAGCCCTTCGGAAGATCGGGATAGAAATAATTCTTCCGGGCGAAGACGCTCTTGGGGTGCAGCGTGCCGCCGAGCGCGAGCGCGGCCCGCACGGCAAGCTTCAGCGCTTGCTCATTCGGGACAGGGAGCGCGCCGGGGAGCCCGAGACACACCGGGCACACGTTGGTGTTGGGCGGCGCGCCGAATGCCGCCGAGCAGCCGCAGAACATCTTGGACGCGGTGTGCAGCTGCACGTGCGTCTCGAGGCCGATCACGGTCTCCCAGCCGGCACCCGCGGTCGTCACGCGTCCCCCGCCGCGGGCACCACCCGCTCGAGCGCGTACGCCGCCTCGATCATTTCATCCTCGAGGAAGGCCTGGCCGATGAGCTGCCCGCCGATCGGCAGTCCTTTGACCCGGCCGATCGGGAGGGACATGGCCGGCAGGCCGGCGAGGTTCGCGGTCACGACGAAGATGTCCGACAGGTACATGGCGACCGGGTCGGCGAGCTTCTCGCCCGCCTTGAAGGCCGGCGTCGGGGTGGTCGGCGTGAACAGCAGGTCGACGCCGCGGTCGAACACGTTTCGGAAGTCCTGGGCGATCAACGCCCGCATCTGTTGCGCGCGGCGATAGTAGGCGTCGTAGTAGCCCGAGGACAACACGTACGTCCCGACGAGGATGCGCCGGCGCACCTCGGGCCCGAACCCCTCGCCCCGCGTGGAACGGTACAACGCGCGCATATCGAGCGCGCCGTTGAAGCGTGGCCCGTAGCGTGCGCCGTCGTAGCGCGCCAGGTTCGACGACGCCTCCGCCGGAGCGATGATGTAATAGGTCGGCACGGCGTACTGGGTGTGTGGCAACGACACCTCGCGCACCGCCGCGCCCAGCTCCTTCAGGAGCCGGATCGCCCGATCGCAGGCGCGCCGCACCGCGGGGGCCAGGTCCGGCGGAAAGTACTCCTTCGGGACGCCGATCACGAACCCCTGGAGCGATTCGGGGACCGTGGGAAGACGCAGCGAGTCACGCGCCTCGCAGGTCGAGTCTTTGGGGTCCCGCCCGCTGATCACCGACAGCACGCGCGCGGCGTCGTGCACGCTGCGGCCGAAGACGCCGATTTGATCGAGCGATGATCCGAACGCCACGAGCCCGTAGCGGGAAACGCGGCCGTACGTCGGCTTGATGCCGACGATTCCGCAGAACGATGCGGGCTGGCGCACCGAGCCGCCGGTTTCCGAGCCGAGGCCGGCCGGCACGGCCCCCGCGGCCACGAGCGCCGCCGAGCCACCCGACGAGCCGCCGGGCACGCGCGTCTTGTCGAAGGGGTGCAGCGCCCGGCCGTACGCCGAGTGCTCAGTGGAGGACCCCATCCCGAACTCGTCGCAGTTGGTCTTCCCGGTGATCAGCGCCCCTGCCGCCTTGAGCTTGGCCACCGCGGTGGCCTCGTACGGCGAGCGGTAGCCTTCGAGGATTTTCGAGCCACACGTGGTCGTGAACTCGAGCGTGCAAATGTTGTCCTTGATCGCGACCGGCATCCCGTAGAGGACGCCGGAGGGGTGCGCGGCTTGAGCCTGTTTCGTGAGGGACTGTCGCAGCTCTTTCGGCGGCGTGAGGCAGGCATTGAGCCGCTTGGCCCTGATGATGCGATCGGCCGCCGCCTTGGCGCTCGCGAGCGCCTCGCCGGGATCGCTCATCCGTCTTCCTCGAACTGACCCAACTTCGGCACCAGAAAGAACCCGCTGCGGAACGCGGGTGCGAGCTCACTGGGCCCGAACGCGAGCGGCCAGGGCCTGACCTCGTCGGGGCGGAACCGCACGGCGTCCGGACCCGGCACGAACGGCTTGGCGGTCTCGCTCGCCGGCACGGCGCCGATCTGAGCCACGAACTCGAGAATGCGCGACATCTGCTCCGTGAGCACGGGCAGCGTGTCCTCGTCCACGTCGAGCTCCGCCAGCCGCGCGATCTTCAGCACCTCCTCACGTGTGACGCTCATGCGCTCTCCCACTCGCGCTCGAGGCCCGCATAGGCGACGAGCAGCTGCTTGGTTCCGATTTCAGAGTCGTCGAATTCCACCATGACCTTGAGCTCACGCCCGGAGCCGGAGACGGCGCGGACGACGCCGCTGCCGAACTTCCGGTGCCGCACGCGCTCGCCGGCGATGTAGCGGGGCGCGTCCTGCGACGCCTCCGCTTCCCACTCGATCTCAACGGGCGCGCGCGCGCCGCGCCGCGCGCCCCCCGCGTGTCGCGCCCGGTCCCACTGTGGCGTCGTGCTGCGCTGCTCGACTACCGCCGGAGGCAGCGCCTCAAGGAAGCGGGACGACTCCGACAGCTCCAGCCGGCCGTTCCGATAGCGGGTACGCGCCCATGAGAGATACAGTTTTTCGCGGGCACGCGTGAGCCCCACGTAACACAGCCGGCGCTCCTCCTCCAGCCCGCCGGGCTCCGCCGCCGCCCGCGCCAGGGGGAACAATCCGTCCTCGAGTCCGGCGAGCGTCACCACCGGCCACTCGAGCCCCTTGGCCATGTGCACGGTCATGAGTGTCACGCCCGTCGGATCGCCCGTGCCCTGATCCGCCGACGTCACGAGCGCGGCCTGGGTGAGGTAGCGCTCGATCGACGAGGTCGCCCCGCCTTCATCCCCCTCGTCGACCGCCGTCTCGGCCCACGCCGCCGCTCCGGCGATCAGCTCCTGCACGTTTTCCAGGCGCTCGATCCCTTCCGGTCCCTCGTCGGCGAGGTACGGGCCGTACCCCACCGCGGCGATCACCTGCTCGAGCGCGGTGGCCGGGTCCGCGTCCGCGACGCGCGCCCGCAGCTCATCGATCAGACGAGCCAGCGCCTGGAACGCCTCCCGCACGTTGGGACGGAGATCCGCGATCCGCTCGGCCGCACGAGCGGTCTCGAGCAGCGGCCGCCCCCACTGGGTCGCCGTCCGGAGCAGCTGGGAGAGCGAGGCGTCTCCGATGCCGCGCCGCGGCACGTTCACGATCCGGACAAAGGCCTCGTCGTCGGCCGGGTTCGCGATGAGGCGTAAGTAGGCGAGCACGTCCTTCACCTCGCGCCGCTCGTAGAAGCTCACCGCCCCGACGAGCCGGTACGGGATCCCCCGGAACCGGAACGCCTCCTCGAGCGGGCGGGACTGGGCGTTGGTGCGGTACAGGATTGCCATGCCTTCGTAAGGCACGTCGGCCTCGGCGGACCGCCGCACCAGCTCGGCGGCGAGCCACTCGGCCTCGTCGCGCTCGTCCGCCGCCGCGAGCAGGGTCACGGGCTCTCCGCCCGGCGTCGCCGTGAAGAGCGTCTTGCCGAGCCGGCGCGTATTCTCGGCGATCACCCCGTTCGCGGCGTCGAGGATCACCTGGGTGGAGCGATAGTTCTGCTCCAGCTTGATCAGCGTCGCGCCGGGGAAGTCCTGCTGGAACGACAGCATGTGTCGCACGTCGGCTCCGCGCCAGCCGTAGATCGCCTGATCGTCGTCCCCCACGACGCAGAGGTTCGTGTGCTGCGCCGCCAGCAGCTTCACCAGGCGATACTGCGCGGCGTTCGTGTCCTGGAACTCGTCGACGAGCACGTGCTCGAACCGCTGCTGCCAGTAGGCGAGGCGCTCGGGGTGCTCGCGGAACAGCGTGAGCGGGTGCAGGAGCAGGTCGTCGAAGTCCATGGCGTTCGCCTGCCGCAGCGCCGGACCGAGCGTCGCGTAGATGTCCGCGGCGGCGCGCTCCAGGGGACTCTCCGCCTGGGCCCCGAGCTCCTCGGGAAGGAGCAGGTGGTTCTTTGCGCTCGAAATCACGGCGTGGATGGCGCGCGGCGGGTTGGCCTTGGGCGAGAGACCGCGCTGCTCGAGCAGGCGCTTGATGAACGACTCGGAGTCGTCCTGGTCGTAGATGGTGAAGTTCGGCCCAAACCCCAAGGCCGCGGCCTCGCGCCGCAGCAGCCGGGCCGAGAGCGAGTGGAAGGTGCCGATCCACAGCCCCTTCGGGTCCGCGCCGAGCAGCGTCGCCACGCGGGAGCGCATTTCGCCGGCGGCCTTGTTCGTGAACGTCACGGCGAAGATCCGCTGAGGAGCGACGCCTTGCTCCTGGATCAGGTTGGCGATCCGCGCGGTGAGGACGCGGGTCTTGCCGGAGCCCGCGCCCGCGAGCACGAGCAGCGGGCCGCCGGGGTGGCGGACGGCGGCGGCCTGCTGCGGGTTGAGGGCGAGCGTCATCGGATCACCCGGATCCCGAGACCCGGGTCCCGGGGCGCGGGGAGGTCGGGGGAGAGGCCAGGGGAAACTCCAGCACGAACACGCTGCCGGCCCCATCGGCCCCCGGGTGGTAGGACACCCGCCCGCCGTGCTGCTGCTCGACGATCCGCCGCGCGAGGGCGAGGCCGATCCCCCACCCGCCGGCCTTGGTGGACATCCCGGGCTCGAACAGCCGGGCGCGGATCTCGGCCGACAAGCCGGGGCCGTCGTCACGCACGCTCACGCGGGCCGCCGTCCCCGGCGCGTCCACGGTGACGTCAATGCGGCCGCCACGCCCCGAGAGCGCGTCGATCGCGTTCTTGATCACGGCCTCGAGCGCCCACTCGATGAGGACCGGGTCGCCGAGCGCGGTCGGTCCCGGTCCGGCCGCGTCCAGCGCCAAGGTCACGGGGCTGGCGAGGGTCGGCAGCCGAGGCCGGAAATAGCTCACCGCACGCTCCGCCACCGCGCCGAGGCCCACCGGCTCGCGGCGCGCAGGACGGCCGATCCGCTCGAACCGCTTCGCGACTCGCTCGAGGCGTTCCGCATCGGCTTCAAGATGATCGGCCAGCTCGCGCAGCGGTGTACCCGGGTTTTCCCGCAGGTAGGCAATCCATCCCGTGAGACTCATCAAGGGCGTGCCGAGCTGGTGGGCGGATTCGCGCGCCATCGCGACCCACAGCCGGTCCCGAGCCGCCGCGACCTGCGAGTGGTACGCCCACACCGCCAGCAGGGCGAGACCCAGGAACACGGCGCCCTCCAGCACGGCCAGCGCCATGAAGCGGCGCGCGGCCGGGAGCGGGCCGTAATGAATCGTGCCGACGCCGGGTTGGACGACCGGGGCGTTCACGCCGTCGAGTCCGGCGATCCAGCGACGCAACGCGACGCTGTCTGCGCCCGCTCCCGGTGGTGCGTTCGCCGTGGCGGTCACGTGTCCGGCGGCGTCGGTGACCGCGATCGGGATGCCGAGCGAGCGGACCTGGGCGGCGAGGTCCAGGAGCGCGTTGGTGGCCGCATCGGGCCGCGGATCGTTCAAACCGGCGAACACGCGCCCCAGCAGCCGGCTGGTGTCTCGGGCCTCGTCCCGCAGGTGCCGGGCCACGACCCAGGCGTAGCCCACGCTGATGCCACCCAGCAGCAACGCCAGCGCGACGACGGCGCGTGGCCCGGCACGCCGCAGGCCGCCGTTAGCCGTCACCGGCCGCCGCGAGGCGCTCGGTCCCCGCGTAGGGCGCGAGCGCCGGGGGAAGGACCACGGCGCCGTCGGGCTGCCGGTGCGTTTCGAGCAGCGCGGCGATGGTGCGCGGCAGCGCCACGCCGGAGGCGTTCAGGGTGTGTACGAACTCGGGCTTGCTCCCGGGCTGCGGCCGGCAGCGGATGTTGGCGCGGCGCGCTTGGAAATCCGTGAATGTGCTCGAGCTCGAGCACTCGAGCCACGCCCCTACCCCCGGCGACCACACCTCGAGATCGTACGTCTTCGCGCTGGCGAACCCCAAGTCCTCCGCGGCGAGCAGCACGACCCGGTAGGGGAGTTCGAGTCGCCGCAGCACTTCCTCGGCGTGGCCCGTCAGTCGCTCGTGCTCCGCCGCCGAGGCCGCGGCCCGGCTGAACCGCACCAGCTCCACTTTGTCGAACTGATGCACCCGCAGCAGCCCCCGTGTGTCCTTGCCCGCGGCGCCCGCTTCGCGGCGGAAGCACGGCGTATACGCGACGTAGCCACGCGGCAGCGTCGCGCCATCCACGATTTCGTCGCGCAGCAGATTCGTGACCGGGACTTCCGCCGTGGGAACGAGAAACAGGTCGTCCGGCTCGGTGCGGTAGGCGTCGTCGGCGAACTTCGGCAGCTGGCCCGTGCCCGTCATGATCTCGCGCCGCACCAGGAAGGGCGGCTCGACCTCCACGTACCCATGCTCGCGTGTGTGCAGCTCCAGCATAAAGTTGATCAGGGCGCGCACGAGCCGCGCGCCGGCCCCGACGAATACCGGGAACCCCGAGCCGGCCAGCTTGGCGCCCCGCGCCAGGTCGAGGATACCGAGTGCCGCGCCGATGTCCCAGTGCGGCGGCCCGCCGGCCGGCGCCGGCTGGCCCCAGGTACGCACGATCCTGTTATGGCTGGCGTCGCCGTCCGGCAACTCGGGGAGCGGCAGATTCGGGACGAACAACGCCTTGCGCTCGAGCTCGGACTCGAGATCCCGCAGTTCGACGTCGAGCCCCGCAATGCGGTCGCCCAGCTGCTTGCGCTGCGCCCGAACGTCGGCCGGCAGCTCGCCCTTCTCCTTCATGAGTCGCGCGTCGACCTGGGAGGCGGCGTTGCGCTCGGCCTTGAGCTGGTCCAGCTGCCCCGTGAGCGCGCGGCGACGAATGTCGAGGGCTTCGAGCTCGTCGAGCAGCCGCGTGGTGCTCGCGTCGCCGCGGCGGGCGAGCGCGGCGCGCACCTGGTCGGGCGAGGCGCGCAGCAACTTGAGGTCGATCACCGGATTACTGCGTCGGGATGCCCGGCTCGAGACCGCGATAGCCGCAGTTTTGATCTACCAGGATTCGGAAGTCGATGCGACGCGCCGTCGTGTCGATCGCCACGACCACCAACTTCGCGTATGTGAACACCGTGACACCGAAGAGGCAGCCGGTGGGGCGCGACCGCACGATCACGACGGCCCCGCTATCCACCACCAGCCCCTTGTCGAACACGTAGCCGCTGGTCGGGGCCACTTTGATCGCGTCGAACGAGACGCTCGCCTGCTGCAGCCCCGAGGATTGTCCCAGCCCGACGGCCCCGGTCGGGAGCAGCACCGGTCGCCGCAACGAATCGAAGTTGAAGGCGAAGTCGAACGCCGCCGTTTGGTCGGTCCGCACCAACGGATGGCCGCTGAGCCGGCCGGTGACGTCGTAGGCCGACGGCGTCGCGATCGGCGTGCCGAACAGGGCGAAGAGAGAGGTGCTGTCGACGACGTTGTTGATCCCCGCCGCGGGCAGTCCGTTGGTGTCGGTGCACGCGGCGGCGAGCACGACGAGCCCGGTGACGGCGACGGTGGGCGCGAATAACGGGCAGCGGCGAGACATGCGGTGCCGGAGAAGATACTGGACGCCGTCCGAGTGGGTCAACCCGCGATCGCTGCTTGACTTCGCTCGCACCCACTCCTAGGTTGGCCGCCGTATGGCGACGATCCGGGAAGTGGTCGAGGCGTTCAGCCGGCGTCCCGGCGTGGATGCCGTGGTGGTCGTCGGCCGTGACGGCCTGCCGATCGACTCCCACGCCAAGAACGGCGTGGATCCCGAGAACGTCGCCGCCCTCCTGCCATCAGTGATCAACGGGATGACGCAGCTCGGCGAGGCTGCGCGGCGTGGGGAGTTCGGCACCGGGGTGCTCGAGTTCGGCGCGGGGCTCGCGGTCGTCTCGGTGCTCAACGCCGAGGCCGTGCTCGTCGTGCTGGTTCAACCGTCCACGAATGTGGGCGGGCTGCTGTACGACCTGCGCCGCCACCGCTCGGCCATCGCCGGCCTGCTCTGAGCGGGAGCCGCCGGCGTGGCAGCCGCACCGCGGCACCTGCTCGTCGTGGACGACGAGCCGCACATCGGGCTCCTGCTCCGACCGCATCTTGAGCACGTCGGCTACCGGGTGAGCCTCGCCCGGACGCTCGGCCAAGCGCGCCACGTGCTCGCCGACGCGGGCGCGCCGGTCGACGCGCTGCTGCTCGATCTCCACCTCCCCGACGGCTCGGGCCTGGACCTGCTGCGGGACCTGCGGGGCGCCGCCGCGACGCGCAGCCTGCCGGTCATCGTCCTGACGGCCGAGGGCGAAGACCGCGTGCTGGACGAGGCCCAGGCGCTCGGATCCGTCTTGCTCACCAAGCCGTTCAGCCCCACGAAGCTCGTGGCCCGGATCGCCATGCTGCTGCGAGACGCTTCGCCCCCGCCCCGCCCGCTGAGCGAGTCGCCGTGACCACCTGGGCCGCCATCCTCGCGGGTGGCTCGGGCACGCGCTTCTGGCCGCTCTCGACGCCGCAGCGCCCCAAGCAATTCCTGCCCCTGGCGGGGGACCGGCCGCTGCTGGTCCAGGCGGTGGAGCGCCTCGAGGGGCTCGTGCCCGCCGAGCGGGTGCTCATCCTCACCGGTCCGTTCCTGGTGGACCAGGTCGCCGCGGCGGTGCCGCAGATCCCCCGGCCCCAGATTCTGGCCGAGCCGCGCGCCGCGTCGACCGCGCCGGCGCTGGCGTGGGCGGCGCAGTGGATCTCGCAGCGCGACCCCGGCGCCCAGATGCTGTCGCTGCACGCCGACTGGGCGGTGGGCGACGACCGCGCCTTCCGCTCCGCCGCCCGCAACGCGCTCGGCGTCGCGCATGAATACGACGTGCTGGTCACGGTTGGTGTCCCGCCGACCCGCAACGAAACGGGCTACGGCTACATCGTCCCCGGCAAGCCGCTGGGCGGTGCCCGTGCCGTGCGGCGCTTCGTCGAAAAGCCGAGCGCCGCCCGCGCGGCGTTGCTGCGGCGCCGAGGCGCGCTCTGGAACACGGGTCTGTTCGCGTGGGGCGTGGCGCGCTTCTTGGGGGAGGCGGGCGCGTACGCCCGCGAGCTCAAGACTGCGTGGCCCAAGCTGTCGGCGGGAGACGTCGCGGGGTTCTTCGGCGCCGCGCAGCCCGTCGCCGTCGACGTCGCGGTACTCGAGCGCACCAAGCGGCTCGCGGTTGTGACGGGCGCGTTCCAGTGGGACGACATCGGATCCTGGGATTCGCTGCTCCGCATCCGCCGGCCCGATGCGCGCGGCAACGTGATCGTGGGCAACGTGACGTTGGGAGACGACGTGCGGCGCTCCGTCGTGTGGTCCGAGAGCGAGCATCTCGCGGTCGGGGGGATCGAGGACATGGTGGTAGTGCGCGCCAATGGGCACACGCTCGTGATCCCGACCGGCCGAGCGGAACGTCTCAAGGAGCTCGTGCAGCGGCTGTGACGCACGCCCTCTACCTGCTCGACCCGGATCCCGCGCCTGCCTGGGCCCCGTTCGCCGGCGCGCGTCCGATCTCGGAGCTGCGGGCCGGCGCCCAACTGATCCGCGAACGGTGGGAGACGTTCGCGGGCACGGAGGCGACCGCGATCTTCGCCCTGCCTCACCTGGCGGGGTTCGTCGAGCCGGGCGTGCCCGCGGTGAGCGCGCGACACCCCGTGTCGGGACCCGCGTTGATCGGGTCGTCGACGTTCGTCCCGCGTGGCCTGGCGCCGCCCCTCCCCGCCGCCGCGTTCCGTCTGAGCTGCCAGGGCGTGACCGTGGGATGGGGCGTCGGTACCGGCGCCACCTGGGACGGCCCGCAGGCCCACGCGACGAGCGTCGAAGTCGCGGGAGCGGTGCTCCGGGGAACGTACGATCTCGTCCGAGGGCTCGACCGGCAGCTCGCGGGAGACCTGAGCGCGCGCCTGGGCGACAGCGATCCCCTCCCGGC
>Ga0066655_10000825_pt1 | contig 10701 bp, 10 predicted proteins | sample GraSoiAngelo_104_FD_133942 | JGI IMG/M metagenome (GOLD analysis project Ga0066655, IMG submission 133942) | Grasslands soil microbial communities from the Angelo Coastal Reserve, California, USA - 14_0903_05_30cm | ecosystem: Environmental > Terrestrial > Soil > Grasslands | place: USA... | reverse complement strand
TGTAATAGGCGACCGCCGCAAGGGTTGGCTGCTTGCGCCAGACCGCCAGTAAATCGAAAACAACGCTCGCGATAAACAGGCCGATCGGAAAATGAATAATGACCGGATGCTGCGCGTGTCCGGCGAGGAGCGCAGCCTTGAGATCGAACGGATTTACCGAAGTGGCGAGAAATGGGTTCATGATTCTTTCGACTCTCCGTCGCGGTCGCGAGCGGTGTCTCATTCTTTCCAATCAAGACGCTTTAGCTCTTTAGGCATCCATTGCACCTCATGACTTCACGACCACGATCGTCCCAGTCATCTTCGGGTGAACTGAGCAAAAATAGGTGTAGGTACCGGGAGCGCCCGCTGTGATCGTGAACTCTTGATCCGTGTCGAGCGCGGTCGATTTCTTAAACTGCTTCTCAACACTCACGACGGTGTGAGGTTCTTCGTCCCGATTGATCCACGTAATCTTCTCTCCAGATTTCACGGTTAAGTTCTGGGGATTAAAGGCGAAGTCTTTGATCTCTATTCTATTTTGGTTGTTGTCGGTGGTATCGGCTTCCTTCATCTCGCCAGCGAGTGCGAAGATCGATAGATTGAGAAAACTGATGGCGCATAATAGTGCCATTTTCTTATTTCTTGGAGTCAGTGTAGTCATAGTTATGCTTAGTTAGGTTAGCTGAGGTTGGAATCGACGACAGCGAGGGCAGTTTTGCCTTGCTTATACTGGACGCTGGTTAGGCCGAGCATGCTGCGCAGCTTTTCAGCCGGCACTTTCATAGGACCGGGCGACGGCGCGGTTCCAGGAGCTGGCTGCGGGAAGGCAGTAGACATCGCGGTGTGGAAAGTCACGTTGCCTTCGACTTTCTGGAGCACCTGATGGATGTGACCGTTTAGCACTGTCACCGAGCCGAAGCGTTTGAGATATCCAAGAGCGCATTCGCTATCGCTTGTTCCCCAGCCCCATTGCGGATTGACCGCCCAGAGCGGGATATGCGCGAACACTACAATCGGCGTGTCCGCGCCAAGAACTTTCACATCGCCTTCGAGCCATTCGAGCTGCTCATCTCCGAGTTGCCCCAGACCACCGGCCTGAAGGTCTAGCACGTTGACCAGTCCAATGAAATGGACGCCGTTTTTGTTGAAGCTGTACCAGCCAGAGCCTTTGCCTTCGACGCTCTTCAAATACCGTTCACGGTAAAGCTTTCCGCCATCGGTAAGCACATCGTGCTCCCCGGGAACATAGAAAACGTCCTTGGTTCGGCAGCTCTTGAGCACTTCATCGAAGGTGTCGAACTCTTCGGGCTTCGACAGCTGTGTAATGTCTCCCGTGTGAATGAGGAAAGACGGCGGCGTCGGCATTGCGTTGATGCGATCGAGAGCAATTCTGAAGGTGGCCGTAACATCTTTATTCGCTTCCTTACTGAAGCCGATATGGCTATCGCTAATCTGTAAAAAGCTAAGATCTGTAGCTGGCAATGGCGCCCTAGCCTTCGCAATTTGAGCAAGGGTTCTCGATACTAACACGCCGCCGCTGATGGTCCAGAGCAGGCCGGTACCGGCCCAGGCCATGCATTGTAGAAAGCCGCGTCGGTCAATACCGTCATGCTCCTGATCGTGAGAAATGTAATCGAACATAATATTTTGGTTTCCTAAAGGTTTAGTTTGCTTTCGTAAATTGCTTTTCACCTGTCCTTACTGATTTCGCGCGACTTTATTCCGAAAATCTTTGCCAGTGAAGTTGTGACCTTGAATTTCTTGCTCTGCCGGGAGTGAAGTGTCGCCGCCTCCAATAGCTAATTTAGGTTCGGTGTCCTTGGAACGAGCCGACTCCTTAGCCTCAGGCTCCCTACCGCGAACAGGATTGAGAAGGGCCGGAGCAACGAACAGAGCGAACGCTAGCGTGCCCATATTCAGGTGCCTCAGAAATGCAGAGAGCATAGACAAGCTTCTGACAATGCTCTTATTATAGGAACGAGGAGGAGTTGGCATAACGGAAGTCTTTCGTTTTTTGGATTTCAATAACTGCTTTCAGTTATTCATACCGTTTCGGTGCGATACATATTCCCGTCGCGCCAAGGATGGGCTTATTGCAGAAAGCAGAGCCTCGGCGAGACAGCGCCGGATGTCGGTAGTGAACCAAGTCGGAACCGTGGGTGATCAAAGAAAACTAATTCGCGCTTGCATCCGAAGCGCAGAGCTCTCAGCTTTTCCGAACCTACCGCTTTGTGCTGGGACTTAAGCTCTGACCGCCGTCAATGATGCGGCACTTGTCCTTCAAAAAGCTGCTTGAAGGTCTGCAAATCGCTATCGCTAACGTCGGAAACGGCCCAGTAATTGAAGTCGGAGTCAGTCCAGTGGACTAGATGGTAACCTTGGCGCGTCATAGTCTCTTTCGTTTCGGTCGCCCCAGGCCTTGCTGGCCAAACGAACAGATTAATGAAATGCTTGCGCCTTTGGTAAATCAGAGCTGCTACGGGGTGGTTATCGAGATAATCAAGGCGCCCACCAATCAAAGGAAAGCCTTCGCCAGAAAGGTCCACCACGGGAGCCGCAAAATCCAGCTTAGCATCAAGCCACGGTTTGACAGTGTGTTGATCGGAGGATGGTACGTCTGTGAGATGATTAGCCATAAGCGAACGCACATGACTGGCGATAAGCTGCGTCGCGAGGAACTGGTCGGAACCAGGTTGCTGTAATCGAGGCAACAAATTTGAAACGATAATTGCGGCCAATATGATAGCTGCGGCCAGAGCTAGCCAGTTCCATGGCATCTCAGAAACAACGAAACGCCGTTCTGCCCGCGGCCGCGTCACCAATAGCTGATTTTCCGTCGCAGCATTGCGCATGTCCTTCGCGCCCAGCGCGTCCCGTAAAGAAGAGTGAACCCGCTGACGCAGTTCAGCCGGAGCCTTATAATACGGGGTGCCCCGGCTAATCGCGTGAGTCAGCGCCACGTGCGCGTCGTATCCTTGCTCACACGTACGGCAGTCCCGCAAGTGCTGTTCGATTTGCTGGCTGGTGATTGGATCCAGTTCGCCATCCAAATAACCATCCAACAATTTTGTAGCTTCTTCGCAGTTCATCTATTTCTCCTTACCGATCCGAGCCGCCAAATATTCCTTAAGTTTGGCGCGGGCGCGGGCCAGCCGCGACATGACTGTCCCGGTCGGAATTTTCACGATGTCGGCTATTTCCTTGTAAGAGAGACCTTCCTGGTGTCGCAGAGTCAGTATCTCCCGGAATTCCGTCGGCAATTTATCCATTACTCCTCTAATTAGTTCCGCGTCTTCAGCATGCTCCAGAATCGTTGCCGGGCTGGCCGAGTCGTGGCCGAATGCATGGATCTCTTCGTCGAAAGTTGTGGTGAGATCGACTGCACGGTTCTTTTTTAGCAGGGTGTAGGAAGTATTTCGGACGATCGTGAGCAGCCAGGCCCGGCCGTTGGAGCCATGGAATCCACCAAAAGACTTAAAGGCACGCAGATACGCCTCTTGAACCACATCCTGTGCATCCTGTTCGTTGCGAAGCAACCATTTGGCGAGGTTGTGGGCCGCATCCATGTGAGGCAACATCGTTTCTTCAAAAGATGCCAACTCGTGTTCCTGAGCGGCCTCTTGTTCTCCGTGCTTCTTGAGTACGACAAACTTCACAATCTTCGCGCTCGATTCGAGATCTTCAATGTTAGAAGCGTATTCTGCTTTAAGTGCTGCAGCCATAACGTTTTTTTTGATCAGGTCGGCTCGGCTGGAAACTGCACCTCGAGCCAGAGCATTTGCATCGGAAAACGGCGGTAACGCTGACCAGTTTCCACGCGTTTCAAATCGCGGAGAGTTCATTGCCACTTAGGCCGCTCCGAGCGCAGACGCCTCCGCATCGTGCCTTTATACAACACACGTCGATGGCTTCCAGAGCTACATAATACCGCCCCCCTTTCCCTGTACTTCCATTCGGCGCCTCAACGCTCGCTCTGTAGTTCAAGTCTCCTCCCTTAGTCATGTACAGTTGCATTTTCTAATACAACCGAAGCCGCCCCATTCTTATTCCCCGATTTTTGAAATAAAGTCACTAGCTGAAGATATCACAGAACAACGTCGAACCCCCTCGGACCCTCGGAGATGATTAGTGTGCGGTGCGGCGTTCGTCTTCCGCTGAAATGCTCCGTGCAATGGCGGAGCAAATTGGGCCTGCTGCGTGAGAAGAAATTGACCAGGATACGCGGGAACTGCAATATCCTGCGCTGATGGTCTGGCGAGAAATTGCCAGCAAAATTTTTCCCCGCGCTCAGACCCAGAGGGTGCGATCAAAGGTGCGATATTGAATTGCTTCGCTGACGTGCTCGGGTGAGATATCGACCTTTTCGTCGAGATCGGCGATGGTGCGCGAGACTTTCAGGATCCGATCATAAGCGCGGGCGCTGAGATTCAATTCGTTCATCGCCACACGAATCAGATCCTGCGAATCTTGGTTGAGCTTGCAATGTTGTTTGAGATGCCGCGTGGCCATGCGTGCGTTGCAGGTTACTTTCGGATCATTGTGAAAACGCTCTTGCTGGCGTTCACGTGTCCGCATGATCCGGTCGCGAATCGCGGTCGAACTTTCCTCGGCACGCTCGCTGGCGACATCTCGATATTCGACCGCCGGAACTTCAATGTGCAGATCGATGCGATCGAGCAGTGGTCCGGAGATTCGTTGACGATAACGCTGTACTTGGACGGGACCGCAACGGCATTCGCGTTTTAAATCGCCAAAGTATCCGCACGGGCAGGGATTCATCGCGGCGACCAACATGAACTCGGAGGGAAAAGTCACGCTCCCCGCCGCTCGCGAAACGGTGACCTTCCCGTCTTCGATTGGCTGGCGCATCACTTCCAGGGCCGATCTTTTAAACTCAGGCAGTTCATCGAGAAAGAGGACGCCGTTGTGCGCAAGACTCACTTCGCCCGGATTTGGAAATGTGCCGCCGCCGAGCAAACCAATGTCGCTGATGGTATGATGCGGCGCGCGAAACGGCCGCTTGGAAACGAAGGAGCGGTCGCCGCTGAGTAGACCGGCGATGCTGTGAATCTTTGTCGTGTCGATCGCTTCCTCGAGCGATATCGGCGGAATAATGGTGGGAATGCGTTTCGCAAGCATCGATTTGCCTGAACCGGGAGGTCCGACCATCAAGACGTTGTGGCCGCCGGCCACAGCCACTTCGATGGCGCGTTTGACGTGGCCCTGACCTTTCACATCGCTGAAATCGACGTCATAGGTCTGATGCGTGGCAAAAAACCCGGTCAGATCAGCACGAGTGGGTAGAAGCGCAGTTTCGCCGCGCAAAAAAGCAAATGTCTGCCGCAAATTCTGCACGCCGTAGATGTCGATCCTATCGACCATGGCGGCTTCAAGAGCGTTGGCCTCCGGGACAAATAGCGCGTGCTTCCCGCGACGTCGCGCTTCCAACGCTACCGGCAGCACGCCCTTGACTGCACGCACCGCGCCGTCTAAAGCGAGTTCGCCGACAAAGCTGAAATTCTCGAAAGGCGAACTGTCTAGTTCTTCGGTCACCGCGATCATGCCGAGCGCAATCGGTAAATCGAAGCTTGGCCCTTCTTTTTTGATATCGGCGGGGGCAAGATTGATTGTGGTGCGACCACGCGGCCAATAATAGCCGCTATTTGCGATTGCCGTCGTAACGCGGTCGCGGCTCTCTTTCACCGCAGCGTCTGGCAAGCCAACGATGACAATATTTGGGTCGCCGCCGGCGCCATTAACCTCTATCTCCACTTCGTACGCGTCCACGCCGTAAACTGCCGCGGAATAGATTTTTGCCAGCATCGCCGTGCAGACTTACAGAAAATCGGAGGTTGGAAAAGCGGCAAATGCCCGCAATGGCGAAGCGCGACTTGCGCTCGCCAAATTGGTTCAATATTTGGGCGGCTCGCTCGGACAAAACACGAAGAATGGCGGGCTGGCGACCGCCACAAAAAAGATTGAACAGGACGCGTCTGGGAACTGTCGTAAATCCGAATATTTAACGTTGTTAAATACTTTTGGAATTCTACAACGCGTGATCGGTAAGACGCTGGCGAATACTATAAACGGTAAGTTGTTGACCCAATCCCCCAATATCATTGATGAAAAAGAGTTATATGGCTGCCGAAGATAGCGATACCGGAATTAAGATTTACCTGCGCGAGATCGGGCAAATCCCGCTTTTGACTCCGGAACAGGAGATCGAGCTGGCCGCGAAGATAAAGAAGGGCGATCGCGAAGCGCGGGCGTTGATGATTCGGTCCAATCTGCGTCTGGTCGTCAAGATCGCGCACGATTACGCAAATCTCGGGCTGCCGCTTCTCGACCTGATCTCAGAGGGAAACATCGGGCTGATGAAGGCGGTCGAACGCTTTGATCCAGCGAAAGGCGGAAAGCTCAGCACGTACGCCGCGTGGTGGATTAAGCAGTCCATTAAGCGAGCACTGGCGAATCAGAGCAAGACGATTCGTCTGCCTGTGCATCTGGTGGACAAAATTTCCAAGATGCGCCGGGTTTCCTTGCAGATGAGCGAGGAACTTGGTCGTGAGCCGACAGACGAGGAACTTGGCGATGAGATCGGGATCGCGAGTGGGAAAGTTTCCCAGCTCAAAACCGTGTCGATTCGTCCGGCTTCGCTAGATGCGCCGATCAGTGACGATGATTCCACGGAGTTCGGCGAAATCGTGGGGGACGAGGAAGCTCAAACGCCCTTCGAACTGTTGCGCGACAAAAATCTCCGCAATGAAGTCGGTGGGTTGCTTGACGTTCTGGACGACCGCGAGAAGAAAATCATTTTCCAGCGCTTCGGCCTGGACGGCGGCAAGCCAAAGACGCTCGAGGAAGTTGGCAAGAAATTCGGCGTTACGCGGGAGCGCATCCGACAGTTACAGAACATTGCGCTCTCGAAACTCCGCCGTGCTCTAAGCAAGAAGGAACGCCCGGTCGACGTCGAGTTGCCAGTGGAAGCGTAAGCTGTAGTCGTCGACTCTGTGGACGACGCAGTGCGCTTCTTGGCTCGCCAGCTCGCGTTTCTCAGAGCAAAGCGGCTACAAAATCGCGCGTTGGTGGAGAAGACCACGTGTTTTCATTTTAAGACGCGCAGCTGAATGGAATCTATCAACGCGCGGCCCATACGAACGTCACTGACAATCACCATGTGATTACCGGGCGCCGCAGACTTGTTCTTGCGCAAAAATCTCTCGGCCGATGCAATCGTCTCGTCCGGATCTCCGGTGAAATCGATGCGAGCGGGGAACGTTCCCCAATAAAGCGTCAGTTGCCGATAGACTTCCTCGCTCGGGGTGAAAGCAAAGATTGGGGCACGCTGCGGCCGCAGATTCGACGCATACCGCGCCATCCTGCCGTGCAACGTAAAAACAATGAGTTTCGAATCTTGCAGCGAATTGGCCAGCACGACAGCTGAAGCAACCGTCTTCTGCCGCACGTCTTCCAGCAGCGCATCCTTGGCATACCCTGCGCCGCCGCTGCGCTCGATGCGCGTCGCGACGCGATTGAGAACCTCTACGCATTCAACCGGGTAACGACCAACCGACGTTTCCCCGCTTAGCATGATGGCATCCGCCTGCTCAAAAACTGCATTTGCTACATCGGTGATTTCAGCCCGAGTAGGCAGCCGGTTGGTGATCATCGATTCGAGCATTTGCGTTGCGACAATGACTGGTTTGCCGAGTCGCAGACAGGATTTCACAATTCGGCGCTGGATGATCGGTAACTCTTCCATTGGGCATTCGATTCCCAAGTCGCCCCGGGCAATCATGATCGCATCTGCACCTTCGATCATGTCGCCTATTGCGCGGACGGCGAGCTGATCCTCGATTTTAGCAATGGTCAAAGCCTTGCTCTTTCTCTTGACAAGAGCACGACGCAGTTCCTCCAGATCGCTTTTCTTACGAACAAAGCTCAAAGCCACAAAATCGACACCGAGCTCTGCGCCAAGGGAAATATCAGCGAGATCCTTCTTGGTAAGCGGCGGCAGATTCACGTGCACGCCGGGCAAGTTAATGTGACGCCGTGATCCGAGTGTGGCGCGCGTTAGAGCCTTACAGCGCATCCGGTTTTTCCCCTTTCCGAGCACGAGTAGTCTGATCAAGCCGTTGTCGATCAAAATCATGTTGCCAACTGAGACGTCATCGACAAAGCCATCGTAATTTACGTCAGTCGAGTAGCGTTCTTTCTTCCTCGCACCACGCACAGTCAATTCGAGAATGTCGCCTGGCTTCAAATGAAGATTCTCCTTGAGGTCTCCTGTCCGAATAGCCGGGCCTTGCGTATCCAACAGAAGAGCGATTGGACGGCCCATCTCGCGCGCAAGCGCCCGGATACGCGGTACAATGTCGCGTACCCACTCATGACTGGCGTGGCTCATATTCAATCGAAAGACATCCGCGCCTTTCTGGATCAACTGGCGCAACACTTGAGTCTTCTCCGTGGCTGGGCCGAGCGTGCAGATGATTTTCGTCTTACGCATTCATGACGAGGATTGAATTTCGTCCCGTAAAAGCAAGGGCGTTTTATGAGCCAGCCAGAGGTGGGCAAAAAAAGCGGCACGTCCTTCCTAGACGTGCCGCGTCACGCGCACTCGGTGCTTCTATTGCAGCTTGCTTTGAGTTTGCTTGGCCAGATCAAGGTGTTCCTGGACCACCTTGGCCGTGTCTTCCGCGAATTTCTTCACGTCGGGATCGGTGCCGGTACTGGCCTCCTCCTGAAATTCGGCGAGATCCTTTTCGTGATCCTTCACCATCATGTCCATATAGGCTTTATCTGAGCTCCATTTACCGCTCGGCTCTTTGCTCGGCAGTTTAACGCCTTTTTTAGCCGCGATCGATTTCAGCTCTTCATTGGCCTTGCTGTGATCGGTGACCATTCGTTTGCCGAATGATTTTACGTCATCGCTTTGGCCGTTCTGCGCTGCCAAGTTTCCCATCGCGACTTCCATCATTCCGCCTTTGGCGGCTTTGTGTATGAATGTCCTATCCTTAGCGCTAAGCGACGAGCTTTTGCCTGCCGGACTCTCTTGTGCCAGCGCTAGGCCGGCGAAACTCAAAGATGCGACCATGAGAGTGAGAACGCTGAACCGTGAAATAAGGGCGAGTTTGCTTTTCATGATTTTTCTCCGTTGGAACCTATCGGAACGATCCGACGCTTAAGAATCGAAAATTCACGCCCAACTGGACGTGCCAAATTCGGATCTGACCTCAGCCCTGGTCGCAATTCCTCGATGCGGGATGAACGCGGAAGGCCCCAGCGGATCAGGCTTTAGAGATATCCTGTTTGTACGAGGTTTCCACACGCGTCGCCACATCCTTGTAGCCGTAATCAGCTTCGTAAATCTGCTTCATGCAGTTGAGCGATTTTTCCTTGTCGCCCATCCGCTCGTAAGCAAGCCCTAGATTGTAAACAATCTCCTTCTTTATCGCATCCATCGACAAAATCTCTTTCGACGCCTCTTCGAGTTGTTTCATTGCAAGATCAAGCATTCCGAGCTCGCTGTAGCAGCATCCGAGCAGGTTCATGGCTTTCAAACGCGCATTTGGATTTTGTCGCGCGCGCTGCAGCTCTGCCACGGCTTCGCGAAAATGCCCTGCGTTCACGAGATGCTCGCCAAGTTCAAATCGAAGCTGCAAGTCGGTCGGGTTCCGCTCCAAACGTTTGCGCGCGTCCTCGAGTAGAATCTCTGCCCGCTTCTTTTTTGCGACCTTTAATTCCTCAGATTTTTTCGCATACAACTCATGATCCGCAGCGTGCGTGGAGAGAAATTCTTCGTGCCCAGTAATCTCGCGCCCGAGGCATTGAATCTTCAAATCGGAGACTTTTCGGGCCAATCCGGCATCGGCGCCTTTTGTCAGATCGGCGGCATATTGATACCAACCAATAGCCGCCTCGAAATCTTCCTTTTGCTCATTTAGTGCGCCCAAGCGTCGCGCAAGATCAATATTCGCCGGCTCTAGCCGGTGGCGCGCGTATGTTTCCGCGATCTGTTGATCGAGCGATTCGCCCGTCAATTTCATCCGGCTCTGTTGCTCGAGCGAAATCGCCACTTCTTTGTCCTTGATCAGGTCGCGATAACTTTCCGCCTGCGTCCATCCGCCGCTCTTCATGGAGGCGTGGGCCGAAGCGTTTTTTCCCAGCCGAAGTGCTTCGGCATCAAGCGGATTTATCTCGGTGATTTGATTATAAATTTCGACTTCTCGATCGCTTTCTCCAAGTTCGTGATACAAGCGCCCTAACTCGTGCAGCACTTTGAGGTCGCGCGGATTTGCTTCGAGCAACGTCCGCAGCGCGAACACACCAATCTCCGGCCAGCCGGCCGCTACCGCCGCTTCCTTCAAAACCAGATTCGCCTGGCGCTGGTAAGGTTCTTCTTCTAGAATTTTTTCCAGCATTTCGACGGCATGCTTCGGGTCCTTTTTGATTTCTCGCTGTGCCTTCATGACTGCGATCGGCGCGATCGAGATATTGAAAAAACTTTTCTTTGCCGATTTGCTCTTCGTTACCTCCGTGCGCCGCAATAGTTGACGGCCCGTGAGGAACTCCGGCTCCTGTTTGAGAATTCCCTGCAACAGCGAGATTGCGTATCCAAAATTGCGCAATTCGATTGCCGCGACAGCTTTTAGCCAATGGCTGCGCTGCATTTCGTTCAGTTCCTTCTCGGTTCTAACAGCCATACTAAAGCCCAAT